>Ga0207691_10004815_pt1 | contig 13055 bp, 10 predicted proteins | sample KBSM13metaG_FD_184327 | JGI IMG/M metagenome (GOLD analysis project Ga0207691, IMG submission 184327) | Miscanthus rhizosphere microbial communities from Kellogg Biological Station, Michigan, USA - KBS M1-3 metaG (SPAdes) (version 2) | ecosystem: Host-associated > Plants > Roots > Rhizosphere >... | reverse complement strand
ATTGAGTCGTAATGAGTCAGGTTTTGCGCAAGGTCGTGTTTCCGGTGGCGGGTCTCGGCACGCGTTTCCTGCCGGCGAGCAAGGTGGTCGCCAAGGAAATGCTGCCGGTGCTCGACAAGCCGCTGATCCAGTATGCCGTTGACGAGGCCGTCGACGCCGGCGCCGATACGCTGATCTTCGTCACGAATCGCTACAAGCATGCGATCGCCGATTATTTCGACGTTGCCTACGAACTCGAGCACAAACTCGAACGCGCGGGAAAGACCGAACTGCTCGGTTTGGTCCAGGGTGTTCTGCCGAAACACGTCCGCTGCATTTTCGTCACCCAGGCCGAGGCGCTCGGCCTCGGGCACGCGGTACTGTGTGCCAAGCCGGTCGTTGGCGACGAACCGTTCGGCGTGATCCTGCCCGACGACCTGATCTGGAACAAGGGCAAGGGCGCCTTGCGCCAGATGGCCGAATTCGCGCTCTCCGAGAAGGCCAGCGCGATCGCGGTCGAAGAAGTGCCGCATGAACAGACCGACAAGTACGGAATCGTCGATGCCGCGCCGATCACCGACCGCGCGGCGCTGATCAAGTACGTCGTGGAAAAGCCGAAGCCGGCCGTCGCACCGTCGAATCTCGCGATAGTAGGGCGCTACGTGCTTCCGTCGCGGATTTTCGGTCTGCTCGAATCGACCAAGCCCGGCGCGGGCGGCGAGATACAGCTGACCGACGCGATCGACGCATTGCTCGCCGAGCAGCGCGTGCTTGCCTATCGCTTCGACGGCACGCGCTTCGATTGCGGCAGCAAGCTCGGGCTGGTCAAGGCGACGCTGCACTTTGCGATGCAGGATGCGACGTTAGCCCCGGCCGTACGCGAGTTCCTGGTCGAACTTACTGCGAAGGGTTGACGGTATGCGAAGGAGGGCTGAGGGCAGAGGGCTGAGGGCTGAAAGGCGGCCCGAAGTGGGCCTGAGCGTGCGTGGTTTTCAATACTCAATCCTCGGTCGGCTGCAGTCGTGCAGCGACATTCGCCGCACAAGCCAGCCCTCAGCCCTCAGCCCTCAGCCCTAAAGAAGATGGACCTCAGCTACATCCTCAATCACCTCGGCGAAGACCGCGAGACCTATCGGGGCGCCGTGTCGCCGCCGATTTTCCAGTCGTCGATTTTCGCGTTTCCGACCGTCGCCGCGTTTCGCGACAGTTTCCGCGACGAGTTCACGCGTACGACCTACACGCGCGGCAACAACCCGACCGTCGAGATCCTGCGCAAGAAGGTCGCGGCGCTCGAAGGCGCGGAAGAATGCCTGATGTTCGGCAGTGGCGCCGGCGCGGTTTCCGCAGCGGTCATGGCCAGCGTGAGCGCCGGCGATCATGTCGTCTGCGTGCAGCGGCCGTATTCGTGGACGCGCGCGGTGATCAGGGATCTGCTTGGGCGCTTCGGCGTCACGCACAGTTTCGTCGATGGCAGCGACGTCGCGAACATCGAGAAAGCGCTGACGCCGGCGACCCGGCTGATCGTGCTCGAAAGTCCGAACTCGATGACGTTCGAGATGCAGGACCTCGCCGCCGTCGCGCAGCTGGCGCGCGCCCGCGGAATCCGCACGCTCTGCGACAACAGCTACGCGACTCCGTTGAACCAGTCGCCGATCGCGTTCGGCATCGACATGGTCGCGCACTCCGCGACCAAGTATCTCAACGGCCACAGCGATGTCGTCGCCGGCGCGTTGTGCGGCAGCGAGAAGATCATGCGCGAGGTATTCCGCGGACCGTTCATGACCTGCGGCGCGGTCCTCTCGCCGCACGACGCGTGGTTGATGATCCGCGGGCTGCGAACATTGCAGATCCGCATGCAGCGCATCGCGCAAACGGCGCAGCAGGTGCTGGGGTTCGTCGAAGGCCATCCCAGGGTCGAGCGCGTCTACTACCCAACGGCCGCATCGAACCCGCAGTTCAAGCTCGGACAGGAGCAGATGCGTGGAGCGAGCGGTCTTTTGACGCTGCAACTGCGTGTCGACGACGTCGCCGGTGTCGAGCGCTTCTGCAACGCGCTGCAGCGCTTCCTGATGACGGTATCCTGGGGCGGCTACGAGTCGCTGCTGTTTCCGGTGTGTGCCGTGCATCCCGCGACCGCGCCGATCGCCAGCGGCGGCAGCTTGCCGTTGAATCTCGTGCGCCTGTCGATTGGTCTGGAAGAACCTGACGAGCTGGTCACCGACCTGGAACAGGCTTTGGCGGCAATCTGAAATCCGCCGTACCCATTGCCGCCCCGGCGGCGCGGGGCCTGTGCTGTCGCGCGGCGAGCGGCTATGCTTGCCCGAGCCCGTCGGAGTACTCAATGCCTCGTCTCGTAATGTTGTTGGGTCTGACCGTGCTGGCCGGTTGCCAGAGCCTCGGAACCGGGCCGCAGCACGCGCGCAGCGCTGCGGGAAGCGATGCCGGGGCGCTTGCCAGCCTGACGGCCGTGTTGCCCGGCGACTATGACAACCACGAACAGGTCGAGCGCGCCCGGTTAGCGAACAAAGCCGGCACCGGCATCGCGCCGATGCACGTGCAGCACTCGATGCGCGTCGTCGAATCCGGCCGCGACAGCGTCACTTGGCTTTGGAGGCTCAGCGTTCCCGGCAAGACCACTTCAAGTTCGATCTGGTTGCTCAACGCGCGAGTGACCGCCGACGGCCATCATATCCGCCTCGTCCCATCTCGCCCGACCGATACGGCGGCGGCGCAGGCCCAGTTTGCCGACGTGGCCAAGCCGTTCCATTTCGAAGCGGCACAGTGGGCGGAGCTGGAGCCGTGCGCACAGAATGGGGAGTGGGACGGGGCAAAATTTTCCGCAGCCGCGAACGTCGATTCCTGCAGCGCGTTGCTGCCGGGTCTCGGCCAGGACGCCGCGCTGTTGCCGCTGCGCATGTCGATCGAAGGAGACATGCTGCGAGTCGCGACGTTTGCCGATTCGTCGCGCGGCGCCGACGCAATCGAAGAGGCCCGCCGCGTGCACTGGTACGACGGTTGGGCAGCAATCAACGGTGGCGGCCCGAACGCGAAGTCGGACAACAACGACTGGCACCTGCAGCGCGATCTGCGTCTGTCCAGCGAGGGCGGCCGGGCGGCGTTGCACTGGCGTGACGGCGCGCCGAGCGGCTACACGCTGGAACTCGAACGCACGAGCTACCCCGAGCGCAAACTCTCGGTCCTGCAACTCAACGTCATCGAAGACGCCTCCGGCAGGAGGATCACTTATGTATGGACCGATCCTGGCGCCGGCGTGATCGGTCTCAACCTCGGCTGGCTGCAGGTCGGATTTGGTCCGGTGGCGGCACCCGTTCCCGCGGCCAAATGAGGTCGTCGCAGTCGCGAAAGAAACGCGAGCAGATTGGCGGCAGCGTCCTCAGACGACGGCGCCGAACAACTTGCCGATGCCGGCCGTGACCAGCATTGCGAATGCGCCCCAGACGAGGACGCGCGTCGCGCCGACGACAATGCCGGCGCCGCCGGCCCTGGCAGCGACGCCGCCAAGCACGGTCAGCACGATCAGCGAAACGGCACTGACGATGGCGATCATCGCGGACAGCGGCGACAGCCACGCGGCGGCCAGCGGCAGCGCGGCGCCGCAGGCATAAGTGATCGCAGAAGTTATCGCTGCTTGCAGAGGCCTGGCCCTGAGCGTTTCGGAAATGCCGAGTTCGTCGCGCAGGTGCGCATCGAGCGCGTTGTGCTCGGTCAGTTGGACCGCGACGTCGTGCGCCAGCGCGTGGGTCAGGCCGCGCTTGACATAGATGTTCGTCAGTTCGCGCAACTCGCCGGCGCTGTCGGTTTCCAGTTCGCGCCGCTCGACCTCGACTTCGGCGCTCTCGCTGTCGGCCTGTGAGCTGACCGAAACATATTCGCCGGCCGCCATCGACATCGCACCGGCGACGAGACTGGCAAATCCGGCCGTGATGACTGCTGCATGACTCGCGTTCGCCGCGGCGACGCCGACGATCAGGCTGGCCGTCGACACGACACCATCGTTGGCACCCAGTACGGCCGCTCGCAACCAGCCGATGCGGTGGGTCAAGTGGCCTTCATGGTGGCGTCTTGGCATATGCGGGTTCCCTGTAGTCTTTTTTGAGCGCGTGCGGCTGAAGCAAGCCGGATTACGAGTCCGGTTCGACGCGCACGATGAATTGCCCATCCGCGACGCGCGCCTGCAAGCGTGCGCCGGGCGCTGCCTGCTGTGCCGACCGGATCACCGTCGAACTGGCCGGGTCACTCAGGATCGCATAGCCTCGCTCCAGCGTCGCCAGCGGGCTTACCGCGTTGAGGGCGCGCGCCAGTTCGTTGACCCGCAGCCGCTCTTCACGCAGGCGCGAATGCGCCGCGCGGCGCATCCGGTCCGACAGCGCGCGCAGGCGATCGGCCTTCTGCCGCAGTTGCGTGCGTGGATGAAGCATGCGCAAGCGCGTACGCAAACCGCCGAGGCGTTCGCGTCCGACGCGCAGTCGTACGCGCGGATGCAGCGAGCGCAGTCGCGCCTGCGCGCGGTCCGTCCGCTGCGACAATGAGCGCAGGGCCCTTCGCATGCACGAGTTCAGTTGGGCGCGGTCGCGTTCGATCCGGCGCAGGAATTCACCGCCATCGGGAACCAGCAGTTCGGCCGCCGCCGATGGGGTCGGCGCGCGCAGGTCGGACGCGAAATCGGCAATCGTGAAGTCGATTTCGTGGCCTACCGCGGAAACGATTGGGACCTTGCAGGCGTGGATTGCGCGCGCCACGGCTTCGTCGTTGAACGCCCACAAATCCTCGATCGATCCGCCGCCGCGCGTGAGCAACAGGACGTCGTGGCGTTTTGCTTTCGATGCGGCCGCAATCATGCCGGCGATAGCCGGCGGCGCATCCTTGCCCTGCACCGGCACGGGCATGATGTCTACCTCGGCGAGCGGGAATCTTCGTGAGATGACGCTGAGCACATCGCGGATGGCCGCGCCGCTGGGCGACGTGATGACGCCTATGCGCCGCGGCAACGCCGGCAGCGGCCGCTTGCGCGCCGCGTCGAACAGTCCTTCGGCGGCGAGGCGCGCCTTGAGCTGTTCGAACGCGCGCAGCAAAGCGCCTTCGCCGGCTTCCTCCATGTGCTCGACGATGAGTTGAAACTCGCCGCGCGCCTCGTACAGGCTGACGCGCGCGCGGGCAAGCACGCGCACGCCGTCGGCGGGCTTGAAGCGCAGGTACTGGCTCTTTGTCCGGAACATTGCGCAGCGCACTTGCGCTTGCGCATCCTTGAGGTTGAAGTAAAGGTGCCCGGAGGCCGGCCGCGAGAAGTTGGAAATCTCGGCCTCGATCCAGATCAGGCGGAATGCATCCTCGAGCAGATCCCGCGCCATGCGCACGAGCGCGCTCGGCGACAAAACGAGGCGGCCGCCGGGCGGCCCGGCGGAATTGTCCGGCAGGGAATTCATCGTTCGGGCAGGTTACTCTGCGGGCGCCATTCCCGCCAATAGCGGCGGCAGGCAACGCGGGTTGTGCCGCAGCTAACGCGCGGACATGTACTGGTCCAGCGCGCGGGCTGCTTGAACACGCACCTTGCCGCGGACCATCGGCGACCAGCCCAGCAGCAGCCCGACAGGACCCAGCGCCTGGCGCGCCCAGCGCCAGAAGTCGAACGTGTCGACGTGTTCGATGATCAGCCCTTCGGCGAAACGGAAGCGCGCGCTGATGATGTTGTGCACCGGCCTTCCCGTGGCGCTGAACTTGTACCAGGCCTGCCAGTCGGCGCCGCCGCTGGCTGCGTCGGCCGAAACGTTGCCGAATTCCACGCGCAGGTCGGTACCGCGCGAAGTCAGCATTTTCCACATCGCGCCGACGCGGGCGCCTTCGAGTTCGAAGACCGGATCGCAGAAGCGCGCATTGGCATGATAGCAGGCCGCCATCGCCGCGCCATCGCGCCTCTGGAACGCGGCGTAGAAGCGTTCGATCAGGGCGCGATTCTCGAGCGCAGCGCTCTCGATGGTCATGGTGTCCGGTCCGTTCAGTGGCAGTGGTCGACGGCGATGCGTCCTTCGAAGCGAAGGCCGCCGGGTGAGTCGCATTGAAGGTCGACGTAGCCGGCAAAATCGCGCACATCGTTGACATGCCAGTCCGTTGCATGCACGTCGACGTCGAGTCTGGCACAGTCGGAGCGGTGCAGCACGACCGGGCTCCGCATGGTTGCGGCACCATGAGTCCAGCGGAGCGCCGGACCGTCGATCGGTTCGACCACCACGCGCAGGCGGGCTTCGTCATGCGTCGAGAGGAAATCGAAACCGACGAACAGGGCGACGTCACCGGATGAGCAACGGTCCGGAGTCCAGTGCAGTTCGGTTCCGTCGGCCCCGCGCACGACGATGCCGCCGGATACCGTGGGATGCATGATGTCGGCGACCTGCGTCACCGCACAACTGGCGAGCAGCAACGGCAACAGGCTCGCTGCAAGGTGCCGCCTCATGTCTCGAGCGCGTGCTTGAGGCGGCTCACCGCCAGCGCTGATTCGGCTTCGATCCGGCGACGGATGAACAGACTGTCGAGCCATGCAGCGAACCAGTTCGGCATTGCATAGTCGAATTCGCGCCGAAATGCCGTGCCGTCCGTGGTGGCGGTCAACGTATAGGTGATCGTTCCCTTGCCGCCCGCTGCGACGATCCCGGCGATGGCCCAGCGATTCGGCGCGTCGCGCGCAACAACCTTCCACGTCACCGAGCCCTTGCGGCCGGCAACGCGGAATTCCTCGGTGACCTGCTCGCCGACCTGCAGTGAATGATCCGTCGCGCCGAGCAGAGCCAGCGACGAGGGGTGCCAGACCAGCCAATGCGCCGGCGTGGTCACATAGTCGAACACTTCAGCGATCGGCCGGCGGATGCTCGCTTGCGTGACGATCGTGGTCATGCGCCGGGATGTTGCATCGTGGTCACGCCGCGCCGGGTCCTTCGCCGCCTTCGGGACCGTAGAACACGACCCAGGTGACGAAGTCAGCGGAGAAATTCTCGAAACGATGTTCGGCGCCGGCCGCGACGAATAACGCATCTCCAGCGCTGAACGACGTGCGCTCGCTGTCCATCACGAATTCGCCGTTGCCGGAAACGACGAAATAGGCCTCGTCGCGCGTGTGCGGCTTCTGCGTATCGATCGCCTCGGGCGCATACAGTTCCACGACTAGCGTGCCATGGGCAAACGCTTCGGTGAAGCGTTCGCCGTCCGGCCAGGCTGCCGTGCGTGGTCCCGGCAGGCGCTGCAGCAGGTCGGCAACCGACGCTCTCAGCATAGCTGTGATTCCCGAGGTCCTTGATTCCGCGCGGACGAATCCTTGTCTGATCGCACGCACATCAGTTGATCGCCACCGTGACGGTGGCCATGGATGTCTGTCCGTAAGGGTCGGTGATCGTATAGTTGAACGTATCGTTGCGCGGACCGCTGTCCACCGTGTCTTCGTAGGTAATCGTGTAGTCGCCATTGAGCGTGGCGGAGCCACCGCCCGTGGGCGTGCTGACATTGGTCACGGTCAAAGGCAAGCCGAACTGCGGCGTGTCATTCGAAAGCACGTCGATCTGGACCTGGCCACTGATACTGCAGCCGGCCGCGTCGTTGCTCGCGATCGGTGGCGGCGGCAATTGCACGGTCACGTTGACGGTAGCGGTCGCCGTGGTGAAGTCGTTGCTGACCGTGTAGGTGAAGCTGTCGGTACCGACATAAGGTTCGAGCGTGGTTCCGATTGGCGGCAGGGCCATGCCGGGAGTGTACGTAATCGTCTGGTCGTTGTTGACGGTCGCTGTACCGTGCATCGGCGACGTCGTAAGCGGGATGACGATATGGAGTCCCAAATTGTTCGGATCGCTGTCGTTGCTCAGCACCGCGATGTTCGTGGGTGTGTTGAACGTGATGATCATCGAGTCGTTTACTGCCACCGGCGGAGGCGGCGGTTGCACCGTGACGGTCACCACCGCGCTCGCGCTGAAGTAGCCGTTGGTGATCGTGTACGAGAACGTATCCGATCCGATCTTCTCCGGGTCGGGCTCGTAGGTAATCGTCCCGTCCGGATTGACCGTTGTATGTGCATGCACGTTGGCCGGCTGCGTGTACCCGGTTATCGTCAGGGGCAGCCCGTTCGGGTCGGTGTCGTTGGTGAGCACGCTGACCTTGACCGAATTCGTACCGAACTGAATCGACGGCGTATCCGGGACCGCCACCGGTGGTAGCGGTTGCTGTACGGTGACAGAAACATTCGCGCTCGCGCTGTGAAAACCATCGCTGATTGTGTATGAAAAACTGTCGTTGCCGATGAAGTTTGTGTTCGGCGTGTACGTCACGGCGCCGCCCGTGCCGAGCGAAGTCGTTCCGTTTGCAGGCTGGGTCACCTGGGTCACCGACAGCGAAAGGTTGGCCGGGTCGCTATCGTTGGACAGAACCGCGATCGAAATCGGCTTGTTGAACGGCGTGGTTGCCGTATCGGCCTGTGCAACCGGCGGTAGCGGCTGTTGCACGGTAACGGTCACATTCGCCGTTGCCGTGCCGCCGTGGCCGTTGTTGATCGTATAGGAGAACGTGTCGTCGCCGGCGAAGGTCGCCTGCGGCGTGTACGTGACCGTGCCGTTCGCATTGATCGCGGTCGAACCGTGCACTGGCGTGGTCACGGACTCGACGGTCAGCGGATATCCGTGTGGCTCGCTGTCGTTGGCGAGTACGGCGATCGCCACGGGCGAGTTGAAAGGCGTTGCCGCCGTGTCGTTCTGCGCGACGGGCAAGCCGGGCGGCAAAACGGTGACCGTGACCTTCGCAGTCGCCGTCTGCGAGCCGTCGCCGGCGGTGTACTCGAACGTGTCGGTGCCGCCATTGAACGCCGCTGACGGTGTATAGACGATGTCACCTGCCGCGAAGACCGCCGTGCCGTGCTGCGGCGTCGTAATCTTCTTGATGATAAGAGTGGCGCCATCGGGAGCCGAATCGTTTGCGAGCACATCGATCGAGACCGGCGTCGCATTCGCCGTCGTCGCCGTGTCGTCGCGCAACCGGAACGTTCCGGATTGGGGCAGCACGGTGACCGTTACGTTGGCGCCTGCGACGCCGCCATGGCCGTCGTCTGCCTTGTAGGCGAAAGTATCGGTGCCGGTGAAGCCGAGCGCGGGCGTATACCGCACCGCTCCGCCGGTCAGTATCTTCGCACTCCCATTCGAAGGCGTGCTCACGTCGCTGACTGACAGCGGGTATCCGGCCGGAGAACTGTCGTTCGCGAGCACCGCTATGTCGACCGCCTTGGCGAAACCGGTCGTCGCGCTGTCGTCGCGCGCCAGCGGCGGCAACGGTGGCTGCACGACGATCGTAACGTTCGCGCTGGCGGTTCCGCCGTGGGCGTTGTCGATCGAATAGGTGAAGCGGTCGCTGCCGGTGAATGTCGCATTGGGCGTGTAGGTGATGGTGCCGTCGCCATTGACATGCGAAGCACCGTGCGCCGGTGTCGTTGCCGCCGTCACCGTCAACGGGTAGCCGTTCGGGTCGCTGTCGTTGCCGAGCACGGCGACGGTCACCGGCTGAGCATAGGGTGTCGTCGCCGTGTCGTCGCGCGCGACCGGCGCGCCGGCGTTCGGCGGCGGCGTGCCGGCCGTGACCGTGATGTGCACTGTCGCAGTCGCCGACAGGCCCTTGCTGTTGGTGATCGTGTAGGGAAACGCGTCGGTTCCCGTGTAGCCGGGCGTTGGCGTATACAGCACCTTACCGGCGGAAACCTGTACCGTGCCGTGGCTGGCCGGCCCTGCGGCGCTGATGCTGAGTACGTTGCCGTCAGGATCAGTGTCGTTGCCGAGCACGCCGATCTCGGTCGCGCCCGAATCTTGAACAACGCTGATGGTGTCGTCTCGCGCGATCGGAACGCGCGCGCTGTACTGCTTCGGCCCGAGTGTCGTCGTCGTCGTGGTCTTGCCATTCTTGACATAGGTGTCGACATTGCGCGCATGACCGGTAACCGGTTCGTGCAGCGCGCGATCGATCCAGGCGGCATTGGCCGCTGCCGAATCATCGAACGGCTTGAAGGCTCCGCCGCCACCGAATTCGTAGCGCAGGAACAGCCACCAGCGCGTGTCGCTCGTGTCGCTGCCGACGACGGGCGTGTTCTGCGCATGTTCGACGATTCCCGACAGGCTCCAGCCGCGCACACCGAGATATTTGTCTACGCCGACCGAGATGCGTTTCTGATTCGCGCCCTGGTCGCCCTTGGCGTAGTCGAGGCCGCCATTGAAGCGCGCGGCCAGCGCATCGGAGAAGTGGCCGCCGTGGATGCCGACAATCGTCGAGTAGGGTTGTGCCAGAAGCAGTGTGGTTGCGATGTCGGTTTTGGTCTGCGTGTAGATGCCGGCGTCATCGGTGCCGCTGACGACCTGCTCCTGCTGCAGGTTGACCGCGCCGGCGTTGCGTGCGCCACTGGCCTTGCCGGACAGGAAGAAGTTCAGGAAGAACTCCTTGCGTTCGATCGAAAGGCCGATGTTGGCCTGCCGGTCCTTCGCGGCGTTCTGGTCGATGGCGAACGACAGCTTGGCGACGGTGATCGAGTCCGGATCCTGGCGCGCCTGTTCCAGCGTCGTGCCGAACAGCCAGTTGTAGTCGGCCTGGATGCCGCCGGCGCCGCCGTTTCCCCACCACAGTTGGGCAACGACGGCGTGCTCGCCATTGTTGCCGAACACCTGCATCAACTCGCCCTGGGAGTTTCCGTCCTGGTCGACGCCGACCGAGACGCGGCTATCGCCGCCGGTGTAGGTCAGCGGCACCGTGCCGGTCTCGATTGACGGCGCACCGCCTTGCGGCGGCTGTACCGATTGCGTAATGGCCAGCGGAGTGCCCAGCGCAGCCAGGATTCCAGCGAGCAGCAAGCGTTTCATCAATTCCTCCGAGCTGCTTCTGCTGGCGGAACCGCCAATCGGTTGATCGGCGGCTCTGGACTCCCGCTATTTCGGCAAGTGCAACTTCCGTCCCCTAGTGAAGTGCTCCCGCACTCCCACTTTGTGCGGCATCCTTCGGCGGCGGATCCTGGGCGCCGATCACCCGTTGCTGCGAGGCGCTGTCGACCGAGTCGGACACATACCATGGGACTCCGTCCTTGTTGAGGTACAGCCGCTGCATTTCATCGAGGTGGAACGGACGCGAACCGATGCGGCCGAACACCGCGATCTGGTTCCCGCTCTCGTCGACGCCGCGATCGCGTTCGAGACCGCGCGACAACGACAGGGCAGGGCCCTTGGTCGGATACCACGCGATCAGCTGCGGTTTCGGGTCCGGGCTGAACCCGTAGAACTTCGGCTGCGACTCCGGGCTGGTCAACTGCACGACCTGCAGACCATTCTTGCCGTCGGCTACATACGCGAACAGCGATGCATTCGTCGTGGCGACGACCACGTCGTGCGCGTCGCCGATCTTGCCGCCGGCGTTGAACATCTGATAGACGAACGGTTTCTCCGGATTCGTCACGTCGATGATCGCGATGCCGTCGGCGCCATCAGCGACGTAGGCGTAGGTGCGCGCGACGTGCAGCTTGTGACCGTCGCGCAACGGCACGAACGCGCCTTGCACTTCGCTGGCCTTTTGCGGATGCGTGATGTCGACCACATGCAGGCCGTCCTTCGCGCTGACGAACAGGTAGCGGAACTGCGCCTGCGCCGCCTGCGCGTTCGCGATCGGAATCGTCGCGACGTACTGCGGCTTCAGCGGGTCGTGCATGTCGAGCACGACGACACCGGCATCGGCCGAGACGTAGAACGTGTTGCCGGCGATCGCGACGTGGCGCGCGCCCTTGAGCACGCCGTTTTCGTTCCAGGTCAATTCGCGCTTGAGGAAATTGTTGAGCGAATCGCGGTCGTGCAGGGTCACGATGTTGGTCAGGATCAGGCCTTCTTCGGCATCGGTGATGAACGCGTAACTGTAGATCGCGTTCATGATCTGTTCCTGGTTCGCGCCCTGCATCAGTTCGCTCTGGTTGCGCGCCGGATCGACCGGCTGCGTCGTCGCGAGCACGACGCAGGTCGCGTTCTTCGAGCTGATGTGCGTGTCCTGGCCGAGCGGCGAAAACGGCGCCGTGATGATCTTCTCCGAGAATCCTTTGTTGGCGATGCTGGCGACGTCGTAGACACGCATGCCGCTAGTGCCTTCAGCGACGTAAAGGTATTCGCCGCGCAACTGGATGCATTGCGCTTCGCCGGCATTGTGCTCTTCTGCACCAGGCAGCTTCTGGCCGCGGTCCTGATGCGCCTTGAACCAGTCGGGGTAGGCGTAGCGGTGCAGGTAGCTGCCGATGACAGCCTGTGGCTCGTCCCACTCGGTGACCTGCACGGCGCCGATGCCGCCGGATTCACCGACCCAGGCGTTGTAGCCGATGAAGTCGATGAACTTCGTGCCGAGCAGCAGCGTCTGCGCGACGATCGCGTTGTTGTCGTTGGCCTTGGCCAGGTGGCAGTCGTCGCACTCCTTGGTTTCGGTCTTGCGCTCCGTGTGCGGGTAGTGCGGCGCGAACGCCTGCGAGGAGTAACCAGACGCCGCGATCGGCGGCTGCTGGATGTAGATGCGCTCGCGGTTGATGTTGGTCGACGACAGCACCAGTGCCGAGCTCGAGCGCACCGGCACGATCTTTCCGCCGTTCACCGGGCCCTGCCGGCCGAGCTGGAACATGTCGTCGCGCGCAACCTGCGGGTTGTAGGTCGCGAAATTGCGCGTCTCGCCGCCTTCGTAGTGCAGCCGCTCTGTCTTCCAGTTCGCCTGGATCGGCAGGTGACATCCCGCGCAGGAGGTCGTCCAGGAAAGGTGGCACGAGTAGCAGGCCATCTTGTCGTCGCCGTGCGCGAGCGTGCCGGCGTCGACGCCGGGTCCCCACGCCATCGTGGTGCCGGCGCCCATGAGCTTCGCGCGGGCCGCCTTGGCGTTGTATCGAGGATGGCCGGGATTGACGGTGTCCTTCACGAGCGTCATTTCCCACTCCCTCGCGGGATCGAGTGCCGACCGCTGGTACAGCTTGCCGCCGCGCCACTCGAAACGCCTGCGGCCGTCCTGCGTGCGCAGCAGCGAGAGGTCGGTGCCGCCAGGCC
>Ga0207691_10004814_pt1 | contig 13056 bp, 11 predicted proteins | sample KBSM13metaG_FD_184327 | JGI IMG/M metagenome (GOLD analysis project Ga0207691, IMG submission 184327) | Miscanthus rhizosphere microbial communities from Kellogg Biological Station, Michigan, USA - KBS M1-3 metaG (SPAdes) (version 2) | ecosystem: Host-associated > Plants > Roots > Rhizosphere >... | reverse complement strand
GGAGGGTCAGGCGCTGCCGCCGCTGTGGCACTGGCTCTACTTTCTGCCCTCCGAACGCCAGGGCGAGATCGGCGACGACGGCCACCCGAAGCGCGGAAGCTTCCTGCCGCCGGTGATGCTGCCGCGCCGCATGTGGGCCGGCGGCCGGTTCCAGTTTCTGGCGCCGCTTCGCATCGGCGACGCGGTGCGGCGAACCTCGCGCATCGCCGACATCGGCAGCAAGCAGGGCAAGAGCGGGCCGCTCGTGTTCGTGCGCGTGCGGCACGAGATCGCCCGCGGCGACACGCTCGCGCTCACCGAGGAGCATGACATCGTGTACCGCGAAGCGCCGCGACCCGGAGCCTCCGCCGAGGCGCCACCGCAAGCACCCATTGGCGAGCAGTTCGGGCGCACCGTCACGCCCGACCCGGTGCTGCTGTTCCGCTACTCCGCGCTGACCTTCAACGGCCACCGCATCCACTACGACCGCCGCTACGTGACCGAGGTCGAAGGCTATCCCGGCCTCATCGTGCACGGCCCGCTGATCGCGACGCTGCTGGTCGATCTGCTGCGCCGGGAGCGGCCCGAGGCGCGCCTCGGTGCCTTCGAGTTCCGCGCGATGAGCCCGCTGTTCGACACCGCGCCGTTCAGCGTGTGCGGCCGTTTCGACGACACGAAACACGCCACACTCTGGGCGCGCGGCCCGCAGGGCCAGCTCGCGATGCAAGCCAGCGCCACCCTTGCCTGACACGGCATCCAACATGACCACGACCACCGACCGCTTCCACGACATCCGCGACGCCGTGCGCGACCTGTGCCGGCAGTTCCCCGACGAGTACTTCCGCAAGGTCGACGAGCAGCGCGCCTATCCGGCCGAGTTCGTCGAGGCGCTCACCCAGGCCGGCTGGCTCGCCGCACTGATCCCGCAGGAATACGGCGGCTCCGGGTTGGGCCTGGCCGAGGCCTCGGTGATCATGGAGGAAATCAATCGCTCGGGCGGCAACGCCGGCGCCTGCCACGGCCAGATGTACAACATGGGCACGCTGCTGCGCCATGGCTCCGCGGCGCAGAAGCAGGCCTATCTGCCGAAGATCGCCCGCGGCGAGCTGCGGCTGCAATCAATGGCCGTGACCGAGCCGAGCACCGGCACCGACACCACGAAGATCAAGACTCTCGCGGTAAGGAAGGGCGACCGCTACGTCGTCAACGGCCAGAAGGTGTGGATCTCGCGCGTCCAGCACTCCGACCTGATGATCCTGCTCGCGCGCACGACGCCGCTCGCCGACGTGAAGAAGAAGTCCGAAGGCATGTCGATCTTCATCGTCGATCTGCGCGAAGCGATCGGCAACGGGCTCGCGGTACGGCCGATCGCCAACATGGTGAACCACGAGACCAACGAGCTCTTCTTCGAGAACCTGGAGATTCCGGCGGAGAACCTGATCGGCCACGAAGGCCACGGCTTCAAGTACATCCTCGATGGGCTCAACGCCGAGCGCACGCTGATCGCGGCGGAATGCATTGGCGACGGCCGCTGGTTCATCGACCGCGCCACCCGGTACACCAAAGACCGCGTCGTCTTCGGCCGGCCGATTGCGCAGAACCAGGGCGTGCAGTTCCCGATCGCCGAAGCGCACATCGAAGTCGAGGCAGCCGACCTGATGCGCTGGAAGGCCTGTGAACTGTTCGATGCGCAGCAGCCCTGCGGCGCGCAGGCCAACATGGCCAAGTACCTGGCCGCCAAGGCGAGCTGGGAGGCGGCCAACGTGTGCCTGCAGATGCACGGCGGCTACGGCTTTGCGAGCGAGTACGACATCGAACGCAAGTTCCGCGAGACTCGGCTGTACCAGGTTGCGCCGATCTCCACCAACCTGATCTTCAGCTTTGTGGCCGAGCATGTACTCGGGCTGCCGAAGTCGTTCTGACATGCAAGCCCTTCAAGGCATCACCGTCGTCACCCTCGAGCACGCGATCGCGGCGCCGTTCTGCACGCGCCAGCTCGCCGACCTGGGTGCGCGCGTCATCAAGGTCGAGCGGCCGGGCAGCGGCGACTTCGCACGCGCCTACGACGAGCGGGCCAAGGGCCTCGCGTCGCACTTCGTCTGGACCAACCGCTCGAAGGAGAGCATCACGCTCGACGTGAAGCACCTGGAGGCCGTCGACGTGCTGGCACGACTGGTCGCGAAGGCCGACGTGCTGGTGCAGAACCTGGCGCCGGGCGCCGCGGCGCGCCTGGGGCTGTCGCATGAAGCGCTGAAGGACCAGCATCCGAGGCTGATCGTGTGCGACATCTCCGGCTACGGCAACGACGGCCCCTACCGCGACAAGAAGGCGTACGACCTGCTGATCCAGAGCGAGGCCGGCTTCCTGTCGATCACCGGCACACCCGACGAACCGGCCAAGGCGGGCTGCTCCATCGCCGACATCGCCGCCGGCATGTATGCCTACTCCAACATCCTTGCCGCGCTGCTCGAGCGTGGCCGCACGGGCCAGGGGCGACACATCGATGTGTCGATGCTCGAGAGCATGGTCGAGTGGATGGGTTACCCGCTCTACTACGCGTACGAAGGCGCCGCGCCGCCGCCGCGCGCCGGCGCGGCACACGCCACGATCTACCCGTACGGCCCGTTTCCGACCGGCGACGGCCAGACGGTGATGCTGGGCCTGCAGAACGAGCGCGAATGGAAGCTGTTCTGCGAGCGCGTGCTGCAGCGGCCCGAGCTTGCGCGCGATCCCCGCTTCACGTCGAACAGTGGGCGGGCGAATGATCGCCAGGCACTGCGCGCCATCATCGTCGAAGCGTTCGCGCCGCTGAATGCCGAGCAGGTCATCGAGCGACTCGAAGCCGCACAGATCGCGAATGCGCGCATGAACGACATGCACGCGGTGTGGGGGCATGAGCAATTGAGAGCGCGAGGGCGCTGGACCGAGGTCGACACGCCGGCCGGGCCGCTGCCGGCCTTGCTGCCCCCCGGCATGCCGGATGCGGACGCGCGCATGGACCCGGTGCCCGCGCTCGGCCAGCACACCGATGCAATCCTGCGCGAGCTCGGCTACACGCCCGGGCATATCGCCGCGATGCGCGGCGCGAAAGCAATCTGACCCATGAGCGAGCATCCCTCTCAGGTCTTGGCGCGCTTTGCCGCCACGCTGCGCTTCGACGAGATTCCGTCGGCGGTGGTGCGCCGCGCGGAAGACCTGTTTCTCGACTGGTTCGGCTCGGCGCTCGCCGGCAAGGGCGCCCGGCCGGTCGAGACGATCGCGCGCTTCGCGCAGGACCAGGGCCCCGCCGACGGACCGAGCGAAGTGCTGATCTCGCGCCGACGAACCAGCCCGTACTTCGCCGCAATGGTCAATGCCGCGGCCTCGCACTTCGCGGAACAGGACGACGTGCACAACGGTTCGGTCTTTCACCCCGCAGCGGTGGTGTTCCCCGCAGCGCTCGCGACGGCACAGGCGCTGGGCCGCTCCGGGCCCGAGCTGCTCGCGGCGTCGGTGGCGGGATACGAGGTGGGCATCCGCGTCGGCGAGTTCCTCGGGCGCGCGCACTACAAGATCTTCCACACCACCGGAACGGCCGGCACGCTGGCCGCGGCAGCCGCCGTGGGCCATCTGCTGAAGCTGGACCCCGAACGCATGCTGCATGCCTTCGGTTCGGCCGGCACCCAGGCCGCGGGGCTGTGGGAATTCCTGCGCGATGCCGCCGACTCCAAGCAGCTGCACACGGCGCATGCGAGCTCGGCCGGGTTGCTGGCTGCGCAGCTCGCGTGCCAGGGCTTCACCGGTGCGCGCCGCATCCTCGAAGGGGCGCAAGGCCTGGCCGAGGGCATGGCGAAAGACGCCGACCCCGCGCGTCTGATCGATGGCCTGGGGTCACGCTGGACGCTGGCCGAAACCTCGTTCAAGTTCCACGCGTCGTGCCGCCACACGCATCCGGCGGCCGACGCGCTGCTGGCGCTGACGCGCGACCACGGCCTGGGCGCCGACCGCATCGCGCGCGTGACCGCTCATGTGCACCAGGCGGCGATCGATGTGCTGGGGCCGGTCGTCGACCCGCAGACGGTTCACCAGGCCAAGTTCTCGATGGGCACGGTGCTCGCGCTCGTTGCACTGCGGGGCCACGCAGGATTGTCCGAGTTCGATGCGCACTATCGCGACCCGGAGGTCGTCGCATTGCGCGACAAGGTGCGCATGCAGCTCGACGCCGAGGTCGACGCCGCGTACCCCGCCCGCTGGATCGGCAAGGTGGTGGTGGAGACCACCGACGGCCACACGCTCGCCGCGCGTGTCGACGAGCCGAAGGGCGATCCCGGCAACACGCTGACACGCCCCGAACTCGAAGACAAGGCCCTGCGGCTGGCCGCCTATCGCGACGGCGCGGCCGAAGACGAGATGCGCCGCGTGATCGAGCGCGTCTGGGCACTGGCCGATGTGCGGCGCGTGGGCTCGTTGCTCGCATGATGCCGCGCTCGTATCTGTTCGTGCCGGCCGACCGGCCCGAGCGCTACGCGAAAGCACTCGCCTCGGGCGCGGATGCCGTGATCGTGGACCTGGAGGACGCGGTCGCGCCGCCAGCAAAGGAGGGCGCTCGGGCTGCGTTGGCCGGCTGGCTCGCGCATGGCGGCAGCCAGTGTGCCGCGCACACGATCGTGCGCATCAATGCGGCCGACACGCCGTGGTTCGCAGACGATCTGGCGCTGGTGCGCTCGGCTCGAATCGCAGCCGTGATGCTGCCCAAGGCCGAGCGGCGCGACGTCCTCGAGAGCATCCCGCACGAGCGCCTGCTGCCGCTCATCGAAACAGCGGCCGGTGTGGATGCGCTGCGCGAGCTGGCGCGCACACCCCGCGTGCATCGACTGGTCTTCGGCTCGATCGACCTGCAGGCTGACCTCGGCATCGCGGGCGACGATCAGGAACTGCTGCTGTTCCGCTCGCAGCTCGTGCTGCAGTCGCGCCTGGCGGGCATCGCACCGCCAGTGGACGGCGTGTGCACGGCGATCGACGATGTGCCCGCCCTGGAGGCGCAGACGCTGCGCGCGCGCCGCCTCGGCTTCGGCGCCAAGCTGTGCATCCATCCGCGTCAGATCGACGCCGTCCACCGTGGCTTCACGCCCAGCGCCGAAGAATTGGCGCGGGCGCAGCGCGTGATCGAGGCCTCGGGTGCCGCCGGCGGCCGCGCCGTCGCGGTGGATGGCAAGATGGTCGACAAGCCCGTGTTGCTGCGTGCAAGGGCGTTGTTGCGGCAGGCGGGGCACCGCGATTCGGACCTTCCGTGAACGCGACGGAAGATGCCCGATGAGTCGGGCCTGGCGATTCCAGCCGCCTGCGTTGCCGTTGTCGTTCTCACGCCAGTTCGGAACGACGACAGCTTTGGCGATGTCCGCAAGCGCTGAAGCTGTCGCCCTCGTCGGGAGAGCACGCGCGATACCCGATTGCTTGCGGAGGCGCGTTGAGTCAAGCATCCACGCGTGCAATCGACAGCAGTGTGATCAGCCGGGCAGCGGCCGGCGAAAGGTAGCTGTTGGTTCGATGGGTGACGACTAGTCTTCGCTTCATCGTCGTTTCCTTCAACGAAACTTCCTTGAGCTTGGTACCCCTTTGTTTACCCTGCAGGTGGTGCCGCGAGATGAAGCTCAGAAGGCCGGTCTCCGCGATCAGCGTCGGCAGCATCAGCAGCATCGTGCTTTCGACCTGGACACGCGGCCGCGGAAGGTGCCGCCGGTCGAACGTGTGATCCAGCCAGTCTCGCGTAGGCGCACCGGGTGGCTGCAGCGCCCAGCGGAACGAAGTCAGGTCTTTCAATGTCGGCTTCCCGTTGAAGAGTTCATGCGTGGCGCTCGCGGCGACGACGATGAAATCCTCTGCCAGTACCTGAGAGACGAACCCGTCTTCGAACGGGCTTTCGGTCCCCACCATCAGGTCGAGTTCGCCTGTTCGCAACAATGGCTTGAGCGTATCGATCAACCCGACGACCGTTCGCAAGGTCACGTCGGGCGCCTCAAGTAGCAATTGGCGCGCCACTGGCGGCAACAGGAATTGAGCCGCTGTCGGCACGATTCCGATGCGCACTTGACCTGACAAGCCTTGGCCGATGTTCGCGATCTCACGTTGCGCGTCTTCAACGTCGAAGCGCATGCGTTGCGCCCACTTCAGCAGAACCCTGCCCGCAGCCGTCAGCCGGATGCCCCGTCCGGCCTTCTCGAACAACGGGGCGCCGCACTCCTCCTCCAGTCGACGGATGCAGCCGGTGAGGGCGGGCTGGGTCCGATGCAGTTGCTCCGAGGCCTTGCCCACGTGCTCCAGGTTGGCGATGACTTCGAAATAGCGAAGGTCTCGAAGGTCCATACCAAAAGCCAGATTGATGGTTCGCGAAATACTATCGATTGGACTGTAGGTGTTGCGGCGCCAATACTCAAGCCCAGAGCAAAGGCCCGTATGCCACGGGCCAAACCCAGGACCTAAGGAGACAGCATGACCTTCACCCGACGCGCCCTCTTGGCAATCGCCGCAACGACTCTCACAACCGGCGCATTCGCGCAGGCAGCTTCGACAGGCTCTGGACAGGCCTGGCCCGCCAAAGCCATACGGATCGTGGTGCCGTTTCCGCCCGGCGGCGGCACTGACATCATTGCCCGCGAGACCAGCCAGAAAGTCGCCGCCGCCACCGGTTGGACGTTCATCATCGACAACAAGCCTGGCGCTGGCGGAAACCTCGGGGTCGACGCCGTCGCGAAGTCGCCTGCCGACGGGTACACCATCGTGCTCGGTCAGACGAGCAACCTGGCCATCAACCCGACCCTGTACACCAAGCTGCCCTACGACCCGCAGAAGGATCTGGCACCGATACTCGTGCTCGCCGATGCGCCGCTCGTCATGGTGACCGGTGCCAAATCGCCCTACAAGACGCTCGCGGATGCAGTCAGCGCTGCCAAAGCCAAGCCTGGTACGGTGAACTTCGCGTCGCCCGGCAATGGCACGGTCGCCCACCTGACCAGCGAACTGTTCCAGAAGGCAGCGGCCGTCAAGACGCAGCACGTGCCCTACAAGGGCGCGAACCAGGCACTGACCGATGTCCTCAGCGGCAACGTCGAGTTGTACATGTCGTCGGTGCCGACACTGCTCGGCCAGATCAAGCAGGGCAAGCTCCGCGCTTTGGCCGTGACATCTGCCAAGCGCGTCGACGATCTCCCTGAGGTGCCGACGATCAACGAGTCCGGCTACAAAGGGTTCAACGCGGTAACGTGGTTCGGGCTTCTCGCGCCCGCCGGCACGCCCAAGGACATCGTCGCGCGCCTGAACGCAGAGTTCAACAAAGCCCTGCAGCAGCCCGCGCTGCGCAAGCGCCTCGGCGATGAAGGTGCCGATCCCGTGGGCGGCACGCCCGAGCAGTTCGCCTCTCTCATCAAGGACGACCTCACCCGCTGGGGGAAGATCGTCAAGGACTCCGGCGTGAAGGTCGACTGACCCCGACCCGCCGCATTCAGACCATCACCCGCCGGCGCATTCGCCGGCACCCACAGGATAGAGACCATCATGAGTCAAGCCGCTGCATTGCCCGACGTCATTCGCGACATCGAACGCGTGGACGCCGCCACCATCGCCGAAGCCGCCAAGTACCCCTCGTCCATCCTCGCCGACGTGGCCGGACGGCGCGGCGCCTTGAGCGGCCGCATCGCGCCGCTTGCGCCGTCAATGAGGTTCGCGGGCCCCGCGATCACCGTCGAGGTGCGACCCGGCGACAACCTGATGATCCACGCGGCCATGGCCATCGCCAAGCCGGGTGATGTGCTGGTGATCGACGGCAAGGGCGACCTCAGCAGCGCACTGATGGGCGAGATCATGTCGCAGCAGTGCGTGGCGCTCGGCGTCGTCGGCGTGGTCATCGACGGCGCCGTGCGTGACAGCGAGGCCATCCGCGAACTGGGCCTGCCGATGTATGCCGCCGGCCTGAATCCGAACGGCCCGACGAAGTTCATCCCAGGGCGCCTGAACCATCCGATCTCGATCGGCGGCGTCAGCGTAAATCCGGGCGATCTCGTGGTTGGCGATGCCGACGGCGTGACCGTGATCGAGCACGACAAGGCTGCCGGGATACTCCCGCTGGCCGCCGAGAAAGTGGCGATGGAAACCAAGCGCATCGCCGACATCAAGAGCCGCAAATCGCTTCGTCCCGGTTGGCTCGACGGGGCGCTTCGCGCGGCTGGCGTGATCAAGGAAGGAGAGACGCTGTGAGCAGCAAGCCCGTCTTTCTTGTCACCGGTGCCGACCTGGCGCCGCAGGCGGTGGACCTGCTCAGGGACTATGAAATCGTCTATGCGGGCAAGACGCCCACCGAGGACGACATCGTCGCACTGTGCCAGCGGCACGATCCGGTGGCGATCATCGTGCGCTACAGCAAGGTGGGTGCTGCCGCGATGGACGCCGCCCCGAGCCTGAAGGTCATCTCCAAGCACGGCAGCGGCACGGACACGATCGACAAGGCGGCCGCCAAGGAACGCGGGATCGAGGTCGTCGCCGCGCTGGGGGCAAATGCCGCGGCCGTCGCCGAGCAGGCGCTCGCACTTCTTCTGGCCGCAGCCAAGTCCGTGGTCATCCTGAATGACCGCATGCATGCCGGCCACTGGGACAAGGCCACGCACAAGAGCGTCGAACTCGACGGCCGCACGGTCGGCGTCATCGGCCTGGGCGCCATCGGCTTGCGCTTCGCTCGCATGGCCGATGCGATGGACATGCGCGTGCTCGGCTTCGACCCGTACGCCACGAATCTGCCTGCGTACATCACGCCGGTCGACATCGACACGATCTGGCGCGAGTCCGACGCGATCTCGCTGCATTGCCCGCTGACCGCGGACAACGCGAAGCTGATCAATGCGAAGACGCTTGCGATGTGCCGCCAAGGCGTCATCGTCGTCAACACCGCGCGTGGCGGCCTGATCGACGAAGCCGCGCTGCTCGAAGCGGTCCGATCGGGCCAGGTCGCGAGTGCTGGACTCGACAGCTTTGCCGTCGAACCGATGACGGCGCCGCATCCGTTCCATGGTGAACGGCGCATCACGCTCAGCCCGCACATCGGCGGCGTCACCGCCGACGCCTACGTGAAGATGGGCGTCGCCGCAGCGCAGAACGCGTTGGCCGTGCTGAACGCCTGAGAACCAGCGCAACGGGGAAGTGGGCGGGTGGATCAAGTCTTACACACCAAGCTCGACTGAAGAGTGTTTTCCAGGAGACACGCCATGAAACGATCGATTCGCTTCGCGTTGTGCGCGGCTTCCCTCTCTATCGCCAGCCTTGCTCAAGCGCAGGCTTCGGCAGGCTCAGTACAGTCCTGACCGACCAAGCCCGTCAAGATCATCGTGCCTTACCCGCCCGGGGGAGCCGTCGACGCGGTCACGCGCAAGATGGCCGCCAAGTTGCACTGGGGGACGCCACCTCTCGGGCAACCGCCGGTCACAACCCGCCAGACAGACCTGCGCCAATGGTGGAAATTGAGGCGTTGCGGCTGACCGTCAGGCGAGCCGCGCACCTGCTTGGAAGCGCATCAATTTTCCAGGAACAGGTCCGAGATCACCGATCGCAACCACCGGTTCGCCGGGTCCTGCTGGTACCGCTCATGCCAGTGCTGCTTAATGGCAAAGCTGGGAAACTCGAACGGCGGCGGGAAGACCTTGACGTCGGCGATCCGCAGCAAGGTGTCCGCCACGCGCTGCGGCACCGTGATCATCATGTTGGTGCTGGCGACGAGGCCACCGATGCCGAGGAAGTTCGGCAGTTGCAAGACGACCTTTCGGTGGACCCCAAGGCGCTCGAGTTCTCGCTCGACCAGTTCGTGTCCGGTGCCAGCAGTCGGCACGAGGGCGTGTCGTTCGCGCCTGAATGCCATCTGCGTGAGACGTGAACGAACACGCGGGTGCTCCCGCTGCACCACGCAGGCGAAGTTCTGGTCGAACAACTTCTGCTGATAAAAGCCCGCCTCCAGCGCCGGCATGTAGCCCACCGCCAGGTCGGCATCGCCGGACTCCAGCATCCTCGCCGTCTCGTTCGAGATGTGCGTGATCTCGACCTGAATGTTCGGCGCAACTTCGCTCACGCGGGTCATCAGCGCCGGCAGCAGCGCAATGTGCGTGATATCGGTCATGCAGACGCGAAACGTCCGGGCTGCCTTCCCCGCGTCGAACACCGCCTGCTGCCGGGTGACGATGCGCAGCAGTTCGATCGCTTGACGCACCTGGTCGACAAGGGCAGTCGCGTGGGGTGTCGGCTGCATGCCGTCCGAGGTACGAACGAACAGCGGATCACCGAAGTGGCGCCGCAGGCGCGCCAGCGCGATGCTGACCGACGACTGGCGCATCCCCAGGTTCTCGCCGGCGCGCGAGACATTGCGCGTCTTGTAGACCTCGTCGAACACCTGCAGCAATTTCAGATCCATTATTTAGATTCCCGTTTTCTGATATTGACAGCATGCCATGGACGAAATACTGCCTGCTGCCTACGATTCATGCAACCGACAACCACCCGGAGCCCCGCATGAGTCCTTCCACCCTTCATGAGCCCGCGCGAGAGACGCCCGTGTTCGGCCGCTTCGACGTGGTCGTACTGGGCGGAGGGCCGGCCGGCATCGCAGCTGCGGCGGCCTCCGCGCAGGCGGGAAGCCGCACCCTTCTGATCGAGCACTACGGCTTCCTCGGCGGCATGGGCACGGCCGCGGGCGTCACCAACTTCTGCGGACTGCACGCCAACGTACACGGCAAGATCCAGCAGGCCGTGCATGGGGTGGCCGACCAGCTGCTGCAGCGCATGCGCTCGCTAGGCGGGCTGAACGAGCCACACGTCATCTTCGGTGGCAGGATCGCCGCGCAAGCGTATGACAACGCCGCCTTCAAGGTGGCCGCCGATGGGCTCGTGACGGAGAGCGGCGCGCAGCTGTTGTTCCATGCCCGGGCGTGCGGTGTGATCATGCGGTCGCCCCGCGAGATCGAGGCGATCCTGATCGAGACGAAGTCCGGCCGCCACGCCGTGGTCGGCAAGGTCTACATCGACTGTTCCGGCGACGGCGACCTCGCCGCCCAGGCCGGCGCACCGTTCGAGAAGGGCACTGATGGCCACAGCATGCTGTATCCGTCGACCATGTTCCGCGTCAACGGCGTCGACCCCGAGCGTGCCGGCGACGCCTGGAACCACTTCGGTCGCTGGATGGAGGAGGCCGAGCGCGGCGGGCGCAAGTTCCCGCGCAAGACGCCGATCATCCGGCCGCAGAAGAACCCGATGGAGTGGCGCGCCAACGTCACGCAGCTGGCGAATCCCGACGGTTCGCCGGTCGACTGCACCGATGCCGTGCAGCTGAGCGCCGCCGAGGTCGAAGGGCGGCGGCAGATCGTCGACTTCTTCCAGTTCCTGCGCGAATCGGCGCCAGGCTTCGAGCAAGCGTACATCCTCGAAATTGCCCCGCAGGTCGGCGTGCGCGAGACGCGGCGCGTGCTCGGTGGCTACCAGCTGACCGAAGCGGACGTGCTCGAGTGCGCCAGCTTCGACGACACGATCGGTGTGAACGGCTGGATGGTCGAGGCCCATGTGGCCGGCGACATTGCGTTCAAGTGGCAGGACATCCCCAACGTGCGCGGCTTCAACCACCTGCCTTACCGAATGGTCGTGGCCCGGGGGATCGACAACCTGCTCGTCGCGGGTCGCTGTGCATCGATGACCCACATGGGCCAGTCGGCTGCACGGGTGTCCGGCGCCTGCTTCGTGATGGGACAGGCCGCCGGCACCGCCGCCGCCCTGTCGCTTGCCGCCGGTGTGCGTCCGCGGGAACTGGATGTCGCCAATCTGCAGCGCCGGCTCGAACACGACGGCGCCTACCTGGGCCGCGACGCCTGACCCCATTCAACCTCAAGGAGACTCCGATGAAACGCAATCCGCTGACGGCGCTGTGCCTGTTCGCCGCTATCACCACCACTGCCATGGCCCAGGAGTGGCCGACGAAGCCGGTCAAGATCATCGCGCCCTTCGCGCCGGCGTCCACGCCGGACACGCTGGCCCGCGTGTTGGCGCAGAAGCTGCAGGCGCGGCTGAAGCAGCCGTTCACTGTCGAGAACAAGCAAGGCGCCGGCGGCATGATGGGCACGGACGCCATCGCCAAGGCGGCGCCAGACGGCTACACGCTTGGGGTCAGCATCGTCGGGCCGCTTGTCAACAACAAGCACCTCTACAAGAAGATGCCGTACGACCCGGCACGCGATCTGGCGCCGATCATGATCGCCGTGACGCAGCCGAGCGTTCTGGTCGTCAAGAGTGAAATGCCGGCAAACAACCTGGCCGAGCTGGTGACCGAGTTGAAGAAGCGGCCAGGCAAGTTCAACTACGCCTCCATCGGCAATGGCTCGCTGTCGCACCTGACGATGGAGCTGATCGCGCAGAAGAGCGGCACCGAGATCGTCCACGTGCCGTATGCCGGCTCCGGCCAGGCGGTGCTGGCCTTGATGGCCGGCGATGCCGACATCGCCTGTCTCCCGGCTCTGGCCGTGCTGCCGCACGTCAAGAGCGGAAAGATTCGCATCCTCGGTGCCAGCACGGCCAAACGATCGAGCCTGCTGCCGGACGTGCCCACGTTGAAAGAGCAAGGCTTGGCGGATGTTGATGCAGGCGCATGGATCGGCGTGGTGGCGCCCGCGGCGACGCCCAAGGCCTTGCTGCAGCGCATGCACAAGGAGATCGCGGCTGTTCTCCAGGAGCCGGATGTGGTGCAGGCACTGCGCGCCCAGATGATGGAAGTCGTCGGTGGCTCGTCTGAGTCCTTCGGTGCGTTCATGCGTGAGGAAGACGAACGCTGGACGCCGGTCATCGTCAAGAACAAGATCACGCTGGACTGAATGTCCGCTTCCTTCGTCGGCGAGAGGCGTTTTTCACGACCGACTGCTTTCGGGCCGCCCGTCGCCGCCTCAAAGCCAGTCGAGCGGACTTCGCACGCCTCGACCGATCCCGTCGGGCACAATCGAAGTTCCTCTTTCCGACACGTAAGAAGGAGCCAAGCAATGAGCGTGACGTTCTCCGTCGGCGACATGACGGTCCACCGCATCGTCGAGC
>Ga0207691_10004811_pt1 | contig 13060 bp, 7 predicted proteins | sample KBSM13metaG_FD_184327 | JGI IMG/M metagenome (GOLD analysis project Ga0207691, IMG submission 184327) | Miscanthus rhizosphere microbial communities from Kellogg Biological Station, Michigan, USA - KBS M1-3 metaG (SPAdes) (version 2) | ecosystem: Host-associated > Plants > Roots > Rhizosphere >... | reverse complement strand
CCCGGCCAGCTGCCGATGCGCCCGCCCTCCAAGCTCGGTCCCGACCGGTTCAGAGCGTTGCTTCGGCAGGGGCAGGATCAGATGCCGGCGTTTCCGCCGACCGTCCTGTCGAACGACGATGTGAACGCGCTCGAGACGTATCTGGTGTCGCTGCCGGTCGCCGACGATCCGAACGGCGCGGAGTCGTTCGTCCGACTGCCACAGAATCCGAATCGCTACTCCGGCCCCGAAACACGATACGCGGGATCGTTTTCGGCCGGCTGGTATGGGAGCAATGGTCTGCCGACCGTTGGACCGCCGTGGACGCAGCTGGTCGCGTATGACCTGAACGAAGGCGTCATCAAATGGCGTGTCGCTGACGGCAATTCACCGGGCCTTGCGGAGAAAGGAATTCTGAGCACCGGGACCGTTCGTCCGCGGAATGGCCCCGTGGTCACAGCAGGCGGTCTGGTGTTTCTTCCCAACTCGCAGGACCGGGTGCTGCGGGCGTTCGACAAGGACACCGGCGCCGTTCTGTGGGAGCACGAGCTGCAGGCAAATCCAGAAGGCATCCCCGCGATCTACGAAGTGCGCGGCCGACAGTACATCGCGTTTGCTGCCGGCGCGTCGTGGGGCACCGGCAGCGATCCGGTCTGGAAGAATCCGTTCCATCGCAAAGAGGGAAAGCTAGAGGCGCAGGGCTATCACGTGTTTGCGCTGCCGGCACGACGCGACCCTGCAAGGGTCGCGGGCGTAGGTATTCGCGACGATGTTGAATTTCATGGGCGCAAAGCCTGGACGCTCGAGAACGGCCAGATTCGCGTCTCGCTGCTTCGCCAGGGTGGGCACATCGCGGAGATCCGGTTCCTCTCCGACACTCCCCAGCTCGCGTTGAACCCGATGTTCATCCCCACCGGCGCGGGCTACATGGGTCACATGGTCTGTTTCCCGCATTTCGGTCCCGCTTCCGCTGAGGAGCGCCAACGTGGCTTGGCCGGACACGGCGAAGCGAATGCGGTCGAATGGCGCGAAACGAAACCCGCGCGCGTCGGCGATCGCGGCGCGACGTTCTTTTATGGCGCGGAGCTGCCGAAAACGAACTACCGGATCGAGCGCGCGGTCTCCCTCGAGGCGGGCACGGCCGTGCTGCGCGTTGAGGAGACGATCGAGAATCTGACCGCGTACGATCGGCCGTTCAACCGCGACCAGCACGCGACGTTCGGCGCCCCGTTCGTGGCCCCGGGGAAACACATGCTCGACATGTCCGGGACCAAAGGGATGACGGATGCTCGCCGGACCGCAGGTGATGCGTGGCTCGCGCGCCACGAGTTCCGTTGGCCGGATGCGGCGACGGCCGCCGGCGCAAGCGTTGATCTCCGAGGCTTTCGCGCGACGCCCGCCGCGCAGGTATACACGCCGGTGCTTGCTGATGTCTCGCGGCCGACGAGCTGGTTCACGGTGTACAACGTCGACTATCCGCTCCTGGTCGGCTATGTCTTTCCAACCGCCGATCACCCCTGGATCATCGACTGGCAGAATCAGCCGCGCGGCGATGCGACAGCGGGAACCGCGCGCGGGATCGAGTTCGGCACCTCGCCGTTCGACGAAGGGCTGCGCGCGAGCGTGGATCGCGGTCAGTTGTTCGGCGTCCCGACCTACCGATGGATCGCGGCGGGTCAGCGTCTTTCGACGACGTTCACGATCTTCCTGACGGAAATCGCACCAGGATTTGCCGGCGTGCGCGACGTGCGTGCGCAGGACGGCCGCATCGTCATCAGCGAGCGGGGATCGGCGCGAGAACTGATCGTCCGAACCACCACGCATTGAGGGAATGCACATGTCGAGAATCGGCTTCATCGTTCTGACCACGGCGTTCTCAGCGCTGCTCGCCGCGCAGACGCAGGGGCCGCAGCCGCTGGCGCAGCGCGCGCCCGACGCGCTCGAGCGCGTCACCTGGCGGACGCGGACGCTGGTCGGCGACGATCGGCTCACGCGATGGAAGTTCGCCGTGCCGGCCGATAGCGTCGGCGTGCCGACCTTTCTGGACGCCGTTATCCGGGCCGACGCGGCGATCGTGGACTATGTCGAAGGCGTCAGTACACAAAGGGTGAGCGCCGACGTCCAGAAGAACCTGGATTGGAATCTCACGGCCGCGGAGATCGCCTCGCTGCGCGGCAGGATGGGTACCGTCAGGATGCTCACCTACCGCGTGGACAACTTCCCGCGCGATGCCGCCGGCCAGCGCAAGCTGTTCGAGTTCGCCAAAGCGATGGGTGCGACGCTGCTGGTGACCAATGCCAAGCTCGAACTGACCGCGCCTGCGAAGCTCGCGGACGAATTCGAAATCAACGTCGTTGCTTTCGGCCCAGGGATCCAGGAGGCGAAGCTCGTCGAGCAGATGAAGACCGAAAACCTCAGCAAGCGCGTCGGCGTCGGGATCGATACCGGAGATTGGGCGGCCGACGGCGTCTCGCCTCGCGAGGGCGTCGCGAGTGTGAAGGACCGGCTGCTGTATCTGAGAGTGCGCGACCGGCCGCGCGGCACGACAGCGCGGAACACTCTGCTGGGCCGCGGCGGTGGAAACCTGGTCGAGCTGTTCAACGAGTTGAATCGCCTCAACGTCAGGCCGCTGGCGCTGACGCTCGACACCAGCGGCGTCGTGAACGCGCCCGGGGACCTGTTTGCGGCGATCGACGCCTTCGAAACGGTCGTGCAGCCGGCGTACGGCGCCAGCTTCACGGCGTTCTCGAAGACCCGGCCGATCCGCTGGGATCTGGTGACGCCGGCACGCGGCGAGACGCTCTCTCCGGCGGAGATCGCGAAACGCAGCGAGGAGGTCCGGCAGAAAATCGACGCGGCGATTCCGCGACAGGCCTATGCCACCCCGAAGAAGCGGCGCAAGATGCTCGTCGTCGAAAGCCTGCACGGGATGTCGCACAATACGATTCCGCACACCAACGTGATGGTCGAGCAGATGGGCAAGATCACCGGCGCGTGGGAAACGGAGTTCAGCAACGACCTCGACAACCTGAAGTACCCGAAGATCAAGCAATACGACGGCGTGTTCCTCAACGACATCGTTGGCGAGTTCGCAGCAGAGCCGGCGGTTCGGGAGGGGCTGGCGCGCTTCGTCAAGGAAGGCGGCGGCCTCGCGGGGATTCATGGCACGCCGTGGGCGTCAAGGAACTGGGACGAGTTCGCCGAGATGATCGGCGCGCAGAGCGCCCCGCACCGGATCGAGCAGGGCATCATGAAGGTCTACGACCGCTCGAGTCCGATCATGAAGCCGTTCCAGGAAAAGGACCTGAACTTCAAGGAGGAGTACTACCGGTTCCAGACCGAGGGTCAGGGACGTTTGCGCTGGGACAAAGTGCGCGTGCTGATGACCGTGGAGCTCGACAATCCGAAGATCGAGCCGCGGCCGTGGGCCGGCTATAAACGTCCAGACAACGTCTACCCGGTGAGCTGGATTCGGAACTATGGGAAGGGGCATGTGTTCTATTCATCGCTGGGACACATGCCGGAGACGTTCATGACGCCGGAGCTGGTCGGACATTTTCTTGCCGGCCTGCAGTTCATGCTCGGCGATCTGGAAGCGGACGCGACTCCCAATCCCCGTAGGGACTAGGGGACTCGGGGACTCGGGGACTACGCAGTCGGGGCTGGGGCTAGGAGTCGGGGCTAGGGGCTAGCTGATACAGGGGCCACTTTTATGAAGAACACGCTGCATGTTGTCGTTGCCCTGATCGCGTTTGGATCGGTTGTCTCGTTCGCGCAGCAGGCGCGCGTGCGGCCGCTGCCGGAACAGATTCCGTCGATCTCGATGCGGCCGACTGGCTCGAGCCTCGGGACGATCCGCGTCGGCGCCGCCGACAGGAACATCTGGTTCGACTGGCGCGTCGGCGTGCCGGGGACGGCGATCAAGTCCCTCACGCTCTCCGAGATGCTCCCGAGGATCGACGTGCTCGCGGTGGCGAGTGTCGAAGCCTCGAATTCGCAGACGGTTGCTCCGGAGATTCCGAAGAAGCTCGATTACCGGCTTCAGCCGGGCGAGCGGAACGCGGTTGTGTACCGTCTGAAAGAACTTGGCGAGCAGATGCTCGCCTACCGCGTCGATACCGTCGGCGCCGACGAGGCGACGCGCCGCAAGGTATTCGAGTTCGCCAAAGCGATTGGCGCGCCAACTCTGGTCGTGGCCGCAAACGGCCCCGCGCTCGCGGACCTCGATACGCTCGCGGAGGAATTCGGCGTCAACGTCGCCGTCGAGAGCAAGGGCGATCCGAAGATGGCGATGCGGTCGGTCGAGGGCCGCGGCAAGCGCATCGGCATCGCCGCCGACCTTGGCGGATGGATGCAGGCCGGCATCAGACCGGTTGATGGCTTGCCGGTCGTCAAGGATCGCCTGATGCTTGTCACCGTCAGCGACCGCAGCGCGCTCGGCGCCGGTGGCCGCGACGTCGCGCTCGGCAGCGGCGTCGGAGGCCTCGGCGACTTCTTCCTCGCCGCGTGGCGCGCCGGGGTCAAGCCGCTCTCGATCACCATCCAGTCGGCGGGGACGACCGAGGCCGACCTCGTGAAGAACCTGAACGCGTTCGAGCGCGTGATGTGGCCGGCGATGGCCGAGCGTGTGCGGCAGATGCTCGACAGTCCCGCCGGCAAGATTCGCGGGCCGGATCGTCTCAAGCCGGAAGAACGGCAGCAGATCGAGGCGGCGATCCCGAAGCAGGCGATCGTCAAGCCGAAGAAAGCGCGCAAGCTGCTGGTCACCGACATCCAGATGTACTCGGGGCACTCGACGATCCCGCATGGCAACCTGCTGCTCGAGCTGATGGCCAAGAACACCGGCGCCTTCGAGGCGACGTTCAGCAACGACCTGAACCTGCTGAAGTACCCGAAGATCAAGGAGTTCGATGCCATCTACCTGAACAACGTGTGCGGGATGGTCTACAACGATCCTGAAGTTCGCGACGGCATCCTGCGTTTCGTGCGCGAGGGCGGAGGCATCGGCGGCCATCACGCCGTGACGTTTGCGGGCAACAACTGGCCGGAGTTCGCCGAGATGATGGGCGGCTGGGCCGGCGCGCATCACGTCGAGAAACAGATGGTCAAGGTCGACGATCCAAGCAGCCCGCTAACGAAGTCGTTCGGGTCAGCGAGCTTCGAGCACGTCGACGAGTTCTATCAGTTCCCGCCGACGTCGCCATACTCGCGTGAGAAGCAGCACATCCTGCTCAGCATCGACGTCGAGAAGTCGGATCGAGCCACCGACAGCCGGCTGTGCACGCTCTGCACGCGCCCGGATCAGGACTACGGCCTCGCCTGGATCCGCACCTTCGGCCAGGGACGCACCTACTTCACGCCGCTCGGCCACACCAACATCTTCTACACCGATCAGCGGTGGACCCAGCATCTGCTGGCGGCGATTCAATACATCCTCGGCGACCTCGACGCCGACGCGACACCGAGCGCGAAGGCGAAGACGAAGGCGACGGCGTCCAGATAAGCGGTGCGCGCGTTGCGTCACACGTTCGCTCTCGTCGCCGCGTTGCTGGTGGCCGCCCAGGCGCCAGTGGAGCGCAATCCCTACACGTCCTGGCCGGATTACGGCGGGTCACCCGACTCGATGCAATACTCCGCGCTCAAGCAGATCGACAGGACGAACGTCGCGCGCCTGCAGCAGGCGTGGTTTTTTCCGGTGCCCGATCGCCGGGGCAACTTCGGCTTCAATCCCATCGTGGTCGACGGCGTGATCTACGCGCTCGGTCCAGCGAACGCCATCGTCGCGATCGACGCGGCGACAGGAACGCTGATCTGGTCGCACGCGGTCGAAGGCGCCAGTCCGGGCGGCCGCGGCATGAACTATTGGGAGAGCAAGGACCGCTCGGACCGTCGATTGATCTTCGGGGCCGGCGCCTTTCTTCACGCCATCGACGCGCGCACCGGCGCGTCGATCCGGACGTTCGGGATGGACGGCCGCGTGAACATGCGGGAGGGGCCGTTCCGGCCGCTCGGCGGACCCAGTGGCACCGCCGGTCGCATTTTCGAGAATCTGTTCCTCACTGGCTCGACGACCGGCGAAAGCTACGGGTCGCCACCCGGCGATCTTCGCGCATTCGACGTCGTCACCGGCAAGCTGGTGTGGACCTTTCATACCATTCCGCATCCCGGTGAATTCGGCCACGACACGTGGCCAAAGGATGCGTGGGAATGGGCCGGCGGCGCCAACACCTGGGGTGAAATCTCCGTCGACGAGAAGCGCGGCATCGCCTACTTTCCGCTCGGGTCCGCGACGCACGATTCTTTCGGCGGCGATCGCAAAGGCGCGAACCTCTTTGCCAATTGTCTGCTCGCGCTTGACGCCAGGACCGGTAAACGACTCTGGCACTTTCAGGCGGTTCACCACGACATCTGGGACTACGACCTGACGACGGCGCCCAAGCTGCTCAGCGTGCGCGATCCCGCCCAGCCGGGCAGGGTGATCGACGTCGTCGCGCAGCCGACCAAGATCGGCTTCCTGTACGTGTTCGATCGCGTGACGGGGAGGCCGCTCTGGCCGATCGAAGAACGTTCCGTGCCGACGAGCGACGTGCCGGGCGAAGCCGCCTGGCCGACGCAGCCGTTTCCCAGCTTTCCGAAAGCGTTCGCGCGACAGTCCTTCGGCGTCGCCGATCTGAACCCGTACCTCGACGAGGGCGAGCGGGCGCGGCTGCGGGTGATCGTCCAGAACGCGCGCAACGAAGGCGTGTTCACGCCACAGACGCTCACGCGCGATCAGATCTCGACACCGGGCGAATTCGGCGGCTCGAACTGGGGAGGCGCCGCGGGAGATCCCACGACCGGTATGCTGTACGTGCGCTCGTCGGATCAGCCGGCGCTCCACCGGCTGCGCGAGCCGGCCGCCGCCGGCATGGAGGAAGGACCGCCGCCGCAACGCGGCCGTGTCGTGTACGCGCTCCGCTGTGAAAGCTGCCACGGCCAGCCGGAAGGCAATGGCATCCGATCGATGGACCGATCGGTCGTGATCGATCTCAAGACGCTCGGCCGCGACAGGATCCGCAGCACGGTCCGGGCAGGGTCCGGCCAGATGCCGGCGTTCAACGTGGCGGCGGTCACGGATGGGCAACTCGAGAACCTGCTGCTCTATCTCGACAATCCGACAGCGGGAACGGCCAGCGGGACGACGTCACCGCGCGCGACCCTGCGGCCGATCGAGGGAATCACGCGCTACAACGGACCGCTGGGATCGCTGTTCCGCGCCAACAATGGCCTGCCCGCCTTCAGCCCGCCGTGGGCCGAGATCGTCGCGTACGATCTGAATGACGGGACGATCAAATGGCGGACACCGTTCGGAACGGTGCGCGCGCTGGCGGCGAAGGGCATCAACGACACCGGCAGTCCCGAACGCGTGTGGCGCAACGGCCTGGTGGTCACAGCCGGAGGATTGATTTTCGCGGGCACGTGGGGCGATACGACGCTGCGCGCCTACGACAAAGATACGGGGCGCGTGCTGTGGGTAAAGGAAATCGAGGCCAATCCCGAAGGCATACCTTCGGTGTACGAAGTCAACGGCAGGCAGTTCGTGGTCTTCTGCGCGTCGGGCACTGCAACGTCGCCGGAAGGGAACGTCGTGTTCGTCCCCGGCAAACCGTCGGCGCAGGGGTATTACGCGTACGCGCTTCCGCGCTGACCGTCGGGAGAGCACGGAGGCGACGGAGATAACGGGAGCAGAGGAGACGGGGCGAACGGGATCACACGGAGGAACGGAGCAACGGAGACGAAACGGAGGTTGCGGGTTCGACGGGCGTCGCGAAGCGACGCGCGGAACCGGATCGGATCGCAAAAAACGAACGCCGCAGCGAAAACGGGGTGCTCGTTTTTTCGCGATCCGGTCCGGTCCCGCCAGTCGGCCTGCGGTGCAGGCCGACCCGTCGAACCATTCCTCCGTTCGTCTCTGTTCCTCCGTTGCTCTGTGGTTATCCCGTTCTCTCCGTCCCCTCCGTTCCCTTTGCCTCCGTCAAGTCTCAAGACTCAAGGCTCAACTCTCAATGCTCAAGGGCCAACCATTCCGGCGATGTTGCGGATTGCAAAGGCGCTGGCGAGCGCGAGGTATGCCGCGGACGCCAGCAGCACGACGCGTAGTCGGTCGCGCTCGCTCCAGTCGGCAAAGGACAGCAGCCAGGCGAGCAACGGCAGCACCAGAATGCCGTGCATGGTCACCGCGTGCGTCGGTTTCAGCGCTCCGCCGGTCGCGTAAGCGGCCGTTGGATGGCCGGCGAATACCAGCAGCATGCCCCGCGCGATCATCGTCGCGCCGGTCGCCATCGCGATGCACAACGCCACGAACCCCATCTGGATTGCTCTACGCAGGCTGATCGGCACGGCCGGATTCCTGCGGAACGCCGTCGCGGTCAGCCCGACGATCACAGTGACGAGCGCGATGCCGCCGACGGCCAGGGCTCGCGCCACCATCGCGTCGAACGCCGTTTCGACATTGAAGTGAGAGGGCACGCCGCGCCACGCCTGCAACGAGACCAACGCCGTCTCGACCACGCTCGCGGCGGTGAAGATCGAGAGGAGCGCGACGCGCGTCCGATCGGCGAGCGGCAGAAACGAAGTGACCCACACGATGGTGACCAGAGTTATCCCGAACGACAAGCCAAAGGTGGCCGGCTTGCGCAGAGAGAGCGGCCCTACCCAGGACTCTCCGGTGACAGCAAGAATCGCGATGTGAGCGATGCCGCTGATGAGCAGCAGCGCGCCGACGGCATACCCGATACGCTCGATTCGCCGCCCGCGGGTCCAGAACGACCGCAGTGACACGAGCATCGCTTCACCAGTGCCCACGACCCCGACAGTGTGGCAAGCGATGATGAAGGAATTGTGAAGTTTATTGCCCCGATTGGAACAGTAGCGGGGCGATTTCATTCAGGTAACGGCGCCAGACCATCCAGGTGTGGGCGCCGGAACTCTCGTGGAAGGTGTGGCGGACGTGGTGCTGCGTCAGAAACTCCGAGAAGTTCTTCGAGGCATCGAAGAGGCCATCCTCCTTGCCACAGCCGACCCAGAGCAATCGAAGCTTCTGGTTCGACGTCTTGCCGTCGGCGATGAGGCTCGCGTAGGTCTTCGAGAAAGCGGCTGCGGGTCCCACGGCTGCGCTGAACCCTCCAACGTGGCTGAACAACTCCAGGTGGTTCAGACCGATGGTCAGCGCTTCGCCTCCGCCCATCGACAGCCCGACGAGGGCGCGATGATCGCGGTCGGCGATCGTGCGAAAGCGCGACTCGATGAGCGGGATCACGTCCTCGATCAGATCCCGGCCGAACTTCGCGGTGTTCTCGCCGGGCTGCGCCGGCAGATTCGGCGGCACGCCGTAGCCGAATGGCATGACGACGATGAATGGTTTCGCGCGGCCAGTCGGACGAAGGTTATCGAGAATGAGATTGACGCGGCCCAGACGGTGCCAGGCGTTTTCGTCGGCGTTGGCGCCGTGCAGCAAATACAGCACCGGGTAACGCGCCTGCGGGTCGCGGTCGTACTCGGGAGGCAGGTACACCGTCAGCCGCCGTTCACTCCCGAGCGACTTTGACGTGTAGCGGAGGCTGCGCACCTCGCCGTGCTCCGCGGTCTGCGCGTCGTAGAACGCCGGCTGGGCCCCCCGAACCTCGAGGATGCTCGAGAGCGTGCTCGGCGTCGATCCAGTCTTCACGTCTGGGTTGTTCGGATCGATGGTGCGGACGCCGTCGATCGAGACGTTGTAATGATAGATCTCGGGCTCGAGCGGTCCGATTGTCACCGTCCACAGGCCGTTGGCGTCCTTCTCGAACGGCTTGCTGCCTGGCATGAACTCGCCGGACAGCAGGATCTCGCGCGCCTGCGGGGCGAGCAGCCGGAATGTCACGCGCCGGTCCGCCGTCACTTCGGGCGACACGATCCGCGCGGGCTGTTGAGCGATCCCGGTTGCTGTCATCAGCACGAGGCCAAACGAAACCATCGTTATTCTGGTCATGTCAGTCACCAATTGCGGGGCGCTCAGCGACGGTCGATCCGGACCATGCTGCGCGTGAGCGCCTTCAGGTTCGGCGCGCCGAGCGCACCCATGTTCCGGCCGAGATCGCTCTGCAGCATTTCGACCACTCCCTGCACGCCGTCAGCGCCGTACCCGGCGAGCCCCCACATCACCGGCCGGGAAACCAGCACGGCCTGCGCGCCGAGGGCGAGCGCCTTCGCGATGTCGCTGCCGCGCCGGAACGCGCCGTCGACGAGCACCGCGCCTTTCCCCGCGACCGCGTCGACGACGGCCGCGACCATCTCGATCGGCGACGGCCGGCCGGTCGCGGCACCGTGATCCGACACGATCACGCCACGCGCGCCTTGGTTGAGGGCCGTGCGCGCGTCCTCGGCCGACATCACACCCTTGATCACTACCGGCGCGTCCAGTCCCTTCAGGATCGATGCGATCGTCTTCCAGGGCATCGCCGCTGCGGCCGCCGTCGCTGGACGCGCGATGCAGACGACCTTGCAGCCGGCGCTGATTGCACGGTCGATCGACCCGCGCGCGTCGCCATCCGCGTAGGCGCTGAACCACAGCGGCGTCGTGGCCTGCGCGGCCAGGTCGGCCAGCGGCACGCTCGACCGACTGCTGAGGACGATGGACGCTTGGGCGGCGGAGGCGCCGCGAACCGTCGCCAGCTCGCCGTCGGGATGAAAGCGGCGCTGATCGGCGACCGGGCCGACGAGAATCGGCGCGACATGCGGCGCGCCGAGCAGATCGGCCGTCATATCCAGATCGACCGTGGGCACGAGGTACCGCGGACGGAATGTCATCCGGTCGAACGCCGCGCGATTGCCGCCGGCGATCGCCGAATACGCCGCCGCGTCGAGGACCAGCTTCGCCACGTCCTCGAACTCGGGCACGTTGACGAGATCCTGGCGCCGCGGCAGGCGCGGTTTCCGCGACCCTCTTCCGTCCTGCGAACCTGACACCGTTACGCCCACGGAAAATTCGTCCTGACCGCCGTCCGATCGAGCGCCGCGAGCGTCGCGCGTCCCGTCCGCGCCATCGCGTCACGGACTTCGGCGTGCAGAATCTCGAGCAGCCGTTGTACGCCGGCCGGACCGAATGCGCCAAGCCCCCAGCGCGGGGCGCGCCCGAGGCAGACCGCGCTGGCGCCGAGCGCGATCGCCTTGACGATATCGGCGCCACGACGGAAGCCGCTGTCGACGAGGACCGGAATCTTGCCGCCGACGGCGTCGACGATCTCCGGCAGTACTTCGAGCGTCGACGGCACGTAGTCCATGGCGCGTCCACCGTGATTCGAGACGATGATGCCGTCGTAGCCCCGCTCGACGCAGACCTTCGCATCCTCCGGGTTGATGATGCCCTTGATGAGCATCGGGCCCTTGACGAACGGCCGGATGTCGTCGAGGTATTTCCAGCTGTACCACATCCGGCGCGGGTCGACGCGGTACTTGGCGGCGCCGCGTGTGCTGGCGGCAAACGGCTCCGCGCCTTCGACGCGCCGCGGGGTGGTACTGCCACCGAGATACCGATCGTGCAGGTCGCGTTCGTATCGCGAAGTCTGCTGGTCGACGGTGACGACGATCGCTCTGGCGCCGTTGGCTTGAAACAGTTCGATTTGATCGCGCGCCGCGGTGAGGTTCTGGATCGGATAGAACTGCGACCAGCGCGGGCCGGCGGCGCTCGTCGCCACCTTCTGAATCGGAATGCTCGAGCCGCTGGCGAGAATCATCGGCGTGCCGGTGGCCGTCGCGCCCTGGTACATCCCGGCGTCGCCGTCGGGATGTAAATCGCGCTGCCGTGTGCTGGGCGCGACGAAAATCGGATATTCCATCCTGATGCCGAGGATTTCGGTCGCCGGGTTGACGGCGTCGGGCGACGTTCCCGGCCGTTCGACCAGCTCCACCCAGTCGAACGCCTCGCGATTGCGGCGCAGCGTGAACTCCGAGTCGCTGCCGTGCGCCATGTAGTCGTAGTTGGCGAGCGGCATGTTCGCGAAGCAGATCGGCTCGAAGTCGAACGCGGTCATCATCTCGTCGATGCCGGGCACGCGACGGTGAGCGTTGAGCGGACGGGGGTCGAGCTGCGCCCGCAAGAGCGGAGAGCCGGCGAGCATGCCGGCCAGGCTCAACAAGGCTTCGCGGCGGGTCAGGCTGTGCCTCCAGCGATCGTCAGATCGGCTCAAGAATCCTCCGCGGCATTCGCGCGCCGCCATATTACCCAATTACCCCGTCACCCAATCACCAGATCACGTCTTTACGACTACGAGTTATGTTAGGCTGCCCCCACTATGAAGATCAGACGTCGAGAGTTCTTCGGCACGGCGTCGGCGATGGTCGCTGGAATGGCGACGGCAAAGCTGGCCTCTTCGCAGGAAGGTTCACCGGCACCGAAAGTGCCGACGCGCCCGGCCAAGGTCGAGCGGTTGTTCAAAGCGCCCGACATTCATCCCAACGCGTTGGAGGCCGCGCCGGACGGCCTGTGGATCGGCGATCAGGTCTCGGAGCGCGTCTTCCGCGTTGACTGGCAGACCGGCAAGGTGCTGCATGAGGTGCAGACCGAGTCGCACAACACCAGCGGCGTGGCGGTCGGCGCCGGTTACCTGTGGCTGGGCGCCAACGGCGGCGTGAGTGGCCGGCGTCCGCCGCGCCCCGCCGACAAGCCGTTCGGCGAAGTGATTCAGGCCGATCTGAAGACTGGAAAGACCGTCAAGATTCACCAGCTGCCCTGGGGCGGCGGTGTGCACGGCATCACGTTTGTCCAGCAGACCCAGACACTGTGGGTCACGGCCCTGAGCATCGGCGCGGTAGCCGAGATGGATCCGAAGGACTTTCGCATGCTGCGCATGCGCCCCGCGAAAGGCGACCGGCCGCACGGGCTCGACTGGGATAACGGCGCGCTGTGGGTCCTGATCGCCGGCGATCATCTGGTGCAGAAGATCGATCCGGACTCGGGCAAGGTGCTCGAGATCGTCACCATCTCCAGAACTGCCGATCCGGACCCTCACGGGATGTGCATCAAAGACGGGTACATGTATTACTGTGATGCCGGCCTGACCGCACC
>Ga0207691_10004807_pt1 | contig 13065 bp, 16 predicted proteins | sample KBSM13metaG_FD_184327 | JGI IMG/M metagenome (GOLD analysis project Ga0207691, IMG submission 184327) | Miscanthus rhizosphere microbial communities from Kellogg Biological Station, Michigan, USA - KBS M1-3 metaG (SPAdes) (version 2) | ecosystem: Host-associated > Plants > Roots > Rhizosphere >... | reverse complement strand
GTCTCGTACGCCCTGCACGTCGAATATGCGTATCGCTGTCAGGCGAACTTGATCGAGTGCATTTTGTCCGGCTTCTATGACTCGATTGGGCTGTACCAAGAGCCCGGCTTTGCAGAGATCCATGCGGCGGAGCGTTGGCTCGGGGTCGTGGGCATGCTGGCCTTGCGCGCGCTGCCATTTACTCAGCTATCGTACGGCGAGCAGCGCGTCGCGCTGATTCTGCGCGCCGTAATCAAGCAACCTCCGCTCTTGATTTTGGACGAACCCTGCCACGGGCTCGACCCGCGACATCGCAGCGAGGTGTTGACCATCGCCGACTACATCGGTCGCCACACCGACTCGACCCTGCTGTACGTGACGCACGACCCCGAGGAAGTGCTCGGCTGCACGCGCCAAATCTTCGAGTTCGACCCAGCAAACGGCTGGGGCTTGCACCGCGCCTAGCCGACGAGCGTCCTCCCGAGCGACGCCCAGCGGCAAGGAAGGGTCTCCTCGCGAAAAACAAAGTGTGTGTACCAACGCCGGTCACTGAAGACCTCCGCGCCGAATTTCGCGCGAAGTGCGCGTTCACACAACTTGAGAATCGAGTTCGAATTCGAACTCGATTTTTCGCGTGTCGACCCCTGTCGCGCCAAATGTGAGCTTGGTTCTCAGCTCCGACAAAAAGAGCGCGCCTGTTTTTCCTAAATGATTTCGATCCCTTGGGCTGCTAACCGATCGGCATTGGTGTGTGTACTGGTCTCACAAGTCGATCATGATCTGGCCTGAATCGCTCAAACGCGCGGCATAGGTCTTGAGCGCACAGTCGCCGTTTTCGGACTGGCCCGTGTGCAGGTCGAACTTGAGCGAATGAAGCGGGCAGATCAACGTGCTTGCGCCGAGCAGGCCATCTGCCAGCGGGCCGCGACGGTGGGGGCATTCCGCCTGGGTGGCGAATAGGCCGCCATCGCGAGCTCGGAAGACAGCTATCTGCTCCGGCCCGATTTGGAAACTTCGCCCTTCGCCTTCCGGAATTGCAGTGACGGGACCCAATGTGATTTCCATCGGCCTACCTCCTTCATTGAACGATCGGCAAGAGTGAGCTGAATTGGTTCGCGGTCGCCGGTGTCACGGCCTCGAGCCAGGGATCGCGATACGCCTCGACCGAACGCTGCATGGCTTGATCGAGACGGTTCGCGATGCCCTCGCTGTCCTCGACCACTACATCACGGATTTTGTCGATGCCGATGCGCGGCACGAAGGCATACGTGCGCTCGAGATAGCGGGCATTTTCTCGGTAGTATTGCAAGAAACGTCCGGAGAGCCGGAGCACGGCCTCGTGCGTGTCGACCGTACAAAGAAGATCCCCCTTGCGAACGTGGGCGCCCGCCGCACCGCCCACGTAAATCTCCCATTTGCCTCCCTCGACAGCCACCGCGCCGACGTCCTTGACCAACGCCTCCGAGCAATTGCGCGGACAACCAGCCGTCGCCAGCTTGAGCTTTCCGGGCGCGTCCAGCCCCTGAAAGCGCGCTTCGATCTGTTGCGCGAGGCCAATGCTGTTGCCGAGCCCGAAGCGGCAAAAATCCGTGCCCACGCAGCTCTTGCACGTCCGGTAGCGCTTGCCGTAGGCAAAGCCCGACGGCATGTCCAGATCGCGCCAAACGTTGGGCAGGTCTTCGCGCTTCACGCCGATTAGATCGATGCGTTGACCGCCGGTCAGCTTCATCAGCGGCACGTGGTACTTGTCAGCGACATCGGCGATGCGGCGCAGCTCCGCGGCCGAGGTGACCCCACCGGGCATTTGTGGGATGACGCTGAAGGTGCCGTCCTTCTGAATGTTCGCATGCACGCGATCGTTGATGAAGCGTGCGTCGCGCTCGTCCACGTACTCGTCGGCCCAGAGCGTGATCAGGAGCGATGCGAGCCCCGGCTTGCTGCCCGGATCTTCCTTGCCTCCCGCCAGCTCGGCAAACACGGAAGATACGGATTTGAGGCCCAGTGCGCGGATGGCTTCGATCAGCTCCGGCTTGGTCAGCGGTACGCCCGGCACGTAAAAATTAGCAGAAGGATCTTCGTCGGTCGCGCCGCCGCAAGCCCATTCGATGACCTGTGACACGAGCGCCTTGCAGGCGCCGCAGCCCATGCCGGCGCGCGTGGCCTCCATCACCGACTTCGAGCTGCGTTTGCCTTGTTTGACGCAGCCCATGATCTTGCCCTTGGTCACGCCGTTGCAGTTGCAGACCTGCATTTCGACCGGCATGCTTTCGATCGAGGCTTCCTCTGACGGGGCCCCGATGTCGAACAACAAGGAGAGTCGCTCGTCCGGCACCGGAGTGTTTCGCTCGAAGGCCTGCGACAGGTAGGGTGCTTTTCTGATATCGCCGAGCAGAATGCCGCCCACCAAGCGCCCGTTGCGGATGATCAGCTTCTTGTACGTGCCCTTCTTGGCTTCGGTGAATTGAACGACTTCGTCCCCCTCTTCAGTCGGCTCGGTGATGCCCATGGACGCAACCTCGACGCCCATCACCTTGAGCTTGGTAGCGACTTTCGAGCCGTAGTACGCGGCCTCGGCGTCCGTGCCGGTCAGGTGAGCGGCCAGCACTTTGGCCTGCTCCCAGAGCGGCGCGACCAAGCCGTAGACTTGGCCACGGTGCTGCACGCATTCACCGACCGCAAAAACCCGCGGATCGTCGGTGCACAAGCGGTTGTCGACCACGATGCCGCGCTCGACGGCCAAGCCCGCGCGCAGCGCGAGCCCGCTGTTGGCCTTGATGCCCGCAGCGATCACCACCAAATCGCAAGCGAGACGCGTGCCGTCCTTGAACTCCAGCCCGGTCACCTGGTCATGCCCGCGAATGGCGCGTGTATCTCGATTGGTGTGCACGACGATGCCCAAGCCTTCGAGCGTCTTCTTCAAGATCGCGGCCGCGGGGTCGTCCAGCTGCTGACCCATGATCGCGTTCCCACGCTGGATCACGTGCACATCGAGGGAAAAGTTCTGTAGTCCGCGCGCCGCTTCGAGACCGAGCAGGCCGCCACCGATCACCACGCCCCGCTTCTTGCCCATCGCGTAGGCGGTGATCTTTCTGCAATCATCGAGATTGCGAAACACGAACACGCCCGGCTTGTCGCTGCCATCCGGAAGCTTGACTCCGTCCATGGGCGGAATGAAGGGCAGACTACCGGTGGCGATGATCAGCTTGTCGTAGCTGGCGACGATGCCTCCTTCGGCTTCGACCTGTTGCGCATGGCGCAAGATCCTGCTGACCTTGACGCCCGCGTGCAGCTTGATGCCGTTGTCCGCATACCAGCCGAGCGGGTTCAAGAAGATATCTTCCGCTTCGTGGGAACCGTTCAACACGTCCGAAAGCAAGATGCGATTGTAGTTGCCGTACGGCTCCTCGCCGAACATGGTGATTTCGAATTGATCTGCCCCACCCCGAGCCAAGATTTCCTCGACCGCGCGTGCGCCGGCCATCCCGTTGCCGATGACCACCAATTGCTGCTTGCTGGCCATCGCTAAATCTCCAGCACGCCCATGTCGATCACGAGGGCGCCGGCCAGGCCTTCCGGAGCGCCGATGCACAGCTCGAGCTCGCTTTCGGGATCCACGTCTTCGACAATCGAAAGCGGGACGTGAATGGCCTCTTTTGCGCCCACGGGAAACAAGCGCATGCTTTTTCCGCCACGGTTGAGCACCAAGTAGACCAATTCAGCGCTGGCGTTGCCGGCGCGCAGGTAGATCAACTGCGCCCGCTTGTCGTCCGGCACTTTGTAGAGCGCGGCCGGTGTCAACGGCACTGGATGCGTCAACCCCGCCCCGCGAAACGAAAAAACACCCTGAATGAACTTCGGCGTTTCGTTCATGCTGAATATCCACGTAGCCAGTATTCGGTTTCAGTCAGGTATTGTCGGGCGTTCCGGATTGAGTCCCGGTCGATAGAAATGTTTCTGAACGGCTCCCGAGGCCGGGCTACTTCGCCGTTTCGAACGGCGTCGCCTCAGGCTCCGCCACGCCGGGCATCATTCGTTACCGATCAGCTTCTGGCGCATCCTGACCAGCAGGCAGCGTGCGCAGGCGCCGCAATGCCGACAGTTCGAGCACTTCTTCAGCGCTTGCGACACCCACCGATCCGGGATAACAAAAATGCCTCTTCCGGCAGCAACGCGACGCCACGGTGGGACTCTGGAAGCAAATGCAACGCGCGCTCGCGGCGACGGAGGCGCATCTCCAACGAGCCTTCAATCAGCGCTTCCTCGCGCTCCAGCACCGCCATCGCCCCGCTGTTGCCGAGCGCATCGGCAATGCTCATGGCGCGCTCGACGAGGCGTGGTCGAGATCGGCTTGCGGCGACCGGGCGGCTCGGAGCCGCTCGGGCAGTCGTGCCTAGCGGTTTAAGCGGCCTAAGCCATCAGACGGCGCGGTGCCCAAGTAGTGCGACCTCCTTGGAGCGCGGCACGAGCGACCTCACGAATCACGTCCGGCGCGTCGCCTTCGATGTTCACCTCTCCGTACGTACCGAGCGTGAAGCCGCCGACGCGAGCATCATCCAAGAGGCGCACCACGTCGTAGTGACCGGCGCGAACGCGGACGATGCGATAAGTGACGCTATGAACCTGAACCATACCTTTAACTACGGGTTGCATTCTTCCCACTCGTAGAGCAAGTGTCACGCCAGCCACAGGCGGCCTCATTTGCGTCCGGCAAAATGTCCCGTTTGGGGGTCCCTTTGCCCGCGCCAGCGGCCAACGCGACAAATACCTTCTCGAAAGACACTGTGGCTGGATGTTCTGAGCTCGATTTGGATTCCCAGACCTTCGACGCACGCTCATTCCCTTTCAGTCGCCTGGCGGTGTCGCGTTTGGCGGCGAGACACACGGCCACATTCGTGGCGAGATGGCGCGAGCGACGTCGCCATCCGCGACGCGCCCGGTTGCGCGAGGCACGTCATTTGCTTTGACAGGCGCTATGCCTAACACCATCGACCAACTCGGCGTGAAGGCCGCGGGCACCGTGAAAGCGGTCAAGGCGGGCTTCAACGGCCTGCGAGGCGTGTTCCTGCACTTAGCGGAGGAGCACGGGGAAGTCGGTGCGCTGATCAAGCTGGTCAGCAAGAGCAAGGACGCGCAGGTGCGGCGCGAGCACTACACCAAGATCCGCGTCGAGCTGCTGGCACACGAGCTTGCCGAGCTGGCTGAAGTCTATCCACCGCTCAGTCAGCAAGACAGCACTCGTGAGTTGGTGCTGCTTCACAGACAAGAGGGCGCGCTTCTGGAGTCTGCCATTGGCGCCATCGATGCTTTGGACCCCGCGACCGACGCCTGGCGGTTGGCCTTCGAACGGCTCGCTGCGCTCGTGCGGCAGCACGTCGAGGAAGAGGAGCAGGACTTCTTCCCCAAGGCTCAGGCCGCAATTGGTGAAGATGCAGCAGAAGGGATGCTGACCCGTTACGAGGCGGCCAAGCGCTCCGCCCAGCGGCAAATCCTGGCGACCGGATGGGGAACCACCTGCCTGAGCGAAGGTATGAAAATCGCCCACCTAAGCGAGCGCTGAGGGCATAAATTCTAAGCCGGGCGCGTTGCTACCGAACCGGCACCCGAGCATTGCGTAGCCGCCACCAACCCCGGTCACAGGTAGCCCACCCATGTTCGCTAGTATTTCCAGCGCACCGGTTGCGCCCGCTGTCGAGCATCCAGTCAGCGGCCAGACCATCCATTTGATGTTGGTTAAAACTCCCAGTCTAACACCGCGGGGGCGTGTCTGGCTGGAGCGCGCGCGGCTGGAAGCGTTCGATGGCGTGGAGCTCCAGCACTTGATCCGTCTCGAAAAGCTCGGCCTCGGCTAGTTGCGCAGCGAAGACCGCTCACGCCCTTGTCACAGCAGCGCAACTGCTGCAGATCAGGCGGGCGATGACTTGGGACCCTAGCCTCTATCGACGGTTCGAGGACGAGCGCACACGCCCGGCCGCGGACTTGCTTGCGCGTGTCCTGCTTTCGGAAGCCGTGCACGTGGTCGACCTCGGCTGCGGTCCCGGTAATTCCACGGAACTTTTGTGCGGGCGCTTCGCGACGGCGCGCGTAACCGGGACGGACACTTCGGAAGCCATGCTGGAGAGCGCTCGCGAGCGCCTGCCGCAGTGCCACTTCGAGCTCGGGGACGTCGCTTCCTGGCAGCCGCCGCACGCGCCGGATCTGATCTTCGCCAACTCCGTCTTGCAATGGGTTCCGGAACACGACCGGCTGTTTCCTCGTTTGTTCTCGGCGCTGGCAGCGGGCGGCGTGCTAGCCGTGCAAATGCCGGACAACCTGCACGAGCCGACGCATCGATTGATGAGGGAAGTCGCGAGCGTCGGCCCCTGGGCAAGCGTGCTTGGCGAAGCCGCGCGAGCTCGTGCGCCGATCGCACCCGCCGACCGCTACTATGATCTATTGGCGAGCCAAGCCCAGACCGTCGATATCTGGCGAACCACCTATCATCATGTCATGGCTTCAGCGGCGGACATCGTCGACTGGCTGCGCGCCACCGGCCTTCGCCCTTTCATCGAGCCGTTGTCGCACGAGCAGCGCGTGGCATTCCTAGCGGAGTATGAGCGACGCATCGCGGAAGCGTACCCAACGCGCGCGGACGGCAAGCGGCTGCTGGCGTTCCCTCGCTTGTTCATCGTGGCGCGTCTCCCACGCTGAGCGCTGAGGGCTCGTGCTACGGGGCGACGCTGCGCGGTCGTTCCACCGCTCCACCGCAGTTCGGGCAAAACAGCGTGCCTTGGCGTTCGCCGCCGATGGGAACCGTCAGCGTGAACTTGGCACGGCACGCAGGACAATCACCGCGAGCGTCGCGATTGGAGGGCTTGTGCATTTCGGGCGTGAAACGCACCACGGTATCCCGCTCGTGTTTTGCTTCGCTGACTGCGATCTCGAGCTGCCGACGCACCGCCGGTTGCGTGCAACCGTCGCTCGTTGCACGCGAATCTGCCGCAAGCAGCCAGCCGATACTGACGGTGCACCGCATCGGGCGACTGGCCTTCTCGACCGTGACTTGGATTTGGGAGATGTCCATGCGCACGTGCTCGAGCTTCGCGGCAAGCTCTGCTTGTCGATCGCTCGCGGCGTTCATCGGTCCCGCTAAATAAAACTCATCGCCGTGAGCGCGGAAGGCCAGCGCACCTTCGGCAAAGTAATCACGGCTGGCAGCGCTCAGGCGATCGGCCAGGCGTCGCAGGAACTCATTGGCGCTCTCGTAGCCGAACTCGTCATTGACGCTTTTGAAGCGATCGATTTCCACGAACGCTATCCAAAAGTCCTCACCGGACTCGACCTTCTCCTGCAGCCACTCGGACAAGGCTTCGTTGTTGGCGAGACGCGTCAGTCGATCGGTCAGCTGTTCACCGCGGAGCTGCTCGCGCACGGCGGCGTGTAGCAATGCCAGCGCCGCCTCGATCGGATCGGGCGCCGAGGCCGATTCGCGCGACGGGAAAGGCTCGCGGCGCCGAGTCACGCGGCGAGCGACGAGCTCTGAAGCAGCAGCGAGCGAGAGTCCTGCCCGTAGGGATCGGCTCCGAACGGTAACTCGACTCGTACGGTTCTCAGCTGGCCCGCGGCATCCTTGAGCGTCACATTCCAGAACGGCGCGTTGCCCTGGGTACGCCCGATCGTCAGATCCAGCAGCGCCAGACCGGACCCCTCGAGCTCTCGCTCGAGGTGCTCGCGAAAGCTGGCTCGGCGTGCTTCATTTGCGGCCTGGGCCGAAGATGCAGCGACCATCCCCAGACCGAAGCTGAGAGCCCCCGTTGCGAGCAAGGTTCCGAAGTCGGCTCGATGACTAGCCATCTAGGCCTAACGGTACCGTCAGCTGCCACGTCGTGCAACGAGCCGCCCAAATCACGGAACATTTCGCGCTGCCGGGCGTATTTCCGAGCGGAGGTCCCAGGTGGTCAAGGTGTATTTGGACGATTCTCGACCAACGCCCCCGGGCTGGGTTCCCGCGCGCTCACCGGAAGAAGTCATTCGTCTGCTGGAGCAGGGGGACGTGACCGAGCTCAGCCTGGATCATGATCTCGCTGCCGACGCCCAGGGCACCGGTTACGACGTGCTGACCTGGCTCGAAGAAGCGGTGGCCACGCGCGGCTTTCGCCCACCGCGCATCAGTGTGCACTCCGCCAACTCAGCCGCTGGACGCATGCGCCAAGCCATCTCCGCCATCGAGCGCCTCGCACTCCAGTCGAACGACGAAGTCTAGGGTCAAGCACAAGCGAGGCACTTCGCCTCAGCACGAGACCGCGAGCAGCTCGCGATCGCGCATGCCCAGCCAGGTAAGTGCCTCTGGCATGCAGCGTGCTTCAGCAGCACCCTCGGAGGTCTACATCATGCTGTACACTTTGGTCGTCGTTTTATTGGTGCTCTGGGCTTTGGGCTTGGCAACTTCCTATACCTTGGGAGGCGTGCTGCATCTTTTGCTGGTCGCGGCGCTCGTGCTTTTGGCGGTTCAGCTGATCACCGGCCGGCGCACGGTTTGACCGCACCCTACCTTGGCTTAAGCTGACGGCATGCCTCGAGCGACGAAAGCCGCGCTACTCAGTGCGGCTCTCGTGCTCGTGCTCGGCGGCCAGGGCGCGTGTAAACGCGAGCCCGCGCCTGCCCAGGTGTCCAAATCCCAACCGGCTGCACCTGCCGCGTTGCTCGCTACGGCCCCGCCGGGCACGCTCTGGGATCCGTTGGCCCCCAATCGCCCCGCGACCATCGACACGGATCGCGGTGTACCTGGCAACTGGGTGACTGCTCGACCGGGCTTTCAAGCGTCGCGCACGCGGGCTCAGCGCGGCGGCGTCGAGCCGTGCGCGACTCAAGCCATAGATACGGCTGGCTTCGAGGACTGGGCGCCGGTCAGTCGGGGCAAGTTCACCGCCCCGCGGACCCTGGCGCTGGACGACGATGGCGGCTTCGATCTGGTGATTCATCTGCTCGGAGACGAGCCTATCCGCCGCGAGCTGATTGAAAGCGAGCAGCCGTTCGCGCTCTACTCCCTGACCGTCGGCGCGAACCAAAGCTATGCGCCGCTATTCACCGGCACACAACTGCAGGCCTCGATTGTGGCCGGCATCGAACAAGCGCTGAGCAAACGGTTTGCGAAGCCCGCGCACCTGCGCCACCTGGCGCTGAGCGCCTGGAGCGCTGGCTTCGTGGGTATCGAAGCCGCACTGGCGCAGCCTTCGAGCAAGGATATCGACGCGGTGATCTTGATCGACGGCTTACACGCGCCGCGCGGCAATGACCTGGCATTCAAGGCGCAAATGAAGCCGTTCGTCGACTTCGCCGCACGCGCGGCGCGCAGCGAACGCGCATTTTTCGTCAGCCATTCCTCGATCGATCCGCCTGATTTCGCGTCCACGACCGAGTGCGCCCATTACTTGATCGCGACGCTCGGCGGGAAACCGGAGCCCGTGCGGCGCGCTGACCGCTTTGGCCTCGACCTGGTCGAATTCTTCAGCGCCGGGGAGTTCCAGGTGCGCGGCTATGCCGGTAACGATCGCGCCGACCACTGCGCCCAGTTGGCCGTATTGCGCGATGCATTCGCCGCGCTCGGCAGGCGTTGGAAAGCGCGCAAGCTAAGCCGCTGAAGCGCGCCGGACTTCGTCCGTGATGATCTTGAACTCGACCAGCTTGGACTGACCGAAGGTAGTGGTGATGGCGCAGTCGGCCGCGTCCCGACCGCGCGCCATCAAAATCCGGCCGATGCGCGGGACGTTGTGGCGAGCGTCGAAGGTAAACCAGCGACCACCCAGGTAGACCTCGAACCAAGCGCTGAAGTCCATAGGCGCTGCAACGGGCGGCACGCCGATATCGCCCAAATAACCCGTGGCATAGCGTGCTGGAATGTTCATGCAGCGGCACAGGGCGATGGCCAGATGCGCGAAATCACGACACACACCGACCCGCTCCTGGTGACCCTCCCAGGCCGTGCGCGTGGCGCGCGCAAATTGATAGCCGAAGGTCAGATGACGGTGCACGTAGTCCACGATCGCTTGCACCCTAGCCCAACCTCGCGGGGTACTACCAAACAGTGACCAAGCGAGTGGAGATAGGCGATCGGTCTCGCAGTAACGGCTGCCGAGCAAGAAGCTCACCGCGTCGTCCGGCAATTGCGAGACCGGTACTTCGGCCGCCCAGGGCGCGACCTCATCGGGCAAACCCGAGTCTTGGATCAAGAAATCGCTGGCAAGCTTCAACACGCCCGGCGAGGCAACGGTACGCGTGCGCAGGTTGCCGAATTCATCGATGCTCGCCGCGAGCGGCGCGGGGCCGCTCGACGAAATGATGGCCGGGCTGCGCAAGTCCGCTTGGCGCGATGGATGGACGCTCAAGAGTGCCAGCAATGGAGTCTCAGCGGTACATTCAATGGCTATTTCATAGCCGGCTCGGATCAACATACCTGGGCGCACTGCAAGCGACGCGCCAGACGCCAGAAGTGACGTGCCAGAGGCGAGTGACTTCGATGCCGAGCAACTCGCAGCGAGAAAAGTGCGCGATTGGGCGTTTCGCTACGATCACCAGATCTTGCGACTAGGCTGCAAGAGTCTCAAAGTGCACCGCTGGGGGCAAGCTGGTCTGCGACAATGCCGCGATCCGCGGCGGCTTTTCGCGCAGCCTTGGCGTCCGGGCAGAGACGTGGTTTCAGGGCACATGGTCGACACGCACTGGCAGCCGGCTTGGTGGACAGACAAACACTCTTCCAGTTGGGAACGAGTCAAGCACGCGTTGAGACGTGATTGGGAGCAGACCAAGGGCGACTTGGCAGACAACGGCGTCGATCTCAATCAGGGGGCGTGCGATACCATCCGCCAAGCGCTGGGCAAACAGCCCATCCCCAAAGGCGCACTCCCCAATCCCGGTCCTCGTCATGCGCCGGACCCGCCTCAGGGCGCGAGCAGCGCCCGGCCTGAGCTCGAAAGCGCCATGCGCTACGGCCACGGCGCGCGGCTGTACTACGAAGGGCATGATTGGAACGACCAACTCAGCGCTCGACTGAAAGGCGAGTGGGAGGACGGCAACCAGGCGAGCTCGTGGGACGAGGTGAAAGCCGTCGTCGAGCGCGGCTGGCGCAGCGTGAAACGCGCGCTGTAGCGCTGTGGCTCGTCACTTAGTGGATGGCGCCGTGCACGAGACGCGCTACGCCGTATGCCATGACGAATGCCTCGGCTGCGAGCTACCTGGACGCCCTGGACGAACGCTACGCGGCTCTGCACACGGCGAAAGAGGACGCTTTCTGGTCGGCAAAGATGGGGCTCAGCGCAGACGCCAAGCAAGCGCAGAGCGAGCTCGATGCGCGAGATCTCGCGCTGCAGCAGTTTCTGCAGGCCTCGCAGCAGCTGACGCAACTGCGTGAGCTGCACGCCGAGAACGACGAGCAACGCCTGCGCATCGACGGTTGGTTGCGCACGTTCGGCGCGCACACCATCGACAGCCCACGCGGGGCGATCTTGGCCGAGGAGCTCGCCGCGGATGAAGGGCGCCTGCAGGTCGCGCGCGGCGAAATGAAGCTCGGTTTCGAGGACGCTAAGCGTGGCTTCGTACCTGCCAGCAGCATCGCGCTGTCGCACATGCTGCAAAACGATGCGGACGAGGCACGCCGCAAGGCCGCCTTCGACGGCCTGCGCTCGATCGAGTCGTACGTGCTCGAACGCGGCTACCTGCAAATCGTCGCCAAGCGCAACGAGCTCGGCCGAACCCTGGGCGCGGAAGACTATTACGACTGGAAGGCGAAGCGCATCGAAGGCATGAGCAAGAACGAGCTGTTCGCTTTGCTCGACGAGCTGGAAGAACGAACGCGCCCGGCGGCCCGCGCTTTCGTCGACGACGCGCGGCGCAGGCATGGCGAGCAAGCCTCGAAGCCCTGGAACATCGGACAGCTCACCTCCGGTGAAGTGACGCGCGATCTGGATCCATACTTCTCGTTTCGGTCCGCGATCGATCGCTGGGGGCGTTCGTTCGCCGGCCTCGGCATTCGCTACGCCGGCGCGGAGCTCGTCCTCGACCTGCTCGACCGACCTGGGAAATACGAAAACGGCTTCATGCACGGGCCGGTCGTGGCTTGGCGCCGTTCGGGGCGCCTGCTCCCGGCTCGCGTGCAATTCACCGCCAACGCCTTGCCGGGGAGCGTGGGCGCCGGGCAACAAGCCTTGCGCACGCTTTTTCACGAAGGCGGGCACGCCGCGCACTTCTCCAACATCGACATGCCGAGCCCCTGCTTCGGGCAGGAGTTCGCGCCCACCTCGACGGCCTTCGCGGAAACCCAAAGCATGTTCTTGGATAGCTTGCCGGGCGACCCCGACTGGCAGCAGCGCTATGCGCTCGATCGAAGCGGTAGCCCCATGCCGCTGTCGCTGCTCGAGCGCAGCATCGACGCTCACCAGCCGAAAGCGGCTTGGGTCATGCGCTCCATGCTCTCGGTCTGCTATGCCGAAAAGGCCATCTACGAGCTGCCAAGCCCGGCTTTGACGGCCGAAAACGTACTGCGCGTGCTACGTGAGGTCGAGCGAAAGTTGCTCTTCCTGGAAGGCGGCAGCCCGCGCCCCACGCTCTCGATCTCACACCTCGTTTCCGGTGACTTCAGCTGCACCTACCACGGCTACGTGCTCGCTCAGATCGCCGTTGCCCAAGCGCGCAGCTACTTCCTCGAGCGAGATGGGCACCTGGTCGACAACCCTCGCGTCGGCCCAGAGCTCGCCAAGGTCTGGTGGCAACCCGGCAATAGCATCCCGTTCGCGCAATTCGTGCGCAACCTGACTGGCCGAGAGCTGAGCGCCGCGCCGCTCGCCCTGCGCCTCAACCAAACCGCCGACCAGCGCAAAGCCGAAGCGCTCGAAAGCGTCGCGAAGCTCGCCCAAATCCCGAGCGCCTCGCCGCAAGTCGACTTGGACGCGCGCATCCAGATCGTGCACGGAGCCGCGTCGGTCGCGGAATACCGCGGGGACTTCTCCGAGCTCGCGACACGTTTCGCGGAGTGGATCGACACGCACGTGAACGCGGCGGCCCAAGACGGCGCGAGCTGAGCCGAGGGGGCCGACGTGGATGGATGTAGGTTTCGCC
>Ga0207691_10004806_pt1 | contig 13069 bp, 8 predicted proteins | sample KBSM13metaG_FD_184327 | JGI IMG/M metagenome (GOLD analysis project Ga0207691, IMG submission 184327) | Miscanthus rhizosphere microbial communities from Kellogg Biological Station, Michigan, USA - KBS M1-3 metaG (SPAdes) (version 2) | ecosystem: Host-associated > Plants > Roots > Rhizosphere >... | reverse complement strand
TACTGGCTTTAGGATACTAGCTCTGGCCTGTCGCGAGATTCGGGCGCGCGTCGAGTGACTTCGCTTCTCAGGCCCCGTGCAGCGCTGATGATGCCCGGGACTACAAAGCCAGCGCTCTTATCGCGGAGCCCTCGAATCCTAAGGCAGCGATATCGCCTGCACCGAGTAGGGCGGCACATTGATCGTTGTCGTCACACTCGTTCCCTGCACAGAAAACGAGATAGGGGAAGTGTCGACCTGCGTCCCATTGGTAATTTTGTGGAGCGTCCCCTGCGTCCCTGACAGCCCCGGATTTGCAAAGGTAACCGTGATCTGCGAATACGGCGTCGATGTCGGATTCGTGATCACAATCGCATCTTTGCTCGCCGTATAGAACGCGGTCGTCGCCAACCCGCCGCCTCCAGTCGGCGTCGAGATCGACTTGGCCATGTATCCACCCGCCGACAAACCAAGATGCTGCGGCGATGCAATCAGTTGATACGCATAGTACTGCGGATAAGGCACCGGAACCGCGCCTACCGAATACAGACAATCCGAGTCGCTGTCCTGCACACCGATCATGCAGAACCACGGATAAGCCGAGCCCGCAAAGTAGTCGATGTTATTTGGAACATGCGTAACACCGCTGGTGAACACGGAGTTCAGAAGATCCGTAACGTAGAGCGCGTTCCATAATGGCCCATAAGTCGGATCGTTGCGGCAGCAATCCTCGTAGAACGCCCAATTTGTGTTGTACTCCGTGATGTAGATCGGAGTTTGAGCACCACCGGGCTGCTTGCCTGCTGCCGCCTGTGCAACGACTCTCCCATAAACCCCGGCCGCACCGATGCTCGGGTCCTGGGTCGCTTCGTACAGCGAAATATCGCCGGTATGTACATCCCATTGCGCCTGCATCTGCGAGGCGCCAAAGAAATATTGGTGGTAGCTGATGAAATCCACATACGGCGCGGTCGTCGGATCATTCAGCAACGTCGAAAGCCACAACTGCGAATATCCCGACAGCACAGGACCGCCGATCCGGATCGAAGGTGTTCCAGCCGGCACTGCCGCTTTCATTTGAGGCGCAGCCGCAGCGTAGATGGCCATGTACGTCTTCAAATGATCCGCAGTGCTGCACATGCCCGTGGCATTCGGCTCGTTCCAGATCTCATAGTCTTGAACAACGCCGGGGAAGGTGCTGCTCATGTGCGTCACGTATTGCGCAGCAATTTGCGCCCATTGACCGATATTGGTTGGCGCAGCATAAGCATTTCCGCTGCATGAACCTGTCGTCGGAATGAGCCATGGCGGCGACTGGTTGAATTGCAGAATGGCCTTCTGCCCTGAAGCTTGAACGGTCGCAACCAGCGGATCGATCTTTGTCCAATCCGGTGTCGGGCCATTCTTGAAAACGTTGTAGATCTGCGCTGACATTCGCGAAACCGTGACGCCAGCCGCAGTCAGCAGATTTCTGTCGTCCGTCGTCCGCAGCGACTCGCCTCGCCCATACCCAAACATGTTTGCAGGGACCGGAGCAGTGTTGTTCCCGCGCGATCCAAAGTCCGCCGTGATGGCAGAAAACACCGTAACTACACCGCCGCTAGTCTTGTTCAACGTTGCGTCCGTCACCCGGACTGTGTGCTTCCCCGCTGTCATCGGGGCTGTATAGACGCCGGTGCTTGAGACCGTTCCAACAGTCCCATTGCCGCCGGGAATGTTGTCCACTGTGAAGCTCACATTGGTTGTATCCGGCACCTGGCAAGCTTGCGCCTCGAACTTCTGCTGTCCACCCACCGGAATCGATGCGACGTAGGGGTAAATTCCGAATGAAGGCGTTGTGGTCACGCTGACATTCGTTGATCCTGACAGCGAGGAACTTTGGCTGACCGCTTTGATCGAATAGCTCTTCGCCGTCGATGGAGCGGTATAGAGTCCCGAGCTCGTAATGGTTCCTACCGTCGAATTGCCATTCAGAATGTTGTTCACATACCACTTCACACTCGTGTCGCTCATTCCCGTGACATGGGCGGTGAACTGCTCTGTCGCGTTGGGAAGAATGCACGAACTAGGAGGCTTGACCGTGATCATCGGCCCCTGTTTGCCTGCAATCCCGGCGCCCTGAAGTGGGACGACAAGTGGACTCCCAGGTGCGTTCTCTGAGATCGTCAAGTTCGCTGTGTAAGAAGTGACCGCTTGCGGATTAAACGAAACCTGGATAGTGCAGGACCCGCCCGCAGCAAGCGTTCCGCCGCCGTGTCCATCGCCGCAATTGGATGTGAATGGAAACACCGCGGAGGAAGTCATTCCGGAAAACACAAGCGCAGTCGACAAATTATTCGTGAGCGTCACTGGCTGTGGCGTGCTCGGCGTGTCGACAATCTGATGGTTGAAATAGAGTCCGCCCACTTTGGGCAAAGTCGCGACCGGAACAACTCCGTTGCCTCCCAGCCCAATCACCTGCGGCGAATTCGTCGCGTCATCGGTAATCGTCAGGTTCCCGCTGTAGTACTGCACGTTCGTCGGGCCGAATTTCACCACAACCGTGCAGCTCTGCCCACCCGGCAATGAGGTTCCGCAATTGTTCGTCTGCGTAAACGGAGCTGCGGTCTGAATGCTGGAAATGTTCAACGACCCTGGTTGCGCATTCGTCAAGGTCACGCTGTAGCCCGAGCTCGTAGTCCCCGTTGCCTGCTGCGGGAACGAAATTACCAGTGGCGAAAACTTTACCGGCAGATATCCGTTTCCAGTCACAGAAACCACATGTGGCGAGGTCGCAGTGTTATCCGTGATCGTGAGACTCGACGAATAGTATTTCACTGCCGTCGGCGCAAAGGTCACATTAACCGTGCACGATGCGCCGGCCCCCAGCGAAGTTCCACAGTTGTTCGTCTGCGCAAATGGAGCTGGCGTCGAAATCCCTGTAATGCTGATCGACGTCGCCTGGTTATTGGTTATAGTCACAACGGACGCGGCGCTCGTCGAGTTAATAGGCTGGTTCGGGAAAGGAATCAGCTTCGGCGTATAAGTGACCGGAGCGACTCCCGAGCCCGACAGTGTAACCGATTGCGGTGAACTGGGATCACTATCTGTAACCGTGATGCCGCCCGTATACGACTGCACCGCAGCGGGGCTGAAAGTCACAGTCAACGTGCACGAGGCGCCCGGCCCGAGTGTCGTTCCGCAATTGTTTGTCTGGGCGAACGGAGCGGATGCCTGAATACTCGAAATAGCTAACGTCGTTGACAGGTTATTCGTGACCGAGACAGTGCGCGCTGTACTCGTGGTTCCAGCCGCTTGATTGGAGAAATTCAATTGCGCCGGCGAAAAGGTTACAGGAATGACTCCATTCCCGGTAAGCGACACCGCCTGAGGCGAGTTACTCGCCGAATCCGTAATCGTCAGGGCGCCAGTATAGTACTGCCGGGCGGCAGGGCTGAAAGTCACATTGAATGTGCATTGCTGATTGGGTCCGAGAGTACTGGCACAGTTATTCGTCTGTGAAAACGGAGCGGTAATCTGAATTCCCGATATGGAAAGCGTTCCAGCCTGATTGTTTAGGAGCGTGACACCATACCCACCGCTCGTTGTTCCCACACCTTGATTCGGAAACGTAATTAGCTGGGGGGTAACAGAGATATTTTGCCCTCGCGATACACCGGCGAAAGCAAGCTGCAAAATGGGAAGAAGGAAAAAACAGGTGGGGCGTACCTGAATCGTTCTCACGGACTCTCCTGGCCTATTTGCGATTTCATCAGCCCAAAATGCGCGGGCTCAAACTCTGTCGACACGGCCGCCACCGCGCGCGAGGCTCGGTCTAGGCTTTTCAGATGCAAATTGCAAGGTTTTGGTTGGGCTTGCACCCGCGAACCACCCCGAATGGAATCAATTCCCACTGTCTCTTCGAGGCGAACTGAGTTGCTCCGCGTCCCGTGGATTGATCGCAACTGCGACTAACATCCCTTTCGAGTTGAGGGGCATCGTAAAGCAAGCCCCAAACCGGGCAATCGCACGAATTACACAAAAAGGAGAACAAGATGGCCGACACAAAAAAGTGCGCTAATCCTACATGCACCTGCATTCCGCCAGACAAGGAAAAGTACTGCAGCGCTCACTGCGAGGGAATTGCGGACAAGGTTGAAATCGCCTGCCAATGTGGCCATGCCGGCTGCAGCACTTCCACCGTGAACGCATAGATAGCTCGATTTATTTAGACTTGCACGTGCTAGATAAACGGAGACTTACTTTCGCACTGGTTTCGCGAGACGAAACCGGTGCGATTTGTCCTCACATTTTTCTTTCAAGAGTCACTGACCGCTAACTTCCCACCTTCTAGATTCCACTTCCATTTGTTCACCCTCGCTGCCGACAAATGTTATTGACTTAGTTTTGCGCGTTCTGCATAATTCCGCTGTTACCTCGCATTTTACTCAAGTATTGCGGTCCCCCCGCGTGCCTGCATGTGCACTCGGGCGGGTTGCGCTCTACCATGTCGTTCGATTTAGCTGTTCGTGCCAAAGGGTCTATCTTGAATTGTGACCGATCCAGCATTTTCCTGGCAGTTATCACCTTTCTAACTTCCTTGCCTTGCTATGCCGTAACCCTCACACCAGCAACAGTTACTATTCAGGAAAACTCCACTCAGCAATTCACAGCCAGCGTTTCATCTACATGGACGACCAACTGCGGTTCTATATCGCCGACGGGTCTTTTTAAGGCACCTCTTTATCCGAAACTATGCACGATCACCGCCACTGCAACCAACGGCAGCGGCAGCGCGACCTCGAGCGTGAATGTCGTGTCGCCCATCATCATGACACCCGGATCCGCCACGACGCCTCAAGGCCAGACACAGCAGTTCACCGCGAGCGCGCCCGTAACTTGGGTTGCCGCCTGCGGGTCCATTACCCCTGGTGGCCTCTACACCGCAAGCGCCGCTGTTGGAACCTATTGCACAGTGGAAGGTATCGCGATTAGCGGCCCCAAATACACCGTCTACGGCTACGACAAGATCGGACCTCCATCCAACACCGCAATTTCTATCTCCCCAATCAACCCGACGGTAAGTGAAGGCGTTACGCAGCAGTTCACCTCCAACAAAAGCGCGAACTGGGCAACAAACTGCGGCTCCATCACCGCGACTGGCTTGTTCAAGGCTCCGCTCTATCCAAAGATCTGCACGATCACGGCTACCGCAACAAGCGGCGGCCAGACTGCAACGACAAGTCCGAGTGTGGTGTCGCCCATCGTGATGTCGCCAGTTTCAGTCGTTACGCCTCAAGGCCAGTCTCAGCAGTTCACAGCAAGCGCGCCGGTTACCTGGGTCGCAACTTGTGGCACAATCACCTCGAGCGGTCTTTTCACCGCGACCGCAGCCGTCGGAAAATACTGCTCCATCGAAGGCATCGCAACCACCAGCCCGAAATACACGGTCTACGGCACAGATAAAGTGGGTCCGCCCGCTCCGTTGACGATTTCTCCGCTCAATCCGAATCTGGTGACTGGCTCAGCGCGGCAATTCACCGCAAGCAGAGGCGCCACCTTCGCCGCTTCCTGCGGTTCGATCTCGAACAACGGCCTCTATACTGCTCCTGCGTCCCCTGGTTCCTGTACCGTGATCGCAACCGCAACAGATGGCACAGGCCAAACCGCTTCCACGACTGCCACCATCACTCCGGCAATTGTTATCAATCCGGGCGACTCCAATCTCTTCGCCCTCGGCAAGCAACAGTTCACGGCTAATCTGCCCGCGATCTGGTCAGCGACCTGCGGCAGCATCGATTCTGGTACCGGCCTGTACGACGCTCCGGCAACAGCGGGCAACTGCACCGTGAGCGCCACATCCACCAGCGGTCCGTCCTCTACTGCGAATGTGAACATAGCCGTGTCGCTCATCAACTACACCACTTTCCGAGGCAGTAACTCGGGCACCGGCGTACAAGCGCAGGAGCGCGTGCTCACTCCTGCAAATGTGAACGCAAATACCTTCGGCCTTGCCTGGTCGATGCAACTCGACGCAGGTGTCTGGTCACAACCGCTGTACATGAATGCCCTCAACGTAAATGGCGCGCCGCACAACGTGGTCTTCCAAACCACTGCGAATGACAGCATCTACGCAATCGATGCAGACACCGGAGTCCTTCTTTGGCAGCGGTCCTTCTTATCTGCGGGAGTCACGGCGGTGGCTGGAACCTCAATTGGCAGCTCGATGAATCCCGTAGGAATCGTTGGCACTCCAGTGATTGACCCCGACGACAATGCAATGTATGTCGTTGCCATGACCGCTGAAAACAACAACACGGTATTCATCCATCGCCTGCACGCCATCGACATCACCACCGGCCAGGAACGTTCCAATAGCCCCGTAACATTTAGTGCGCCAGGCTTTGCTGACAAGTCTCAAATGCAGCGCTCAGGTCTGCTGCTCGCCAATAATCATGTATACGTTGCGTTTGGAGGAATAGCAGATCGCCCACCCTATCAGGGGTTCCTCTTCTCATTCACTACCAACACGCTCACATTGGATCATGTCTTCAACGCCGAACCGAACAGTGATGCTACGGGCGGCGGAGGCATCTGGATGTCCGCCAACAGCCCCGTTGTAGATCAGGATGGCAACCTCTACGTAACCACGGGGAATGGCATCTCTGACGGCCTTTCCAACTTCGGACAGAGTGTCATCAAGCTCTCGCCGGCGCTGCACGTGCTCGACTACTTCACGCCCTTCGACAATGTCCAGCAGTCCACAATTGATGGCGATCTCGGCTCGGGCGGTGTGCTCATGGTTCCGGATCAGACCACCGGCCCATTCCTGCACGAATTGATCGTTTGCGGCAAACCTACGCCCATCTACGTCCTTAATCGCGACCAACTCGGCGCGATTGGAACTTCAAGCGACAACATTATTCAACGGCTCGACGGTCAACTCGCGCAGACTGGCAGCTTCAGAGATTCAGGCTTTCCCTGCTTCTCCACGCCGTCAATTTGGAATCAAAATGTCTACTTCGTAGCCAACCACGACGTGATGAAAAAGTTCACTCTCGATGCAAGCACGGGTCTTCTCTCTGCCGCCCCTGTATCTCAAGGAACAATCACGTACAACTGGCCCGGAGCCTATCCGGCGATCTCGGCCAACGGCAATTCCAATGGAATCGTTTGGACGTACGAACCTGGCACCGGCACACTTCGCGCCACTGATGCGAACAACCTCAGCAATGAACTCTTCGTTGGAGCAGTGTTCACAAAATCAAAATGGTCCGTCCCGACCGTGGTGAACGGCCACGTCTACATCGGCACGCAAAACAAGATCTTCGCATTCGCACCGAAGTGACGATTTCAAGGCATAGAAATCAGGAGCGGGCGAAGAACTACCCTAGATGCCGCCTTCGAAAATTTTCTTCGATAGATACCGTTCCGCCGAATCCGGAATGATTGTTGCGATGCGCTTGCCCGACCCCAATTCGCGAGCCAACTCCAACGCCGCATGCACCGCGGCACCAGAACTGGAACCGGCAACCAGGCCTTCCTCCGCCGCCAGCCTCTTCACCATTGCGAAAGCATCGTCATCCGTTACCATCGCCACCCGATCGCAGACGGCGCGATGAAACGTCTCGGGCACAAATGAAACACCAATGCCTTCCACGCGATGCTTTCCCGGCGCACCACCTTGCAGAATCGATCCCTCGGTCTCAACGGCAACGGTAATCACCGCGGGATTCTGTTCCTTCAAAAACTGGGCAACCCCTGAGAAGGTTCCACCAGTCCCGACCCCGGCTACAAAACCATCCACCAAGCCTTCCATCTGATCCCAGATCTCAACGGCCGTCGTGTCGTGGTGAAACTGCGGATTGGCCTGATTCGTAAACTGCCCCGCCATGAACGCGCCTGGAATCGCTGCGGCCGCTGCGTCGGCAAGCCGAATAGCCCCGGCCATTCCCTCTGCTTCTGGTGTGCGTATCACCTCTGCCCCAAATCCGCGCATCAAAATGCACTTCTCTTCCGCAAATCCCTCGGGGACGAACAACTTCACCGCATAACCGCGATTTACGCCGATCAGCGCAAGCCCCACGCCGGTGTTTCCCGCCGTGGCTTCAACAATGGTCGAGCCGCGCCGCAAGAGCCCTCTTGCCTCAGCATCCAGAATCATGCCTAGCGCCGCGCGGTCCTTGATACTGCCACCGGGATTGAGAAATTCGAGCTTTGCAAACACCCCCGCCACTGACTCCGGCGCGATGCGGGTCAGCCGTAACATCGGCGTATGGCCAACAAGTTGGGTGATATCGGCTGCGATCCGGCTGGGGTGTGTGAGAGTTTCGACTGCCATGGGAGTGAGTTTAGCTCATCGGCCGCATTGTCTACCGTTTGCCCGCCGCTGACTTCTTCGCGACACGCACTGCCGGAAAGTACCCCGTGCGCGTGCGCACATTGAGCTTGCTCTTGCCCTGCGCCTCTGCCGTTACCTGGACGCGCCGAAAACCGGTGTCAGCAGCCGTCTTCGTTGAGCGATATCCAATCGTGTATTGGCTTCGGATGTCACGCGCAACTTCCGCTGCCACTTCGTCGACTTGCTCGAGCGATTTCGGGAAAAAGGCAATGCCGCCCGTCTCCGCGGAAAGCATCTCCAGTGCTCGCCGCGCATGCCGCACTTCGGCGCGGCTCATTTCATCCCCAAACAGGAGCCCAATCGAATAGATAACGGGGCCCGAGAGCTGCTGGACGCGCCGGATCGTCTGCTCCAGCGTCAGGGTCGAAGCATTGTCTTCACCGTCGGTAATGATCACCAACACCTGTTTGGGCCGTTTCGCATCCGCAACCAATTTGTCCGCTGAGGCAACCACGGCATCATAGAGTGCCGTGCCCCCACGAGATTCAATGTGTGCTAACCCCTCGCGGAGCCTGTTCAAATTCGAGGTAAATTCCTGATCTATAAAAGCCTCGTCAGAGAAATTGACTACAAACGCCTCATCCTCAGGGTTAGAAACCTCCACTAGGTCCAGAGCGCTTTTGTTCACCGCGGGCCGCTTCTTTGACATTGACCCGGAATTATCGACCACGAGAGCGATGGAAACCGGCAGGTCCGTATGCTGGAAGCTGATAATGTTCTGCTTCACGCCGTCTTCAAATACCTGAAAGTTCTCTCTTTTCAGATCCTGAACCAGCTTGCTCCCCTCCAGAACCGTCGCGTTCAGAATCACTTCCTCCACGTCCGTATGAAGGACGTACCCCTCGCCCTCCTTATGCAATGGCTGGCCGCTCACCGTCGGAGGTTGTTCGGCGTCAGGAGAACGCACCGGGTCGCGATCCACCGTCAGCGATGGAGCCTGCGAAGCGGGCACAGTCGGAGCCGACGGCTTGGGCGCCTGTTGAGCGCCAAGCGAAAGTGCCGTTGCCGAGAAAAGAATTGAGAGAATCGTATTATTGCAAAGGCGCATAGTAGCCGGTACGAGCATGAACCGTCAGTGGAGGCAATCCCGAAGGAGGATTGAGCTTCACCTTCACTTTACGCCACTTACCGTCACGGGAGAGGTCCTTGGGCGTATAACCGATGACATATTGATTACGTAATTCGGTGGAAATCTTCTCTGCAATATCGCCCATCTCAGACAAATCGTCCACCCGAAAGAGTCTGCCGCCCGTCTGCTCGCACAGTTCATTCAGTAGCATTGGGCCCGTCCGTTCTTCAGGAGTAGCGGCATAGGGGTCAAAAATCCCGATGGAATAAATCTCGACGTCTGATTCGCGCACCTGCGACCGCACTTCGCCTTCGGTGTACCGCGAGCGGTTATCGCCTCCGTCCGACACTACCAGCAGCGCCTTGCGCTCGTGCCGCGCGTCCTTCATCTTGGCGACTCCGTAGTAAATCGCATCCAGCAGCGCCGTGCGATGTCCGCTGCGCACCGTCGCGAGTCGCGCCTGGATATCGTCAACCGAACTGGTAAAGTCCTCAATCAGCTCCGGCCTGTCGTTGAATCCGATAACAAAGAATTCGTCCTCCGGGTTCGCCGTCTTCACAAACTGCAAAATCGACTCGCGGGCGCGAATCAGCTTTGAGTTCATCGAACCCGATAAATCGAAAATGATCCCGATCGAAACCGGCGCGTCTTCGCTTGCAAAACTGCGAATTTTCTGCTGTCCATTGTTCTCGTATATCTGAAAGTCTTCCTGTTCCAGACCGGTCACGAGCCTGTTCATAGGGTCGGTGATGGTAATCGGAATCAGCACCATGTCTACATTCATGCGGATCAGCCCGCCGGGGCGCGCCTTGGTCGCGGCCTTTCCCGTTGCTGGGACCGCTTCCACACCCGTTGGTGCTCCCGTGGCCGGGGTTGCGGCGGAGGGCGGCGGCACATGGACCTTGTTCAGCGGGTCATCCTGCGCCCAGATCCCTGTTGCACAAGCAGCCAATGCTAAAACGCACACTAATGCCCCTGGGCGTGGCCCTTCGAACCTGCAGCGTCTGCCTTCCAATGCCGTTCGCCAATCTGAATACATCGACATGCCGCGTATACCTGAGATTGAAGGCGATATTAGCACGCTTAGTTGACGGATGGCGTCACCGCAATGTCATCCATTTGTCGCTAGATAACTCGCCGTTTCCATCGCCCAAACACCCAATCCAGCACCAACACTGCGTTACAATCAAGCCAGGGCACGCACCAAGTCCCTGCCGTCTTTTGCGCCCAAATTCCGTCCTTTCAATAGGGAGCACGAGCTTCTGCATGGCCAGCATTTATCCGTTCCGAGCATGGCGTTACAACCCCTCAGCAGTCCGACTGGATGATGTGGTCACCCAGCCGTACGACAAAATCTCGCCGGCGATGCAGCAGGCCTACTACCAGCGCAGCCCCTACAACCTGGTACGCATCATCCTCGGGCTCCCTGAACTCTTCGATGCGGAACGGGGCGAAAGCGTGTATTCCCGCGCCGCGCGCGACTTCAGCGCTTGGAAACAGAAAGGCATACTGGTGCAGGAAAAGGACCCCTGTATCTTCGCCTACTCCCAGCGCTTCAAGGTGCCTGGCACCGACGAGGTAAAGGAGCGCCGCGGATTCATCGCCCTGGGCAAGCTCCACGACTACGCCGAGCAGGTCGTCTTCCGCCACGAGCAGACGCTTTCCAAGCCCAAAAGTGACCGCCTGAACCTGCTCAAGGCTACGCACGCCCATTTTGGCCAGATTTTCATGCTCTATTCCGATCCCGCCGGCAGCGTGGAGAAGATCCTCTACGAAGACGGCGGCCCGGCCGACGCGGAAATAACCGACGAATACGGCGTCCTCCATCGTCTCTGGCGCGTAAACGATCCGGCCGCAATTCGCCTGCTCACTTCAACCATGGCTGATAAGAAACTCATTATTGCCGACGGCCACCATCGCTACGAGACGGCCTTGAATTACTCCAGGGAACACACGCCCGCCTCGCCTGTCAGGGCTGAGCACGACGCCCACGAATTGCCTCATCCCGCATTCCCCGAATCCGCCGTCATGATGACGTTCGTTAACATGGATTCGGACGGCCTCGTTATTCTGCCCACGCATCGCGTGGTCCACAGCCTCGGGGGATTTGATCCAGCAGCCTTTGCCAGCGCCGCAGACAAGTTCTTCGCCGTTGAACCCCTTCCGGCCTCAGATGCCGCCAGCTACATCAACGCTCTCAGCCGGCAATCGGGAACAGCCTTCGTAGCCGTGACCGCGTCGGGAGCATTCCTGCTCCGCTCTAGGCCCGATGCTGCCGCAGTTGCCCTTGCAGATCTGCCTGAAAACCAGCGCCAACTCGACCTGAGCCACCTCCACACCATCATCCTCGATCGCCTGCTCGGCCTCGATGCCGAAAAAGTCCGCGAGCAGACAAACATCCGCTATCTGCGCGACGCGGGCGAAGCCGTGGAACAGGTGCGCCGCGGAGAAGCCGATGTAGCCTTTCTCACCAACCCTGTCACCATGGAGCAATTGCGAGAAGTGGCATTTGCAGGTTCTGTCATGCCGCAGAAGTCCACCGACTTCTTCCCGAAGCTCCTCAGCGGCCTGGCCATCTATGCATTGGAGTAATCTGGCGATCGCGGTATTGGTTCTTGCGTTGCCGGCTGGAAACACCGCCGCCGCGCAGCAGCCAATACCCGCTCCGGCGCCAAGGTTCGTCGTGGTCCTCGACGCAGCCCACGGAGGCGACGACACAGGAGCACACCTCGACAGCGGCCAGTTAGAAAAGGCCGTCAACCTCACCCTCAACGTCAGGCTCCGCTCCCTTTTGTCAGCCCGCGGCATTCAGGTGGTCACCACCCGCGAATCTGACTCATCCGTGGCCCTCGATAAGCGCGCGGAGATCGCGAATCACGCCAAGGCAGGAGCCTGCCTGAGCCTCCATGCCAGTGAGAGCGGTGCCGGCATTCATCTCTTCGCTTCCTCGCTGCCGCCCGCGCAACCGGCCCGCTTTACCGCATGGAAGACCGCGCAGGCCGCCTCCGTAACCCGCAGCCTCGCACTTGCGGGCATTCTCAACTCGGCGCTTGCGCACGCCGGTTTCAATGTGACCCTCGGTCGTACCGCCCTGCCCGCCGTCGATAGCATGACGTGCCCTGCCATCGCGGTCGAAATTGCGCCCGAACGCGGCGATGACAACAAGATCCTCTCGGAACCCGACAATCCCGACTACCAGGCGCGCGTGGCCCTGGCGCTTGCCGCAGCGATTGTCCAGTGGCGTTCGGAGGCTCGACAGCCGTGATTCCTCGCTACCAGAAGATTCTCTTTGTCATTCTGCTGATCGCGTCCCTTGCCATGGGGGTCGTTCTGTGGCAACTGCGCCAGCGCGCACACCGGCGTCTACTTGCTGGCCAGGCCTCTGCACCCACTCAGGCCCCCGAGGTTGCCCCGGCCGAACAAGCCACATTGATTGCCGCCAACGACGCCGAAAACGCACTCATACCGCAAATCCGCTCGCTGCCTCTTCCGGCCGATCCAGGAGCCCGCGCCCGGGCCGTGCTCGGCAGGCTGCTCGATCTCTACGCCGCTCCTGATGCCGTCCACCCAGTCGGCGGCGGAGCAACATCCGTAGCCCAGGTCTTCCTCCTGCCTGCAGGCAAAAGCTCCCCAGATCCAAA
>Ga0207691_10004805_pt1 | contig 13071 bp, 10 predicted proteins | sample KBSM13metaG_FD_184327 | JGI IMG/M metagenome (GOLD analysis project Ga0207691, IMG submission 184327) | Miscanthus rhizosphere microbial communities from Kellogg Biological Station, Michigan, USA - KBS M1-3 metaG (SPAdes) (version 2) | ecosystem: Host-associated > Plants > Roots > Rhizosphere >... | reverse complement strand
GGCGGTACTTCGCGCCGCTGCTGCGCGGCCGCCGGCGGGTCATTCCCATCGTGACCGGCTTCATCGGCTCGACCGTCGACGGCCGGACGACGACGATCGGCCGGAACGGATCGGACTATACCGGCGCCATCGTCGGCGCGGCGGTGGATGCGTCCGTGATCGAGATCTGGACGGACGTCGACGGCGTGCTGAGCGCCGATCCCAAAGCCGTGCCCGCGGCGTTCGTCCTGCCGCAGATCAGCTACGAAGAAGCGATGGAGCTGTCGTACTTCGGCGCCAAGGTCCTGCACTCCGCGGCGATTGCGCCGGCGGTGGCGAAGGGGATCCCGCTGCTGATCAAGAACACGTTCAACCCCGCCGCGCCCGGCACGCTGATCTCGAAGAGCACGGGAGATCAGGGGCATCCAGCGAAGGGGATCAGCTCGGTCGGCGATCTGACGCTGCTCACGATCCGCGGATTGACGATGGTCGGCGTGCCGGGGATTGCCGAGCGGCTGTTCCGCGCGCTGGCCGCCCGCCAGGTCAACGTGATCCTGATTTCGCAGGCGTCGTCCGAGCATACGATCTGTTTCGCCGTGCAGACGTCGGACGCCGCGGCGGCGGTGCAGGCGATCCACGACGAGTTCCGGTTCGAGTTCCACAACCGCCTGACCGCCATCGACGAAAAATCCGGGCAGATGATCCTCGCGGTCGTCGGCGAGGGGATGAAGGGTCGCCCCGGCGTCGCCGGCGAGGTGTTCGGCGCGCTCGGCCGCAACAACATCAACATCAGCGCGATCGCCCAGGGCGCGTCGGAGCGCAACATCTCGTGCGTCATCGACGCGTCGCACCAGGTCCGCGCGCTCAACGCCATCCATCAGGCGTTCTTCGAGACCCGCAAGTCGCTGGCGCTGGTCATCATCGGCGTCGGCAACATCGGCGGCACGCTGCTGCAGCAGCTGCACGATCAGCAGGCGTACCTGCGGGCGCACGGCTTCGACGTCAAGGTCATCGGCCTGGCGAACAGCAAGCGGTTCGTGCTGTCGGCCGACGGCATCGGCCTGGCGCGCTGGCGCGAGACGCTGATGGCGTCGCGGCGCCGCATGAATCCGCGGGCGCTCGCCGGCGAGCTGGCGCGGCTCGAGTTGACGAACGCGGCGCTCGTCGACTGCACCGCCGACGCGTCGATCGTCGATGCGTACCCGGCGTTCATCGACGCGAACCTGCACATCATCACGCCGAACAAGCGCGCGAACGTCCTGCCGTGGCGGCGCTACAGCGCGCTGCTGGATCTGCTGCGGGCGCGGCGCAAGCATTTTCTCTACGAGGCGAACGTCGGCGCCGGCCTGCCGATCATGTCGACATTGCGCGATCTGATCGCCAGCGGCGACGAGGTGGTGAAGGTGGAGGGAGTTTTTTCGGGGACGCTCAGCTACCTGTTCAACACCTTCGACGGCCGCACGCCGTTCAGCGCGCTGGTGAAGGACGCGCATCGAATGGGGCTGACGGAGCCGGATCCACGCGACGATCTCTCGGGTCAGGATGTCGGACGCAAGCTGCTGATTCTCGCGCGCCAGATGGGCTCGCAACTGGACATCCAGGATGTCCGCGTCGACAGCCTCGTCGGCGTCGACGACGCGGCGATGCAGCGGCGGCTGGAGCGCGCCCGGTCACGCGGCGCGGTGTTGCGCTACGTCGGCGTCCTCGAAGGCGATCGGGCGCGTGCCGGGATGCGCGAGTTCGCGCGGGATCACCCGTTCGCGGGCACCAAGGGCAGTGACAACATCATCGCGTTCACGACGAAGCGGTACTCGCGGACGCCGCTGGTCGTGCAGGGGCCGGGTGCCGGCGCGGACGTGACTGCGATGGGAGTCTTCTCGGACATCCTCAAGCTGCTGCATTACCTCCCGCAGTAGGGGTCGGCCCCCGACCCACAAGCCGGGTTCAGAGTGGGGTCAGACCCCTGTGACACCTACTCCGTCCGCAGCGCGAGAATCGGATCGACGCGGGTCGCGCGCCGCGCCGGGACATACGACGCCAGCATCGCAACCACCAACAGCACCGCCGCCACGGCGCCAAACGTGACGGGGTCGAGCGGGTCGATCCCGTGCAGCGCGGTCGCCAGCAGCCGCGCCATGAATGCTGCGATCACGACGCCGACCGCGAGTCCGATGCCGGCGAGCGCCAGACCGCTGCGCACGACCATCCCCAGCACCTCGCCGGTTCGCGCGCCGAGGGCGAGGCGGATGCCGAACTCGCGCGTGCGCTGTGCCACGCCGTACGCGACGACCCCGTACAAGCCCACCGCAGTAAGCGTGAGGCCAAGTCCGGCGAACACCGCCAGCAGCAGCGTCTCGAACCGCTCGCTCGCGACCGACGTCGCCAGATACGCATCCAGGGGCTTGACGTCGTACAACGCGAGCTCCGGATCCTTGCGCGCCAGCGTCTTGCGAATGTCTTCCGCGACACCCAGTCCCGCTGGTTCGCCGGCCGTCCGGACGATCAGATAGAGCGGCGAGATCAACCCCTGCGCGAACGGAACGAAAAACGCCGGCTGGTCCGACTCCGTCAGCGCGCCGTGCTTGATGTCAGCGACGACGCCGACGATCTCGCGCCAGGGCGTCTCCTTTTCAGTGGTGCTGAGGCCGGGCCGGATCCGCTGCCCGAGCGGATCGCGTCCCGGGAAATGCACGCGTGCGAAGCTGTCGTTCACGACCGCGACGCGCGGCGCGGCGTCGTTGTCCGCGACGCTGAAATCGCGGCCGCGCAGGAAGGGCACACGCATCGCGTGAAAGTACCCCGGGCTCACCATTCCGAACGACGCAGACAGTTTCTCGGCTGCAGGCGCCGTCGATCCGGCGAGCTCGACGCTGAGGCTGTAACGGCTGCCGCTCAATGGCAGCGGCGCCGTGGCCGCAACCGCCTGGACACCGGGCATCTTCGCGATGTCAGGCAGCAGCTCGTCGTAGAACGCGATCTGTTTCAAGTACGAATAGCGCGCGTCCGCCAGCCTGAAGCGCGCGGTGACCACATTCTGCGGATCGAATCCTGGCGACGTGTGGAGCAGCCGGTTGAAGTTGCGCAGCAGCAGGCCCGCGGCGACGAGCAACATCACGCCGACTGCCGTCTCCGCGATGACGAGGCCCGCGCGGATGCGCTGCTGCGAACGTCCAGCGCTTGCCCGCATCGACGCCTGCAGCCCGGCAGCGAGATTGCTGCGCGCCGCCTGAAGCGCCGGAATCATCCCGAAGGCCACCGCGCTGCCCACGGCCACCAATACCGTGAAGGCGAGAACCGCACCGTCAATCGACACCTCGTCGAGCCCCCGGAGCGTGACCGGTGACAGACGCACGAGCGCCGCGAGCCCCCACTTCGCGAGCACGAGCCCGCACGCCGTGCCGGCCGCGGACAACACCACGCTTTCCGTCAAGAGCTGCGACACCACCCGTCGGCGCGACGCGCCGAGCGCCGCGCGAACTGAAAGCTCGCGATGCCGGCCGGCGCCACGCGCCAGCAGCAGATTGGCGAGGTTCACACAGGCGATCAGCAGGACGCAGCCGACCGCCGCGAACAGGATCAGAAGCGGCTGCCGGCGGTCGCCGACCAGCGTTTCGAGCTGCGGTCTGAGGCGAACGCCGCGCCGCGCCTGGTCCTCCGGGTAGTCGCGCGCAAGCGCCGCGGCAATGACATCGAGCTCGGACTGCACGGACGCGAGCGACGCTTCGGGCCGCAACCGCCCGACGACCCGCAAGAAATGGGCGCCTCGCTGTTTGGTGATCGGCTGGTCGTCCGGCGACGCGGTGCGTGCGTCGTACGCCAGCGTGACCCAGAGCAGCGCCGTCGGTACGGTGACCGGAAACCGAAATCGCGGCGGCATCACGCCGACGACGCTGAAGCGCCGGCCGTTGAGCCTGATGTCGCGGCCGACGACGGCCGGGTCGGCGTCGAATTCCGACCGCCACAACTGGTCGCTGATGACGGCCACATCGGCGCCGGCCCGTTCCTCTTCAAGCTGGAAGGACCGCCCGAGCACGGGGCTGACGCCAAGCGTCGAGAAGAATTCCGACGAGACGACGGCGCCGTCGATGTGCAGGGATCGAGTGCCGGAGGTCAGCGTGAAGTCCGCGTCGCGATACGCCGACAACGACTCGACGCCGTGGCCGCGCGACCGCCAATCGAAGAAATTCGGCCACGACACCGACGTCGAACGGATGGTCGGCCCGTTCCGCAGGTCCGTTTCCGTCACCGCGACGAGACGTTCCGGATGGGGAAACGGCAACGGTCGCAGCAGGACCGCGTTGATGACGCTGAACATCGCGGTATTCGCGCCGATGCCCAGCGCCAGCGTGATGATGGCGACCAGACTGAAGCCCGGCGACTTGCGGAGTGTCCGGCAGGCGTAGCGGATGTCCTGAAGGATCTGCTCCACCATCGTCCATCCCCAGGTGTCGCGAGTCACTTCCTTGATGAGCGGGAGGTTGCCCATCTCGAGTCGCGCCGCACGGGTGGCCGCCTCGGGCGATTCGCCCCGGCCGATTCGATCGGCGATGGCCATGCGGAGATGCGACGCCAGCTCTTCGTCGAGCTCCGCATCCTGCCGGCGTCGCCACAGCGGCAGCTTCATGTCCGGCTCTCCTTCGGCCGCTCGAGGATCATCGCAATCGCCGCCGAGATCTGCTCCCAGCGGGAGCGCTCGGCCAGCAGCTGTTTTCGCCCGGCCGCCGTGAGTTGATAGACGCGCGCGCGCTGATTGCGCTCCGACACTTTCCATTCCGCGCGGATCCACCGCTGCCGCTCCAGCCGATGGAGCGCCGGATACAGCGACCCGGTGTCGACTTGCAGGATGTCGGCGGAATGGCTCCGCAGCGCCTGGCTGATGCCGTAGCCGTGCTGCGGCCCCCACTGGAGCGCCTGGAGGATGAGGAGATCGAGGGTTCCCTGCAGGAGTTCGATCCGGTTCTGATAATGCGCGCGCTTCAGCATGGGTGTAGATATCCTACACCCGTGGGTGTAGTGGGTCTACACCGTTGGGGACTTGGGGACCTGGGGACTGGGGACTTTAGCCGAGTCCCCCAGCCCCCAGCCCCCAGCCCCGACAGGTTTCTTGACACCCTACAACCAGACCGGCGGCGGCGTGATGAACGGCTCAGGCGTGCGGCCCGGATCCGGGCGGCCTGAGCCTTCGAGGCGGCTGATCGCGCGCACGGTCATGTCGTGGTCGCAGAGCATTTGACACGACAGCCGGACACCGCTGAGGCCTTTGGCCGTCAGAACCTGCTGTTCTGCGGCCGTCATCCGCGAGGGCTCGCCCTCGATGAACTCCACCCGACAGGTCGTGCAACGGGCGTTGCCACCGCAGGCGTGCAGGATATCGACCTTCGCGTCCTGTTCAATCGCCAGCACCAGACGCTTGTCCGGCGGTACCTCGAACGTTCCGTAACCCTGAACCGTGAGCTTGGGCATCCCGCTATTCTAGTGGCCTGTCGCTGGCGAATCAGTACTGCCGGAACGCCACGAAAGCACGAAAACACGAAAAGACCAAAGGGGTTTCGTGGTTGGTGTCGTCGTGGCAGGCCGCAATCGGTTCCGATTCAGCGTGGACGCTCCACCAGGGGCCTGTTGGCTATAATCCGGCGCGTCATCCAGGAGATCCCCATGAAGCGCGTGTGGTTCCGCGTCGGCGCACTCCTCGCATTCGTCGCAGCGGCCATCGCCGGGCGCTCCGCGAGCGTGGTGGGTTCGCCTCGCCAAAGCGCCGCAGGTGCGACGGCAGGCCAATCGAGCGCGCGATCCGCGGCGCCAGCGGCCATGCCCAGCACGCAGAACGGCGAATGGCCGATGTATACGGCCGACCTGCGCGGCAGCAAGTACTCGCCGCTCGATCAGATCGACGCGATCAACTTCAACAAGCTCGAAGTCGCGTGGCGCTTCAAGACCGATAACCTCGGCCCGCGCCCGGAGAACAAACTCGAAGGAACGCCGATCATGGTCGGCGGCATGGTCTACACCACCGGCGGCAGCCGGCGTGCGGCCGTCGCGCTCGACGCGCGAACCGGCGAGCTGAAGTGGATCTACAGCCTGGACGAGGGGCTGCGTGCGGCGTCCGCGCCGCGCCAGCTCTCGGGACGCGGACTCTCCTACTGGACCGATGGCAAGGGCGACGACCGCATCGTGCTCGTCACGATCGGCTATCGGCTCGTGGAGCTGAACGCCAAAACCGGCCAGCCGGTACCCGGTTTCGGCAAGAACGGGATCGTCGACCTGAAAGAAGGGGTGATCATCGGCAAGGACACCCAAATCGATCTCGACCGTGGCGAGATCGGCCTCCACTCCACCGCCACGGTCGTCAACGACACGATCATCGTCGGCTCGTCGATGGCCGAGGGTCTCGGCTATCGCTACAGCACCAACGCCAAGGGACTCGTCAGAGCGTTCGACGCGAAGACCGGCAAACAGATCTGGCGGTTCAACACGATTCCCTACCCCGGCGAACCTGGCAACGACAGCTGGGACAAGGAATCGTGGTCGTGGACCGGCAACAACGGCGTGTGGACGCAGATCACCGTGGACCCAGAAGCGGGTCTCGTGTACCTCCCCGTCGAGTCGCCGACGATCGATACCTACGGCGGTAATCGACCGGGCAACAACCTGTTCGCGGAGACGCTCGTCGCCGTCGATCTGAAAACCGGCGCACGCAAGTGGCACTTCCAGCTCGTTCACCACCCGATCTGGGATCACGACATCTCGTCGGCGCCGCTGCTGGTCGATGCCGTCATCGACGGACGGCCCCGCAAGCTGGTGGCGCAGCCGACCAAACAGAGCTTCCTCTACGTCTTCGACCGGATCACCGGGCAACCGATCTGGCCGATGCCGGAGACCGCGGTGCCGCAGAGCGATGTCCCTGGCGAGAAAACGTCGGCGACCCAACCGATTCCGACCAAGCCGCCACCCTACGCGCGCACCCATGTCACCGTCGACGACGTGATCGATTTCACGCCGCAGCTGCGGGCAACCGCGCTCGAGAACCTCAAGAAGTTCCGCTGGGAGCCGACGCCCTTCATTCCCGGCGTCGTCCCGAGCGCCGCACGCCTCGGCGCGATCAACGTCGGCAACACCGTCGGCGGCATCAACTGGCCCGGCGCGTCGTTCGATCCCGAAACCGCCACGTTCTACGGCCAGGCGAACAACTCGTCGGTGACCACGACGATCATCAGCGAGCAGTATCTGGCGACGGTCAATCCCGAAGCGCAGGCGAAGAACCGCATTCCGATCTGGGAGGCCGAGCCGCCGCCGAACATGAGCGGCGAGCGCGGGCGCGGCGGCTTCGGCCGCGCCGGCGGTGGCGCTCGAGGAGGCGGGCGGGGCTTGCCCGGCGAGGGAGGGGTGCCGGCCGCACCGCCAGCCGGCTTCGGCCGCGGCGGGTTGACGCAGGGCCTGGAGGGACTGCCGTTCGTCAAGCCACCGTACGGCGTGCTCACGGCGATCGATCTGAACAGCGGCGCCATCAAGTTCAAGGTGCCGCACGGCGACACCCCCGACAACGTGCGCGCGGCGCTCGAGCGCCTCGGCATCAACTATCCCGAGAAAACGGGACAGGGCGGCAGTGTCGGACTGATGGTCACCAAAACGCTCGTCGTGGTCGGCGATCCGCAGGTGACCGCGCCGCCGGGACGCCAGCGGGGCGCGATGCTGCGCGCCTACGACAAGCAGACGGGCAAGGAAGTCGGCGCGGTGTGGATGCCCGCGCCGCAAAGCGGTTCGCCGATGACGTACAGCGTCAACGGCAAGCAGTACATCGTCGTCGCAGTGAGCGGTGGCAATTACTCGGGCGAATACATCGCCTATGCACTGCCCTGAGACGCTCGGGGGACGACGACGACCTACGACGACGGCGTCGCGAGTTTTTTCTTCTCCTGATCGCTGAATCTGGTCAACGCGCCAGAATCCACGACCTTCCCCTGATCGGAGATCGCCTGGAAGTACATCGTGTCTTTGGTGATTTCGATCAGCATGAAGTGATAGCCGGCGTCGAAGCTCTTGGCGGTCAGGTCGGTTTTCTTGACGTCGCCGTCGCGCAGCTTCGCCGCGCCGCCCGAGGTGAAGTAGTAGATCCCCTTCTGCGGCTTGATGCGCTCGTAGAAGTGCTCGTGGCCCGAGAACACGGCGTCCACGCCGTGTTTCAGGAACATCGGCTCGAGTTGCGCCCGCAGCTGAAAGTCCGAGCCGTGCGTCCCTCCTGACGAATACAGCGGGTGATGGAAGAAGGCGATCTTCCAGTCCGAACCGCTGGCCGTCAACTCCTTCTCCAGCCACTGCAGTTGCGGCTGATCCATGTAGTTGCTATCGAGCGCGAATACCCGCACGCCGTTCTTCGGTTTGAACGTGTAGTAGCGCTGGCCGCCCATGTTGAACGGCTTGTAGTTCCGCTCGTCGGTGTTATCGTGATTGCCGAGCGCGGCGTAAAACTTCAGCCCCGAGTCGAGCAGCGCCTTGTACGGCTCCTCGAACTTCTTCTGATAATCCTTCGGCCCGTTGCCGCTGTACAGGTTGTCCCCCATCATCAGGACAAACTCGTAGGGGAATTTCGCGCGCGCCGCAATCAGCTGTTCCGCCACCTTGTACTGCGACGACGACCCGGTGCCACTGTCGCCGATGATCGCGAATTTCAGCGAGTCGGGCTGGTTTGGCAGCGAGACGTCCTGCGCCGCGGGCGCGCCGACCGCGCCGACGAGCAGCGCCAACGCAATCACGAATCGAGTATGTGAACGCGAATGCATAAGTGAATCCTCGGTCTCAGGAAAGGGCGTTCGGGATGTAGTCGATGATCAGGTTCGCGCGCGCGTCACGCAGAATCAGATGCTTGCTCACGAAGCGATACTCGATGTCTTTCGGCAGCGGCGGCAGCGACGCGAGTACGTTGGGCGGCACCGTCGAGAGCGGCTCCTTGGACGGATAGGGGCCGTTCACCTTGAAGGGGATGGCGCCGGGATTGTCGTCCTTGATCGTCGCCTTGGTGCCGGGTTCGTTCACTTCGGGCCGCAGCAGCTTGCGAAAGCGCGCGGTAATTTCGGGCGTGAAGATGTCGCCTTGTTTCGCCGGCGTTCTCGCGGCGCCAATTCGCTCGGCCAGTCCCTGCTGGGCCGATCGAAGCGCCACGGAATCGTCAGTCTTCTTCATCGGCGGCGCGTCGTTGTCCGCCTTGTTGCGCAACTCCACGTACTTGTCCACCCGGGCCTTGAAATCCTGGAGGACCTGCGCGTCGGGATTGGCCGCTGGCTTCTGCGCCGCATACGCATGAGGCCACGCCACGGTCAGCACGAGAAAAAGGATGGTATGTGTCACGCGTGTAAACACACGCATGGCGCGTACCAGATTCGGGCGGGAACAGAAGAGTCAGCTCAACGCTGAATCGTCACAACGAAGTCACGGCGGGCGTCGAGATCGCTGGTGGTGATGTGCGTTTCAGCAGGCTGCCTTGCGAGCGCCTCTCCGGGCCGAAGCTCGAGCTCGATCCGGTATGTCCCCTTCGGGACCTGAATTGTGTAGCCGCCGTTCGCGGCGGTTGTGGTGTCGTAATGCGCGTTGGTGGTGGTTTCGGTCAGAACGACCTTCCGGCCGACGATAGGGACTGATGTGTCAGTCGCGCTGACCGCCCCGGAAATGGTGCCGCCGATGGGCTGTTTGACCCCCCCGGCCAACGGCTGGCCGGGGTGACAGGCCACTGAACTCGTCAGAATGAGGGCGAGGACCAGTCGGCGCATAGCGCCGACACTTACTGCAAACGAGACGCCGATTCGGTACTGTTTCGCTGCATTTCCTGCTGACCACGCAGGATCGAGCACCATTCCTTATGATCGGCGATGGGCATGCCGCACTCGACGCAGACCCGAATCCGCTGCTTCGGAGGTTCCGTGCTCTTACCAAACAGACGCTTCAACAAGGACATGCCGCCTCCCGGCTGGATGTAAATATTGATACGTTAGACGCGCCAGAGCGGTTCCAGGTTGACCCGCCTTCGCACTGACCCGATTCCAGCGTGCTTCGGCGGGGCAGGCTCCGCCTTCGCACTGACCCGATTCCAGCGTGCTTCGGCGGGCAGGCTCGGCCCCCCGGCAGGCTTGTCAGGATCCCTGCCCGGCATTACAGTACCCGGCACCGTAATCCTTGGAGGACGCATGCAGAAGGCCGTGGCTTTCATAGCCCTTATTCTCCTGTCCGCGGTGCCCGCCGGCGCCCAGGTCAACATCAACGACATTGTCGACCTTGAACTGCTCACCCATTCTGAGGTGTCGCAAAAACTCAAGGATGGGTGGACCTCCATCCTCCTGGTGACTGGGGGAACCGAGGAACGCGGACCCCAGGACGTCCTCGGCGGCCACACGATGATGGCGCACAGCCATGCCGTCATGATTGCGAAGAAGCTGGGGAAAACGCTGGTGGCGCCGGTCCTCCCGGTGGCCGTCAACGCCACCGGTCTGAATCCGAACCGTGAGATGGCCGACCAGCCGGGCGCCATTCAGATGCCCGCGGACGTGTTCAAGCAGGTGCAGTTGGCCGAGATCGAGAGCCTTGCACGCGGCGGCTTCAAGGACATCTACCTGATGGGCGATCACGGCGGCGGACAGCAGCAGATGAAGGAAGCCGCCGAGGAGATGGACAAGAAGCTGTCCGCAAAGGGCGTCCGTGTCTATTACGTCAGCGACTTCTACAACAAGACGCACGACGACGTGGACATGTATCTGTACGACCACAAGCTGCCTATCGGCGGGCACGGCGCGATGCTCGAGACGTCGATCATGTTGTATCTCGAGCCGACACCAGGCGCCTGGGTGCGGCCGTCGTACAAAACGATGGAATTCGATCCGACCGGGCAAACGCCGGAGCAGTGGAAGGCCGCGCGCGATGCGCGAATCGCCCGCGCGGCGGCCGTCGCCGCGGGCACCGCGCAGCCGGCAGAAGCCGGCCGGGGCGGCGGTGGACGCGGCCGCGGTCAGGATCCCAACGCAGCGCCGCGAGTGAACAATGGCGTCACCGGCGATCCGCGTCCGTCCACCAAGGCGATCGGCAAGGATCTCATCGACATCATCGTCAACAACGGTGTCAACGAGATCAAGAAGATGACGGCGGAGCGGCGGTCCGCCACACACCCGTGAACCACTCTCGAGTCGCCAGTCTCAAGTCTCACAGCGCAAGGCTTCAGGGTTTGCGATGAGCCGCGGGTTGCTCGCGTCGGTCGTGTCGATGGTTGCCCTGGGAATGGTCCTGCGCGGGCAGACGCGTACGCCTGAGGCTGACGCTCGACCCGCGGCGTTTCGTATCGTCGAGGCGACCATCCCGCAAATGCGCGACGCGATGGCGAGCGGCCGGCTCACCTCGCAACAGCTGGTCACGCAGTACCTGACCCGGCTCGGCCTGTACGAGAATCGCCTTCACGCGGCCATCGTCGTCAACGCGCGCGCGCTCGAAGAGGCGGCGCAGCTCGATCGCGAGCGCGCGGAGGGGCGCATCCGCGGGCCCCTCCACGGCATTCCGATCGCGTTGAAGGACAACATCCACACCACCGAGATGCCGACGACGGGCGGCGCGCTCGCGTTTGCGGGCTACACGCCGCCGTATGCGGCCACCCTCACGACGAACCTGCACAACGCGGGCGCGATCATCATCGCCAAGACAGGGCTGACCGAACTCGCCAACTGGGTCGCGGGGAACCCGACCGCGATGCCGGGCAACTACAACGCCGTCGGCGGCTTCGGCTACAACCCGTACGATCCCCGGCCCGATCCACGCGAGGCGGTCTTTGACGGACGGCCGGCACTGCAGACCGGCGGATCGAGCTCCGGGATCGGCACCGCCGCCAATTTGTGGGCGGCCAGCGTCGGCACCGATACCGGCGGCTCGGTCATCAGCCCGTCGAACGCCAACATGCTGGTCGGTATCCGGCCGACCATCGGACGCATCAGCCGCTACGGCGTCATTCCGATTACGGCTGATCACGACACCGCCGGCCCGATGGCCCGAACGGTGACCGATGCGGCGATTCTCTTCGGCGCGCTGGAAAGCCCGTCGCCGGACGCCAACGATCCGGCGACGACCGCCTGCACGCCGCCGCCGGGGCGCGACTATACGAAGTTCCTGAACGCCGACGCGCTCAAGGGCGCGCGCATCGGCATCCCGCGCGCGTTCTACTACGATCGCGTCACGCTGATCGGCGATCGCGCCGGCCAGCCAGAGGGGATTGGGCCGACCACGGGTATCACGGCGGGACGCGGCGGCCTCAATCCGGCGCAAGCCCAGGTGATGGCGGCAGCGATCGCCGTCCTGAGGCAGCAGGGAGCCGTCGTCGTCGATCCCGCGGATGTCCCCAGTCTGTCGGCGAAGGACCCGAAGGACAATTTCGCGGCCTGGGATTTCTGCTCTGGCGCCGAGCACGCCAGGGGCAAGGACGAGAACTGCTCGGTCGCCTTCAAATACGGCATGAAGCGCGATTTCAACCTGTGGCTCAAGAGTCTCGGGCCGACCGCGCCGGTGAAAAGTCTGACCGCGCTTCGAGAATGGAACATCGCGCACGCAAAGGCGGGCGCCATCAGGTTCGGGCAGTCGCGTCTCGACATCTCCGATGAGATGGACCTCGAGCGGGATCGTGCGCGTTTCGAGGCGGACCACAAGAAAGATCACTTGCTCAGTCGCGCAAACGGCATCGACGGCGCGCTGAAGGCCAACCGGCTCGATGCGATCCTGACGCCGGGCGGCAGCGGCGCCGGTCTGGCGGCGCGCGCCGGCTATCCGATCATCGTCGTGCCGTTCGGATTGGTGCCGAACGCGCCGACGCCGCCGTTCCCGAGCGGGTTCGACGCGAAGCCGGGCCCGTTCGGCGTCGGCTTCACCGGCACGGCCTGCAGCGAACCGCGCCTGATCGAACTGGCCTACGCCTTCGAGCAGGCCACGAAAAAGCGCGTCCCACCGGCCGTGACGCCGTAGCCTCGAGTACGTAGTGTCCGGCTTTCGCCGGACCCGCCTGGCAGCCTTCGCGCGTCGCGCTTCGGCCTGGTCTCGCCGTAGCTCCGCATCGTCAGCCGGCGCGGAGGCGGAAAG
>Ga0207691_10004803_pt1 | contig 13080 bp, 8 predicted proteins | sample KBSM13metaG_FD_184327 | JGI IMG/M metagenome (GOLD analysis project Ga0207691, IMG submission 184327) | Miscanthus rhizosphere microbial communities from Kellogg Biological Station, Michigan, USA - KBS M1-3 metaG (SPAdes) (version 2) | ecosystem: Host-associated > Plants > Roots > Rhizosphere >... | reverse complement strand
GGAGGCAGAAAGCCGGCCGCGACGGCGATGCGCCGCATCAGAGTCGGAATCGGCGCGGCCGCGAGCGCCTTTGGTGTGAGCCAGCGCACAAGAGGAGAGCCGGCGTACGATTCGGGCACCGCGGGGTACGCGGCGATGTGAAGACGCCGGTGAACGATGGTGTGTCGAGTTGAGGCAACGGGCGCGTCGGAGGCGAGTCGCGACCCGAGCTTCGCGAGTCGGCGCGCGCGGCGAGCTTTCGCGTGTGTGTCGGGACGCCCGCCCGAGAAGTGTCCCGCGGTCAGTGCACGACCCAATCGCTCCGCTTCAGCAGGTCGGGCAGCGGGCCCGGGCCCAACTGGACGATGTAGCAGCCTTTCGACGCGTAGCGCTGCCCTGGTCCGAAGCTCACTCGCTCGTAGGGCGCGATCGCGTAGGTCTGGTCGATCATCATGTCCATCACGTCGAGCAGGTAATCGCGGTAGAAGTTGTCTTTCATCCGCGCGAGCGCCGCCGAAAGTATCCATCCGATGAAATACGCTCTGGACTGCACTGCCGGCCTCGTCCACGGGATGCCCCGACTCCTCGACCAGCTCTCGACGGCGGCCATTCTTCTCTCCTGCTCCGCGGGGAGGGGACCCTGGTAGGTAATGTACGTGAGGCTACGCGCTTGCTCGGGGATCGAATGGATCGCCTCGCCAAGAAGACCGGACGAGACGAAGACCATGCGCGGCCCGGGCGTCGCCGAGGCCATCCGCCCCCACAGCGCGGCCATGTCCGCCGATCCGAGCCAGACGAGCGCCACGCCCCCGACGCCGGCCACCGTCTCCAGGTCGGCGGGGGTCAGCGGCTCCTCCGGCCCGAGGACCTTGCGTCTCGGCTGGGGCCTTCCAGAAGTTCTCCAGACCTCCTCGAATCCCGTCGACAGCGCGCGACCCTCGGGTGTGTCGCGCAGAACCTGGATGACCGGCAAGTCTGGAGGAATGCCTGGCATGGAGCGGAGATAGCGGGCGGCGGCCTTTCCTTCCTGATACACACCTTTCGAGAAGTAAAGGGTGTGCCAGTCCGTTTCCGAGACTGTCGGCAACTCGGTGATCGGGAGGAGACAGGGAATCTCCTGTTCCTCACAGAACTCGTGAATCGGTCTCCATTCTCCGGCCGCCATGCCGCCCAGCAGCCCGAAGACGGGCCGCGCGCGGTTGAGCGCGTCGAGCTGGCCGCGCCAGGTGTTCGAAGGTCCCCTCAGGTCCCAGCGGGAGAGCTCCAGGCGGCGAGCACCCGCATAGCCCGCATACATGGGTTTGAGGGAAACGTCGTCCCTCTCCACTTGCCGCCTCGGCTCAGCATTGCGATCCTCGAGGTGAGCCTCGAGGGTGGCGAGCATCGCGTCCCGCTCCGCCGGTTCGACGCCCTCGGTCACGACCGTTGCGAAACGAATTGTCGTGTCCGTCACTCCGGGCGACGTCTCTGCCGAAAGGCTCTTGAGATAGCCGATGAGGATCTCCATGTCCCGCTCGTCGAGACGAAACCGGGGCATCGCGGCGTCGAGCGGCCTGCCCGAGGGATCGATCCCATCTCGCAAGGCGCGGGCCAGCGTCGCGTCCGAATATGCCGGGCGAACCAGATCGGGCTCGGGCGACGATTCGGGACGCCTTGGCTTACGGCGCAGGGGCGTCCTGGCGATCCTGTAGAGAGGCTCGTACAACCTGGGTCCATTGATTGGCCCGGCGACGATTGCCCCTTCGACGGCGCCCATGCCGCTTCGTAGATGGCAGCTCACGCAGCGGAACATCATCCCGACCTTTGGTGCGTCACCATTCACGGAGGCCCGCATGGGCGTCCCGGAAGGAAGGATCCCTTCCCGATACATCCTCTGTCCCAGGAGGAAGTCGTCCCCCCCGACCACCGTGGGCGGCCGAAGATCGCCATGCGGCCAGGTGCTGGCAAGGGTCAGGCTGACGAGGAGAAGGAGCGCGCTCAGCATGCTCGCACCGCCCGGGGCGGGCGGAGGCGGAACGTCACGGGCTGGCCGCTCAGGGCGTACGCAGGCCGCGGTACTCAGCCACGAGGTCCGAGTTGCGGATGAGGCCGTCGATCCTCACCCATGAGTCGCCGCCAGGCGCCCGGAGCAAGGTCAGGGGCCGGTGTGTCGCCTTGTTCCCGCTGTACGCGTGGAAGGCTCTCAGGACGCGGTCGATGTCTTCCCGCGAACCGGTGAGGAGCTCCCATTCGGGCCCGGCGTCGAACCGCTTGCGGTAACTGCGAAGCACCTCGGGCGTGTCGTGATCGGGATCAGTGGCAATCGAGACTACTCGCACCTCGCTCGACTCCGCACCGAGGGTCTCCAGCAGGGCCGACGAGCTGGCCGAGAGGATGGGGCAGACCGTCGTGCACGTCGAGAAGAAAAAGCTCAGCACGACAGGCTTGTCCGCCGCCAGCGCACTCGGAAGCCTCACGCGGGCTCCATCCTGGTTCACGAGTGCCACATCGGGGACTTCGTAGCGGGTGACCGTTCGCCGATAACTTGCACCTTCCTCCCCTCGGGTGGCCGCTGCCCATGCCATCGTGACGGCGAACAGGACAGGCGCTACACCACGGACCCCGCGGCCCGAGGAAGCGTGCCGGGTTCGCGAAACGCCGTCGGCCAGACACACCGAACGACCCACGCTAGGGTTTGATCTCGTACGACGTGAACATTCCCGCGTCGAGGTGATCGGCCACGTGGCAGTGGTACATCCACTCTCCCACATTGTCGGCTTTCATGTCCGCCGTGATCATGGTCGCGGGGAGCACCTCGACGACGTCGGTCTGGCGGCCATTGGGGAACCCGCCGACCCGGACCGTCTTACCGTGCCAGTGGGGAGTGTGAAGGTCCACCTCGTTCCCCATCCCCATGATGTACCAGCGGACCCTGTCGCCGGAGTTCATGGAGAGCCCGGTCAGGTTCCCGAAGATGTATCCGTTGATGGCGTGCATCAAGCCGGGCTCTTCGCCGTCCAGCTCGTTGAAGATGAAGAAGGCGGTGACGAACTCGCGGTCCACGTCCTTCGGGCTGCCGTCTGCACGTGCGGAGCCCTTCCTGGTGATCACGATAGGTCCCAGCAGGCCGCGGTTCGTCTCGGCCTGCTCGGTGATATGCGAGTGATACCACCAGACGAGCGACGAGGGATCGCCTGGCCCGGGGCCGCTGTCCGCGTCTGCTTCCCACACGTAGTCGAAGCTTCCGCCGAACGGGATTTCCGCCCCGGCGCCCGGCGGCTGGCCGGAGTTGGCCCCGAAGTAGTGCGCTCCCTCGTGGTCCTTGTCGTACCGGAAGCCGTGGGGGTGCATGCCGTAGGAACCGCTCGGCGCCTGGTTGCGAAAGTGCACGATCACGGTGTCGCCCACCTCGGCACGGATGACCGGTCCCAGCACGCCCAGCCACTGGGGCTGCGGCTTGACCTGACTGAACCCACCGTCGGTGTACTCGATGTAGCGTGTCTTTTCGAAGACGTGGCTGTCCGTCCATGGGTCCGGTACCGGGCCGCCGTGAAGAAGGTCCTGATTGGTGGGAGCGAAGTCCCATACGACATCCTCCGCCTGGATGTAGTACTGGCGGGTTTTCGCTGCCGCTTCCGGGGCGCCCAGCAGAGTTGCGGCCGCGATCGCCGCGGCCAGGGTTCGGACGTGTCTCATGAGAAACCCCCTTCCCGTAGCGAGGCTTCCTGATTCAAAGAGCATCCCTCGCATGCCCCGACGGGTCGAGGGAGGGAAAAACCTGCTCAATGATCAAGACGAACCAGCGTCACGAATCGATAGTGGCCAGGGGCTGGCGCACGGTAGCCGCTGGACCCGCGAGCCAGCGAGATATGATGTTTGGAGTCGGATCAAATGTCTCGTAAAGTGGCGCGAGGCTCTCAGTCGCGCCGACGTGAGGAAGTCGGCCAGGTCCGTGCGTCTCGGGCCGACCATCTGAAGGGGATCATCCGGGTCGCCGTCGCCGCCCTTCCGGCTCTCTTTTGCGAGGCCCTCGCGTGCCGTCTCGAGAACGAGGCCGACCTCGAGGTCGTTGGGCGTCCGACGAGCGAGACCGAGATCAGCCGTCTGCTGAAAGCCGAGCACCCGCACGTTCTTCTCTTCGACTACGAAGCCCTGGGCCCGAACGCCGAGCGAATGATCTTCCGTCTCCGCCGCGCCGCGCCGAGCACGCGCATCCTCGTCCTCGCCACGCGGTCGAGCCAGGAGACCGTCGAGCGCGTGCTCCGCGTCGGCGCGTCGGGGCTCGTCGGAAAGCAACTCGACTGTCCCACGCTCATCCGGGCCATCCATGTGCTGGCCGGCGGGGAGCTCTGGGCCAATCGCCGCGCGACCGCGGACTTCGTCGAGCACCTCACCGACAACTTCGCGCACGACTCGGATCCGAACGACCAGCTGACCGGCCGCGAGTGGGAGATCGCGGAGGGCGTGGGTCGGGGACTGCGCAACAAGGAGATCGCCCACCGGCTGAGCATCAGCGAGAAAACCGTGAAGAGTCACCTCAACAACATTTTTCGAAAGTTGCGTGTGGACAATCGCTTCGCGGCGGGAATGTACGTTCTCGCGCGGCATGGACCCCTGGTCGCGTTGCTCGTTCAGGCTGCGATCCTCGAATAAGCGCGATCCTGTTCGCACGGACAGGGGGATTCGGCATTCGCCAACCAAAGACCTAGGTCCACTTCTCACCTGCGTCTAGGTCCTAAGGCCTACGGAAGCAAGCGTAGTGTGACCTCCGTTTTCCGGGCACAAATAAATAGGCAATGGTCGCCACCCCACTCTCGGCTCCGCAGGAGATTCCGGAGAACCCGTGCGGACCGATCGCGGGCGCCAGGCAAACTCGAATCGGGCTCGTCACAGCGGATGCACTGGAGCCTGCCCGACGATCGGGAGAGCTCGACACCCCTCTGCCGCCGGCGGAATTCTCGGCCGCCGACGTGTCTGCGGTCCATCACTATGTGGAGCGGCGGGTGCCCAATCGCGCCGACGCGGCCGACATTGCGCAAGAGGCTCTGCTGGTCGGCTGCGCGAAACGGTTGACGTGTCGCAGCCAAAACCAGTCGGGCTGGCTTCTCGCGATCGCCCGCCATCTGATCATCGATCACTACCGGTCGATGAATCGGCGCAAGTTCCTGGATATCGAGACGCTTTCCGACAAGGAGTTGGCCTCTCACGCCCCGGGCGCCATACACGAGAACCGTGAGCGTTTGACGGGCTGGTTGGATGGCCTCACGCGCCAGTTGCCGCTGGCGGAGCAGACCGCCGTACTTCTGGCGGACGCCTACGCCTACAGCGACCGGGACTCCGCTTCCGTGCTGCACATGAGCTTGCCGAGCTTCAAGCTGTTGCTCCACGGGGCCCGCGCTCACCTCCGCTCTTTCTTCCACGTCGATGGTGCCGCGACTCACTCGTCCCCATCCGCTTCCGGCGGCCTCTCTCGTCACGGCGAGTCCGACTTCGCGGGACGCGGACATCCTCCGGCCCTGGATCGTCCCTGCCGGACCGGCGTCGCTTGCCGCCTCGGCAAGAAAGAGCTCGAGGCTCTGCGAGATCGACTCGTGGAAGGGTTCGGTCTGTAGAGGCCGCGAGTCCGGCGCACTATCGTTTCGCGGCGCTGACTCGTCTTATCTTGTGGACATCCAGATCGACAACGCTTCGTTCCCTGGGGCAATTCGTTTCTAAGTTTCGTTTCTCATATCGGTATGCGTGCGGAGCAGGGAGGAAGGTTATGGGTTCCACTTCCGTCGGTCCTTGGCGCAGGGCGCTGGCTGTTTTCCTGGCTTCGATGATGGCGGTGTTTACCGGGGCACCCCTCCTGGCGCACCCGGTGGGCGAAATCATCGACAACTCCGGCCAAATCCCCTTCGACCCGGCGTTTTTCGCCTTCGAGGTGGAGGGGCCCGTGGCAACGTTGAAAGAGGTTCCCATCTGGGACGAGCTCGAACAGATGCTCGACAACCCCTACCAATTCGCGCTCGACCCGACCGTAGCGGGGAACTTTCAGGGTTGGCCGTCCTATCGCCTGACCCAGCCGCGCCGGCGGTCGTTCATCTTCCGGAACGGCGCGGGCGAGCCATGCGCGCCCGGCAGTGCGGGATGCAGTGAAGTGCCCCTGGCCCACCACCTCATCCACCCGCTGAACTACAACTTTCAGGGTGGCGAAGAGCTCCGCATTCTGAACATTGGCTTCCAAGGAGCGGAGTGGACCACTTCGGTGCCGGATCGATTCAACTTCGACGATCCAAGTGGCGGAGCGGAGGGATTCACGGTTACAGACCTGGGCGGCCAGCTCCAGTATGACTTTAACTACGCGGACATCACGGTTTCACCGGGCGAGGACCGTCTTGAAGACGACGAGGTGACGATTGACTACAACAGCCCGATGGCACCGGATACCCCCGGTTGCGTCACGACCGTGGAACCCATCCCGCCCCCGGAGGGCTCGCTCTTGTGCGGGGGCGATCCGGGCGAGCCGGGCTATGCCGGCTTCGGCGTGCTCCTCTCCCCACAAAAAGGGAGGGGAACGCAATACTCGGTGCCGGCCGTCCCCGGAGGTACCGCAGCTTCTACGGACCCCAACAGTCCGAAGGGCTCCATTGTCGGTAAGAAGCTCTTCGATCCGGTCCGCGGGACCATCCAGCCTCGCAGTGGGGCGGCCAAGGGGCTCCGAAAGCCCTCGCTGAGGATCCAACCACATGGAACTCCGTCGGATCCGGGCTATGGCGTCAACTCGGCGGACAACCTCCTTGCCGATCCTGCTGGCCTGGTGGCTTCGAGCGAGAATGACTACTACGCGGGGACGACGCGTGCCGCGAAGCTGACCGCAAGGGCGGCGGCGGCGGCGTTGGGCAAGGCTTTGTTTTGGGACATGCAGGTGGGCAGCGACAGCGTCCAGGCCTGCGGCTCGTGCCACTTCCACGCCGGCGTCGACAACCGCACCAAGGGCCAGCTCAATTCCAACACCACGGGAGGGGATATCGTCAGCTTCGAGGCCATTGGAGCCGATGGGTCGACGATGATACCCAATGGCGAGGTGGGGACGAACTCGTTCCCGCTCCACAAGCTCTACAGCCCCGACGTCTCCACCGACCCGCTGGACCCGGCCACTTTAGGAAACATTCAGCGGACCACCAACGATGTCATGTCCTCGATGGGTATCAGCCGATTCACGGAGTTCATCGACATCCCGCCCATCGGGACGTTCCTTCCGGCCACGAACGGCGTCGCCTCACTGCCGCCGGATATCGGCCACAGCGTCACGGACCCGGTTCCGATCAACAACGGCCTTCGAAGGGTGGAGCCCCGCCACACGCCCACGTTCTTCGCCGCGGCCATGAACTTCGACAACTTCTGGGATGGCCGGGCGCGTCACGACTTCAACGGCGGCAGCGTCTTCGGCGCCTCCGACCCGCAGAGCCATGTCTTCGTATGCACGAGCCCCTCGAGCGTCGGCGAAGCCCACCAGTGCAGCGACCCAGCGAGCTTCGTGGCCACGCGGCAGATCATCCGGTTCGCCAGCCTGGCCTCGCTGGCCACCGGGCCCGGGCTGAGCGACAACGAGATGTCCTTCTCCGGACGTAACTGGGCCAAATTGGGGAAGAAGCTCTTGCAGGGCACGGTGAGTGGTGGCCCGGTCGGCAGCGGCAGAGTGGTGCCCCTCGCCAACCAACTGGTCTCGACCAAGGACAGCGTCCTCGGGATCTACTCCAACCAGGGGGGATCGGCCTGCAAGAGCTCGGCCGCGCCCCTCTCAGCCGACCTCCGTTCTGTCGAAGGTCCGTACGTGGCCGGCAAGCCGGGGCTTTGCATCACCTACCGGGGCCTGATCAAGCTGGCCTTCTACAAGCACCTCTGGGTCACCTCGAATCGGCACCTCAACGGCTGCTACACCGACGGCCGCGCAGACCTCCATGCGAATCAGTGTGCCCCTAATACTGTCGCTATCCCGGTCCTCGACCCGACCGGCACGACGGTCGTCGATAGCCCCGCCGACCCGTTCGACAACTATGTCCTGACCATTGCGGATGGCCCAGCCGTTGCGACCGACACCAACCAGTTCACCCAGATGGAAGCGAACATGTCCCTCTTCTTCGGACTGGGGGTGCATGCCTGGGGCTTGATGCTGATCCCGGATGACACTCCGTTCGACCGCTTCATGGATGCAAATCCCGACTCGTTCGTGTCCTTCGGCGAGGCCAACGAGAACGCTCTCGTTCTCGACTTGCTCTCGTGTGCCGAAACGGGCGGAGTGCAGCCTTGCTTCGGGGAGGTCGGGAACTTCAAGCGCGATCCGTCACTGATTGCCAAGATCGATTGCCCTGGTCCCGAAGGCACGACCGGATGCACGTTCGTGCCCACGGGCGGCACGCGGACGCCCGGCAGTGTGGATCCCTTGCTGGGTCTCGACTTCTTCCTGGGATCCAACTTGTCGCTCAAGAATCCCAACTTCAACTCGTTGCGCTGCGGCGAGTGCCATGCCGGAGGGACCTTGACCGACCATACCTTCGAGGTCAGCCACCAGATGAGCTTCAACGACTGGGCTCAGGAATTTGGCATCGGCACGCCGGGGAGCGAGATCTTCCCCGAGCCCCTGGGCCGAAGCCGGGTGGTTTCCGGCTTTGCGCTGGAGAGCGAGCTGAACGGGAACGCCCAGGACGCGGTCGAGCGCAACATGGCGGACTTCTGCACGATCACGCCGTGTAAAGATGCGTATGGAGGTCCCATACCGGGCGGGCAGGAGGGTGGGTTCCCCCAGGGCCAGGCCCTGTTCGACAACGGGGTGTACAACATCGGGGTGACGCCCATCGGGGACGACATCTCGCGCGGAGGCACCGACGCCTTTGGCTGGCCGCTTTCGCTGTCCCGGCTCGCGTTCAAGAACCTCTGTGGCGTGGATTACAGCCCGGGTGGGGATAATCCATCGGACGGCTTCGCCCAGCCTCCCTCTCCTGGCAATCCCTGCCCCCTCTTCAACCCGGACATCGATCCGACGGGTGGCGGGTTGTTCGAGGAAACTGCCCAGGACCAGCAGATCAACCCCGGTTTCGAGGAAGAGCTGAGCGCCGATGTCGCTCAGTTGCCGCCTTACCTGTGGCCGTGGGCCAACAACTTGAATGTGGGCGACGAGACGCAGATCGACGAGGTGTTCGTCGGCGTCAACACCCGCATGAGAGAGCCGATATTGGAAGGATTCGTCGACTCGAATGGTCCATTCAATCCGGCGGCCATCCTCGGCGAGAACATGAACAATGCGGTCGGGCCCCAGATGAGCACGTGGCCCAACGTCAACCGGGTGAACGCTCAGGGCGCTTTCAAGGCGGCGCCACTGCGCAACGTCGAGCTCACCAATCCGTACTTTCACGACGGCGGCAACCTGACCCTCCGCCAGCAGCTCGACTTCTACGTGCGGGGCGGCAATTTCCCCCTCACCAACAAGGCCCACCGGGACTTCCTCATCATGAACCTGCTCAACGAGGACGAAGCCCTGGGCGCCTACGTCGTCCCGAGCGACATCTGCGATCCCTCCGCGCCTCTGGGCTCGCTCGGGCGTGTCCAGTGCCTGGGCGTGTCCCCGGACACCGCGGGCGCCGTGCCGATGTTCACACCCGCCCAGAAAGAGGAGATCATCGTTTCGGTGGTGGATTACCTCCTGGAGCTCACCGATGAGCGCGTGGCGTTCGAGCGGGCGCCGTTCGATCACCCCGAGATCTTCGTGCCGATCGACGCCAGAGCGTCTGAGAATGTCGCCGGCCGGGGGACTGTGGCTGGGTCGGGGGGGTACACCCTTATGGGCCAGACCGGTTCCGCTTGCACGACTCCGCTTGCAGGCCGCTCCCTGACGAATCCCACAACTCCTTCCGTGGTGCTCTCCGACGGGGGGAATGCAGGCCCGGTCTGCTTTAAGCAAGTGCCGGCGACCGGCGCTGGCGGCATCGCGACCAAGTTGCCGAATTACCTGAACATCTCGAGCGGGCCGCGTTTGGTCGGAGCGGCCGCTGACTGTGGAGCTTCGGTCAACAACCACTACTGTCACTGAGTCGGATCTCATCCCCTCCCCGAGAAAGGGAGGGGATGAGCGGCTTCGACGCCGGATGAAACGAGAAAAAGGGGGGTGATGCCGGGCATGCAAGCGGGCCGACTGGCCGCCTCGACGAAGCTCGTCCTGATCCTGTCTCTGGCGGCGTCGGCTCTCCCGCTCGCCGGCCGGGCCCGGGCCTCGGAGAGCGAGGCTCCGAAGCCGGAGAAGGCGGAGGCCGCTGCCGTCGGCCTCGCCTTCTCCTTCAAGCTGGACCCGCGACTGACCCGGGCCCAGTACATGGGGGACCTCTGGGTTTCGCTCACGACCTACTCCATCAACCACGCCGGCACGAGTGCCACCGTCGACGCCAGAGCCCACGTGACCGACGTGACCGGGCAGCCGGTGCCCGTCCGACCCAGGTGGCGACCGGACGATCCCGCGATGGTGACGGTGACGCCCGACGAGGGGAGCGACGTCACGATCACGGTGCACCGCGCCGGGGAGAGCCGTCTGCAGGTGACGGCCGACGGTGTCTCGAGGGACCTGACCGTCAAGGCGGTCCAGAACGAGGACTCGCTCCTGGTGGAGATCGCTCAGGTGCCTCCGGCGGGAACTCCGGAGGGGGAGCAACGGGCGAGGATCCTCGGGGGCCAGACGGAAAGGACGGGCTATGCGCTCGGAGTGGACTTCGGCCGCAAGCTGACACAGCACCTGGCGGAGGTCGACGCGGATTCCCTCGTGCAGGGCCTCACGGACGCCCTCGGGGGCAAGACGCTCCTCACGGAAGCGGAGCTGCGGGCGGCCCTCGTCGCGTTTCAGGGCCAGCAGCAGGCGAAGCAGCCGAAGGAAGGGGACGAGGGGCGCGTCGAGAGCCGAAAAGGGCTCGCTGAGAAAAACCGAAGTGAGGGCGAGGCCTTTCTCGCCGAGAACAAGACGAAGGAGGGTGTCGTCACCCTGGACAGTGGTCTCCAGTACAAGGTCCTCGCGGCGGGCGACGGAGCGAAGCCAACGGTCGACGACAAGGTCGTCTGCAACTACCGCGGCACGTCGGTCGACGGCAGGGAGTTCGAGAGCTCCTACAAGCGCCAGAAGCCCGCGACGTTCGCTCTCCGCAAGGTGATCCAAGGCTGGAGGGAGGCCCTTCAGCTCATGCCGGTGGGGTCCAAGTGGCAGCTCTTCATTCCGGCGAATCTTGCATATGGCGCGCGGGGGTCGCGCGGGGGCATCGGCCCCAACCAGACCCTCGTCTTCGAGGTCGAGCTGCTGTCCATACGGGAGGGGCCCCGGGCAGCCGGGCGGCGCGCATCGACCGGGCGACAGCTGGCGAGCGCCCAGGCTCAGCACTGATCTTCTGGTCGGGGGCCAACTGATGGAAACCACGGCCGTCGACGGGACCCCGTTGCACGCGGTCTTCGCCGCGTCCCTCGTCGCGGGTGCGATCGTCCTCTGGCGCGTTTACGCCGCGTTTCGGAAGCGGGCCCGCGAGCCGGAGGGCTCCCCGCTCGACCGACGCGAGCTCCTTCGCAGGCGCAACGTGCTCGTGCAGCAGCTCCGGGAAGCGCAGGACAACGACGCCGAACGGACAGCGGAACAGCTCGCGCGCGAACGCCTCGGGATGGAGCTGGAAGAGGTCCTGCGCGAGTTGGATCGAGACAGCGCCTCTCGCGTGCTTCCTCGACAAGGACGCGCTGCCAGTCGGTCGACAGGGGGGTCTGTCTCCGCGGGCAATCCCGTCCGGCGCGGCTTCCTGTGGGGAACGGCCAGCACGGCGGCGGTTGCCCTGCTGCTGTTTCTGGTCTACACCACCGTCCGGCAGAGAGAAGGTGGCGGCTCCGTCCTCCGTGACATGCCTGTGGGGCGGGCCGACAGCGGTTCCAACGGCGTCGGTCCCCCGGCCGCGGGCGCTGCCCGGGAGGCGCAGCTCAAGGCGGCGGTTGCGCAAAATCCGGAGGACATGGAGGCGCGTCTCGAGCTGGCGCGCCTCTACCTGATGAAGGAGGATCTGAAAGCGGCCTTCGAGCAAACCCGGGAAGTGCTCCAACGCTCGCCCGACGACGCCCGTGCCCTGACCTATCTGGGGGTGATTCGCTCCAACGCGGGCCAGCCGGAAGTCGCGGTCACCCTGTTCAAACGGGCGATCGCGAAAAAGCCGGACCTGATGGAGCCCTATCTCCAGCTGGCCTACGTGTACCTCCGCCTGGACCGCGAACCGGACGCTCAGACCACGCTCGCCGTCGCCTCGCAGCGCTTCCCGGAAAAGGCGGCCATGCTGAGCGGGTTGCTCGACAAGTGGCGTCGACAAGCCGAGCAACAAGAGCAGGCGGCCGGCGTCGGTGTTCCCCGTTAGGGGAGTGACCAGGGGGTTCTCGTGAAAACCAAACGGGGGTTTCTGAACGTCGCCTGCGCCCTGTTCTTGCTGGGCCGCCTTCCGTCGGAAGCGGCGACCTATCTGGTGGATCGCCTTTCGGACGCCGATCCCGCGGGTGGAGGAGAGGGATCGGGCCTCGCGGGCGATCTGCGCTTCTGCCTCACCCACGCCGGGACGGCAGACGTCATCGGCTTCAGTGTCGTCGGAATCATCGAATTGACCGCGGCGATGCCGGTCGTGACTCTCGGCGTCACCATCCAGGGACCCGGCGCGAATCTCCTGACCGTACAGGGCGCGGGCGGCAGCGTGATCGTGGTCGACAGCGGCGCGAACGTCACTGTCGCGGGCCTGGCCATCACCGGCGGCGTCGGTAATGGCGGTGGAATTCTCAATCTGGGCACCCTCACGCTGAACAACGCCACCGTCCATGGCAACACGGCCGGAGATCCCACGAACGGCGGTGGCACCGGCGCCGGCATCTGGAACGGAGTCGGCGCCACGCTGACGCTGAACGGCTCGACCGTCAGCGGTAACTCGGCGATCGGAAACCTGTCCTACAGCCCGAGCCGCGGCGGCGGGATCGCCAACTACGGCACGATGACTCTCATCAACTCCACGGTCAGCGGCAACTCCGCCAGCCAGGGGTTCGGCGGCGGGATCTCCAACTCGCTGCCGACCAGCACGCTGACGCTGACCAACTCCA
>Ga0207691_10004802_pt1 | contig 13082 bp, 11 predicted proteins | sample KBSM13metaG_FD_184327 | JGI IMG/M metagenome (GOLD analysis project Ga0207691, IMG submission 184327) | Miscanthus rhizosphere microbial communities from Kellogg Biological Station, Michigan, USA - KBS M1-3 metaG (SPAdes) (version 2) | ecosystem: Host-associated > Plants > Roots > Rhizosphere >... | reverse complement strand
TAGATGTTGCGCTCGCGACGGTGGTCGATGTCGCGCAGGCCCGCGGGCTGGTTCTCGAGCGCCGCGATACGCGCTTCGTCGGGGACGCCGACGATACTGCGCGCGAGTTCGTCGAGGCGCTGCGCACCAGCAGGGCGGATGGGCTCGTCTGGGGCGGTGAATCCACCGTCAAACTTCCGGCGCGCCACGGACGCGGCGGGCGCAATACACATCTCGCGCTGCGGACCGCGCGCCTGCTGCGCGCCGGAGAAGCGCTGACCATTCTCGCGGCAGGCACCGATGGCACCGATGGCGCCACCACGGATGCGGGCGCCATTGTTGATGCGGAAACGGCAGATCGGGCAGAGCTTGCCGGCTGCGATGTTGACCGGGCATTGCGCGAGTTCGATTCCGGAAGCGCGCTCGAAGCCGCTGGAGATCTGCTGCACACCGGACCGACGGGCACGAATGTCGGGGACATCCTCATCGGCATCAGGCGTGACATGGCGGTGCGTGGCCCCTGGCCGGCGCGCATGATCTAATGCGCGCCGATGCGACTCATGCTCATCGACGACGATCCGCGCTACCGAACGCTGCTGCGTCACCATATTTCGTGCGAGTGGCCGGACGTCGATCTCGTCAGTTACAACCCGCGCGTGCGCGGCCCGCTCACTCCGGGATTCCTCGCGCAGGGCTACAGCGTGGTGCTGCTGGACCACGAGTGGCGGGGCGGATCGGGTCTCGATTGGCTGCGTGACTTCCACGCGCGCGAGGGATTTGCGCCGGTCATCTTCCTTTCGGCATCGGACGAATCCGCCGATGCCGCCGAGGCGCGCTCCGCCGGTGCGTTCGAGGTCATCGGCAAGGCGAAGATCAAGCACACCAAACTCAACGATGCCATCCGGCGCGCGGCCGACGAGCAGTCGAGGGCGCAAAGTCGCTGGCGCATGTCGGCAGGCGCGAAAATGGCGCAGGATTTTGCGGGTGCACGCCTCAAGGCCTATCGGCGTATCGAGCTGATTGCGAAGGGTTCGGTCTCGGAACTGTTCCTGGCCGAAAGTGCGGCTGTCGGCGGTGTCGTGGTGCTCAAGGTGACACCGGCGATCCGCAAGGAAACCGGCGTCGATCAGTCCATGGAGCGCTTCCTGCAGGAGTTCGAGATCCTGCGCGGCGTGCGTCATCCCAACGTGGTGCAGATCTTCGACCTCGGTGTCATGGACGACCACCTGTTCCTGGCGATGGAGCACTTCGCGCGTGGCGATCTGCGCAAGCGCATGTCCGAAGGACTCACTGCGCGCCAGTCGCTGACCTATGCACGCGACATGGCCTATGCGCTGCAGGCCATTCACGAGGTCGGCATCCTGCATCGCGATCTCAAGCCCGGCAACGTGATGTTGCGCGACGATGGCAGCATCGCGCTCATCGATTTCGGTCTTGCCAAACACGTGGCGCTCAAGATGGAAGTTACCGACAAGGGACTGATTTTCGGCACGCCTCACTACATGAGTCCCGAGCAGGGGCATGGCAAGGAAATCGACGCGCGCAGTGACATCTACGCCCTGGGCGTCGTGTTGTACGAAATGCTCACCGGCAAGAAGCCCTTCGACGCGGACAACCACATGGCGATTCTCGTGCATCACGCCAAGGCGCCGATTCCGCGCCTGCCGGAGCACCTGAGCGCGGTGCAGCCGCTCATCGACACTCTGTTGGCCAAGAACTCGGGTGATCGACCTGCGGATGCCGACTCGGCTGCAAAACTCATTGAATTTGCGCTGGATGCACTCGGCCCACCGGACAACCCCGGATGAGAACGCGGCGTGACGCCACCGCCGCCGCTCGCATCGAGCGCGCGACGGGTGGCGACATCCTGAGAGCCGTGACACCCCGCGCCTGGGTGGAGGCGGCGCTCGCGGACCTGCCGACGCTGCTCGTGGATCATGCCAATTGCGAAAAGAAGGCCGCGTCAACCGCGCTGGCACTCATCTTTGCGTATCCGGAAGACCGCACACTGAGCGTGGCCCTGTCGCGGCTGGCGCGCGAGGAGCTCAAGCACTTCGAACAGGTCGAGCGCCTCATGAAGAAGCACGCCGTGTCGCATGTGCGCCTGAAGCCGGGCCGCTACGCCAGCGAGCTGCGCAAGCTGGTGCGCACGCACGAACCGAAACGCAAGCTGGATCTCATGATCGTGCACGCGTTGATCGAAGCCCGTTCCTGCGAGCGTTTTCGCCTGTTGGCGTCGGAGCTGCCGGACGATGTGAGCGGGCTCTACCAGCAGCTCGAACGTTCCGAGGCGCGCCACTTCGAGATCTACCTCGAATTCGCGGCGCGTGAGTTCGATGCCGGTGAAATCGCGGAGCGTCTCGAGGTCATCGCCACGCGCGAGGCGGAGCTCGCGACCAGCCTCGACTCCGAGCTCCGTTTCCATTCCGGACCACCGAAACTCAGCGCGGCAGGGAAATCTCCCTGACGCCGTTCGCGTCGATCGAGACGCAGCTCGCGGCTTCGTACCAGGGCGCGAGCACGACGCGTTCGGAGTTCACGCCGTCGACCTCGCACAGATGGATGGCGGGGCGATGAGTATGGCCGTGGATCAGCCGCCGCGCTCCCGTGGCACGGAAGGCGCACAGCACGGCGTCGGGATTCACGTCCATGATGGTAGGAATCGTGCGCTCCGTGTGCGCCTTGCTGCCGGCGCGCGCCGCGCTGGCGAGCTGCCGCCGCGCGTCGAGCGGCAAAGACAGGAACCGCTCCTGCCAGGAAGTCTGGCGCACGATGCTGCGCAGCTGCTGGTAAGAGGTGTCCTCGGTGCAGAACACATCGCCGTGGCTCAGCAACGTGGGTACCCCGTAGAGCTCGACGAGCACGGGGTCGGGCAGTAGTTTGACGCCGGTGCGCGCGGCGAAACTTGCGCCGAGCAGGAAGTCGCGATTGCCATGGATGGCGTAGACCGGAACGCCGCTCGCGGTCAGCGCTCCGAGCGCCGCGCAGGTGCGGTTATTGTCGGAGTTGTCATCGTCATCGCCCACCCACACTTCGAACAGATCGCCGAGCAGGTACAGGGCCTCGGCGTTGCGCGCGGGCCCTTGCAGGAACGCGATGAAGGCGTCGATGGCCCACGGTGCCTCGCTGTCGAGATGCAGGTCCGAGGCAAACAGCGTCGCCATGCCGGCGTGGACTATTGCTGCTTCGGCGGCGGGTCACCGGCGCCGCCCGGCGTCGCAGGTGGGGCGGTCGGCGGCGTGGCCGGCGGCGCTTCACCCGGCGCAGGGGCTGGCGGCGTGGCGGGAGGCGCGGCGGGTTCGGCGGGCGCGCCGGCGGGTGCGCCGGCCGGTGTGGGGGGAGCAACGTCGGCAAGCAATTCGATCTTCTGGATCACCACCGCCTGCAGGGGCGCGTCTTCCTTGAACGGAGGCATTGGCCCGGTGGGCGACACACTGATGCGATCGATGACATCCATGCCCTCGACCACGTGACCGAACACCGCGTATCCCCAGCGCGTCGGCAGCGGATCCAGGGCGGCATCGTTATCGGCCACGTTGACGTAGAACTGGCTGTCGCCGGTGTGGGGACCCGACGCGCGCGCTAGGCCGACGGTGCCGCGAAGATTCTTCAACCCATTGCCGGATTCGTTGGGAATGGGCTTGAGCGTGGGCTTGGCCTTGTAGTCGATACCCACGCCACCGCCCTGGATGACGAAGTTGGCAATCACGCGATGAAACAGCGTGTTGGTGTAGTGCCCGGCGCGCACGTAGGTGAGAAAATTTTCCACGGTCAGCGGCGCGCGGTCGCGCTGCAGTTCGATGACGAAAGCACCGAGGTTGGTGGTGACGCGGACGCGCTCGGGGCCTGCTGCCTGGGCGCAAAAAGTCAACAAGGTGGCAAGGATGCCGAAGACAAGGCGTGGGTGTTTCATGGCGGGGGGATTCTACCGAAGCTGCGGCCGATGGTTGCTTTCCCGTAACATTCGCCGGTGTCTCCCGGCCACATCACCACTCGTTTCGCTCCCAGTCCCACGGGCGAGCTGCATCTCGGCAACGCGCGCACCGCGCTGTTCAGCTGGCTGTTTGCACGCCATCACGGCGGACGCTTCGTCTTGCGCATCGAAGATACGGATACCGAGCGCAGCAAGGAAGCCTTCACGCTCGCGCTGATGGAGGACCTGAAGTGGATGGGTCTTGGCTGGGACGCCGGGCCCGGCCTTGCGGCCGGCGGTGAGGAATATCACCAGTCCCGTCGCGGCGCCATCTACGCGCGCCACTCGGCGACGCTGGATGCGGGCGGGCTGACATATCCCTGCTACTGCACGCCTCTCGAGCTTGACTTGTCGCGCAAGGCGCAGCTGGCCGCTGGCCGCCCTCCGCGTTACGCGGGCACCTGCCGCGAGCTGTCGCCCGAGGCGCGCGTGCGCAAGAGTGCCCAGGGCATTTCACCGACCACGCGATTTCGCGTGCCAACCGGGAAGTTCGTCGAGTTCGACGACATGGTGCACGGGCCGCAGCGATTCGCCACCGACGACATCGGCGATTTCATCCTGCGGCGCGCGGATGGCAGCGCAGCCTTCTTCTTCAGCAACGCCATTGACGACGCAGAGATGGGCATCACGCACGTGTTACGCGGCGAGGATCACCTGACCAATACGCCGCGGCAGTTACTGGTGCTCGAGGCGCTCAAGTTGCGCGCACCGACCTACGGCCACCTGTCGCTGCTGGTCGGCGCCGACGGCTCGCCCCTGTCGAAGCGTCACGGCGCCACCAGCGTGCGCGAGTTTCGGGAGCGTGGCTATCTGCCGATGGCGTTGGCGAATCATCTTTTCCGCCTGGGGCACTCGAGCAGCGAAAACGGAGTGCTCACGCCCGAGCAGATGGCACGTGCGTTCACGGTCAAGCATCTCGGGCGTGCGCCGGCGCGCTTCGAGGAATCGCAGCTCAATGCCTGGCAGCGCGATGTTGCGCACCACCTGCCGCTCGAAGAGAGCGAGCGCTGGCTCGAGTCAGAGACACCGCGCGACATCGACGCGCAGCGCCGCCGGGCGTTCATCGCCGCGATCCGTCCGAACGTCCTGCTACCGGGCGATGTGGCGCGCTGGCGCGACGTGGTTTTCGGGCCGTCGCCCGCGCTCGATGAGACTTCGCTGGCGCGCGTGCGCGAGGCGGGGCCGCAGTTCTTCCGTGCAGCCGCCGAAGCCGCGGCGGCGAATGGCGCCAACCTCGACGCCATTGTCGATGCCGTGAAGGCCGCGACCGGCGCCAAGGGACAGGCCCTGTGGAAACCGTTGCGCCTCGCCCTCACCGGTGCGACGGAAGGCCCGGAACTCGCGCCGCTGCTGTTGTCCATGGAACCGTCCAGCATCCATCAGCGCCTGAATCGCTTCGCCGCATGATCCGCATCCACAATTCGCTGACGGGCGAGAAGCAGGAACTGAGAGCCGTCGAGCCCGGCCACGTGCGCATGTACAGCTGCGGCATTACGGTGTACGACTACTTCCACGTCGGCAACGCGCGCATGCTGGTTGTGTTCGACATGGTGAGCCGCTACCTGCGCCACCGCGGGCTGCGCGTGACCTACGTGCGCAACATCACCGATGTCGACGACAAGATCATCAACCGTGCGCGCGAATCGGGCGTCGACTGGCGCGAGCACGCGCGCAAGTTCACTGCGGCCATGCACGAGGACCTCGATGCGCTCGGCTGCCTGCGCCCGGAGAAGGAACCCCGGGCATCCGAGTACATCGACGAGATGCTGGAGATGATCCGTGCGCTGGTGGAGCGGGGCTTCGCCTACCAGGCGGTCAACGGTGACGTCATGTACGACGTGCACAAGTTCGCGCCCTACGGAAAGCTCTCGGGCAAGAAGCTCGAGGATCTGCGCGCCGGTGCGCGTGTCGAAGTGGACAGCGCCAAGCGCGATCCGCTCGACTTCGTGTTGTGGAAATCCGCGAAGCCGGGTGAACCCGCATGGCCTTCACCCTGGGGTGAGGGCCGTCCCGGCTGGCACATCGAATGCTCCGCCATGTCCGTCAAGGAGCTGGGCGAGCATTTCGACATCCATGGTGGCGGCCTGGACCTCAAGTTTCCCCATCACGAGAACGAGATCGCGCAAACCTGCGGCGCCACCGGCGGCAAGTTCGCCGACATCTGGATGCACAATGGCTTCCTCAACATCGATAACGAAAAGATGTCGAAGTCGCTGGGGAATTTTTTCACCACGCGCGAAGTGCTGACGAAGATCAAGCATCCCGAGGTGCTGCGGTTCTTCCTGTTGTCGAGCCAGTACCGCGGCCCGATGAATTATTCGCCCGACCAGCTCGATCAGGCCGAGGCCGGGCTCAATCGTCTGTATACGGCTTTGCGTGATGTGCCCGAGGTGGGCGGCAGCCTGCATGCGCCCACGGCGGCAACGCAGGCCTTCGAAGCCGCGATGGACGATGACTTCAATACGCCCGAGGCCATCGCGGTGCTGCAGGGACTGGCGCGGGAATTGAACACGGCACGCACGGCCAGTGCGGATGCGCCCCGGGCAAAGTTGCTGGCAGGCGAACTGCGTGCCCTGGCCGCGGTGCTCGGGATCCTGAGAGTCCCGGCGGAACAGTGGTTCCGCGCGGGCGCATCCGGTGGCCTGGCCGATACTGAAATCGACGCGCTTATCGCGGCGCGACTCGAAGCCCGCAAGGCGAAGAACTGGGCCGAATCCGACCGCATCCGCGAAACGCTGGCGTCGGCCGGCGTGATTCTCGAAGACAAGCCGGGTGGGGTGACCACCTGGCGGCGGGGCTGAGGGCAGCGCGGTTAAATTGACCAAGGGACTGAAATTGACCTGGGGACTGGGGGCTCGGGTATGATTCGCGCCCCGTCCGCCGGGCCCATCTGACGGGATACCCCGGACGGGTGGCATCGGCAGCGGGGCATGGCGCAGTCTGGTAGCGCATCTGCTTTGGGAGCAGAGGGTCGCAGGTTCGAATCCTGCTGCCCCGACCAGCCGATGATGACCAGGTGCGAGTCAGGTAGTCTCCGTTCCGCTGTGCGCCCGTAGCTCAGTTGGATAGAGCACCGGCCTTCTAAGCCGGTGGTCGCAGGTTCGACTCCTGCCGGGCGCGCCATCTGGCGTAGAGATTTATGGTGGCCGTAGCTCAGTTGGTAGAGCCCCGGGTTGTGATCTCGGCTGTCGTGGGTTCGAGTCCCATCGGCCACCCCATTTTTCCAACGCCTCGCGCTCACCGATGGTTTTCGGCCGCGGTTCCTGATCGACTGCCGGCATGAAGATCCCTTCGGCATTCCTGGCAGGAGCACTGTGCGCCATCGCCGTATTGCACGACACGTGCGGTGCCGACCCCTCGGAATCGAGGCCTGCAGCGCATTTGTTCGTCGCCGGTGATTCCACGGCGTCCCAGTTCGACAGCGGCAACCTGCAGGGATGGGCCGCCGTGCTGCAGCCGTTCTTCGCCGAAGACAAGCTGCGCGTGGTGAACGCCGCCCACAGCGGAAGTAGTAGCCGGACCTTCATCACCGAAGGCTACTGGGACAGGTTGCTCGCGAGCGTGAAGCCCGGCGATTTCGTCATCATCCAGTTCGGCCCCAACGACGGAAGGCCCATCAAGGCGGAACCGGGATCGGAACACCCGTCAGCCGCGCGTGGCTCACTTCCCGGCGTGGGTGACGAATCCGAGGACATCGACAACGCAGTCACCGGCAAACGCGAAACCGTGCGGACGTTTGGGTGGTACCTGCGGAAAATGATCGCGGATTCGAGGGCGCACGGCGCCACGCCCATCCTGCTCACGACCACGACACCCAATGCCTGGAGTGGCCGCGGGGTTCTTTGCCCTTCGGAGACCCACAGGTTGTGGACGCACCAGACAGCGGCGCGCGAGAACGTGGCCCTGGTGGACCTCAAACGCATCATCGCGGATCGTTATCAACGCATCGGGGCCGCGGTGGTTGCCGGGCAATTCGCCGACAACATGCACACGAATCTCGCGGGTGCCGAGGCCAATGCGGCAGACGTCGTGGCCGGGCTGCGCACCTTGCAAGGACTGCCCTTCGAATCGATGTTGTCGGCACGGGGGCGAGCGGTCCCGAAGGATCCCGGGCGTGTCGAAGGATCCCGGTGCGCGGCGCTGTGAAACTCGCGGGCCGGATCGCCGGTCCTGCGATCGACCAGGTACTTCACATGCACCATGAACTGGCGGCGCGCTTCTTCGACGTAGTGCGGCCTGCCTAACAACTTGCCGATGCTGGCGAGCGGCAACACGCTCATCATGAGCGTGTCGTCCCACAGCTGCTGGCGGTTCTCGGAATTGAACACGATGTGCTGGAAGCCATTCTCCTCGGTGCGCGGCAGGCCATTCATGAGACATTCGGCCCATTCGTCGAAATGGGGCAGCCACTCGCCATTGGGGCTTTCCTCGTGCAGGCAGGCCAGCGTCAGGAAGGGAGCGACCGTGTTGATGTTCTTGGTGGGCGGGCCGGCCGCGAAACGGTCGCGAAACCAGTCGAGCATGATCTGCCGGCATCGCGCATCGCGAGCCTGCTCGTAGTACTTGTAGATTCCGTACAGGCCGATGCCATGGGTCCATTCCCAGTCGTTCCAGCTCTTGGTGTCTATCACTCGGCCGTCGTCCAGGCGCAGCAGGAACTCGGCCGAGCTGTCCTTGATCTCGACCAGGTTGCGGATGATTTCACTCGCGGCTCGAATCATTGTCACCGGTGGCATTTTCGGGCGAGGAGAGCAACGCCCGGGCTGTGCGACGGGTCCCGGTCAAGACTGGTGGTGAAATGGCTCCCTTGGGTTCTGCTGCGCTGGGTGGCCACCCTCGATCGGGTTTGATCGCTTTTTAGCGTAAATGATCGAAATTCGCCAGCGCGGGAAGCGGTGGTTTTTCGCCTTCCCTCTGGTAGAGTGCGCGCCCCGAAATATGGGCCGTTAGCTCAGTTGGTAGAGCAGCTGACTCTTAATCAGTAGGTCGTAGGTTCGACCCCTACACGGCCCACCATTTTCGTGCCTTGCGTGATCATCTGAAGTTCAACTCGCCGCTCGCATCTCGCTAAGTTGTTAGGGGCGGGGTCAGGCAGGCGGTGACTGCAGCAGCGGGTCGCCGTCCTCGAGTTTGATGGCGTCATCCGGGAGCATGGCTGGAATTCCGTCCTTGATCGGGTAGGCCAGTTTGCTCGTCGGGCACACAATCAGCTGCCGCGCCTCCGAGAAAAACACCGGCGCCTTCGAGACCGGGCACGCCAGCATGTCGATGAGTCTTGGGTCCATGTTGTTCCGGTATTTAACCCGCGGCGGCCCGCGTGGTGGTGATCAGCCAGCCGAGCGCAATTGCCACGGCGATGCCAACCACCTGTTGTGCACGGGTCCATTGCAACAGACTTCCGTCCATGGCCGCTATCCCCACCGCGGTCACCACGAACCAGATGCCGCTTTGCAGCGCGACGCCGTGGATTCCGGCGTTCTGCATGAACTTGATGGCGACGATGTACGCCGAGACGCCGCCCGCGAAGGACAGCAGCGAAACCAGCCCCATCTTGAGGTCGAGCTGGCCTTCGGGCCAGGCGCGCGCCGCGAAGACGAACCCGCGGGCATCGAGGAGGCCGGAGGCTATGGTCAGGATACCGACCACGGCGAGGTTGCCGAACTGTCCCATCTTATGTCCCTCTGCCGGAAAGCGGCCGAAGCATAGCCAAATCCCGTATGCGCCGTCCGCTGCCATCGGTCTGTAGCCCGGTTCCGGTTTCGCTATAATCCGCGCCCCTCGCGCGTGGCCCGCTTTCAAAAGATGGTGGGGCATTGCGGGCCAGGCGAAAGTGGCGGAACTGGTAGACGCGCTGGATTTAGGTTCCAGTGGGGTAACCCGTGAGAGTTCGAGTCTCTCCTTTCGCACCACCGTTCGCGCCCGAATCTATAACGACGATGACGATAAGGAATTGAAATGCAGGTTTCATTAACCGCCACGGGCGGACTGGAACGTCGACTCGAGGTGGCAATTCCCGCCGCCGAAGTTGATGGCGAAGTGACTCAGCGGCTGAGCAAGATTTCGCGCACGGCGCGCCTCAAGGGCTTCCGCCCGGGCAAGGCGCCGATCGCGGTCATTCGCCAGCAGTACGGCGAGCAGGTGCACGGCGAGGTCATCAGTGACTTCATGCGCTCCTCGTTCTCGGAGGCGGTTGCGCGCGAAAGGCTCAACCCCGCGGGTGGCCCGCGCATCGAGCCGATCTCGGTGAGCCCGGGCGAGGACGTCAAGTTCGCAGCCGTATTCGAAGTGCTGCCCGAAGTGAAGCTCAAGCCGCTGACCGATCTGGTGGTCGACAAGCCAGTGGCCAGCGTCGCTGACGCAGACCTCGACGCCATGCTCGACACGCTGCGCAAACAGCGCCCGGTGTTCAACGACGTCAGCCGTGGCGCGGCCACGAATGATCGCGTCACGGTCGACTTCACCGGAACCATTGACGGCGCCGAGTTCGACGGCGGCAGTGGCAACGACGTGGCGATCGTCATCGGCTCGGGACGCGTCATGAAGGAATTCGAAGACGCGCTGCTCGGCACCAGGCCCGGCGACGCGCGCGAATTCCAGGCGACTTTCGCCGCTGATCACACTAATCCGAAGCTCGCCGGAAAGCAGGCGACCTTCAACGTGAAGATCGGCAAGGTCGAAGAGCAGCTGCCCGCGCCGCTCGATGAGGCCTTTGCCAAGAGCTTCGGCATTGGCGACGGCAGTCTCGACAGCCTGCGCAGCGAAGTGCGCGCCAACATGGAGCGCGAGCTCAACGAGGCGATTCGCCAGAAGATGCGTGCGCAGATCCTCGAAGGCCTTTATGCGCAGAACCCGCTGGAATTGCCGCGACAGCTCGTCGATGAGCAGATCCAGGAGTTGCAGGCGGAAATGCTGCGCCGCGCGGGCGTTCGCGACGCGAAACAGCTGCCGCCACGCGAGCCCTTCGAGCAGCCGGCACGCCGCCGGGTGGCTCTCGGCCTGCTCATGAGTGAGCTGGTGCGCAACGCCGCCCTCAAGGTGAACCGCGAAACCGTGCAGCAGAAGATCAACGAGCTCGCGTCTTCCTATTCGAATCCGGAGGAAGTGCGACGCGCCTACTTGCAAAACCCCGAGATGATGCGACAAATAGAATCGCAGGCACTCGAGCAGCAGGCGATCGACTGGGTGCTTGGACAGGCCAGGGTGAACGAGAAGCCGTCGTCCTTTTCCGAAATAACCAAGTTCGGGCAGGCCGAGGCCTGATCGGGCCGGGCAGACGAAAGACGGCAACAGGAGTTTTCAGATGAACGAGCGCGCATTGAACCTGATACCCATCGTCGTGGAGCAGACCGCCCGCGGCGAACGCTCGTACGACATCTACTCGCGCCTGCTCAAGGAGCGGGTCGTGTTCGCCGTCGGTCCGGTCGAGGACTACATGGCGAACGTCATCGTGGCGCAGTTGCTGTTCCTCGAATCCGAAAATCCGGACAAGGACATCGCGCTGTACATCAATTCCCCGGGTGGCTCGGTCAGCGCGGGCCTCGCCATCTACGACACCATGCAGTTCGTCAAGCCGGACGTGAGCACCATCTGCGTCGGCATGGCGGCCTCGATGGGCGCCGTGCTGCTGGCGGGTGGCGCCAAGGGAAAGCGATTCATGCTGCCGAACTCCCGAGCGATGATTCACCAGCCGTCGGGCGGTTTCTCGGGCCAGGCCAGTGATATCCACATCCAGGCCCAGGAAATCCTCAAGATTCGCGGACGCCTCAACGAGCTGCTGGCCAAACACACCGGCCAGACGGTTGAAAAAATCGCCCTAGATTCGGAACGCGACAATTTCATGAGCCCGACCGAGGCAGTCGCCTACGGGTTGGTAGATAAGTTACTCGACAAGCGAGTGCCGATTCCGGGCACACCGGCGGGCTGAGGATCGGGCTGCAGGCGCGTCCTCTGCGGCATTTGCGAAGCGACTCGCACTTCTCGACAAATCCCATATAAACAACGGCTTCCACTCGCTGTCCGCTTGGGTTTGGCGAAAGAGCCGTGATATAAGAAACCCAAAGCAGTGGGTCCCTGGTCCCACGGCGCGATACGGAGCAAAGATGACCGAGGACACTCGCGGACGGCACGACGACGGCAAGTTGTTGTACTGCTCCTTCTGCGGCAAGAGTCAGCACGAAGTTCGCAAGCTGATCGCCGGTCCGTCGGTTTTTGTCTGCGACGAATGCGTCGAACTCTGCAACGACATCATCCGTGAGGAACTCGAAGACCGCGCCGAGCGCGCGCGCGACAAGCTTCCCAAGCCCTCCGAGATCAAGAAAGTCCTCGACGAATACGTCATCGGCCAGGAGCGCGCGAAGAAGACGCTCTCGGTGGCCGTCTACAACCACTACAAGCGCCTGCAGACGCGCGGTGGTTCCGGCGGGCGCGGCAAGGACGATGTCGAGATTTCCAAGAGCAACATCCTGCTGATCGGCCCCACGGGCTGCGGCAAGACGCTGCTCGCCGAGACGCTGGCGCGTCTCCTCAATGTGCCGTTCACCATCGCGGATGCGACGACGCTGACCGAAGCCGGCTATGTCGGCGAGGACGTCGAGAACATCATCCAGAAGCTCCTTCAGAAGTGCGACTACGACGTCGAGAAGGCGCAGACCGGCATCGTCTACATCGACGAAATCGACAAGATTTCGCGCAAGTCCGACAACCCGTCGATCACGCGTGACGTGTCGGGCGAGGGCGTGCAGCAGGCGCTGCTGAAGCTCATCGAGGGCACCATCGCCTCGGTGCCGCCGCAGGGCGGCCGCAAGCACCCGCAGCAGGAATTCCTGCAGGTCGACACCTCGAACATCCTCTTCATCTGCGGCGGCGCATTCGCCGGCCTCGAGAAGATCGTCATGAACCGCACCCAGAAGGGCGGCATTGGTTTCACTTCCGAAGTCCGGGACGTGAATACGCGCCCGCACGGCACCGACATCTTCAAGGAAGTCGAGCCGGAAGATCTCATCAAGTACGGCCTCATCCCCGAGTTCGTCGGCCGCCTGCCGGTGGTCGCGACGCTCGAAGAGCTCGACGAAAAGGCGCTCATCTCGATCCTCACGGAGCCGAAGAACGCGCTCACGAAGCAGTATCGCCG
>Ga0207691_10004799_pt1 | contig 13085 bp, 9 predicted proteins | sample KBSM13metaG_FD_184327 | JGI IMG/M metagenome (GOLD analysis project Ga0207691, IMG submission 184327) | Miscanthus rhizosphere microbial communities from Kellogg Biological Station, Michigan, USA - KBS M1-3 metaG (SPAdes) (version 2) | ecosystem: Host-associated > Plants > Roots > Rhizosphere >... | reverse complement strand
GGATTTACCGAAGTTCTGCAGCTCTTCGCGAGTTTCGCGATCCTGCTCAACTTCCCGCGCCACAACAAGATGCGCGGCATGGGGCAGGTGGTCTCCTGGAGCGTGCGCGACGAAACTCTGCACTGCGAAGGGATCATCCGGCTGTTCCACACCTTCGCGCAGGAAACCGGTGCACTGACCCAGTCAGTGAAGGACGATATCGTCGACTGCGCGCGAACCGTGGTGACGCTCGAGGATCGCTTCGTCGATCTCGCCTTCGAAATGGGACCGATCGAAGGACTCTCGGCCGCCGAGATCAAGGCATACATCCGTTATATCGCCGACTGGCGCCTGAAGCAGTTAGGTCTGCCGCAGATTTACGGCGTGAAGGAACATCCGCTGCCCTGGCTCACCGCCATGCTGAACGGCGTCGAGCACGCGAACTTCTTCGAGACGCGCGCGACGGAGTATGCGAAGGCCGCCACCGGTGGCGCATGGCACGGCAATGAAGGCGCCTGGGGGCTGTTCGATCGACGGGTCGCTCGGCGCGGCCAGCTGGACCTCATCGGTGGCCGCGACGCGAACTGATGCGTGCTCTGCTTCCGCCCCATGCTTTCAACCGCAGCGCCCTAGTGCATGACCCACAGGCCAAACGCCCAGCACACGAGTGCGTTGCCCGTCGCCATCGTGAAGTCGTCGGTGCCGCGAGGTGAATAGAGCTCGAGCAGCGAGCTCGTCACGGCAACCGTGACCGCTAATGCGATGAACGGGCCGGGCAGGTGATTGAGCAAAACGATCCCCACACCGAACACGATGCCGCCGACGAGCCCCGTCACGGTGCCGGCGATCGACTTGCGGTTCACGTCGCCTACTCCGCGAACCTTGATCTTCATGGTGCCGTACAGCGAGCCCCCGACCTCTGAGAGCGTATCGACGACCAGGTAGGTTCCCCAGATGAAAGCGAACAACAACGCGAAATGTTCGGGCGCATACAGGACCTGCAACTGTCCGCCGATGGGGATCAGCGCGAACTTGAACAGTGCCCAGAATGTGAGGATGAGCAGGCAATTGGCGCGCCCGAGCATGCCGTCCATGACGCGGGTTTGTGCGCCGTAGAACATCGCACCAAGGAAGCCGTTGACGTAGAACAACGCAATGAACAGCCAGTTGGTGAGCATCGCGTCGAACACGGTCTGCGGCCCGAACGCGCTCGCGAAGTTGTCCGAATGCTTCGCCGCGATATCCGCGTACAGGAAATAGAAGCCTGCCATCGCGAGCGTGATGAAGCGTCCGCGGCGGCCGATCATATCGGTGATACGGATGCGCCGCTCCGGGTAGCGCGCCAGCAAACCTGCGAGGTTGAAGGGTTGCGACATGCGCGACGAGAACACCAGGCGGCGATCGTCGCGCGACATTCCCACGAACTTTGCGAGAAGCAGGTTCTTCACGCCGAACCAGATGAGCGCCCAGATGCCGTTGAACACGATGAGCGAGAACAGGAATCGTCCGGCGGCCTCCGAGTTGAAGAGGTACTGCCCGGCGATGCGATTGCCGAATCCGGTGAACGCGGCCACCAGTGCGAAGACGGTCAGGGCGAGATTGACGGCGACGGCGAATCGGAAGATGCGCACGGCAAGCCGTTCGCGGTCGCCGACTGGCGTGATGATGGCCGTGGTGATGGCGGAAGCCAGTATGTCGTTCATGGTGCCCTCTCTATCCAGACGAACGGGAAGCACCGCTTTCGACGGTGCCCGCGGAAAATGATCTTCTGCGGGCACCGATTCAAGTGAAAGCTGTCATCTCTCCGGCGTCGTGGTCGGGCTCGCCGGCGCAACCGAGTCTTTCAGAGTGATCACCGTGATGCGTTCGGGGTTGGCGGGATCGACGGCGATCGAGAGCTCGACCACTTCCTTCGTGGCCCGCGCCAGAACCCGGCTCTTTACGGACAACGGGTCGGTTTCATTGACCTCGAGGACGTCGTAGCCGCCCGAAGTTCGGGACATCTCGAGCGTCTGATCGACGATCGCCGGCCGGAGGAAATCTGGCGGTGCATGTTCCTTTCCGAATGCCGTGATTGTCGCGCGATCGGCGGAATTGAACGCGGTCAGGAATCCATCGAGCTGCACCCGCGCGGGTGAGGGCGTGCCGGCCAACGCCGCGCCGCCCAACAGGCAGACCAGCATGAGTTCCAGCATCGTTCGTTGCATGTTTCGTCCATTCATGAGGTTCTCCTTTTCACAGTGGGTCGGGCGGCATGGCCACCCCGTACTTGCCACAAGGCGGCTGGCACTTGCTGTCTACGTAGATCTCGAGGCCGTGACGCTCGGCGAGCATGCGCGTGATCCTGGCGCGCAAGGCCAGCGGATCGAAACGTTCAGGGTCGATCACGCGACCAGTCACGCGCACGTCGTAGCGCGGCACGATGAACCAGTCCTGCGCGCCCTCTTCGTAGAAGTGATCGCCGCGCACGTAGTAGCGCGTCACGCCGTAAGCGATGCCGGCCAGCTCCTGGATGGTCACATTGCGGATGAAAACGCCGTCGGGATCTGCGTCGACGCGATATCGTGTGCCCATTCCAGGCGCGGCCGGTGTCATGGTCACCGCGGCGTCGCGCAGCGAGCGCGAGTTGCTGACCAGCAGCTCAAAATGCCGCTGACGATCTTCGAGAGCGCCTGAAAGCGCAGGCATTGCCACGCACAACATCGCGCAGGCAGTCAGCAGCGCCGAAGTGAAGAATCCGGGGCGCCGCGCCATGTCATCGGGATCACGCTCGAGCCGGCGGTTTTCTTCGAGCGCGCGCTCTCGTTCGTACTGCAACTGGCGAAGGATCCATCGGGCGCACGAAACGGTGAGCAATACCGCCGCGAGCGTGGCTAACAGCAACCGCCAACTGCTCCAGCCGTGCAGCTGCGCGGGGGAAACGAAGCGGGCCATCGCGCGGGATGCTTCAAGCAAAGCAGGGGGTGCCGGATCGTCGGGGTACTTGACTGGAAGGCCAAGCCACTCGCCGATTGCCACCAGTATCGCGAATGGAAGCGCGAACTTGAGAGCGGCAATGCGCCACATCCATAGACGTAATGGCGCGAAGTCATAGGTGGACAGGAACGCCAGCAACGTGATCACGCCACAGATCCAGCTCGACTGCCACAGATGATCGACGAGCGCGGCCAGCATCGCCGTCAGCGTCTCGCGTTGGATGCAACCCGAATTTTTCCGCAGGGCGCCTGGCAACGATGATTGACGCGGATTTCCAGGCCGAATCGCGACGCCAGCAGCTCGGTCACCGGCGCCTGCAACGCCAGCAGATCCAGATTTTCCGGATCGCTCACCGGCACCTTCGATAGTGCGCGCAGGTCGTAGCGCGGCGAATCGAGCCACTCCGGGCCGCCGACCACTCTCCAGCGTTCCACGCCGTAGGCGATGGCGATCAGGTCACGCAATGAGCTGTTGCGGATCACGACTTCGTTCGGGGCGGCGATCACGCGTTGCGGCGAGGCGGCGCCACTCATGGCGGGGCCGATCGAAAATTCTGCAGAGCCGAGCGCGCGCAAATTGACGGCGAACAGTTCCTGGCGGTGCGCGCCTTCCACGACGGCGCCCGCGAACAGCGGCGCGGCCGTGATTGCAACGGTCGCAAACAACAGGGCCATCGCCTTGACGACGCCCAGCGAGCGGGGCCGCGCATTGCCGAGAATGTAACGAACACGCCGCGTGAGATCGCCAGAGGTTGCGGCTGCCGAGACGAACGCGCCAGCGCGGCAATGGCGGCACACCTCGAGGATGCCGGCCGCGTATTCCGCGCCATCATGTCCATTGTCGAGCACTCGCTCATCGCAGGCGCGCTCGCGTTCTTCGAGCATCTGCCGGCCTATCCACCACACTGCGGGGTGAAACCAGAACAGCGTTTCGACGAGCCGGTGAATGTTTGCCTTGAGATTGTCGCGCCGCTCGATGTGTTCGAGCTCGTGTGCGAACACTGCATTCATCTGCGGCTCGGTCAGTCTCCCGAGCAGCGCGGCCGGCAGCAACACCACCGGACGAAAAACGCGCGCCACGGCCGGCTCTATGTCGGCATCCGTGATGCGTGCATCCGAAAGTGCGCCCGGCGCCGGCCGCGCTGCCCTGGCTAACGAATTTGCCGAATGCCAGGCGAGCAGCCATCGCAGGGCCACGAACAGCGCGCCGCCAAGCCAAATCGAAAACAGGATGACGAGGACGGTGGAATAGTCTGAAGCGTCAGTCGCCCGCAGCGCGCCCGGTGAGACCAGCAAGGAGGCGCTTTGCAGAGCGTCACCCAGCATCAGGGGCTGCTCGTCGGCGATACGCGCCGCGGGCATTCCAATGAAGGAACCGATGAGGAACAGCAGCGAAAACGGCACCAGGAACTTCACCGACGCCAGCAACCAGATCCAGTGCCTCAACGACGCACTGTTGGCACGCAACAGCCGTGTGATCATCCACGCGCCGCAGAAGAACAAGGTCGACTGCCAGAGGTGGTTGATCAGCGCGGCGATCATTTGAGTTTGTCCTTGCCGGACGGGTCGCGGGCGTTGTGCTCGCGCAGCAGCTTCTGCGCGTCCTCGATATCCTCGCGCGAGATCTTGCCCATTTCCACGAGGTGCGCCATCACGGGACGCGCGCTGCCGTCGAACAGCCCCAACAACTCTTTGAGCAGACGCGTCTGCACGGATGCACGCGACGTGGTGGCCTCGAATACATGCGCATTGCCTATCTTCTTCGTGCGCCGCACCGCGCCCTTGGTTTCGAGCCGGTAGATCATCGTCTGCACGGTGGTATAGGCCGGCCGATCGCGCTTGACGATGGCCTCATGGACCTCGCGGATCGAGCAGGCGCCGCGACTCCAGAATTCACTCATGATCTTGAGTTCGAGCGCGCTCAGCTTCGGTTCGGCCATCGGGGGCACCTCATCACAACTGTGGTCAAATCTACGACAGTAGTAGTAGACATTGCAAGTGCCGCGCGGGGGAGGCCCGCAGACGCCTCATTCAGGCGGTTTTACTGGTTGACGGCTGCCGGTTCGCCGCGGCGGTCGCGGAATTCCGAAATGCAATTGCGGCCCTGCTGCTTGGCGGAGTACAGCGCGGCATCGGCAGCCTCGAACAGCAGGTCGGCGCTTTCGAAACGATTGTGGGACTGGCACGCGTAGCCGATGCTCACGGTGACGGTGTGTTCGCCGGCCATGGAGCTTTGCACGGCCGCACGCAGACGCTCGGCAAGCACCGCCGCCAATGCGTCGTTCGTGCCGGGCAGGATGGCGCAAAACTCATCGCCGCCGTAGCGACAGGCAAGGTAGGGCTTGCGCGCGTGCTTGCGCAGAGCCTGCGCCACGGCCTTGACCGCTTCATCGCCTTGCGCGTGACCGTGTAGGTCGTTGTAGAGCTTGAACTGATCGATGTCGACCACCAGCAGCGACAGCGGGATGTCCTGTTCGCGCGCGCGTGCGAATTCGACCGGCAACATCGCGTCGAACTCGCGCCGGTTTCCGAGCAGCGTGAGCGAATCGGTGCGGCTCTGATTCTTGAGCTCGTTCATGCGGCTGGACAACGTCATCGACAGCAGGATCATTTCGAGCAGTGCACCGATCTGCCAGCTGTGCTGCGTCATGAACGTGTGCGGCACCAGTCCGAAGTTCTTGAGGAGGAAGACGACGGAACCGCAAAGGAAGGCGCCCCAGGCGATGACGTAGAAGCGCGCCGGTCTCGAGCCCGCCAACAGGCTGATCATGCCCAGGGCAATCATGAAACACACCGACACGAGGATCAGGAGAGTGACCGGCCGGATCAGAGCCGCGTACTCGAGAACCAGAGTCAGGCCAATGGCGACCAGCGCGATGGCCTGCAGTACGCGCGCCACGCGAAACAGCCGCGGCGTGTAGTCGCGTGCGCGCAGTATGGTCAGCGAAAACTGCAGCGCCGCGATCAACGCGATATTCAGCAGGACGATCAGCGAGGTGTTGCCCCAGCGTGGACTGTCGGGCCACAGGTACTGGAACGCAAAGCCAGTGTTGATCGTCATGTACAGGCCGAAGGACGCCACATACGCGAAGTACGCGAGAAATGCGCCATCGCGAACCGCGAGGAAGACCAGCCCGCTCCACACCATCAACATGATCACGCAGCCGAAATACACGCCATACGCGAGCTGTCCACGGCTCAACTCGGCCGCGAGCTCACTGGGATCGAGCAGCGACAGGTTGATGTCCACCGGTCCCTGCGAAGCGAAGCGCAGGTAGTAAGTACGCTCGGTATCGGCCGGCAGCGTGAGTGGAAACAGGAAGTCGCGATGCTCGACATCCCGCGAGCCGAACGGTTTGCGATCGCCGGTCGAGTGCACCCGCCAGCCGTCGGTGTTCGGCTCGTACAGGTCCAGCAGGTCGATGAGCGGATAGTCCTGTCGCAGATAGACCAGACGGCTTTCGTCTGAAGGATTACGCAACGTGATTCGTACCCACCAGGCGGAAGGTGAGAAGCCGACGTTGCTCGATTTGGGCGTGGCAACAACGAATCCCGTATTCGCGGGCGCAGTGCTCACGGCGGCAATGTCGAGCGTGCCGTCCACGTCCTCGAGCAGGTAGATCGCGCTGGTCAGCTTTTCGATGCGGACGGGTACGTCCGGAACGAGCGTGGTGACTTTCGGTGCATCCCCGAGAACCGGCAGCGGCAAACTAACTAGCACCGCAATGATGGCCTTCCACGCCCAGCCGATATTTGCAACGTTCCGCGACCCAGTCACAATCCCCGTCCTCCGCTATTCTGTTTGTAGTATGCGTCAGTTCGTTGTGGGAGTAACGACATGCGGCGACCGGTGAAGTGGATAGTTGGCGTCATCGTGGCGCTCGGGCTGGCGGCAACCGGATTGTTCGTGTGGTTCGTCTACTGGCCGGTGCACACCATACCGGCACTGGAGCCGGTGAACGGTTACGTATGGCTCGACCAGGGCTGGGGAACCGGCCAGGACTCTGCGCTGCGCCAGCGCTACTACTACACCGCACAGGGAACATCCGTTCCGCAGGGCGCATCCGCCGGCGCCGTCCGTTACGACTGGTTCGTGAATCTCGAGCTGCCGATGTCGCGCGAGCGCTTCGCGGCGCCTGAACACCTGCGCAGGTATCGCTTCGTGGTCGATCCGGCGCCGAGCGCGGCCAATCCGTACCAGTTGCCTATTGGGTTCACGCGTCATTTCGATCCGGCTCTCGGCGAAGACGTGCTGGACATCACCTGCGCCGCCTGCCACACGGGCGAAATCCAGTACACCCGAAACGGCAAGACACAGGCGATTCGCATCGACGGTGGTCCCGCGATGCACGCCTTCACGGACATGTCGCGTGGCGGCTTCGCGCCGGTGCTCATGGCCTCGCTCATCAGCACCGTGGCGAACCCCTGGAAGTTCGATCGCTTTGCGAAGAAGGTGCTGGGCGCGAGCTATCCACGTTCCAAGTCACAGCTCAAGGCGGCGCTGCGCGCGACCATTTCCACCATGCTTTCCAGCGGGCAAAACAATCCACTGCGCAAGTTGTACCCGGTACACGAAGGCTTCGGGCGCACCGATGCGCTCGGCAGGATTGGCAACACCGCTTTTGGCGATCACCTGTCCGCCGCCAACTACCAGGTGGGCGACGCGCCGGTCAGTTACCCATACCTGTGGAACATCTGGAAATTCGACTGGGTGCAGTACAACGGCTCGGTCGCGCAGCCATTGGCGCGCAATGTCGGTGAGGCGTTGGGAGTGGGCGCCATCGCGCCGCTGATCTCCGACATGCGCGAACCGTTGCCGTCGAACCATCGATATCGCAGTTCCGTGAACATCGGCGGTCTGGTGCGCATCGAACATGCACTGCATCTGCTGCGTCCGCCGCGCTGGCCGGAGGAAATCCTCGGCGCCATCGACCGTGACAAAGCCGCGCGCGGCGAAGTGCTGTTCAAGCAGCGTTGCCAGGAATGCCATGGTCCGCACGTGGCAGAACCCGCGCGCCAACAGGCAAGCGCGCCGCTCAAGCCTTCGAACGAACTCGAGTGGCGCATCGAAGTGATTCCGCTCGAGCACATCGGCACCGATCCGGCGGCGACACGCGGTTTCATGAAGCGTCGCTACGATCTGTCTTCCACGGGCCTCAGCAATGCCGACCTGCAGGCCGTGTTGCGCCCTCTGCTGATTCGCGCCTTGTTGCGTGATGTACGTTTCCGGCTCACGGAAGTAGTGAGGTTGCGGGCGGAAAAGAAATTGCCGCCGGGAGAGTTGCCGGCGGTGCTTGCGGCCTATCCGGGACGGGATGGTGAAGCGACGCCGGCCATTCCCGAGGCGGCGTTCCGGGCCATCGACGCCGCGGTGGTTGCGTTGGTCGTCTCCACGCCGACTGTGCCTTCGGCCGACACACGGCCATACGATCCGTTGCAGTGCGACCTGAATTGCCATCTCGTGAATCTGCTCTGGGACGTGCGGCATGGCGCAGAGGGCATCGACCTGAAGCTGGCGAAGCTCGACGTGACCCAACTGAGCGAGGGCTTTGCGCTCAATCTGGTCGGTATTTTCATCAAGAATCGCTTCTACGCCGATAACGGAATCGACTACGCGACGCAGCAGTGTCTCGAAGGATTCGCCGCGCTCGATCTGCCGCAGGAGATCGAAGGTTACAAACCACGGCCGCTCGAAGGCGTGTGGGCGACGCCGCCATTCCTGCACAACGGATCGGTGCCCACGCTCTACCAGATGCTGTTGCCGCCGTCGAAGCGCGACCAGAGATTCTTCGTGGGACGACGCGAGTTCGATCCCACGCATGTGGGTTACGTGACGACCCCTGACGCCGACGGCGACGAAGACGGATTCTGGCTGGACACTACGCTCGCGGGAAATCACAACACCGGCCATGCCTTCGCCGCCGACGCTGCGACCTGGGCGAAACATTTGCAGGACCCAGTGACTAATCCTCTGCCGAGCGGCGTGATCGGGCCAGAGTTCAGCGACGACGAACGCTTCGCGATCGTCGAGTACCTGAAGATTCATCGCGATCTGCCAGGCACTCCGCCGGACTATCAACCTCCGCAGTGCCGAATGAACGCGGAGACCTTGTAGTGGCGCGCTGGCTTCAATCGGACCTAGGTCCCTGTATCGCACCGGGCGGGAGACTGATTCACTCTCGCTGAATTCTGCTTCTGCACTGCACGAAGAGCTGATGAACGACATCAGGAGATTCGTCATGAAGGCGACCGTTGCGAAGCCACTCAGCCCGGATGTACTCGCCAAGGTGGATGCTCACTGGCGCGCAGCCAACTACCTCTCGGTCGGGCAGATCTATCTATATGACAATCCGCTGCTCACCGAGCCTCTGCTGCGCGAGCACATCAAGCCGCGCCTGTTGGGCCACTGGGGTACGACGCCGGGCCTGAACTTCATCTACACGCATCTCAATCGCATCATCAAGCAAGGCGATCTGAGCATGCTCTATATCACTGGTCCGGGTCATGGCGGCCCCGGCCTGGTGGCCAATGCGTGGCTCGATGGCACTTATAGCGAGGTCTATCCGAACATCACTCGGGACCAGCAGGGCATGAAGCGGCTGTTCAAGCAGTTCTCGTTCCCGGGCGGCATTCCAAGTCACGTGGCGCCAGAAACTCCCGGGTCGATCCATGAAGGTGGCGAGCTGGGATATGCGCTGTCCCATGCATTCGGCGCTGCATTCGACAACCCGGACCTGATCGTGGCCTGTGTCATTGGCGATGGCGAAGCGGAGACTGGCCCGCTCGCCACGAGCTGGCACTCCAACAAGTTCCTGAATCCGCTGACTGATGGTGTGGTGCTGCCCATCCTGCACCTGAACGGCTACAAGATCGCGAACCCCTGCGTGCTCGCGCGTATCAGTCACGAGGAGCTCGATCATCTGTTCCGCGGCTACGGATACGAGCCACACTTTGTGGAAGGCAGTGATCCGCAGACGATGCATCAGCTCATGGCCGCAACGCTCGACGGCATCGTTCACGATCTTCAGCGCATCAGAGCGGATGCCATGCGCGACGGTGGGGAAAAGCGGCCACTGTGGCCGATGATCGTCCTGCGATCGCCAAAGGGCTGGACCTGCCCAAAGGAAATTGACGGCAAGCGCACCGAAGACTACTGGCGCTCACACCAGGTGCCCATGGGCGACATGGACAAGCCCGGGCACGTCAAGATTCTCGAAGCGTGGATGAAGAGTTATCGGCCCGAGGAGCTCTTCGACACCAACGGATGCCCAAAGCCGGAAGTAGTCGAGTGGGTGCCGGAAGGCGAACGGCGCATGAGCGCCAATCCACACGGCAACGGCGGATTGTTGTTGCGCGACCTGCGCCTTCCGGACTTCCGTGACTATGCCGTGAAAGTGAAGGAGCCCGGTGCGCTGCACGTCGAGTCCACGCGCGTCATGGGCACATTCCTGCGCGATACGCTGAAGCTCAATGAGGACAGCCGCAACTTCCGCCTGTTCAGCCCGGACGAGAACAATTCCAACCGCTGGCAGGACGCGCTTGAGGTCACTAATCGCGCGTGGATGGCAGAGCGCTTTCCGTATGACGACCACCTGGCGCCGGACGGCAGGGTCATGGAGATGCTCAGCGAGCACCAGATGCAGGGCTGGCTCGAGGGCTATCTACTGACCGGTCGGCACGGATTCTTTTCGTGCTACGAGGCGTTCATCCACATCATCGATTCGATGTTCAATCAACACGCCAAGTGGCTAAAGGTGTGCAATCACATCCGGTGGCGGCGCCCCATCGCATCGCTCAACTACCTGCTCTCGTCTCATGTCTGGCGCCAGGATCACAACGGCTTCAGTCACCAGGACCCTGGCTTCATCGACCACGTGGTGAACAAGAAGGCCGAGGTCGTGCGCGTCTATCTACCACCAGACGCAAACACGCTGCTGTCGGTGACCGACCACTGCCTGCGCAGCCGCAATTACGTCAACGTGATCGTGGCCGGCAAACAACCGGCTCCACAGTGGCTGACGATGGATCAGGCCGTCAAACATTGCACCGCGGGCATCGGCATCTGGGAGTTCGCCAGCACCGACAAGGGCAGCGAGCCCGACGTGGTCATGGCGTGTTGCGGCGACGTGCCGACGCTCGAGACCCTGGCGGCCGTGGACCTCCTGCGCCAGCACCTGCCGGCGTTGAAGATCCGCGTGGTGAACGTCGTCAACCTGATGAAGTTGCAGCCACCCAGCGAACACCCGCATGGAATGCCCGACGCCGATTTCGACCTGCTGTTTACGCGCGACAAACCGATCATCTTCGCCTTCCATGGATATCCGTGGCTGGTCCATCGGCTCACCTATCGCCGCCACAACCACCACAACCTTCACGTGCGCGGTTACAAGGAAGAAGGCACAACCAGCACGCCTTTCGACATGGTGGTGATGAACGATCTCGATCGCTTCCATCTGTTCGGCGATGTGGTGGATCGCCTGCCACAGCTCGGTTCGCGCGCCGCGTACGCCAAGCAGGCCATCAACGACAAGTTGCTCGACCACAAGCAGTACATCGCGGAGCATGGGGATGACATGCCGGAGATCACCGGATGGCGCTGGGGCCAGCGGGCGATGACAGCCCGAGGAACATCCACCGAAGGTGACAATGTCTGATCGCGCCGAAGCACTCCCTCAAAGGGTTTCCTTGAGCGGAGTGTCCGCGTCACCGAGCTTCACTGGGTCCGGCCGCGCCCTCATCGGAATCAGTTTTCGAGCGGCCATCTGATCCTTGGTGTGGTTGACGGTCTCCACGGCGATCAGCTCGCCGCCCTTCAGATAGCAGACGCTGAAGGCGCGGCTCGCGGGCTCGCCGCGCAGCACCACACCATCGTGCCCGTCGGCCAGGCCCACGATGACCATCTTGAGATCGAACTGATCCGACCAGAACCAGGGCACCTTGTCATGCACGGAGGCAATGCCGAGCATGTTGAGAGCAGCGCTCGCGCCCTGTTCGAAGGCGTGATCGACGGATTCCAGGCGCACACGCATTCCGAAGTGGATGCTGGGATGGCTCGCGCAGTCTCCCGCTGCCCAGATGCTGACATCGGAGGTCTGGCAGTACTCGTTCACCACGATGCCGTTGTCGCAGTCGAGCCCGGCTTCGCGTGCGAGCGCGTCCGTCGGTGCGACCCCAATCGCGACGAGCACGAAGTCGGTGGGGATGTCGCCGCCGTCGGCCAGCCGCACTGCTGCCACGCGCTCTGTTCCGGGTGAGGCTTTAGGGTGGGTCACGAGCTCCGCGATGCGGGCGTTGCACACGATCTTCACGCCATGGCGAGCATGCTCGGCTTCATAGAATCGCGAGACCTCTGGCGCCACCACCCGTTTCATCACGCGGTCGGCGGCCTCGAGGACGACCACGTCCAGGCCAGCCTCACGGCAGGTGGCCGCGACTTCGAGACCGATGTAGCCACCACCGATAATGACCGCGCGCCGGCCCGGGCTGAGTTCGGCGCGCAGCCGATCCACATCCGCGACGGTTCGCAGGTAGTGCACTCCGGCGAGTTCCGCTCCGGGGAGCGGCAGCAGGCGGGGATGACTGCCCGTGGCCAGCAGTAGCGCGTCGTACTCCACCGCGCTGCCATCGGCTATTTCGACGCGGCGCCGCAGCCGATCGATGCTCACCACGGGATAACCCAGGCGCAGCATGACGTCATGCTCCGCATAATGAGCCGCGTGCCGGAACAGCAGGCGGTCGCGGTCGAGCGATCCGGCCAGATACTTCTTCGACAGGGGCGGGCGCTGGTACGGCAGCGAAGCCTCATCGCCGATGAGCGTGATCGGGCCGGTGTGACCGCGCTTGCGGAGCGTCTCCACGGCTTGTGCCGCAGCCTGCCCGGCGCCGACGATGGCTATTCGCTGATCGCTCATTGCGTCCACACCATATAGATAAGAGAGTGTTCTGCGCCAACGTTACCGCACCAATCTTGGGCGCCTTGAGTTTCAGCGCGCTAAAGTAGTGCTAACAAAATCCCCGCCTGGATGGCCAATAACGAAATTGCCGCTATGTTGAGCTTTCGGGATACTGGCACGGAAGGTGCACTGCGATTAAGGCTCGCCGATGTCGGCGTCCAGATTCACTAAAGAATTG
>Ga0207691_10004796_pt1 | contig 13085 bp, 9 predicted proteins | sample KBSM13metaG_FD_184327 | JGI IMG/M metagenome (GOLD analysis project Ga0207691, IMG submission 184327) | Miscanthus rhizosphere microbial communities from Kellogg Biological Station, Michigan, USA - KBS M1-3 metaG (SPAdes) (version 2) | ecosystem: Host-associated > Plants > Roots > Rhizosphere >... | reverse complement strand
GAGGGTCTGGGTCGGCGAACCGCCGCAGACGTCGATCATGTACCGCGATCAGGCCGTGGAGGCCGAATAACATGGACGGAGTCGTGCTGCTCGGCGCCTTCGGCGTCCTGTGCGCGCTCGGCGTGCCAGTCGCCTACGCGCTCGGCCTCGCCGCCATCGTCGGTGCCGTCTGGACCGACATCCCGCTCGAGGCAGTAATGCTCAAGATCTCGGACGGCACGGACGACTTCGCGCTGCTCGCGATTCCGTTCTTCGTGCTGGCCGGCGGCATCATGGCCGAAGGCGGCATGGCGATGCGCCTCATCAATCTCGCCCGCATTTTCGTCGGCGCGATCCGCGGCGGCTTGGCGCTCGTCAACATCATGGCGAGCACGCTATTCGGCTGCATCTCGGGCTCGTCGGTGGCCGATACCGCGGCCATCGGGTCGGTGATGATCCCGCAAATGAAGAAGGCGGGATTCCCGGTGATCTTCGCGACCAACGTCACGATCTGCGGCTCGGTCCAGGCGCTCCTGATTCCGCCCTCGCACAACGCGGTCATCTACTCGATCGCCGCGGGCGGCACGGTGTCGGTCGCGGCGCTGTTCCTCGCCGGCGTGTTCCCGGGCGTGTTGTTCGCCTTTTGCCTGATCGGGCTCGTGCTGTTGACATCGTACCGCCGCGGCTACCCGAAGGGCGACCCGATCCCATGGAGCGCGGTGCCGAAGATCGTCAGCGACGCGCTCTGGGGCCTGGGCACGATCGTCATCATCATGGGCGGCATCCTGTCGGGCGTGTTCACGGCCACCGAATCGGCCGCGGTCGCGTGCATCTACGCATTCCTGGTCACGTTCCTGATCTATCGCGACTACAAGTGGAGCGAGCTGCCGCGCCTCGTGCATCGCGTGGTCAAGACCGTGGCGATGGTGATGATGCTGATCGGGTTCTCGGTCGCCTTCGGCTACATGATGGCGCTGATGCAGATCCCGGCGAAGATGACGCAGTTCTTCCTGACGATCTCGGACAACAAGTACGTCTTCCTCTTCCTCGTCAACATCCTGCTCCTGCTGCTTGGCACGTTCATGGACTTAGCGCCGATGCTGTTGATCTGCACGCCGATCTTCATGCCGGTGATCGCCAAGCTCGGCATCGATCCCGTGCACTTCGGAATGATCATGATCCTGAACCTCGGCATCGGCCTCATCACGCCGCCCGTGGGGCCGACGCTGTTCGTCGGCTGCGCCATCGGTAAGGTGACGATGGAGCAGGTGTCGAAGGAGCTATGGCCGTTCTACGGCGCGATGTGCCTCGCGTTGCTGCTCGTCACCTACATCCCCGCGATATCGCTCTGGCTGCCAAGCCTGATGAAGTAGCACCGCTCCGCTTGACCATGCGGCTTCGTTGGCGAGGTGTCAGGGCAGAGCCCTTCGGGCTTCATAACTCAGGCGCCCGCAGGACTCTGCCCTGACGCCTCGCCTTAGCAGCTTGCCAACTCCGCGAATTTCGGTCTTCGCACGGCACAAGCGTCGCATGGCAAGGCCGTAGGTGGCGCAAGCCGGCGGGCGCCTGAGTCATGAAGCCCGAAGGCTTGTGCCACCTGCGGCCTTGCGACAGACGGCCCTGCGACAGACGGCCTTGCGACAGACGGCCCTGCGACAGATGGCCTTGCGACAGGTCCGCAAATACCGGTCTACGAAGCGGGCATCGACCGGAGCGCGACCCACGTGCCCTTCGCCTGCGACGCGAGGCACGCTTCGATGAACGCCATCGTGTGCACGCCCTCCTCGATTCGGGGATAGGGAAGCTCGGGAACGGGTTCCTTGAGCGAGCGCGCCATCCGCTCCTGCGCGACTTCGGCGTAGATGTTGCCGAAGGCTTCGCACAGCCCCTCCGGATGACCGCGGGGGGAATGTCCGAGCGCAATGTTTTCGGGTGACAGAAAGGGATCGCCTCGGGTGATCGTGCGCGCCGGCTCGCCTTGGAGGCAGAACCGCAAATAGCTGGGCTCGCGATGCCACCACTCGAGCATCCCCTTCTCGCCGTAAACCCGGAGCCGGATGTCGTTCTCGCCGCCTGCTGCCGCCTGCGTCGCGGTGAACGTGCCGCGCGCTCCGCCCTCGAATTCGACGAGCGCGGACGCGTAGTCGATGACCTTGCGGCCGGGCATCAGCGCGCAGACGTCTGCCGCGACCTTCGCGATGGGGAGGCCCGAGACGAAGCACGCGAGATGCTGCGCGTGGCAGCCGATGGCACTCATGACGAGCGCCTGCCCGCTGCGCCCGGGATCGAGCACCCAGCGCAGCCGATTGTTCTGCGGCGCCTCCTCGAGGCGCGTCGCGAGGCCGCTCTGGATGTACTCAACCTGCACCAGTCGGACGGGACCGATCGCGCCATCGCGAACCAATTGTCGCGCCTGCCGGGTCATCGGATAGGCCGAATAGGCGTGCGCGATCGCAAACAGGCGCCCGTGCCGCCCGGCACGCGCCGCGAGATCGCACGCCTCGTCGAAGCTGTACGTCACGGGCTTGTCGCAGACGACGTCGAGACCCGCGTCGAGCGCCGCGGCGGAATACGGATAGTGCGTGTCGTTCGGCGTCATGATGGCCACGGCATCGATGCGGTCGGCGCGCTCGCGCTCCTTCGCCAGCATCTCCGCGACGTCGCCGTAGCTCCGCGCGGGATCGAGGCCCACGGCTGTCCCCGCGGCGCGCGCCTTGCTCGCATCGCTCGACACGACGCCGGCCACGACGCTGAACCACCCGTCCAGCTCCGCGGCCGTCCGATGCATGCGCCCGATCCAGGAGCCTGGTCCGCCCCCGACGATCGCGAGGCGCAGCGAGCGTCCGAATTTCTCCCGCAGTGCGTTCATTTCTCTCTCCCATCCGTGATTTTCGGCAACGATGCGGCATGTTACCGCGGCTGCCGGCTCGCTCCGCGTCGAGCTGTACTAATCCAACGTGCTCTTGAAGGTGCGCAAGCCGATCAGCATCACGACCGTCATGAACGCGACGATGGGCCATGTTTCGGACAGCACGTCGGTGACCGCATTGCCCTTGAGCAGCACCCCACGGACGATGCGCAGGAAATGCGTCAGCGGCAGCACCTCGCCGATCGCCTGCGCCCAGCGCGGCATCCCGCGGAACGGGAACATGAATCCGGACAGCAGTATCGACGGCAGGAAGAAGAAGAACGTCATCTGCATCGCCTGCAGCTGGTTGCGCGCGATCGACGAGAACGTGAGGCCGAGCGTCAGGTTGGCGGCGATGAACAGCAGCACGGCGAGGTAGAGCACGCCCGCATTGCCCTGCATCGGCACCTTGAAGATGAGACGCGCGAGGACGAGCACGATCGTCACCTGGAGGAGCCCGATCATCACGTACGGCACGATCTTGCCGGTCATCACCTCGAGCGCGGTCGCGGGTGTGGACAGGAGATTCTCCATCGTTCCGCGCTCCTGCTCGCGGGTGATCGCGAGGCCCGTCATCAGCACCATCGTCATCGTCAGGATCACGCCCATGAGCCCGGGCACGATGTTGTACTGCGTGACGGCCTCGGGGTTGTAGCGCGGATGCACGACCATCGTGAACGCGCCGGGCGTGCCCGCAAGCGGTGCGAGCGGTCCGGTGAGATCGTGCGCCAGCGCCGACTGCGCGATCGCGCGAAGCGCCGCCACGGCGTTGCCGGTCGCCGTGGGATCGGTCGCGTCCGCTTCGACGAGTACGTCGGGATGTTCACCGCGAATCAGCGCGCGGGAAAAGCCGGCTGGAATGGTGACGACGAATTGCGTGCGGCCCGTCGCGAGTGCCCGGTCGGCTTCGTCTTCGCCGGACGCCTCGCCGATGAAGGCGAAATAGCCGCTGTTCGCGAGCGCGCTCGCGATGCTGCGCGAGAATTCGCTCTTGTCGACGTCGAGCAGCATCGTCGGCAGGCTCTTCGGATCGGAGTTGATCGCGAATCCGAACAGCACCAGCTGGATGATCGGGACGCCGACGATCATGCCGAAGGTGAGCCGATCGCGCTTCAGCTGGATGAACTCCTTGCCGACGATGCCGAGCCAGCGCGAGAACGAAAAAAAGTCGGTCATGGCGCGGGGACCGCGGCGTCCTCTGCAGGTTGCGCCGCGCGGCTTTGCATCAGGTGGATGAACACATCCTCGAGACCAGGCTCGATCCGCTGCCATGTGCGCCCCGGCTCGCTCTTGAACGGCGCGAGGGCGGCGTCGAGCGTGGCGGCGTCGGTGCCGGTGACGTGCAGCTCGGAGCCGAATGCCGCCACCTGGTCCACTGCCGGCAATGCGCGGAGGCGCGGAGCGAGCGCGGCGAGCCCTGGGCCCTCGACGGACCAGGCGACGAGCGACTGACTCGCGACGATCTCGTCCGCCGTGCCCTGTGCCAGCAAGCGCCCGAAGAGGATGTAGCCTAGCTTGTGGCAGCGTTCCGCTTCGTCCATGTAGTGCGTGCTGACGAGCACCGTGATTCCGTGACCGGCGAGCTCGTGCAGCTGGTCCCAGAAATCGCGCCGCGCCTTGGGATCGACTCCCGCCGTCGGCTCGTCGAGCAAGAGGAGCTGCGGTTCGTGCAACAGACAGGCGGCAAGCGCCAGGCGCTGCTTCCAGCCGCCGGAGAGCTGGCCGGCAAGCTGTTTGGCGCGATCGGTAAGCCCGAGTCGTTCGAGCGCGCCGGTGACGCGGCTTTCCACGTTGTCCAGCGAGTACATCCGCGCGACGAAGCGCAGATTCTCGCGAATGGTCAGGTCCTCCCATAGCGAGAATCGCTGCGTCATGTAGCCGACGTGGCGCTTGATCGCTTTCGACTCGCGCCGGATGTCGAAGCCGAGGCACGTTCCTTCGCCGCTGTCGGGCGTCAGCAAACCACACAGCATCCGGATCGACGTCGTCTTGCCGCTGCCGTTGGGGCCGAGAAAGCCGAAGATCTCGCCGCGCCGCACGGAGAGGGCGAGATCCCTGACCACGTGGTGATCGCCGAAGCTCTTGTTCAAGCCGCGCACGTCGATGACGATCTCGTCGGCCATGGCCTGGGCCCTGTTCATGACGCGGGCAGCGTCACGTCGACCGGCTGGCCCGGGTGCAGCTTGCCGGCATCGGCAGGCGCCGGCTTCGCTTCGACGAGATAGACGAGCTTCGCACGGTTTTCCTTGGAGTAGAGCACCGGCGGGGTGAACTCCGCCCGATCGGCGATGAAGGCGATCGTCGCCCCGAAGGGCGCGGCGCAGCCGTCACACGCGACCGTTATCGACTGACCCAGCTGGAGTCGCCCCAGCAACGGCTCCGGGACATAGAAGCGGACCTTGACGTTGCCGGGCGGCAATACGCTCGCGACCGCGCTGCCGGCGGGCACCCAGTCGCCCACATTGAAGTACGTGTCGTGCACGAGTCCCGACGCAGGGGCCGCGACGGCGCGCTGCGAAAGCCGCCATTCGCTTTGCGCCAGCACTTCCTTCGCCGCGCGCGCATCCGCTTCCGCGGCGCGGATCTCGTCCGAGCGAGCGGGCATCTTCGCCGTCGTGATGGCTGCTTCGAGCTCCTTGACGTGGGCATCTTCGCGCTTGAATTGTGCACGGGCGTCGTCGAGCACGGCGCCGCTCACGAATCCGCTCGCGAAGAGCTTTTGCTGGCGCTGCACGTTCGCCGTCGCGAGCTCGCGCATCGCGCGCGCCTGCTGGAGCTGCTCGGCGGCCGTCTCGATCTCGGGCGGCCGCTTGCCGGTCTGCAGGTTCGCAAGGCGCGCGTCGGCCGCACGGAGACGCTCTTCGGCTTCGCGGCGGGCGGCGGTCTCGTTCTGGTTCTCGAGCGCGAACAGCGGCGTGGAAGCCGCGACCTGGTCGCCGCGCTTCACCGAAAGCTGCTGCAGCGTTCCGGCGAATGGCGCCGCGACGCGGACGTATTCCCCTTCGATGTATCCCTGCAGCGGCCGTGGACCTTCCGGCCCGCACGCGGCAACCAGCAGCAGCGCGGCCAGCGCCGCGACGGTCAGGCGCGAGACGTCAATATTTGACGCTGCAACCGTAGGGCGTCGTGCTGCCCACGGTGACCGCCTTGCCCGACATCGCCTCGGTGAGCGCAGCGCGGACGTAGTTGTTCGCGTTCTTCGCATCGGCCGGGTTCGTGGTCCGCTTGTCGTCGATGGCCCCGGCGTAAATGACCTTGCCCGCCGGGTCGATGACGAACATGTGCGGCGTCGTCTTCGCTCCGTACGCACGTCCGGTGTCGCTCGTCGAATCGAGGAGCGTGGCTAACGGCGCCGCGCCCTGGGACTTCATCCAGTCGCTCATCTGCCCCGGGGTCTTGAATTCCGAATGCGTCGCATTGGTCGAATTGATCGTGAGCCATGCGACGTCGCGGGCGCCCCATTCCTTTTGCAGCGCCTGCATGTTTCCGCTCCCGTAGTGCTTGCGCACGAACGGACATTCGGGATTGGTCCATTCGAGCACGGCGTACTTGCCCTTGTAATCGGCAAGCTGCACCGCCTTGCCGGACGTGTCCGTGATGGTAAATCCGGGCGCCGCAACGCCGGCAACGACGGCGGCAGCAACCCCCGCCACGAACAGCATCGACAGGGAGAGCCAGGGTGAAAGCGGTCTACGCATCGTCTTCTCCTTGGGACGGCTAAAAATACCGCCGGAGGGTGCCGTTGGCAAGGCGGGCTCGGCAGGGGGACAAGTCGAGAGACTCCCTCAAAGCGTCGCGAGCGCCTCGCGCATCGTGCTCCGCTGCAGGACTTCCGGCAACAAGAGCGGTTCCTTGCCGGGCCGGTACAGCACGTAGACCGGCACGCCGTTGCGCCCGAGCGCAGCGAGCGCTTGGGTGATCGCCGGATCGCGTCGCGTCCAGTCGGCGCGCACGAGCGCGACTCGCTTTGCGGCAAATTCCGCCCGCACGTCGGCCGAATTCAGGACGAGCCGCTTGTTGACCTGGCACGTCACGCACCACGCCGCGGTGAAGTCGACGAACACCGGCCGGCCCGATGCGTTGAATTCCGCAACGGTGGCCGGGCTGAACGGAACCCAGCCAAGCTCCGCGTTCGCGGCGGTGGTGTCGGCGCCCTTGGCCGACGACATCGCGTCCGTGGCGAACAGCGGCCACGCGACGAGCGCCGATACCGCGACCGCGGCGAGTGCCGCGATACCCCATCCCCGCGCGCCGCCGGTGCGCACGATCCGCCATGCCCAAAGCGCGAAGCCGACGCCGAGCAGGGCGAGCAGGAGCCGCAGCAGCGCATCGTTGTCGCGCTGCGCGCCCAGTACCCATACGAGCCAGATCACCGTCGCATACAACGGAAACGCCAGCACCTGCTTGAAGCGCTCGAGCCACGGCCCGGGCCGAGGCAGCCGTCTGCGCCATCCCGGGAACCACGCGAGAAGCACATAGGGCATCGCCATGCCGAGCCCCAGCGCGACGAAGATCACGAGCATCGTCGTCGCCGACGCCGCCATCGCAAAGCCGAGGGCCGCGCCCATGAATGGGGCAGTGCACGGTGACGCGATGACGACGGCGAGGATGCCTGAGCCGAAAGCGTCGAGCGCGCGGTTCTTCGAAGACCAACCCGTGACGCCGGACGGTGCCAGCTGTCCGAACTCGAAGACTCCGGACAGGTTGAGCGCGAGCACGAAGAACAGGATCGCGAGCGCGCTCACGACTGCCGGTGACTGCAACTGGAAGCCCCAGCCCAGTTGCGCACCCGCGGCCCGGAGCAAGGCAAGCCCCACGCCCAGCGCGACGAACGTCAGCACGACGCCAGCCGCGAACGCGACCGCTTCGCTGCGCATCGTCGCCCGCGTGTCCTTGTGCGTCGCGAAGCCGAGCACTTTCAGCGTGAGCACCGGGAAGACGCACGGCATGAGATTGAGGATCAGGCCCCCCAAGAGCGCCGATACGACAGCGATGGCGAGCGTGACAGGATCGTCACCGGTGCTTCGCGCGGGCGCGAGATTGAGCGCGGGAGCAGGTGCAGGCGCCGCCTTGGCCCCCGCGCCGACAGCGCCCGAAACGGCGACGTCGATCGTCGCCGCGCGCGCATTGCCGAACCCGCCGACGGCGGTGACGACACCGGCGATGCGATCGAGCGGACCGGCGAGCGTCGGCGCCGCCGGCAGCGCGAGCACGAACGCGCCGCCCTCGCGCGTCACCGGCTGCGGGCCCGACGGATCGATCTTGTCGGCGACGTACGGGAAGAAGCGAATCACGCCGGGGTCGGTTGCGCCAGCATCGGGCGCGAGCGTGAGCTTGATCGTCGTGCCGCTGCCCGCGGCGCTCACGCGCCAACCCGCGAGCGGAACAGGAAGCGCCGCGCGCGCGGCCGCGATGGCGTCGCCCCATCGCGGATCGGTTGCAGCCGTCGCGCTGACCGGCAGCGAGAGCGTCAGGTCCGCGCCTTCCGGAATGCAGACTTCCTTGCACACGAGCCAGTCGGCGCGCGCCGCGAGAACGAGCGGGTTGCCTTCGCTCAGTGCGCGTCCCGGACGCAGCTCGACCAGATGCAGCACGTCGCCTTCGTAGCCATAGTTGACGAGAGGTCCGACGGGCAACACGCGCGGCGCCGGCCATTCGATCGGACCGGCCTCGATTCCGGCAGGCAGCTTCCAGGTGAGCGTAGTCGGCAAACCCGAATCCCCGGGATTGCGCCAGTAGGTATGCCAACCCTTTTCGATCGCGAGCCGCAACGCGATGGTACTCGGCTCTCCCGGAACGATCGCCGTCTTCGCGGCGACGAGCTCCGCCTCGACGTGCGCGGTCTTGACGGGAGCCGCCGTCGCCGCCGAAACGAGCGCAAGCGCCATCCCAGCCGCGAGGATGCGGCAGGCGTTGGCGAGACTTGGGTCGTGGATGGGCATCGGCGATGCGGTCGGGATGGCTTGACCGATTGGGTGGATCGAAAGCGGAAAAGGTTCCGCTTCCCCTATAATTCTACCTGTTCCCCATGGAAGCCTTTCTCGTCTCGGCAGGCGTGGTTGCGCTCGGCGAGATCGGCGACAAGACGCAATTGCTCGCGCTGATGCTCGCCGCGCGCTTTCGAAGGCCGATGCCGATCATCCTCGGCATTCTCGCCGCCACTCTCGCCAACCACGCGCTCGCAGGATTCCTCGGCAACCTCGTTCGCACGCTCGTGCCGGCCGAAGTTCTGCGCTGGCTCGTCGCCTTGTCGTTTTTCGCGGTTGCCCTGTGGGCGCTCAAGCCCGACAAGCTCGATGCCGACGTGCCGCCGCCCGCCACGCGCTGGGGAGTCTTCGGCGTGACCGTCGTGGCGTTCTTCATCGCCGAGATGGGAGACAAGACGCAGGTCGCGACGGTACTCCTCGCCGCGAAGTTCGCGTCGCTGGCCGCCGTCGTCTTCGGCACGACGCTTGGAATGCTGCTCGCGAACGTGCCTGTCGTGCTGATCGGGAACGTTGCGTCGGCGAAGATTCCGTTCAAAGCGGTGCGGATCGCGGCCGCGCTCCTGTTCGGCGCACTGGGCGTCTATGCACTGTTCGCGTCGGCACCGGCCGCCGCCGCGGCCGAAGAACGTGCAAATCGTTTCGACGATCCGTTCCTGCAGGTCACCGACGGCATCGTCGAGTGTCCGCCGCAACAGGGGCCGATGATCACGCAGGCAGAAATGCGCGCCGAGGCGCATCCGCGCGCCGAGCGCGGAACGCGCTGTTATCAATCCGGTCGCTGCCGCCTTCCGAATTCGTACCTGTACGACAAAGAGATCATCCCGCGCGTCAAGACGGCGATTCTCGCCGACGCCCGCTTCTCCGGGACGAGCGTCTGGGCGCTGGGACAACGCCGCTGGGTCATCCTCAAGGGCTGCGTTCGGACCGAGGCCGAAAGGAAAGCGCTGGAAAGCCTCGTGCGCAGCATCGACGACGTCGAGGCCGTCGTCGACGAGCTCGTCGTGACGAAGCGAAAGGGCGCCCCGGCGCCCTAGGAGGCGACGGCGCGCCGGTATAATTGCCCGTTCGCGTTCGTCCCATCCAAACGTCGAGATCGACGCTTTCGTCGGCCCCCGAAAATCCATGAGACCGTTCAACCCCGCCGAGATCGAAGCCGCCGTGCAGAGCGAGTGGCGCGCCGCCGACGTCTATCGCGCCGTCGAAGACAACGGCCGCAAGAAGTTCTATTGCGTGTCGATGCTGCCCTACCCTTCGGGCAACCTGCACATGGGGCACGTGCGCAATTACACGATCAACGACATGATGTACCGGTACCAGCGGATGAACGGGTACAACGTGCTGATGCCGATGGGCTGGGACGCCTTCGGGCTGCCTGCCGAGAACGCCGCGATGAAGGCCGGCGTCGCTCCCGCCAAATGGACGCACGAGAACATCGCCTACATGAAGCGGCAATGCCAGACGATGGGGTGGGCCATCGACTGGTCGCGCGAGCTCGCGACCTGCGACCCCGCGTACTACAAGTGGAACCAGTGGTTCTTCCTCAAGATGCTGGAGAAGGGGATCGCCTACCGGAAGACGAGCGTGGTCAACTGGGACCCCGTCGACCAGACCGTGCTCGCGAATGAGCAGGTGATCGACGGTCACGGCTGGCGCTCCGGCGCGCCCGTCGAGAAGCGCGAGATCCCGATGTACTACCTGCGGATCACCGACTACGCCGACGAACTCCTGTCCTGTCTCGACAAGATGCCCGGCTGGCCGGAGCGCGTGAAGACGATGCAGGCCAACTGGATCGGCAAGAGCCTCGGTGTGCGCTTCGGGTTTACGCACGACACTCGCGGCGCCGACGGCAGGCCGATCGGCGACGGCCGGATGTACGTGTTCACGACGCGCGCCGACACGATCATGGGCGTGACGTTCTGCGCCGTCGCCGCCGAGCATCCGCTCGCCACCCTTGCCGCGGCGGCCGATCCGAAGGTCGCCGCCTTCGTCGCCGAGTGCAAGCTCGGCAGCGTGAAGGAAGCCGACTTCGCGACGATGGAGAAGAAGGGGATACGGACGGGGCTCTTCGTCATGCATCCGCTCACCGGCGAGAAGGTCGAAGTGTGGGTCGGCAACTACGTTCTGATGGCCTACGGCGACGGCGCGGTGATGGGCGTGCCGGCGCACGACGAGCGCGATTTCGAGTTCGCCAAGAAATACGGACTGCCGATCAAGCAGGTGATCCGGTGGCTCGATTCGCCGTCCGGTGGCCCGCGCGCCGACCGTCCGTTCTCCGCCGACGCCTGGCAGCCGTGGTACGGGGAATACGGCGTGTGCACCGGCAGCGGCAAATACGACGGGCTGGGCTACGACGCCGCTGTCGACGCGATCGCCGCCGATCTCGCCGCGATGGGATTGGGCGAGAAGAAGGTAACGTTCCGTTTGCGCGACTGGGGCATCTCGCGGCAGCGATACTGGGGCACGCCGATCCCGATCGTCCATTGCGCGGCGTGCGGCGACGTGCCGGTGCCGGAGAAGGACCTGCCCGTCATCCTCCCTGAGGACTGCGTGCCGGACGGCAGCGGCAACCCGCTCGCGAAGCGCCGCGACTTCATCGACACGACCTGCCCGAAGTGCGGAGGCCCGGGCGAGCGCGAGACCGACACGCTGGACACGTTCGTCGATTCGTCGTGGTACTACATGCGCTACGCCTGCCCCGATGCGAAGACGATGGTCGATGCCCGCAACGATTACTGGAACCCGATGGACCAGTACATCGGCGGCATCACGCACGCGATCCTCCACCTGCTCTACGCGCGCTTCTGGACCAAGGTGATGCGCGACATGGGACTCGCGCGCATGGACGAGCCGTTCACGCGGCTGCTCACGCAGGGCATGGTGCTGAATCACATCTATTTCCGCCGCACCCGGAAAGGCGGCATCGATTACTTCGCGCCCTCCGCCATCGAGGTCAGGCAGGACGACGCCGGCCGCACGACCGGTGTCTTTCTCAAATCCGACGGGCAGCCGGTTGAGGACGGCGGCGTGGGGACCATGTCGAAATCGAAGCTCAATGGCGTCGATCCGCAGGACATGGTAGACCGCTACGGCGCCGACGCCGCACGGCTCTACGTGATGTTCGCGGCGCCGCCCGAGGTGACGTTCGTCTGGTCGGATGCGGGGGTCGAAGGCGCGCAGCGCTTCCTGCGGCGGTTGTGGACGCTGGCGGAATCCTGTGCAGGCGACGTCATGGCCGCGCCGCACGTTCCCGATTTCGCGAATGCGGCAGCGGCAGTGAAGTCGGCGCGCCGCGAGATCCACCTGACGCTCAAGCAGGCGAACTACGACTACGAGCGCATCCAGTACAACACCGTGGTGTCTGCCGGCATGAAGATGCTGAATGCGCTCGATGCCGTGCCCGCCGATGCCCCGGGCCGGGCGGGACTGATGCGCGAAGGCCTGTCGATCCTGATCCGCGTGCTCTATCCGGTGATTCCGCACACGGGCTGCGCGCTGTGGGAAGAGTTGGGCTTCGCCGGCCAGTTCGGTCCACTGCTCGATGCCCCATGGCCGCAGGTCGATGCAGCCGCCCTCGCGCAGGACGAGATCGAGCTCGTGCTGCAGGTCAACGGCAAGCTTCGCGGCAAGCTCACGGTTCCCGCGCAAGCGGATGGCAAGGCCATCGAGGCGGCGGCGCGCGCGAGTCCCGAAGTCGGGAAACACACGGCCGGCGCCGCCATCAAGCGCGTGATCGTCGTGCCGGGCAAGCTCGTCAATGTCGTCGTGGGATAACCGCCGGCGCGCGGTTCGCTTCACGGCGAACGCGAGGCTCATTGCCGCCGCGGTTGCGCTGCTCGTCGCGGGGTGCGGATTCCATATGCGCGGCGACGTGACGTACGCTTTCACGAGGCTCTACATCAACGCGCCGGTGAACCAGCCTTTCGCCGCCGATCTCAGGCGCGCGCTGTCCGGCGGCGGCACGCAACTCGTCGACGCGGCAACCGCGGCGGAGGCGATTCTCGACATTCCCGCCGTCGTCGACGACAAGCAGGTGCTGTCGCTGTCGGGCGGCGGGCGGGCGCGCGAGTACGCGCTCACGAAGCGGGTGACCTTCGCGCTGCACGACGCACAGGGCAGGGACTGGCTGCCGAGCGGCGAGATCGTCATCCGCCGCGCCTTCACGTTCAACGAATCGGAAGTGCTCGCCCGGGAAGCGGAGGAAGCGAAGTTGC
>Ga0207691_10004793_pt1 | contig 13093 bp, 10 predicted proteins | sample KBSM13metaG_FD_184327 | JGI IMG/M metagenome (GOLD analysis project Ga0207691, IMG submission 184327) | Miscanthus rhizosphere microbial communities from Kellogg Biological Station, Michigan, USA - KBS M1-3 metaG (SPAdes) (version 2) | ecosystem: Host-associated > Plants > Roots > Rhizosphere >... | reverse complement strand
CCGCCGCCGAACTGGCGGGCGACGAACTGCTGGCGGGAACCGCCGGGGAGATGCTGGCCCTGCTGCGGCAGGCCCTGCACCTCTCCACAGCCTGACCTCGTTCCCGCCGTGATCCCGCCCTCCCAACCAAATGCCGGCGCGGGCGTCTAATGCTCACTGAGTCGACAATCATCGCCATGAAGGGACTTGATCTGCTCGGCGAAGTCGAACAGCTGGTGCTGCTGGTCATCCTGCGCCTCGGCGAGGGGGCCTACGCGGTACCCATCCGCGAGGAACTGCGGCGGCACGGCGTGGCGCTGTCGCGCGGCAGCGTCTACGTGACGCTGGACCGACTCGAACGGAAAGGATACGTGCGGTCGTGGTTCGACGAGCCGACGCCCGAGCCGGGCGGAAAGGCCCGGCGCTGCTTCGCAATCCGGAGTGACGGCGTGGCCGTCCTGCGCGCCAACCAGAAACTGCTGCGGCGCCTTCGGGCCGGCACGCTGCTGGAGCCGGAATCATGAATGGCAGCCGGCGGCTCGCCGCCGCGCTCAAACTGGTGCCCCGCGACTGGCGCGAGAGCGTCGCGCGCGATCTGTGGGACGAACCCGCGCCACCTTCGCGCCTGGCGCTGCGCGCCGCGTCCATCGGCCTGCGCCTGCGGGTCGCCCGCATGAGGGACGCGCTCGGACACTCACATCCCCGCGAAAGGATCACGCCGATGCGCGATGTCACCCGGGACGTCACACTGGCCATTCGAGGCGCCTTGCGGCGGCCGGGCTGGTCGCTCGCGGTCATCGCCACGCTCGCCATCGGCATCGGCGCCAATGCCGCGATCTACTCCGTCTTCAACTGGGTGCTCTTCCGCCCCATTCCCGGCGCCGCCTCGCCATCGCAACTGGCTACCATCCTGTTCCAGACCAGCAAGCGCCAGGCGCAGTTCTTCGTCTCGTATCGCGACGTCGCGGATCTCCGCGACGGCGTGCCCGCGTTCGCGTCGCTCGCCGCCTCTACCCCCATGGCCCTCGACGTCGTGGCCGAAGGGGAAACGGACCCGCAGCGCCTGGATGCGGAGATCGTGACCGCGAACTACTTCGAGCTGTTCGGCGTCACGCCCGCGCCCGGCCGTGCCTTCCGCCCCGACGAAGAGCGACCGTCGGCGTCGGCGCCGACCGCGGTCATCAGCCGATCCTTCTGGAGTCGCGCCTTCGACGGACGTCCCGATGCGATCGGCCGCACCCTCAGGATCAACGGCCATCCCTTCACCATCGTCGGCGTCGCCCCCGCATCGTTCCAGGGACGATCGCTCGTCGTCGCCACCGACGTCTGGATTCCCATCGGCGCACACATGCAGGTGCTGCCCAACCAGGGACCTGGGCTGCTCACCGAGCGCCGGAACACGTTGTTCGGCGACGCGTTCGGGCGGCTGCGCCCGGGAGCGTCGCTCGCGGTCGCTCAGCAGCAGGCCACCGCCGTCGCCGGCACGACGCCGGGTTTTGCGCGGCGCGGGAACACGTCGCGCGATCCGGTCATGCCGGTGCTGTACGAGGGCGTCGGTCCGAGCACATACGCGCGAGAGCGGCTGACGACCATCTTCCGCCTGGTCATGTCGGCGGTCGGCCTCCTGCTGCTCCTCGCCTGCGCCAATGCCGCGAACCTGCTGCTCGCGCGGTCGCTCGCGCGCCGGCGCGAGATTGCCGTCTGCCAGGCGATCGGCGCAAGCCGGTTCCGGATCGTGCGGCAGCACCTCGCCGAGGGCGTAGTGCTGGCCGCGACGGCGGGGCTGGCGGGGCTCGCCCTCGCCGTGCTGCTGACTGCGGCGTTCGACGGCATGCGCCTCATCGCGATCCTGCCCGCGGTCAAAGGTGTCAGCATCGACATCCGGGTCGTCACGTTCACCATCGTCGTGTCGCTCGCAACCGGTGTCTTCTTCGCCGCGGCGCCGGCGCTGGTGTCGAGCCGCGTCGATCTCAACGCCTCGCTCAAGGACGGCCTGACGACATCGCGCCGCGGCCGTCCGGTACTGCGCAACGGACTGGTGATGGCGCAGGTGGCGATCTCGGTCCTGCTCCTGGTCTGCGCCGGGCTGTTCGTGCGCACGCTGTCGAACATGCGTGCGCTCGATCTCGGGATCAGGACCGAAGGCGTGGTGAGCTTCTCCGTCAATCCGCCGCGGCAGGGCTACAGCGACGACCGCGCGCGCCAGTACTTCCGCACGGTCCTCGAGCGCCTGAACGCGACGCCCGCGATCCAGGACGCGGCCTACAGCTGGACGACGCCGTACCTGCCGATGCAATCCGACAACGGTTTCTTCGTTGCCGGCGACGCGACGCCGCACGCGGCAGCGACACCCGCCGTGTCGCGCGGCTATTTCGGCACGCTGGGCATTCCGCTCCTCGAGGGGCGCGACTTCACGGACGCCGAGTCGGTCGGCGGCGGCCAGTCGGACTCGGTGATCGTCAGCCGCAGCCTGGCCCGGATCGTCCGCCCGGACGGCCACGCGCTCGGCTCGCACGTCACGCTCGAGTATCCCAAGGGCAAGTCGGTGCAGATCGTCGGCATCGTCGGCGACGTCCGCGGCCGCCGCGTCACCGACGATCCGGAGCCCTACATGTACCTGCCGGCGCCCGATCCCGTGTGGGGCGTGGTGCACGTGCGCTCGTCAGCGCCGCTGGCCGAGACGGTCGCCGCCATTCGCCGCGTCACGCGGGAGATCGACTCCGCGGTGATGCCGTACGACATCGAGCCCTTCGCCGCGAGCGTGGACCGCGCGCTGGCGGAGCCGCGGGTGCTCGCGCGGCTGAGCGTGGTATTTGCGCTCGTCGCCGCCGTCCTCGCGGGTATCGGCATCTACGGGATGATGGCCTGTGCGGTGGGCGAGCGGATGCGCGAGTTCGGCATCCGCCTCGCCCTCGGCGCGGGTGCGGAGCGGCTGCTCTCGCTCGTGCTCCGTTCCGCGTTCGCGGTCACCGGGGCGGGTGTGGCGATCGGGATTGCCGCGGCGGCCGCGGTCACGCGCGTCTTCGAATCGCGCCTGTACGGCGTGACGCGCTACGACCCGCCGTCGGTCGCCGCCGGCTGCGCCGCGCTGCTCCTCGTGGCGCTGGCCGCGAGCGTGCTGCCGGCGCTGCGGGCGTCGCGCGTGGATCCGGTGCGATCGCTGCGCGTCGAATAGCCGTCAGCGATCGTAGGACTCGCGGCGGGACGAGGCCGACAGCTTGATCAGACAGTCCGCCGGCGAGGCCCAGAATTTCTCGCGCAGTTCGCGCAGGCTGCCGGCGCCGCCGTAGCTGATCGACGAGCACAGGTGCTTGATCATGTCGCGCACGATGGTGCGCGCGGAGCCGCGCGCCGGCACGCTGATCTCCATCCCTTCGGCGCCGATCGCGTCGAGCTCGACCAGGTCGGCATCCTCGACGTCGAGACGGTCGCGGATGGCTTCGAGCGACGCCATCCCGCGCAGCACCTTGAACGGCACCTTGACCGTCTTCTGCGATTCCGGCAGCAGCACCGACTTGTGCACGACCTCGCCTGGCGTCTCTTCGGTGCCTGCGAAGGCGCTTCCGAGCATCACGCAGTCGCCGCCGAACAGCAGCGCGAGCGCAAGAGCGCCGTGGCGCTTGACGCCGCCGTCGGCAATCAAAGGCACGCCGCTGCCGTCCGCGGCCAGGCGGCAGTCGACGAGCGCCTGCCCCTGCGGCACGCCGAAGCTGGTGGTCATGCGCGTCGTGCAGCCGCCGCCGGGGCCGATGCCGACCTTGATGCCGTCCACGCCGCGGTCGAGGAGAAACTTCGTGCCCTCCGCTGTCCCGACGTTGCCGGCAATCAGCTCGACGTCGCCGAAGCGCTTCCGCACCTCGCCGATCGCGCGGTCCATCACGACCGAATGCCCGTGCGCGATGTCGATGACGAGGACGTCCACGCCGGCCTTGATCAGCTCGCCGGCGCGCTCGAGATAGTCGCCGGTGGCGCCGATGGCGGCGCCGACGCGCAGCCGTCCCTGTTCGTCGCGCGTCGCGAACGGCAGGCGCCGCTGCTTGACGAGATCGCGGGCGGTGACGAGGCCGAGCAGCCGCCCCTCGCGATCGACGAGCGGCAGCTTCTTGATCTTGCGCTCGACCATGATCCGCTCGGCCTCTTCCGGCGAGATCTGCCCTTCGTGCACGACCAGGCGGTCGCGCGGCGTCATGCGGTCGGCGACGCGAAGCCCCTCGCCGCGGACGAAGCGCAGGTCGCGCTCCGTCAGCAGCCCCTGCAGCCGGCGCCGCTCGTCGACGACGACGAGGGTGCCGACGCGCGAACGCGCCATCAGTGCCGCGGCCTCGTCGACCGGGGCCGACGGCGCGACGCTGTAGGGATCGCCGATCACGCCGTGCTGGGTGCGCTTGACGATCTCGACCTCGCGCACCTGCGGCTGGATGTCCCCCGAGCGGAAGCCGCGATCGATAATCCCGAGGCCCCCCTCCTCCGCCTGGACGATGGCCATCGGCGCGCGCGTGACCGTGTCCATGTTGGCGGAGACGATCGGGCGGCGCAGGGTGAGGCGGCGCGACACGCGGCACGACAGGTCGATCGCGGCCGGGTCGCGGCGGACGATGACGCTGCGCTGCGGCGTCAGCAGGAAGTCGTCGAACGTGGTGCCGCGTACCAGCTCGGCCGCAGCCCGTGCGGCCGGCGGCTCGATGCGTGGAAACTCCTCGCTGCCCATCCCGGCATCGTATCCTGCCCCCGGGAACGCGCGATAATAGAAGGTTGATGCACGTTGCATCGCTGACGCTCGCGCTCGTGCTGCTGCTACAGCAGATCCCTCCCGTGTCACCGCTGCCGCCGCAGTCGTTCGACGAATGGCTGAACGGCGTGCGCGCCGAGGCGCTGACCAGGGGGATCAGCGAAGCCACGCTGGACCGCGCACTCACCGGCCTCGAGCCGCTCGAAATCGTCATCCAGCGGGATCGGTCGCAGGCCGAGCTGGTGAAGACGCTCGATGAGTACCTGAAGGAGCGGCTCACGCGGCAGACGATCGTCAAGGCGCAGCAGGAGCGCGCCGCGCACGCCACGCTGCTCAAGGAGATCAGCGAGAAGTACGGCGTGCCGCAGGGGATCCTGATCGCGGTCTGGGGCATCGAGTCGAACTTCGGCCGCTTCAGCGGCGTGCGGCCGACCATCGCCACGCTGGCGACGCTCGCCTACGATCCGCGCCGATCGACGATGTTCCGCGCCGAGCTGTTCGACGCGCTGAAGATCCTCGACAGCGGCGACGTCGAGCCGGCGGCGATGCGCGGATCCTGGGCGGGCGCGCTGGGGCAGCCGCAGTTCATGCCCTCGAGCTTCCTGCTCTACGCGCAGGACTACGACGGCGACGGCAAGCGCGACATCTGGCAGTCGCAGCCCGACGTCTTCGCCTCGATCGCCAACTACATGACCGCGCACGGGTGGCAGAAGGGGCAGACCTGGGGCCGCGAGGTGAAAGTGCCGGCGTCGCTCTTCGAGCGACTCCCCGAGGAAGCGCCGATGCAGACGACAGGATGCCTGGCGCGGCGGCAGATGACCGCGCCGCTGGCGCTCTCGGCGTGGAAGAAGCTCGGCGTGCGCACGGTGACCGGCGCGGCGCTGCCCGCCGCCGACGTCGAGGCGTCGTTGATCTCGGGGGACCGCCGGCATTTCCTCGTCTATCCCAACTACCAGGCCATCCTCGAATACAACTGCGTCAACGCGTACGGGCTCAGCGTCGCCCTGCTGGGCGATCGCGCGATGCAGGCGCCGCCGGCCAAGGCGCCGGCGCGGCACCGGAAGTGATGAGCAGCCTGGCCCTTCTCGAAGGCACGCTGCGCGACCGGCTCGCCGGCACGCTGCCCGGGCTCGAGGCCCAGCTGCGCTTCATGCCGACGCCGCCGCGCAACAGCCGCTGGAAGCCGGGGGAGTTTCCGAGCGACGCGCGCATCGCCGCCGGCCTGCTGCTGGTGTATCCAGGCTCCCGCGGCCCGTCGATCCCGCTGACCGTTCGCGCCAGCAGCCTTCGCCGCCACGCCGGCCAGGTCAGCCTGCCGGGCGGCGCCACCGATCCCGGCGAGACGCTGGCGCAGGCGGCGCTGCGCGAAGCGCACGAGGAGATCGGCGTCGATCCCGCGCGCGTCCGCATCCTCGGCGAGCTGACCCCCGTGCACGTCCTCGTCAGCGGCTTCACCCTGCACCCGGTCGTCGGCATCACCGACGAGCGTCCCGCCTTTGCGCTCGCCGAGCACGAAGTCGAGGAAGTGATCGAGGTCTCGATCGACGACCTGCAGGACGCCTCGACGATCCGCCACGGCACGCGCACGCGCGAAGGCGTCGCGATCGAATATCCCTATTTCGATCTGATGGGCCACCAGGTGTGGGGCGCGACCGCGATGATCCTCGGCGAGTTCATCTGCGTGCTGCAGTTGGACGAAGAGAAGATCACCCCGATCGACTGACGCTCTGTTGACTCGATCGACCCTGGTGGAATTCGAGCGGTACGGGCCATTCGACGCTGCTCGCGTTCAGGCGCTGAGGGACGGAAGAAGGAGAGAAGCGGAGAGCTCAGATCACGAACGGTAGCACGCGGCGGACGCGGCGCTGGTAGTCGGCGTAGGCGGGATAGCGCGCGGTCAGCAGATGCTCTTCCATCAGCATGCGGGCGACGGCGCCGGCGGTGAGGAGCGCGGCCCAGGCGCAGGCGGGCAGGGAGAAGTTGTCGAGCGCGCCGGCCCAGGTGAAATACAGGATCGACGCGTAGATCGGATGACGGACGTAGGCGTAGGGGCCGCTGGTGACCAGGTCCCCTTCGGTTGGATTGGCCGCGGCGTGGAAGCTGCGGCGGCCGAACGTGACGCGCGCCGCGATCATCACCAGGGCGGCGGCAACCTGGATCGCGATCACCGCGGGATGATGCGCGAACACCGCGTGGACATAGTACAGGCCGCAGATTCCGGCGACCATCGCGGCGAACGCGAGCTTCGAGAGCGGGGTGAGCACCCCCCGGAGCTTATCGCAGGAGGCTCACCGGGCTCACCCGGAGCGCGCGGCGCACGGGGACGTAGCAGGCCGCGAGCGCGACCAGCGCGATCACGCCGGCCGTCGCGGCGAACGCGGCCGGATCGGTCGGGCGGATGCCGTAGAGAAGCCCGGTCAGCACGCCGGTGGCCGCACGCGCCGCCACCAGTCCGGCGATCAGCCCGGCTCCCGCCAGCAGCAGCGCCTTGCGCAACACCATCCGCACGAGCAGCGGGCTGCGCGCGCCGAGCGCGAGACGAATGGCGAACTCCTGCCGCCGCTCGCTCACCGACCACGCCATCATCGCGTAGATGCCGACCAGCGCCAGCGTCACCGCCAGCACGCCGAAGACGGCGACCAGCGTCGAGAGGAAGCGCGGCTTCGACAGCGACCGCTCGAGATGCTCGTCCATCGTCTTCAGCCCAGCCAGCGGCAGCGCGGGATCGAGCTCCGCGACGGCGCGGCGGAGCGACGGGATCACGCTGTACGGATCCGGCCCGGTGCGGACGACGAAGGCCATGAACGGAAACGAGCGCTGCGAGTCGGGCTGGTAGATCTCCGGCCGCGGCGGCACCGACGGCCCGAGATGGCGGATGTCGCCGACGACGCCGACGATGGTCGTCCAGGCGGTGTCGGTGCTGTCGAACTTGACGCGCTTGCCGAGCGGATCCTGGCCGGGCCAGATTTCCCGCGCCAGCGCTTCGTTGACCAGCGCCACCGGCGCCGCCTCGCGCGTATCCGACGCGCGCACGTCGCGCCCCGCCTTGATCGTGATGCCCATCGCGGCGAAATAGCCGGACGCGACGACCTGGTAGCCGGCGCGCGGCACCGATGCTTCGTCGGGGACCGGGTATCCCTCGGGCAGGAAGCCGGTGCCGAAGTCGTCGCCGCCGATCGGCAGCGTGGCCGCGGCGCCTGCCGCGCGGACGCCGGGCACCTGCGCCAGGCGCTGCTGCAGCGCCTCGTAGAACTGGACCTGCTTCGCCTGGAACTGCGCCCGCTCGCCGGTCAGGTTGACGTCGAAGGTGATCAGGTTGTGCGTGTCGAGCCCGACGTCGACGCGCGTCAGGCGCAGGAAGCTGTTGACGAAGAGCGTCGAGCCGACCAGCAGCACCGCGGCCACGGCGATCTCGATGGCGACGAGCACGTCGCGGGCGCGGCCGGCGCGGCGCGAGCCGGACGAGCGCGCGCCGCCTTCGGCGAGCGCCCCGGCCAGCGCGTCGCGCGACAGCTGGAGCGCGGGCACCGCGCCGAACGCGAGACCGCACACGACCGAGACGGCGAGCGCGAACGCGAGGACGCGGAGGTCGAGGTGGAGCGGCTGATCGCCGATGAAGTCGGCCGGCGCCATCGCGCTGAGCGCGGTCGAGCCCCACCACGCCAGGGCCAGGCCGGCCACCGCGCCGGCACACGACAGCACCGTCGCCTCGGTGAGGAGCTGGCGGATGATCCGGAACCGCGTCGCGCCGAGCGCGCGGCGCAGCGCCAGGTCGCGCCGCCGTGCCGCGCCGCGGCCGAGCAGCAGGCCGGCGACGTTGGCGCAGGCGATCGCCAGCACCAGCGTGACGACGCCGGCGAGCACGAAGAGCGGGCGCTCGACCGGGCCGAAGAACTGATCGCGGATCGCCAGGACCGTCGCGCTGCGGCCGCCGTCGCCGGGATGGTCGCGCGAGATGCGATCGCCGAGCGCGCCCATTTCCGCGCGCGCCTGGGCGACGGTGACGCCGGGCTTCAGGCGGGCGACCGCGCGAAGATAGCCCGCGTTGCGGTTGCCGGTCATGTCGCGGTCCTCGTCGATCGCCGTCCGCGGAATGTCTCCCGGGCCTCCCGGCACCCACAGCTCAGGGCCGGGAGACGCGCCCGGCCGCGCCGTGATCGAGGGCCAGAAGAAGTCGGGGCGCATGACGGCGAGCACCACGCGCGGCCGCCCGTTCAGCGCGATGGTGCGGCCGACGATCGAGGGATCGGCCCCGAAGCGGCGCTTCCACAACGCGTGCGACAGCACCACCGCTGACGGATCCGCGGCGTTGCTGTGAAACGGCTCCCCCAGCAGCGGGCGCGCGCCGAGCACGTCGAAGAAGGACGAGGAGACGCTCGACCCGGGGATGCGCTCCGGGTCGCCGGCGCCGGTCAGCGTGTACGAGATGTGCGCGATGCCGGCGAAGCCGCTGAAGCTGGTCGCGCCGCGCTGCAGGTCGAGCATGCGGCCGGGGCCGAGATTGTCGGTCTGCCCGGTCTCGCGGACGTTCCACACGAACACCAGGCGGTCGCCGTCGGCGTAAGGCAGCGGCCGCAGCAGCGCGGTGTTGATCACGCTGAAGATCGCGGTGTTGGCGCCGATCCCGAGCGCCAGCGTCAGCACCGCGACCGCGGTGAACGACGGCGCGCGCCGCAGCCCGCGCAGCGCGTAGATCACATCCTGCCGGAAATCGGTCCACATGCCGGTCCGCCTCTTCTGCCGCGCGGACTCGTCGTCGATGGCCCGCACCTGCCTGCTGATGGTTTCGACGCTGCCGAAGCGGCGCCGCGCCGCCGCGTCGGCGTCATCGGCGCTCATGCCGCGCTCGCGGAAATCACGGGCGCGCATCTCGAGGTGAAAGGCGATTTCTTCGTCCGCCTCCGCGCGCGTGTCGCGCCAGATGCGGCGATCGGGGCGTCCCGCGGGGCTCATACAACCTTGGACGGACGCCGCGCCGAAAGGGCCCTCGAGACCGCCACCGAGAATTTCTCCCACCGCGACAGCTCCGCGCGCAGCTGCTGGCGCCCCTGCTCGGTCAGGCTGTAGCAGCGCACCTTGCGGTTGGTCTCGGAGACCGTCCACTGCGACGACACCATCTCGCGCGCCTGCAGCCGATGCAGCGCCGGGTAGAGCGAGCCCTCTTCGACCAGCAGTTCCTCGTCAGTGATCTGCTCGATCCAGCGCGCGATGCCGTAGCCGTGGAGCGGACCCCAGCTCAAGGACTTCAGGATCAGCGTCGCCAGCGTTCCCTGGAGCAGGTCGACGGAGGTCGTACGGTCGGTCATAGGCCTGTCATCATACACCTATGAACATATGTGTCAAGTGGGCACGAGGCTTGCTCAAATGAAGGCGTGATTCACGATCTCTGGTACAAGAACGCCGTCATCTACTGCCTCAACGTCGAAACCTTTCTCGATTCCAACGGCGACGGTGTCGGGGATTTTGTCGGACTGACGGATCGGCTGCCCTACCTGGCCGGGCTCGGCGTCACCTGCCTCTGGCTGCTGCCCTTCTTCCCGTCCCCCAACCTCGACGACGGGTACGACGTCAGCGACTACTACGGCGTGCACCCGCGGACCGGGACGTTCGGCGACTTCGTCGAGTTCATGAACCACGCGCGGCAACTCGGACTGCGCGTCATCGTCGACCTTGTCGTCAATCACACCTCCGATCGCCATCCGTGGTACAAGGCCGCGCGCAAGGATCCCGACTCGCCGTACCGCGAGTACTACGTCTGGTCGAAGAAGCGGCCGCGCAACTGGAACCAGGGGATGGTCTTTCCCGGCGTGCAGAGGGAAACCTGGACGCGCGATCCCGTCGCGAAGGAGTTCTACTTCCATCGCTTCTACGACTTTCAGCCCGACCTGAACACCCACAATCCCGCGGTCAAGGAAGAGTTGATGCGGATCATGGGCTTCTGGCTGCAGCTCGGGGTCTCGGGCTTCCGCATGGACGCGGTGCCGTTCCTGATCGAGCGCAAGGGGGCCGGCGTGAAGCCGACGCGCGACTACGAGCTGCTGCACGAGATGCGCGACTTCCTGCAGTGGCGCTGCCGCGACGCGATCATGCTCGCCGAGGCCAACGTGCCGCCGGGCCAGAGCATGCAGTACTTCGGCGAGCAGGGCGACCGGCTGCAGATGATGCTCAACTTCTGGGTGAACCAGCGGATGTTCTACACGCTGGCGACCGGCGACACCGCGCCGCTGAAGGAGGCGCTCGTCGCCACCTACGAGCGCCCGTATGCGGCGCAGTGGGGCGTCTTCCTGCGCACGCACGACGAGCTCGATCTCGGACGGCTCACCGAGCTGCAGCGCGCGCGCGTGTTCGAGGCCTTCGCCCCGGAGAAGCGGATGCAGCTGTACAACCGCGGCATCCGGCGCCGCCTCGCGCCGATGCTGAACAACGATCGCCGCCGCATCGAGCTGGCCAACAGCCTGATGTTCACGCTGCCGGGCACGCCGGTGATCCGCTACGGCGACGAAATCGGGATGGGCGACGACCTGCGGCTGCCCGAGCGCTACGCGGCGCGGACGCCGATGCAGTGGTCGTCGCACCGCCACGGCGGCTTCACCGCCGGCCGCCGCGTGCTGCGCCGCCTCGTCAACGATCCGATTTACGGGTACCGCCACGTCAACGTCGCCGACCAGCGGCGCGACCCGAACTCGCTCCTCAACTGGACGGAGCGGATCATTCGCACGCGGAAGGAGTGCGCCGAGATCAGTTGGGGGGACTGGAAGATCCTGCCGCGGCTGCCGGACCCCGTGCTCGGCATGCGCTACGACTGGAACGACCGCTCGACGATCGTGCTGCACAACTTCGCCGACCGCCCGTGCGCGGTGCGGCTGCACGTGGACGGCCCGCAGCGATGCCGGCTGGTCAACCTGCTCTCGCAGGACACGAGTGAAGCCGACGACAGCGGCCGCCACCTCGTCCAGCTCGAGCCCTACGGCTACCGCTGGTTGCGCGTCGGCGATCTCGAGCGCCCTATCGCCGACGAGCGGGACCTGCAGTAAGCTTGATTTGGCTCGAGGCCGGCCTTCAAAGGAGTCACAGCCATGCGCGCCCGCGCGGTGCTCGTTCTGGCGCTGATGTCGGTCGCCGCCTGTCACGGCGGGGCCACGGGTCCGACGTCCACGTCGACCAATTCCCCTGGGGTCGAGTCGCCGCCGGTTCCGCTGTCCGCGCTGATCACGATCCAAGAATCGTTGACCGTCGAGGCCGTCGGCACGGGACAGACCGGCACGTCCAACAACTATCTCGGCCAGTCGATCACGATCCCGGCGGGTGCGTCGTTCAACAATCTGCGGTTCAACTGGGACGGCAACACCTCGTCGGCGCCTACCGCCCCTCCATCCCGTGGCCCGCTCGCCGCCGGCGACCTGTTCCTCCTGACGCAGGAGTACGTGGGCCTGCCCGGGGGCCTGGGATCGACGACGCCCGGCTTCCTGGCGCGCGCCGAACGGATCGAAGGCGGACAGTACGTGTTCGCGCCCTCGGTGACCCTCAAGGGGGGGACGAAGTACTGGTTCTACTCGTACTGGACGCCGGGCACCGCGCGCGGCTTCAACCCGATCACCGGGTTCTCCGAGGATGGCTACCTCGGCGGCGACATGTACATCGCCCCCGAACTGGGCGGCACCTTCAATCCACTGCCGTTCCGAAAGGCGCAGGCGAGCCAGCGAGTGATCTCGTTTGGACCGCCGATCGTTTATTACACGCCGCCGCCAGGCACGTTCATCGACGCGAACTTCAAGTTGATCGGCGCGCCCGCCGTGCAATAGCCGCGGGCGGCGTCGCACGTTCCAGTTCCGCCGCGCCGATCTCGCGCCACTCGCCCGGCTGCAGGGTGCCCAGCTCGATCGGCCCGTAGGCCACGCGCAGCAGCCGCGTGACCTCGCGATCGATCGCCGCGAACAGCCGGCGGATCTCGCGGTTCTTCCCCTCGGTCAGCTCGACGATCAGGTGGGTCTCGCGGCGCGAGCGCTTGCGGATCTCGACGCGGCTCGCCGCCAGGCCGCCGACGCCGCGCTCGAGCGTCTCGCGCTGCGCGTCGCCGACCTCGCCGCGCACGGTGACCACGTAGCGGCGCACGACCGCATTGGCGGGATCGGTGAGGGCATCGGCAAGCCGCGTGTCGGAGGTGAGCAGCAGCAGGCCCGACGTGGCGAGATCGAGACGGCCGACCGCGACGAGCCCGTCGGCCGCCTCACCCAGCACGTCGAAGACCGTCCGGCGTCCCTGCGGATCGCGCCGCGTCGTCACCGTCCCGCGCGGCTTATGGAAGGCGATGGTCCGCCAGACCGGCGCCGGCTGCGTTTTTCCGGCGACCGCGATGGCGTCGCGCTCGGGCACGACCGGCGCCAG
>Ga0207691_10004791_pt1 | contig 13094 bp, 8 predicted proteins | sample KBSM13metaG_FD_184327 | JGI IMG/M metagenome (GOLD analysis project Ga0207691, IMG submission 184327) | Miscanthus rhizosphere microbial communities from Kellogg Biological Station, Michigan, USA - KBS M1-3 metaG (SPAdes) (version 2) | ecosystem: Host-associated > Plants > Roots > Rhizosphere >... | reverse complement strand
GTTGCGCGCGCGACGATGTCGACGAGGTCCTCGTGCTCGCGCAGATGCGACAACGTCGCGCCGCTGATCAGCGTCTGCGTTACGAAAGACACATCGGCCGGAGCGAGCCCGAGCGCGCGCGCCTTCTCCTGGTCGATGTCGGCGCGCAGCGTGCGGACAGGGTCATTCCAGTCGAGCTGCACGTCGCGTACCTTGGGGTTCGCGGCCACCACGGCTTCAACCTCGCGCGCGATCCCGCGCACCTTCTGCGTATCCGGGCCCACGACCCGGAACTGCACCGGGAAACCCACCGGCGGACCGAGCTCGAGCCGCGTGACACGCACCCACACCCCCGGGAACTCGTCGTTGACCATCGCCATGAGCCGCGCGCGCACCTTCTCGCGAGCGTCCACACCCTTGGTCATGACGATGAACGCGGCATAGCTCGGGTTGGGCAGCTCCGGATTGAGCGACAGATAGAAGCGCGGTTGGCCGGCGCCGGTGTATGCGGTGAAGAACTTGACGCCCTCGTCCTTGGCGAGCACGGCCTCCATCCTCTTGACCTGCTCGGTCGTCGCGGCGAACGAAGAGCCTTCCTTGAGTCGCAGCTCGACGACGAGCTCCGGCCTGTCGCTGTTCGGGAAAAACTGCTGCGGCACGAGCCGGCTTCCGCCCACTGCCAAGCCAAGCGCCGCGGCCGTGGCACCGATCACCCACCAGCGGCGGGCCATGGCGAAGTCGATCCAGGCACGCAGCCGGCGGTAGAACGCCGTTTGATACGCGGCACCGTGGGCACCGTGCTGCTTGAAGTCGGGCAGCATCTTGACGGCGAGATACGGCGTGATGAGGCCGGATACCAGCCACGAGAAGACCACTGCAGTGCCGACGATCCAGAAGATGCCGCCCGCATACTCACCGGTGGTCGACTTGGAAAACCCGATCGGCATGAAAGCGGCGGTGGTGATGAGCGCGCCGGTGAGGCGCGGCATCGCAGTCGCCGAGTAGGAAAAACCGGCGGCTTTCACGCGGTCCCATCCTTCTTCCATCTTCACGACCATCATCTCGACGGCGATGATGCCGTCGTCGACGAGGAGGCCAAGGGCGATGATCAGCGAGCCGAGCGAGACGCGCTCGAGATTCCAGCCCATGCCGAGCATCACGAGCGCCACGACGCCGAGCACGATCGGCACCGACAGGCCGACCACGATGCCGGTGCGCCAGCCGAGGCTCAACAGGCACACGACGAGCACGATCGCCAGCGCTTCCATCAGCGAGCGCTCGAACTCCCAGACCGATTCGCTCACCACCGTCGGCTGATCGGCCACGCGCTCGAGCTCGACGCCATACGGGAGCTCTGCCTGCACCTTGGCGATGGCGGTCTCCAGTGACTTGCCGAGCTCGACGATATTGCCGTCGTCGGTCATCACGAGTCCCAGCATCAACACCTGCTGGCCGTTGTGACGAACCGTGTATTGCGGCGGATCCTCGTACCCTCGGGTGACCGTCGCGAAATCGCCCAGCTTGATCACGCGTCCGCTGGCTGCGATGGGCACGCTGCGAATGTCGTCCAGGCTGTCGAACTGGCCGGTGACGCGGACGAGCACTCGGTCGGTGGCCGTGTCGACGGAGCCGCTCGCGGCAATCGCGTTCTGGCTGCGCAGGCTCTCGGCGATCTGCAACGGCGTGATCCCGAGTGCGGCAAGCCGCTCGTTCGAGAACTCGACGTAGATTTTCTTGGCCTGCTTCCCATAGATGTCGATCTTTTTGACCATCGGCACCTTGAGCAGTCGCCGCTTCACGTCCTCGGCGATGTCCGACAATTCCCACTGGCTAACGCCGTCGCCCTTCACCGCATAGAGCAGGCCGGTGACGTCGCCGTATTCGTCGTTGAAGATCGGACCGACGACGCCGTCGGGAAGCTCGAGCTTGAGGTCGGTGAATTTCTTGCGAGCCTGGTACCACGCTTCGCGCTGATCTGCGTGCGCCGTGCCGCCCTTGACCGAGAGCGTCATGCCAGCGTAGCCCTGGCGTGCATACGTCACGACCTTGTCGAAGTGATCAAGCTGCTCGAACTTCTTTTCCATCCGGTTGAGCACCTCGTCCTGCATCTGCTGGGCGGTGGCACCGGGCCACATCACCATCACCGTCATCGACGGCACGGAGAACTTAGGATCCTCGAGCTGGCCGAGCGTCCGGAAGCCCAGCACGCCGCCGATCATGACGGCGAGGATCACGAACAGCACAGTGGCGCGGTGGTTGAGCGCCCATTCGGTGAGATTGAACGTTTTCATCGCGCGGCCTGCCTGGTTGGGACATCGCCCACGGCAGCGGGCAGGGCGACCTTCAATCCGGGCGCCATTTTCTGAACGCCTGCGGTCACGACCAGCTCGCCGGAGGAAGGCCCGGAAACGAACACCTCGTCGTTGCGATAGGAATGCACCTGCACGTCCACGAGCCGAACCGTTCCCGCGGCATCGCTCCCCTCCCGTCGAACCACCCAGACGGCGGGCTTGCCGTTGTTCTGGGTGATGGCAGCAGCAGGGATTACCGCAGCACTGCTATCGCCGGCAGGGCGCTCGATGACGAGCGTCGCGCTTGCACCGAGCGGCAGCGGACGCGGCGTCGCCGGCTTCAAGCGCGCACGGAACGTGCGCGTTGTCGCAGCTGCTTGCGGTGACAATTCGCGCAACACGACTTCGAATGATTGATCCGGCGCGCTGGTCAACGAAGCGTTGTAGGTCGACGCCTTGAATACCGAGAGTTGATCCTCTGGCACGTTGACGACGATTTCCGGCTCGACGTCTTTCGCGATGGAGACGATGGGCTGGCCCTCTGCGACGACTTGCCCGACCTCGAACTTCACGCTGGTGACGACGGCGTCCTGCGACGCGCGAAGCGCCGTGTACTCGAGGCGATTGCGCGCGAGCTCGAGCTTGCGGGCCTCCGCTTCGGCGGTGGCGTGCGTCGTTTGCGCATGGCTTTGTGCCTTCTCGTCGTCGGAAGGGCTGACCGAACCGTCGGCCTTCAACGCATTGAGGCGGTCGCGGTCGGATTGCGCTTGCTTCGCCTGCGCTTGCGCGGCCGCAACCTGTTGCTGTGCGGCCTCGACAGCGAGCTTGTAATCGGTGTCGTCGAGAACGGCGATGACGTCCCCTTGGCGCACCCTCTGTCCGACGTCCACCTTGCGCGCCATTACCTTGCCGCCTACGCGGAAGCCCTGGTCGACTTCATAGCGCGCCTGCACCGAGCCGAAATAACGGTTGGTTTCGTGCGACTTGTCGTAGCGGACCTCTGCAGTGCGGACGGCGCGCAGCGGTTCGGGTGGCGGTTTGGACGTGCACGCGGACAGGACCGCGACGGCGGTCACCGCCACGACGACCAATGCGGGGGCGAGAGATGGATTCACGTCAGATCCTCGTAACGAGCGGCGGAGTTTCATGATTTCTTCGGTTGCGGGTTGGCGGACGCAGCGGGATCGGCGACGGGCTCGAATGCCTGCCAGCCGCCGCCGAGCGCCTTGTACAGCTGCACGCTGTCGAGCAGCAATTGCGTGTTGGCATCGTTCGCTCCGACGCGCACGGCCAGGCGAACGCGCTGCGCGTCGAGGAGCGGCAAAAGGTCGATCTGGCCGCGGTCGTACAGCGATTGCGCGCGGCCGAGCGCCGCGTCGGCCGATGCAGCGGCGCTATTGAGCGCTTCCGCGCGTCGCCGTTCGTCGGCCAGCGCCACGAGCGTGTTCTCGACGTCCTCGAGGGCTCGGGCGATCGCATCCTCGTAACGCAGGACGGCTTCCCGTTGGCCGCTCTCGGCGATGTCGTTGATCGCCTGCGTGCGGCCGGCGTTGAAGATCGGCATCGCCAGCAGCGCCGCGACGTTGGTGAAGCGTGCAGGGCCGAGGGCGATGCCGTTCAAGTCGATGCTTTCACGGCCGAACGCTGCGCCGAGAAAGAGCCGCGGGAACCACTCGGCCATCGCCTGTTGCCGGCGTGCGTTCGCGGCGTCGAGCTGCGCGCTTGCGGCGAGCAGGTCCGGCCGCCGCTGCAACAACTCGGCAGGCTGTCCCGGACGCGCTGGCGGTACGGTGGGCTCGACGGTCGACGGCGCGATGGTTGCTGCATTGAACGCCTGGCCGCCGATGAGCACGGCGATTCGATGCCGCGACGCGGCGGCAAGCGTTTCGAGCGGGGGTATCGCCGCCCGTGCGCGCGAGGCTTCCGTCTGCGCACGCTCGACGTCGAACGGCGTCGCGAGGCCGACGCGCTGGCGTGCCGTGACAAGGCGGGCCGTCTCGTCCTGCGCGGCCGATATTGCGCGCATCGTTTCGAGCTGCTTCAAGGCGCCTTTCAGCGTGAAGTAATTGGCGGCAACGTCGCTCAGCACCAGCAAGCGGACACCGCGCACGCCGTTTTCGACCGCCAGCGTGTCCGCCGCGGCCGCGGCGGCGCCGGAACGCAAGCGGCCGAAAAGGTCGACCTCCCACGTGACGCCGACGGCGCCCTGCGCCGCCCGGGTATTCGCCGCTTCAGGGACGAAATTCTTGAGGACCGAGTCGTAGTTCGTCTTGTGGTCGAAGGCGTCGGCACCGACGCCGACGGTCGGAAAGAGCCACGAGCGGCTGATCGCTTCTCCACCGCGGGCAGCCCGCAGACGCTCGGCCGCGATCTTCACGTCGCGGTTCTGCTGCGCCGCCCGGCGGATGAGATCCGAAAGCACCGGATCGTTGAATCCTTCCCACCACGCGACTTCCGGTTCTTCCGAGGAGGCGATGGCGGCCGCGAACCGATCCGGAACATCGAGGGAAGGCTTGAGCACGGGTGTGGCACACGCTGCCAACGCCAGCGCAAGAGAGGCCGCGAGTACATGGAAACGGCGAAAAGTGATGCTGGCAGTGGCTGGGTTAGACATGGGAGTGAGCTTAAGGAATGGGCGGCGGCGAGTCGTCAGCGAAGCGTCGGCGTTCTGTCGGGATTTTGTCGGCGTCATCAGCGCGGGGGCCCGTCACGATTACGCCCGGGCGCGTATCGATTTCAGTTCCAGCCGGCAGGTCTCACCAAAAGTTCTCAAGGGATCGGAACCCTGCGACCGGGCGAGCTGGCGCATCTCTTCGACGGTGAGGTTGCGCGAGAAATACTGCTCGGTGATGCGCGCCAGAAGGCGTTCCGCCTCGGCGACGACGGGTTGCGAGGCGGTGAGGCGAATGCGATTGGTCAGCGCATACAGTGGCAGCAGTTTTTCGGGGTCACCGAGCGTGTGGGTGAAAGCGTCGATCAGAAGCTTCGCGCATTCGGCGATGAAGTCTCCGTACAGCTTTTCTCGCTGCCGCATGTCCCTGACGTTGAGCTCACGCCGGGTGAGCGTCCTCTGGGTGATCCAGGCGGTTGCTATGGTGGCCGATCCACCGACGAGCGAGCCCAGCACGCCGGCCATGGCGGTGATGAAATTGGTGTCCATGACTATCCCGCCGCCAGTCCCTCGCCTGACTGGCCATATGCCTTCTTCAGTCTTTCGATCACATCGCGCTCGATCTGCGTCGTCTGAACCGGGCCCAATTCCTCGACCGACCGTTTGCGAATCAGGAAATGCATGACGAGCAGGTTGTGCAGCTTGGCGAAAGCAATTGGGTTGGCAGTGCCGCACACCGACGCGTCGTTATGCAGCACGCGCTCCACGACGCCCGGGTCGAGGATCTTTACCTGACACAACGATGCGAGCTTGGAAATCTCGCGATCGAGCTCGTCGAGGTTCTTCGCCCACCAGGCGATTCGAAGGAGATCCGGATCGGTCGTCATGCTTCGCTCCTTCGCAGTGCGGCGGTTCGGCGCACCGGGGCAGGGCGGCTATCCGAATCGGTGCTCATGAGGCGCTCCGTCCATGTCCCGCGCGCGCTGCGCTGGCGTTCCGCGCGCCCCGCGGGCGACCCTTCTCCTTCATGGATCCGTCGCCGCCGCGTGCTGGATGCTTGGCGGTGGTCAGCGGCGTCAGCACCTCGCGAATGCGTGCAAGCATCGCGGTCTGCTCCGGCGACGGCTGGATTCTTTGCACGCGCTTGTCCGCGAGCACGCGGTCGAGGAGGGTGAGCAGGTGCTGGCGATCCTGCGGGTCGCGCAAGAGCGCTGGCAAAGTCATGACTGCCTGGTCCGGCTCGTATCGAGCGATGATTTCCTGCTTGCCACCGATCCGTCGGGCCTCGTCCATCGGCAGGTCGGGCAGGAAGTCGCGGTATTCGGCGAGTAGATCGTGCGCGAGCTGCAGCCGGGATAGCGGCAGCGGCTCGTCCTTGTGCGCCATCAGGAAGCCGACGCGCGCGAGCGCTTCGGGGTAGCCTCCCTCTCCGATCGCTGCGATTGCTTCCTTGACGTAGGAGAGCTTCCGCGGATCGGACGGCAGCGCCTTCGCCTCACCGTCTTGCTCATAGGGCAGGTAGAAGGCCGCGAGGTTGCCGTAGATCTCGAAAAACGTCGCTTCGGAAAACGCATCGCGCAGTGCGCGCTGCAGGTCGAGCGATGCACTCGTCAATTCGGACACGAGCGATTCGACGTTGCGAAGCGGATGATCGGGCGAAGTCGCCTGGCGGTGCTCCTTCACGGCGTTTGCGACCGGCTCGAGCCACGAGAACGCAGGGTTGAGGTCGGAGAAAGACCACCGCTGCGCGCGCAGCGGATGAAAGAGGCGCGAGAGTTTCGCGCCATATTCGTTCGTGACCGCCTTGACGACCGGCCGCCCGAAAAGCTCGTACGCGCGCTGGTTGAACTCGGAAACCGCGCTGACGGCTGCGAACGGCCTTTCGTCGGCACGCTTGAAGCGATTGAGGCGCGCGGCTATCTCTTCCAGGCGCAGTTCTTCGAACGTCACGTCGTACGACGCCGCGCTGCCTTGCTTGTTCTCCGTGATGCGCATTCCGTAAAGCCCGGGCGGAAGCGCTTCGATTGACTTCAGGACGGACACGATCTGCGCGTGCTCCTTCTTGGCGACCCGGCCCGAGACGAAGATGCCAAGGTGACCGATGTCCTCGTGCATCAACCCGACGATGACCTGGCCGCGTGCCTTGATTTCCTCGGTGCTGCCGTAGACGTCAGCAACCCAGTTGAACGCCTGCTGCGGCGGCGTGATGTTGTCGCCCAGTGACGCGAACAACACGATCGGAACCTTGATCTGGCGCAGGTCGAACATTCCGCGCGGACCGCCTTGGGGCGTGCCGGACCACACCTTGTTTCCGACGAAGAGGTTCTGCGTGATCCATTCGATCTCCTCGCGGTTCATCAGGAAGTACCCGCCCCACCAGCGCTCGAATTCGAGGAAGCGCGCCTGCTCGGTGTCGATGTTGGCGAAAACGTTGTAATACTTGTCCCAGAATGTATTGGCGGGATTGAGGTTCTCGAAGTTCTGCACGAGATAGGCGCCGTCGAATTTTCCGCCGCCGATGTCGGCAGCGAGCGATGAGAGCCATGTGCCGCCGAGAAGGCCGCCCGCGTAGCGCATCGGGTTGTCGCCCTCGCCCTCGCGCCAGGCTCCGCCCCAGTAGGACATCGGGGCGCCAACCATCACGATCGGGCCCGTGTCGTCCGGGTTGGACGCGGCGAGCATCATCGCGGCCCAACCGGCCTGGCAGTTGCCCACGATCGCCGGCTTGGCGGCGTTCGGATGGAGCTCCCGTACCCGATGCACGAACTCGCGTTCCGCCTCGCACACGTCCAGCAGCGTTTGGCCCGGCTCCGGATTCTTGAAGAAGACGACGAAGTACACAGGGTGACCTTCACGCAGCGCCACGCCAACCTGCGAATCGTCCTTGAAGCCACCGATGCCCGGACCGTGGCCGCCCCGTGGGTCGATGATCACGTAAGGGCGGCGATCGGGGTCGACCGTCACGCCTTTGGGCGGAACGATGCGCAGCAGCGCGTAGTTGACGGGACGCTTCAACGAGCGTCCGTCCAGGATCGTCTCGTAATCGAAGTGAAGGACCGGCGGCAATCCCTGCCGCTCATGCTCGAGGAAGTTGTTGCCCCGCTGGCGCAACGTGTCCCAGAACAGGATGGAGCGCTGCACGAAGTCCACGGCGTACTGCGCCGCGCCGCCCGATAGTTGAGAGACGGCCATAGGATTGGACTGCGCGGCACCGACGGCGCGCTCGTACGCTTTTTTCACGCGCTCGTTGTAACGGTCGAGCGCGAGCTTCGTGCGCGTTTGCACGAGCTTTGTGACCTTGGCGGAAACGTCGTGGCTGTCGCAAAGCTGGCGGGCGGAAGTGGTCATGACAATGCTTTCTCTGATTGAGGGAGAGGGGGCGTTTCGGGCGGGGCGTTCGGCGTGCGGTCGCCGCAGGGCCGGAGGTCGCAGGCAATCGATGCCAGCAGCTCGTGTCCGGAGGCGAACTCGCGCTGCTGGCCGGTGACGAGGTTCTCGACGCGACCGGTAAGCGCATCGGGGCTTGCGTCGCCGCGCACCTTGACAACGTAGGCGCGCCGCGTCGGGAATTTCGCGTCGGCGTTGAGCGTCATGGCCTGGTCTCGGTTTTCATGCAGCGTACGGTAACGCCTGCCACCGGCCGAGTTGTGAGCGAAACGTCTGCGTTCAGTGGGGATTCGATGACGATCCACGATGCAAACGCGATGTTTCGCTTATGACTCGAGAGTGGCTAGCCCCTAGCATGGATGCCGGGCTTACGGACACGGCAGCCAACGCATGAACATCAAACTTTCTTTAGGCTGGTTCTATCGCGCCGCGATAATCGCGCTGGCCGTGTGGATCCTGCACAGCTTCGTTCAGGCTTTGCTGGCGGCTTGTGTGACCGCAATCGCCAGTTGGCCGCTCTACAGGCGATTCTCGGCCCGATGGGGAGCTCGCGTCGGGTCGGCTGGAACCTCGTTGGCGTTCACGGGTTTGATCGTCGTGCTCGTGCTGGTACCGATGATCGTTGCGTTCGGGGCGCTGCTTACCGAAACGCACGCGTTGCTCATCGACATCGCAGCAGCGGACAGGACGGGAATCGGCGCTCCGGACTGGCTCTCGCACGTACCGCTGGTCGGACCTTACCTGGACGCTCGCTGGCAGCGCGAATTCGCGCATCCAGGAGACTTGACAATGTGGACGCAGCGCACCGATCCGACGGCACTTCTGGGGTGGGCGCAGTCGCTGGGGCAGTTCATGGTTCGGCACGTATTCATCGTCGCGTTCACGATTCTGTTGCTGTTCTTCCTGTATCAGCGGGGTGAAACGCTGGCGCACGAGTTGAGGCGCGTGCTGCGCGACTGCATCGGCAGACAGGCCGAGCGCTACGTCGACATTAGTACGCGAGCTGTGCGCGCTTCGGTGAACAGCATGCTGCTCGTTGGTCTGTTCGATGGAGTGGCAGCCGGCATCGCATACGCAATAACCGGCGTCCCTCACGCGGCTCGATGGGCTGCGATCACGGGCGCGCTCGCGATCGTGCCCTTCCTTGGTTACGTAGCCCTCGCCGCCCTCGCGCTGCAATTGGCGATGAAAGGCGCTGGCGCGACGGCCGGGCTGGCGTTGGCGATGGGCTGCGTGGTCCTCCTATGCGGCGACAAGATCGTGCGGCCGGCCATCGCCGACAACGGAATCCGCTTGGGTTTCGTATGGGTGCTGATGGGCTGCCTGGGTGGCTTCGAGGCGCTGGGACTGGTCGGCGTCGTGGTGGGTCCGGTCGTGATCAGCCTCGCGAGGGAGCTGTGGGATCAGCGCGTCCACGATGCTTCGAACCTCGCTGGATGTCCGCAGCGCGTAGTGCAGAAACGGGCGTCACTTTAGGCCGACTTCGTCTTGTCGAGCAGTGCCCGCGCTTTCGCGCCAGCAGATGTATTCAGCGCTTCGGGAAGCTGGGCAACGAGCGCGGCAAGCGCACTTCGGTCTTTGGCCGTTGCGCCGTGGCGGTCGCACAATTCGATAAGCGCCATCAACTCGAGCCATGGCGCTTCCTGCGCTCTGGCTTCGACGATCGCGCGTCGAACCGAGGCGTCGGCAACCTTGCGCTCGTCACGCGAACGAGCGATCGCAGCCTCGAGCAGGTAGAGCTGCACTAGATACACGCGCTCGTTCAGCTGGCCCGCCATCGCAAGCGCTTCGTCGAGCTGCCTTTGCGCTCCATCCAGATCACCGGCAAGGAACAGCGCCTCGGTTGCATACCCCAAGGTCTCGCTTGCGCCGACGAGCATTCCAAGGCGGACGTTGTCTTCGTACGCGTCGCGAATTCGTTGATAAGCGTCGTGCGGTGCGCCCATCCGGGCGTCCGCCAAGGCGCGAAACCACCGGCATGCAGTTCGACCGTGAGCGAGCGCGTATTCCTCCACGAGCGCATGCATCTCATCGGCAAGAGCGGCCACACGCTCGGCGTTGCCGAGGCGCACCTCGAGCAGCGCGCCGTGCCAGATTGCCACGAGCCGCGCCATCGGCCATCCCCGATCCCGAGCGCGGGCGTTTGCGCGCTCCACACAGGCGCGCGCGCCCTCGACCAGGCCCAGATGAACGAGGGGGTTCGCGAGCAGCCCAAGCACGGCGACCTGCGGATCCACGAGGAATTCTCCGGGACCCACGTCCAGCTGCTCGGCAAGGGCGAGCCCGCGCTCGAGCCATCTCTTGGCAGACAGCGATCGCCCCTGAAGCTGATCGACCTCTCCATGCACGGTGCACGCGGTCGAGACAAGCAGCGGATCATCCGTCGCCGAACCAAGTGCTTCCGCTCGACCGGCGACCGCGAGCGCCTCGTCATACTCCGCGCGCAGGCAAAGCATCCAGCCGAAACCGTGAAGCAGGCGCCCGCGCATCGGATGCTGCGGAATTTCGTCGAGCAGCGAATACGCTCGCTGGAGTGCGCTCCTTGCTTCGGTGCCCGCCCCAAGCACCCGGGTAGCTGCGAGGCCGTAAAGCGTTCCGATAGTAACTTGCAGTGCGCTTCGCCCGAGACTGTCGGGCGCCTGCTCGATCAGCCGCGACGCCCGTTCGATGATCCTCATGCACTCTTCCGGGCTGAAGTGCGCAAGGGCGGCTTCGGCGGCTTCGGCGTAGTAGCGCACAGCGGCGGTGGCTTCGCCGGCCCGCTCGAAGTGCATAGCCAACTCGGCCGCGGTGACCGGCACTCCTGCGGCGAGCTCTCGTTCCAGTGCCGCGCCGATTTTTCGGTGAAGGTTTGCACGGGCCGATTGCCCCGCGCGCTCGTACAACACTTGGCGGAACAGCGCGTGCCTGAACGAATACGGTGACTCTGCCGCGCCGTTGCCCTCCTCGGCGCCCGCGCCGACGAGCCACAGCTGCTCGCGTGCCAGCTGGTCGCAGGTGTCACTAACCCAGGCAGCGTCCCGCTCGAGCGCGGACGCGATCGTATTGACTCGGAACTGGACACCGCAAACGGCAGCCGCCGAGAGCAAGGTGCGCTGGTCGTTCTCCAGCTTGGCGATGTAATGCTCGATAATCGCCGCCAGGTTCTCGGGAATGGCGATTTTCGCCACTTGCTCGGGGGCAACGCGGCCACCCCTTTGCGCGTTGCGCGCGCCCAGCTCGCGCATAACGGATGCGATGAATAGCGGCAATCCGTCGGTGCGCTCGTGCAACGCGCGCACGAACGCTTCGTCGCTGGCGATCGCTGGTAATCGCTCCGTCACGTAGTCGGCGACCTCGCGTTCGGAGAACGGATCGAGAACGATCTCCTCGCACAGGTCATGCAGGCGCAGCTCGTGCCGCAGCAGCTTGAGCGGATGGTCGAGCACCACGACCTCGGCGAGACGAAAGCTTGCAAGCCACATGAACCGACCGCTGCCACGGCGCCGGGCGATGTAGTCGAGGAGCTGGATCGTCGCGCGGTCGCCCCAATGCAGGTCCTCGGTGACCAGCAACAGCGGCCCGCGCTCGCCCGAGCGATCGAGAACCTCACCCATCTCGCGCAGCATGCGATCCGGGCTGACCCCCGCGAGCTCTCGGCGCAGCGCTTCGCGCTCGTCCCCGGTGCTAAGCCACGGCAGCTGCAAGAGCCAGGTCGGTGCGACAGCACGCAGCAAAGCGACGAGAGTGCCGTCGTTTCGGCACAGCTCGGACAGAGCTTCCAGCACGGGCAGATACGGCTCCCCAGCACCGTAGTGCTCGACACACTGGCCGCGGGCGATAGCGACATCTCCAAGCGTTGCGACGAACTGTTCGATGAGCGTCGTCTTGCCGACACCCGGCTCGCCGGCGACCCAGACAATCGCGCGCTTGCCGCTGCACGCGAAGTCCCAGGCGCGGTGCAGTCGTGACAGCGGTTCCGCGCGCCCGATGAAGTGGGGTACCGGCGCGACGACAACGCTCGAAATGCTTGGCTGGACGGCTGGCGCAGCGGGGATCGCACTGGCAGCGGCAATGAAGCGATACCCGCGCCGCGACACGGTGGCGATGAAACGCGGTCTGCGGGCATCGTCGTCGAGCGCCGTCCGCAGGTCGCTGATGGCGGTCCTCAATACCGAGTCGGTCACGAACTGGTGCCCCCAAACCTCATCGAGCAAAGCGTTCGTGGTCAGCAAGGCCCCCGGCTGGCGTACGAGCGCGCACAGGACGGCGAATGGCGTCGGCGCGAGCGACACCGCGATTCCGTCGCGCAACAGCCGCGCGTTCGGCTCGTCGAGCTCGAAGTGGTCGAAGCGCACTCGAACCGGATTGGAACTGGCCGAAGATCGGGCGTGGTCGGTGCGTTCAGCCACTTCGTACTTACGGGTCTCTTGGGGCACGCGGGAACAGCGCTTCGATCACTCTCGAAAGCAGAGGCGCACTCGTCGCGGAGGCACGCCAGCGCATTGGGGATTTAAGCACGGTACTACCTCGCCTTGCAGACGGCGGGCGTGGCTAGACGAGCGTTTGAACCGGGGGGTATTGCACTCCCAGTCAGCGGCAATCTGCCGCGCGGTCGGCAGCGCGTCGCGCACGGGGATCGGTCCGCGCTGCAGGCGATCGGCCAGTGTCTCACCATCCACGAACTCCAGCACGAGGGCGGGAACGCCCTCGACATCCTCGAGCCCGTAAATCGCCCCGACATGCGGATGATTGAGGGCGGCGAGCGCTCGCGCTTCGCCGCCGAAGCGCGCCAACCGATCGGGATCGGCGATGAAGACCGGCGGCAACACCTTGATGGCAACATC
>Ga0207691_10004790_pt1 | contig 13094 bp, 10 predicted proteins | sample KBSM13metaG_FD_184327 | JGI IMG/M metagenome (GOLD analysis project Ga0207691, IMG submission 184327) | Miscanthus rhizosphere microbial communities from Kellogg Biological Station, Michigan, USA - KBS M1-3 metaG (SPAdes) (version 2) | ecosystem: Host-associated > Plants > Roots > Rhizosphere >... | reverse complement strand
ATTCTTGTTGCACGCGGCGACGCCGAGCGCGAGGACCGCAACGGTCACGATCGCAAGCTTCTTCATGAGTCTTTCACTCCCTTAAAAATGCCCCTGGGGTGGGCACGCCCGGGCCTGCCGCTGCGAGTCGTCAGGCCAGATCGGCGGGAATAGCGACAATCCCTACCCTCGTACAAGGGATTATTTCACAAGGCTGAATTGACCATATAAAGATATCTTTATATCCTTATGCCGTGACTGTGGCGCTACCCTTGGCTGACCGATTCCAGGCGCTTGCCGATCCTACTCGGCTGCGCATCGTCGCGCTGCTGCGGTTGATGGAGCTGTCGGTCGGAGAGCTGGCGCAGGTTCTCGGGCAAAGCCAACCGCGCGTCTCGCGCCACCTGAAGATCCTCGCCGATGCGGGGGTATTGGAGCGCCGCAAGGAGGGCAGCTGGGTATTCCTGACGCTCGCCGAAGCGGAGCGCGTCGACCCGTTGTTCGCGCTGGTTGACGAGTGGGCTGACGGGGCGACCCAAGCATTGTTCGCTGCCGACGCCGCTCGTACCGAATCGATCCGCGCCGAACGTGCCGAGGCCGCCAACCGCTATTTCGCGGGTCACGCTGAGATCTGGGACCAGATCCGGTCGCTGCACGTCGCCGAATCCGAGGTCGAGCGCGCGATCGATGCCTCTCTCGGAAATCGACCGCTTGGGCGGCTCGTCGACATAGGGACCGGCACGGGCCGGATGATCGAGCTGTTCGGCCCGCGCGCGAGCCAGGCGATCGGCATCGACCGCTCGTCCGACATGCTGCGCGTCGCGCGAGTAAAGCTCGAGGCTGCGGGCATCCCGTCAAGCCTCCGCCAGGGAGACATGTACGCGTTGCCGCTCGCCGACCAGACTGCGGACAGCATCATCATCCACCAGGTGCTGCATTATGCCCACTCACCGGCATCGGCGATCGCCGAGGCCGCTCGGGTGCTGGCGCCCGGCGGTACGCTGCTGGTCGTCGACTTCGCCGCGCACGAGCGCGAGGAGCTGCGCGAGCGCGATGCTCACATCCGCCTCGGCTTCGAGGACGAGGTGATGGGAAATTGGTTCGATGCCGCCGGACTGGAGGTCGACCAGGTCCGGCACCTCAAGGGCGGTGAGCTGACCGTAACCCTGTGGCGCGGCGTCAAGGCCCTGGCCCGGCAGCGGAGGGCGGCATGAACGCCTTCGAATCCCTCGGCCACCACCTCCCTCTGTTCGCTGAGGCACGCGGCGATATCCAGGTCAGCTTCGAATTCTTCCCGCCGAAGACGGAGAAGATGGATCAGACGCTGTGGGACTCGATCAAGACCCTTGAGCCCCTTCATCCGCGCTTCGTCTCGGTGACCTACGGCGCGGGCGGTTCGACCCGTGAGCGGACGCACGCGACCGTCGAGCGCATCCTCAAGGAAACGGCGCTGACCCCGGCGGCACACCTTACCTGCGTCGCCGCGAGCCGCGATGAGATCGACGCCGTCGCGCGCGACTATTGGCAGCTTGGCGTCCGCAACATCGTGGCGCTGCGCGGCGATTCCCCGGAGCCCGGAACGAAATATCAGCCACACCCCGAGGGCTATCGCGATGCAACGGAACTCGTTGCCGGCCTGAAGCGCGTCGCGCCGTTCGACATCTCGGTCGCCGCCTATCCAGAGGTCCATCCGGACTCGTCGACGCGCGCGTTCGACATCGAGAACCTGAAGCGAAAGGTTGATGCCGGCGCCGACCGGGCGATCACCCAATTTTTCTTCTCGCCCGATTGCTTCTTTCGTTTTCGCGATGAGGCCGCGGCAGCGGGCATCGACGCTGAGATCGTCCCGGGAATCCTTCCTGTCTCAAACGTCGCCACTACCCGCCGCTTCGCCCAGTCCTGCGGCGCTTCGATCCCTCAGTGGCTCGACGATCTGTTCGAAGGGCTGGACGACCTCCCTGCGGCGCGCCAGCTCATCGCGGCAACCGTCGCTGCGGAGCTGTGTGGCCAGCTCTATGCCGGCGGGGTCCGCCACTTCCATTTCTACACGCTCAACCGTGCAGAGCTCAGTTACGCGATCTGCCACCTGCTGGGCGTGAGGGCGAAAAAGTCATGAGTGCATCCCAGACCCTCCGCAACGAAGCTGCCAAGCGCATCCTGATCAAGGACGGCGCTTACGGCACCTCGATCCAGGCCCGGAAGCTGCAGACGGCCGATTATTGCGGCCCGCTCGACCTGTTGAAAGACCAGCGCGGCAATAACGACCTCCTCAATATCACGAAGCCGGAGATCGTCCGCTCGATCTGCGAGAGCTTTGCCGATGCGGGCGCTGAAATCCTCGCGACCAACACCTTCAACGCCAATGCCATCAGCCAGGCGGACTATGGCGCCGAGGCGCTCGTCAGGAAGATCAATGTCGAGGCAGCGCGGATCACGCGCGAAGTGGCCGATCGCGATGGCAAGCAGCGCTGGGTGGCAGGCGCGTTAGGGCCGACCAACAAAACGCTTTCGCTGTCGCCCAACGTCAACGACCCCGCCTATCGCGAAGTCGACTTCGACCAGGTGAAAGCGGTCTACCGCGAGCAAATCGAAGCGCTGGTCGAAGGCGGTGTCGACTTCGTGCTGGTCGAGACGATCTTCGACACGCTCAACGCCAAGGCCGCGGTGATGGCGACGCTGGAGGCTGAGCAGGCGCTCGGCCGCGAGCTGCCGCTGATGATCTCCATGACCCTGACCGACCTCAGCGGCCGCAACCTTTCCGGCCACACGGTCGAGGCTTTCTGGGCGTCGGTGCGCCATGCGCGGCCGGTGACCATCGGGCTCAATTGCTCGTTCGGAGCCGCGCAGCTGAGGCCGCACCTGACGGCACTATCGGCTTTGGCTGACACGCTGGTCATGGCCTACCCCAATGCCGGGCTTCCCAACGAGCTTGGCGAATATGACGAAGCGGCGGAGCAGACTGCTGCGCAGGTTCGTGACTGGGCCGAGAATGGCCTCGTCAACATCGTCGGCGGATGCTGCGGGACGACTCCCCTGCACATCGCCGCTATTGCCGGGGCGGTGCGCGATTGCACGCCGCGCACTGTCCCGGCTCCTCGCGCGGGCACGTTGCTTGCCGGGCTCGAGCCCATGCTCATTGCCGCCTGACGACCCCATGGAGATGACAGGCGTGAGAGATGCCGGCGCGGGCGCGCGTTTTGTGAATATTGGCGAGCGTTGCAACGTTACCGGCTCCGCCCGCTTCAAGAAGCTCATTCTCGCGGGCGATTATGACGCCGCCATCGAAGTCGCTCGTGACCAGGTCGAGAACGGCGCGCAGATCGTCGATGTAAACATGGACGAGGCTCTGCTCGACTCAGAGCAGGCCATGACCGTGTTCCTGAAACGCATCGCGGCCGAGCCGGACATCGCCCGGGTGCCGGTGATGATCGACAGCTCCAAGTGGAGCGTGATCGAGGCGGGCCTCAAGTGCGTGTCGGGTAAGCCCATCGTGAACTCGATCTCTATGAAGGAGGGCGAGGGCCCGTTCCTCGAGCTCGCCCGCAAGTGCCGGTCCTACGGCGCCGCCGTCGTGGTGATGGCTTTCGACGAGGTCGGGCAGGCCGATACGCAGGAGCGCAAGGTCGAGATCTGCGAGCGTGCCTACAAGCTGCTGACAGCCGACGGCACCGATTCCAGCGACATCATCTTCGATCCCAACATTTTCGCAGTCGCGACCGGGATCGACGAGCACCGCCGCTATGCGATCGACTTCATCGAAGCGTCGCGCGAGATTCGCCGCCGCTGCCCCGGCACGCACATCTCTGGCGGCCTGTCGAACCTCAGCTTCTCGTTCCGCGGCAACGAGCCCGTACGCCGTGCGATGCACAGCGTGTTTCTCTACCACGCGATCCCGGCGGGCATGGACATGGGCATCGTCAATGCAGGCCAGCTCGACGTCTACGACCAGATCGATCCCGAGCTTCGCGAAGCTTGCGAGGACGTCATCCTCGATCGGCGCGAAGATGCGACGGAGCGGCTGATCACGCTCGCCGAGGCATTCAAGGGCACCGACGAGGCCGAGGAGAAGAAGCTCGCCGAGTGGCGCTCTCTGCCCGTCGCCGAGCGGCTGTCCTACGCCCTGGTGAAGGGGCTCGACGCGCACATCGTCGAAGACACCGAGGAAGCGCGCCAGCAGTTCGCTCGGCCGATCGAGGTGATCGAAGGCCCGCTCATGGACGGGATGAACGTCGTCGGCGACCTGTTCGGGTCGGGCAAGATGTTCCTTCCGCAGGTGGTGAAGTCGGCGCGCGTCATGAAGAAAGCAGTCGCGCATCTCATTCCCTTCATCGAGGAGGAGAAGGAGAGGACCGGCGCCACCCAGGGCAAGGGCCGGATCGTAATGGCGACCGTGAAGGGCGACGTTCACGATATTGGTAAGAACATCGTCGGCGTCGTGCTTCAGTGCAACGGCTTCGAGGTCATCGACCTCGGCGTCATGGTGCCCTGGCAGGACATCCTCAAAGCCGCGAACGACAACCAGGCCGACATGATTGGCCTCTCGGGCCTGATCACCCCGTCGTTGGATGAAATGGTGACAGTCGCGGGTGAAATGCAGCGCGCGGAGATGAACCTCCCGCTGCTGATCGGCGGGGCAACGACGAGCAAGGCGCATACGGCGCTGAGGATCGACCCGGCCTACACCGGCCCCGTTATCCACGTGCTTGACGCCAGCCGTGCGGTCGGCGTCGCCTCGAGCCTGGTGTCTGACACGCAGCGCGAGCCGCTCATTATCTCCACCGCTGACGACTACGATAAACTGAGGAAGTCGCGCGAGCGAAGCGGCCAAAGCGAGCTTGCGAGCCTGGCCGACGCGCGGGCCAACGCCTTCCCGTTCGATCCATCTGGCCAGGCTCCGGCTCCGACCTATCCCGGCCTGCATAATTTCGGCGACTGGCCGCTGGTCGACCTTAAGGCGTCGATCGACTGGACGCCCTTCTTCCGCGCCTGGGAGTTGGCGGGCAACTATCCGGCGATCCTCGACGATCCGGTCGTCGGCGAGAGCGCTCGCAGCCTGTTCAAGGACGCGAACGAGATGCTCGATCAGCTGATTGCCGAGCGCTGGGTGACGCCCAAGGCGACCGTCGGGCTTTGGCGCTGCAAGCGTGAGGGCGACGACGTGCTGGTGCTCGCCGGCAATGACTGGACCCGCATTCCTTTCCTTCGCCAGCAGGTGAAGAAGCGCGAAGGGCGCGCGAACCATTGCCTTGCCGACTTCATCAATCCGGATGGCGAGGACTGGATCGGCGGCTTCGCAGTCGGCATCCATGGGCTGGAGCCGCACCTCGAGCGTTTCAAGCAGACGATCGACGATTACGACGACATCCTGCTGAAGGCGCTCGCCGACCGGCTGGCGGAGAGCTTCGCCGAAGTGCTTCACGCGACCGTCCGCAACCGGCTGTGGGGGTATGCGGACGAGCATTTCTCGACCGCCGACCTGATCCGCGAAAAGTTCGTCGGGATTCGTCCGGCACCCGGTTATCCCGCCTGCCCGGACCACAGTTTGAAACCGATGCTGTTCGACATGCTCGGCGGCAATCCCGGTGAGGTGACACTGACCGAGAATTTCGCGATGCTCCCGACCTCGGCGGTGTCCGGCTTCTATTTCGGCCATCGCGACAGCCAGTATTTCGGCGTGGCTCGGATCGGTCGCGACCAGCTCGAGGATTATTCCGAACGGCGCGGTGTGTCTGTCGAAGAGGCGGAACGCTGGCTGCGGCCGAACCTCGACTAGCTGAGGATTGCCGACTAGCGGCCTAACGATGTTCCGGCGGCTGCTACTGTTGTTTGCTCTCTTGGTCGTTCCTGCGCTCGCTCATGCGCGCGGGATCGAGCCGGAATTGGTGGCGGAAGGTCCCGCGCCGGCCGGCGGCGAGGTCGAGCTTGCGATCCACATGCGCACCAATGCCGGTTGGCACGGATACTGGCAAAATCCCGGCGACGCCGGGCTGCCGATGGATGTGAAGTGGCAGCTGCCGAAGGGCGTTGCCGCGGGCCCGCTTCGGTACCCTGTGCCGTCGCGCCTGACGGTCGCGGACCTCATGAACTACGTCTACGAGCACGACTATGCCGTGCTCGTGCGGCTGAAGATTCCGGCGGGGGCGCAAGGGACCGTGCCGATCAGGGCTGACGCGCACTGGCTGGCCTGCACCGACAAGATCTGCGTGCCCGAGCAGGGCCAGCTCTCGCTCGACCTGCCAGTCGGCACCGGGACGCCGAACCGGGCGCAGTTCGACGCATGGCGGCGCGCCCTGCCGCAGCCCCTGGTCACGGTCGGGCATTTCGCCGTTGAGCAGGGCAAGCTTCGGGTCGCGGTCCCGATCCCGGCGAGTGTCGAGATTCGAGAGCCTTATCTCTTCCCGGTCAACGACAACGTCGTCGATTACGAAGCGCCGCAGTCGTTCAGGCGATCCGGCGACTGGGTCGTCGCCGAGCTTCAGATGAAGACCGCTCCAAGCGAATTTTCCGGCGTGCTGGCGTCGGCGGACGGCCGCGGGCTCGAGTTCAAGGCGGTTCCCGGTGCGGTGCCCGAAGGCGGATCCCCTCTCAGCGGCCTGGGATGGAACGTCGTTCTGATCGCCGTCCTCGGAGCGATTGCTGGCGGCATTCTGCTCAACCTGATGCCGTGCGTCTTCCCGATCCTTGCACTGAAGGCGCTCCACCTCTCGCGCGCCGGGGGCGATGCGCGCGAAGTCCGTTCCGACGCATTTGCCTACACAGCGGGTACCGTGGTCGGCACTGGCGCGCTCGGTGCAGCCCTGCTCGCCATCCGGGCTGCTGGCGCCGAGGCCGGCTGGGCGTTTCAGCTGCAGGACCCGCGGACCATCATGCTTCTGCTCCTCCTAGCCGTTGGGATCACCGCCAACCTGTTAGGCCTGTTTGAGCTTCCGGTGCTGGGCGGCCGCGCGCAACCGGCCGGGAGCTTCGGGACCGGAGCCCTGGCTGCATTCGTCGCCACGCCATGCGCAGGCCCCTTCCTCGGCGCCGCTCTGGGAACCGCGCTGCTGCTGCCGCTCGCCGGGTCGATTGCGGTTTTCGCCGCGCTGGGATTGGGGCTCGGCCTGCCGTTCCTAGCGGTTGCTCTCGTTCCGGCGCTCCGGCGCTGGCTGCCAAAGCCGGGGCAATGGATGGACCGGCTGAAGCGCTTCCTCGCGATCCCCATGGCGATGAGCGCGGCAGCCGCGCTCTGGCTATTATATCGCCAGGCCGGCGACGGCGGTCTCCTTGTCGGAACCGCCGTCAGCATGGGTGTGCTTTTCGCCGCATATGAGGCCGGCCGGCTCCAGCGTCGTGGCAAGGCGGGCGCCTGGGGCGGTGCGATTGCAGCAATCCTGCTCGCGGGCGCCGGGATCGCGCTGGTTCCTCAGCGAACTTCCACGTCGCATGCGGTCGGCGCGGATGCATGGAGCGAAGCGGCCGTCTCGCGCGCACTCGCGACCGGCCATCCCGTCTTCGTCTACTTCACCGCCGACTGGTGCCTGACCTGCAAGGTCAACGAAGCTGCCGCGATCGACCGCTCGGAGGTGCGCAAGGCGTTGGCGGCGTCGGAGGTGATGGTCCTCGCTGGCGACTGGACCAACGGCGATCCGGCTATCACCCGTTTCCTGGAGAGCCGGGGAAGGGCGGGGGTGCCGCTCTACTTGTGGTACGTTCCGGGAGAGGCGCCGGACGAGCTGCCGCAGGTCCTTACACCCCAGATGCTCATTGACCGCGCTCAGCAGGCGAAGCCGCAGAAGCGCGGCTGAAGACCTTCTTCCCGGCCACCCACGTCTCCAGAACCTGCGTTTTTGCGAGCGATTGCGCGTCAACTTCCGTCGGATCGCGGTCAACGATGATGAAATCGGCCCATTTTCCGGGCTCAAGCGAACCAATCTTGTCCTCCGCGAAGCCCGCGTAGGCTGCGCCGCGGGTGTAAGCGCGCAGCGATTCACCGAGGGTCAGCCGCTCGGCGGGCATCCAGCCTCCGGGCGGTTGTCCCTCCACGTCCTGCCGGCTGATCCCGGCTGCGAGACCTGGAAACGGATTGGGAGACTCGACCGGGAAATCGGTTCCGAAGGCGAGCTTCGCACCGGCCTTCAGGACCGTTTTCCACGCATAAGCGCCCGCCAGGCGGTTCGTGCCGAGCCGAGCCTCCGCCATCAGCCGGTCGCTCGTCTGGTGGGTCGGCTGCATCGAGGCGATGATCCCGGCCGGCGCGAGACGCGGGATGTCCGCTGGATCGACGATCTGGAAGTGCTCGATCCGCCACCGCCTATTGGCGCCGTATTTCTTCGACAGCTGCTCATAGACGCCAATGATCTGCGCATTGGCAGCATCGCCGATCGCGTGGGTGGCGACCTGGAATCCCGCCGCCGCAGCGCGGTCGGCCAAAGCGATCATCTCGGCGTCGGAGTGGAACTGCAGCCCGCTGGAGCCGGGGCTGTCGGCATAGGGCTTCTTGAGCCAGGCACCGCGGGAGCCGAGGGCGCCGTCGGCGAATAGCTTGATGCCCGAAGCCCGCAGCCGGTCCCCGTAGAGCCAACCGGTCGGGTGCGGGACAGCCGCCATCGATTCCGTGCCCGACAGGTAAGCCATCAGGCGAACATTCAGACGCCCGGCCCGGCCCGCGCGATTGAACGCGTTCCAGTCGGCGACCCGGGTGCTCATCGAGCCAACGCCGGTCACGCCGACGCTGAGGAGTATCTCCTGCGCTTTCGCCAAAGCCTGGTCGTTCTCGGCGTCGGTTGGCTCCGGGGTGACCTTGTCGAGCAACTGCTTGGCAGCGTCGACAAAGACGCCGTCATGGATTTCGCCGCCGTGGGGGGCGGGAGTGGCCGCCGTGACGCCCGCGGCCTTCATCGCGGCACTATTCACCACGTAAGCGTGGCCATCGACGCGCTCGAGAACCACGGGGCGATCGGAAACGATCGCATCGAGGTCGGCAGCCGTCGGGAATTTCTTGTCGGGCCACAGCTCCTGGTTCCAGCCGCCGCCCTGGATCCACTTCACGTCCGGATGCGCCGCCGCATAGTCGCGAAGCCGCTGCTGCAGCTCCGAAAGAGAGGCGCTGCCGGTCACGTTCAATCGAAGTGCGTAGAAGCCCAGGTCGACCACGTGCCCATGGCCATCGATCAGTCCGGGCAGCAACGTTCTGCCGCCGCCGTCGATGGTGCGGGTTATGCCGGCCATGCGCACAAGCTCGACGTGCTGAAGAACCTGCCGGACCTTTCCGTCATCGCCGATGACGAGCCCGTTGAAATGCTGCAGCTGGCCTTGGTCATCCGCCTGGATGCCGTTGATGTTTGTGATGAGCGTGTCGGCATTGGCCGACGAGGCGAGCAGCGCTGCTGTGAGCGCGGTGAGGAGCGTTCGCATGGCGCGATGCTTAGCATTGTCGCTGGCCAAGTGAACCGCTACGCCGCGTCGCAATGCTTGCACCCCCCACGATCGACGACATCCGCGCCGCAACCAAGCGGATCGAAGGGAATGTGGTGCGGACCCCGATGCTGGTCAGCCGGACGCTGTCGGAGATCATCGGCGCCGAGGTCTGGCTGAAGTTCGAGAATCTGCAGTTCACCGCCGCCTACAAGGAGCGCGGCGCACTCAACAAACTGCTGCAGCTGACGCCAGAGGAGCGCGCCCGGGGCGTGATCGCGGCTTCTGCCGGTAATCATGCGCAGGCGGTCGCCTATCATGCCAAGCGGCTCGGCATCCCGGCGGTGATCGTAATGCCGGAATCGACGCCTACGGTGAAGGTGACGCAGACCGCGGGCCACGGCGCGCAGGTCGTGCTCTACGGCAAGATCGTCGACGATGCATTCGCGCGAGCGCGGGAGCTCGCGCTCGAGAATGGCTACGTCTTCGTCCACGCGTTCGACGATCCGCAGATCATTGCAGGTGCAGGGACGGTCGGGCTGGAGATGCTCGAGGACGCGCCGGACCTCGACACGATCATAGTCCCGATCGGCGGCGGCGGGCTGATGAGCGGCGTGTCGATCGCGGCGCGTGCGGTGAAGCCGGACATCGAGCTGATCGGCGTCGAGGCGGAGCTTTACCCGTCGATGAAATGCGCGATCCAGCACTGCCAGATGCCGCTCGGCGGTGACACCTTGGCCGAGGGCATCGCGGTCAAGCAGCCGGGAGAGCTGACCTCACGGATCCTCGCGGAATATGCGAACGACGTTGTGCTCGCGTCCGAGCGCGATCTGGAGCGGGCTGTGGCGATGTTGGTGGGCATCGAGAAGACCGTCGTCGAGGGAGCGGGGGCCGCGGGCCTCGCTGCGATGCTTGCCGAGCCCGGGCGCTACAAGGGCAAGAAGGTCGCGACCCTATTGTGCGGCGGAAACATCGACACGCATCTGCTCGCCAACGTGCTGGTCCGTGACCTCGTCCGCCAGGGCCGCATCGCACGTCTGCATGTGGCGGCACACGACCAGCCGGGCGCCCTCGCGGCGATCACGGCCAAGGTCTACGAAGCGGGCGTCAACGTGCTGGAGATCAACCACAGCCGGATCTTCACCAGCCTTCCGGCCAAGGACACGATGATCGAGGTGGAGTGCGAGGCGCGCGACCCGCAGTCGATCGACGATGTCGTTGCGCGACTCGAAGCAGCCGGATTCCGCGTCGAACGGGCTTCGCTCGACTGATCCCACTCAGTAGTGACCGCCAACGCCTGTCCCTACGGGGGACAGTTAACGGCCTTTGTCGAAATTGCGGGTTCCAAAGTCTTTTCATCGGCGTTCACCAGCCGCATAAAGAGTTTCGTAACCATTTGAGCGAGGCACACCGGGTTGAGCGCACCATTTCGCTTCCCGAAGTTCTTTGTGACGAACCCGTCGCCGTGCCCGTATCTGCCGGGCAAGGTCGAGCGGAAGGTGTTCACTGAACTGAGCGGCCGCCATGCGAGCGAGCTCAACGAGGCGCTCGGCCGGATCGGCTTCCGCCGCAGCCAGTCGGTCGCCTACCGCCCCAGCTGTATCGAATGTTCGGCCTGCGTGTCCGTGCGCGTGCTCGCCGCCGAGTTCGAGTCGACCGCAAGCCAGCGCAAGCTGCTCCGCAAGCACGCCGACCTGGAGGTGAGCGCCTGCAAGCCGTGGACCACCGACGAGCAATATCAGCTGCTCCGCCGCTATCTCGCGGTGCGTCACCCCGGCGGCGGGATGGCCGAGATGGACGAGAGCGACTTCGCCGACATGGTCGAGCAAACCCCGGTCCGGACCTACGTCATCGAATATCGTGAGCCCTCGGTTGACGGCCGGCCGGGGCGGCTGGTCGGGGCCTGCCTCAGCGACCAGCAGGCCGACGGCCTCAGCATGATCTACAGCTTCTTCGATGTCGGACCGGACGCGAGGAAGGGCCTCGGCACCTATATCATCCTCGACCATATCATCCGCGCCGCGCGCGCGGGTTTGCCATACGTTTACCTCGGCTATTGGGTCGAGGGGTCGAACCGGATGGCTTACAAGACGAGCTTCCGGCCGCTTGAGCGACTAGGCCGGGACGGCTGGCGGCGGATGGACGAGCTGCAGCATGACCTGCCCCTCGGCGAGCCGATGGTACTTCCGACACGGCGCTCCGCCAAGAAACTGCTGATAGACGCTTAGGCGGGCCTACTGGTTCATCGCGCCGATGAAGAAGCAGTAGGCGAAGACCAGGACCATCAGGCCGCACAGGGCCCACAGAAACGGGTTCCGCACGATCATCAGTCTCGTACCTTGCGCCGCCGGCCTTCCAGCCGCTCAAGGATGCGCTCGAGCTCTTCAGGAACAGACTGTTCTAGGGTGAAAGCTTCGGAGACGATCGGGGGCAACCAACGGTCGGTACAGGCCGGCAACAGCCGGCTAACACGCTCAACATTCATGGGGGATTAGAACCGGATAGCGGTGCCGCCGTGCCCGATCGCAACACAGGTTAGTAACTTCGCGCGCGGTTAGGGTTGTTCGAAGCCGTAGCTGTCGAAATGCTCGATGCGGCGCGGGGCGATGATCAACCCGTCGAGCCCTTGCGTATCGAGCACGAAGCGAAGCGCCGTCGCGGCCATCGTCTCCCCATTCGCGTCGCCGTTTTGCCTGAGCTGATCGATCTTGGCGAAGGAGTCCTCGGTGAGATGGTCGCCATAGAAGCCCGCTGCGTGGGAAAGTCGGCTGCCCGCGGCGGGAGCTTCGCCGAAGCGATACTTGCCCGTGAGGATGCCGCCGGCGAGCGGGCTGAAAGCGGTGTAACGCAGGCCGTGCTCGGCGCAGTAGGGGATCACGTCCCCGGCGTCGCGGGACGCAAGCAGGCTGTACTCGTTCTGCACATATTCGAAGCGCGGACCGAGGGTACTTCCCGCGAGGTCTCGGACCGCCTTCACGTCAGCAAGCCTGGCGTTGGAGATTCCGAAGTGGTCGATCTTGCCGGCTTCGACGGCGCGCGACAGCGCCTCAAGCGTTTCGTCGAGCGGCGTCACGCGATCGAATTCGTGGATATAATAAAGGTCCAACCGCTCGAGACCTAGGCGGGTGAGGGACTCGTCGAGATGGAGGGCGACCTGCCTGGCGCTGAGAGGCGTGTCGCCGGCCGGGCAGCCGGCCGGATTGCCGACCTTGCTCGCAATCTGCGCGCTGTTGACGAATGCAGCGCCCTGGGCGCGGAGCCATTTGCCGAGGAACGCCTCGCTGGCGCCGCCGCCATAGGTGTGCGCGGTGTCGAAGCGGCGCAGCCCGACGTGGCGGGCATGGTCGAGGAGCTGGAGCGCGGTCTCTTCGCTGTCGCCGGCGTGGCGCAGGTGGGGCGAGGAGCCGAGGCCGCCGAAATTGCCGCAGCCGAACCAGATCCGGCCGATGTCGCTTTGACTCAGCATTGCCTGCGCTTAGCGCTTCGTCAGGCGCCTTCCGAGCTCGAGCTGTGCAAGGAAGTCCTGCATCATGTCTTCCACCTCTTCGTGCGGACCCAGGCGCACAGGTCCGCCCGACCCTTTCCAGCTTGCCCAGGCGTCCCCCTTCTCGAGGCTGAAGATGATCCCGCTTGGCGAGGACGTCGCGTGCGACCGCCGGGCAAGAGCCCATCTAAACAGGCTGATGAGCAAGATAATCAGGGCCGCGGAGATCAAGGTGGTC
>Ga0207691_10004786_pt1 | contig 13098 bp, 10 predicted proteins | sample KBSM13metaG_FD_184327 | JGI IMG/M metagenome (GOLD analysis project Ga0207691, IMG submission 184327) | Miscanthus rhizosphere microbial communities from Kellogg Biological Station, Michigan, USA - KBS M1-3 metaG (SPAdes) (version 2) | ecosystem: Host-associated > Plants > Roots > Rhizosphere >... | reverse complement strand
ACGCCGATGTTGCGCACGTCGACCTCGACCGGCAGCGCGAGCGAGCCCGGCATCCCGCCCTGCGACTTCGATTCGCCTTTCTTGAAGTCGATGGACAGGAGCTTTGCGCCGAAGCCGTCGACGCTGACCTTGCGCGACAGCAGGTCGAACGGCGACCACGAGACCGCGGTCTCGCGCGCCTCGACGTCGAGCTCGTCGCCCGTCCACTTGAGGCGCGCGATGCGCACGGTGGAGAGCAGCGACCCTTCGGCGCCCTCGATGAGGAGATGCCCCTCCGCCGCTTCCACCGCGCGGCGGACGACGTAGTCGAGCGCGGCCTGGCTTCCGAGGAACAGGTAGCCGCCCGAGATCAGCGCGACGAGCGCGACGCCGATCCATGCGAGCGCGTGCAGCCAGCCGCGCTTGCGCGCTCTTGTCGCGGTGCCGGTCTCGCTCAAAACGTGAGCCCCACCGAGAAATGCAGGCGCACGCTCTTCGCTTCCTCGCCGTAGGCCACGTCGAGACGAAAAGGACCGATGGGCGTGCGGATGCGCGCGCCGACGCCGTATCCGATCGCCGGGCTGAGCTCGGAGATCTTGTCCTTGGCGTTGCCTGCATCAACGAACGTGGCGATGCCCCACGTCTGGTTGATCCAGTGCACGAACTCGACGCTCGCCACCGCGTAGTAGCGGCCGCCGACGATCGCGTCGGCCTGCTGCACGCCGAGGCTTTCGTACGCGTACCCGCGCACGGTGGTGTCGCCGCCGGTGCGAAAGAGGAAGTTCGAGGGGATGCCGACGCGCGATTGCGCGATGACGGCGCCAACGTCGAGGCGCGCGCTGACCTGGTTGTCGCGCGTGATCGGCCACCACCCGACGATGCGCCCGATGGTCCGGCCGAATTGCTCGGTGGATGCGCCGGGAACGCCGTAACCCAATTGCACGTTGGCCATCCAGCCGCGCGTGGGCTCGAGGATGTCGTCCACGTTGCGCCACGTGTATTCGCCGTCGACGTAGAGCGCGTGCGCCGACTCCTTGGGCGCGCCGAGCGGCTCCTGGTCGTTGACGAAGAAGCCGATGCCGAACGCCGGCGTGCGTCGCTCGTCGATCGCGCGCCTGCGCGCCGTGACCGCCGCGGTGCGCGTGATGAGATTCTCGATGTCCGTGCGCTGCACGCCCGTGCCGTACGTGTCGATCCATCCGGTCGGCGTCGGCGGCCGCACGAATCGCAGGTCGAACTGCTGCACCTTCGATTCGATGCGTGCGCTCGCCCACATCTGCAACCCCTTGTCGTCGAGGTTCACGTCGCTGTACGACGCGCTCACGCGATACTCCGTGTCCGTGGAGTAGCCGGCGCCCGCTTCGAAGCGCCTGGTCGGCGCCTCGATGATCGACAGCGTCACCGTCGCGTTGTCCGCTTGCGACGGATCCGGATCGATCGCCGACTGCACGCTCGCGAAGTAGTTGGATGCGATCAGCCGGCGCACGTAATCGTCCAGCGCCTGCTCGCTGTACAGGTCGCCGGGATGCACGTTGGCAAAGTTGCGCACGAGCTCCGGCGTGTAGCGCTTGAGGCCCTGCACGTCGATGCGGCCGATGCGAAATGCCGGCCCGCTGTCGAGCGTGACGGACAGGTCCGCGGAGTACAGGGGCGGATCGATGCGCGATTCGCTGCTCGCGAGCTTGGCGGCTGCGTACGGGCTCGCAGCGAGCATGCCGACGGCGAGCCGCTTGGCGGACGTCCACGTCTGCTGGCGCCACGTGTCGCCCTTCGGCAGCAGCCATTCCTCGCGCAATTTCGAGATGGCGGCGCGCCCCTCCGGCGAGTCGTTCGCAGGACCCGTCACGTCGATCGCCACGCTCTGCACGACGGTGGGCTTTCCCGTCTTGACGACGAGCTCGACGCGCGCGGGCTTGGCGGTTCGATCGACCCGTATGTCGATTTCCGCCGAGAAGAATCCCTGCGTGGCGGCGGCTTCCTTCGCCTGCGGCACGGCATCGCGGGTGAGGCGGTCGAAGAGATCCTCCGTCATGTCCTCGTAGTCCTGCCAGCGGATGAGGTCGACCGCGCTGCGCAGGGAGGAGGCGACGTCGCCGGGCGCGACGATGTCGACGCGATAGCGAATCGCGTCGTCGGCGTGAAGAGCGGACGCGGCGGCGGCGCTGTTCGCGCCTTGGGGCGGTCCATCGGCGCCGGCGGGCGCCGGCGCGGGTACTTGCGCGCTAGAGGGCGGGGTTGACGCCGCGAGCGTCAGCGCGAACAGCCAGCAGCGCGAGACGCGCAGTCGATTCGTTGCAAGCGGCACAGGCGACATTATCGCCGACCGCGTTCGGAGCTATGGAAACGGGGACCCGGTCGTCGAGCATCGAATACTTCGACAGATCGTTGAACTGCCACGGGCTGGGAACCGGCCACAGTTCCGTGTTCGGCCGGTACTTGGGCAGGATCGGCAGGCGCGGGTTGGAGTAGTCGACGTCGCGCTGGACGTCCTGGCCGAACTGCAGCACATAAATGCGGTTGCCCTGCGCATCGTAGCGCGTGGCACAGCCGCCGAGAGTCAGTGCAGCCGCGAGAGCAATTCCGAGCGTAACGGTGCGCGCAAGCATGAGAAGGCTCCGGGAAATCAAGCGTATCGGCCGTTTCGGGCCCGAGACCTGGATTGTTCGCGCGGCTCATGACAATGGCAAGCCCGCTCGTACGTTGCGGGGATGCAGCCCGGCTGTCTGTTGCGCGAACGGCGACTGAACGCACGATTTGCCATGGTGGGAGGCTCGCGCGGGCGTTGTTACCTACAGCGGTCGAACGATCGTACGAAGGGGCCTCGAAAACCTCGCGCAATCCTTTGAAAATACATGCAGTTTCGGTGGTAAGTCACTATTTTTGTTCAGTATTAGCGATTGTTGCTGAATCCACGCTAAGTCCTTGTTCGAAAACCGGAAAAGATTTGACGCTCGCCGAAAACCGCGCGTATAGTGCGGGCAAGTGGTAAAAAGTGGGTCAAAGTGGGGTGGCGGCGAGTGCGACAACGCCGCCACCCGGCCCGGACAGGCGAGGAGAGCACGGGCGTGGCGGCAGAAGAGGGCGATAGCGCGGCGTTGGGCGGGAATGGAACGGGATCCCCCTCGGGACTCCCGATGTTCCGCGGCGTCACGGCGCTCGCGCTGGACGCCAAAGGCCGCCTGGCCATTCCCGCGCGCCATCGCGAGGTGCTCGCGCCCAACGGGACTGGCAACCTGGTCCTGACCGCCGACCCTTCGAGGTGCCTGCTCCTATACCCCCGCGACGCGTGGGAGCCCCTGCAGGCCCGGCTGATGTCGCTGTCGTCCTTCGATCCGAAGATCCGCGGTCTGCAACGCCTCCTGGTGGGACACGCCGACGACGTGGAGGTGGATGGCGCCGGACGCATCCTGGTGCCGCCCGAGCTTCGCCGCTACGCGAACCTCGACAAGCGCGTCGTGCTCGTCGGCCAGGGCCGCAAGTTCGAGCTGTGGGATGAGCAGCAGTGGCAGGTCGAGACCACCCAGGCCATCGCGTTCCCCGCCGATGGGCTGCCGCCGGAATTGTCCGGCTTCTCGCTGTAGTGGCCGATGATTCCCATGTTCCGGTCCTGCTGCAAGAAGCCGTGGCGGCGCTGGAGGTCAAGCCGGACGGCGTGTATGTCGATGCCACCTTCGGCCGCGGCGGCCACGCCCGGGCCATCCTCGAAAATCTCGGCGCAGCCGGCCGCCTTGTCGCCGTCGACCGCGATCCCGCCGCCGCCGCCGCCGCCGACGCGCTCGCGGCACGCGACCCGCGTTTCCTTTTTCGCCGTGCGTGGTTCTCCGAACTCCCCGATGTCCTCGCAGCACTCGACCTCGTGCAGGTCGACGGAGCCTTGTTCGATCTCGGAATCTCCTCTCCGCAGATCGACGACGCCACGCGCGGCTTCTCTTATCGCCTCGACGGTCCCCTCGACATGAGGATGGACCCGACACGCGGCGAATCCGCCGCCGATTTTCTTGCGCGCGCCTCCGTGCGCGAACTCACGGAGGTCATCCGCGACTATGGTGAAGAACGGTTTGCTCAATCGGTTGCAAGGCGAATTGAAGCGGCGCGCGCGCGGGCGCCGATCGTCCTCACCGGGCAGCTTCGGCAGGTCGTGGGCGAAGCCATCGGCGCGCGGACGCGGGGTGATTGGAGTCAGGATCCGGCCGCGCGCACGTTCCAGGCCCTTCGGATTTTCGTGAACCGCGAGTTGTCAGAGCTTTCGCAGGGGCTGCCCGCGATCGTTCCATTTCTCGCGCAAGGCGCCCGCCTCGCCGTGATCAGCTTTCATTCGCTCGAAGACCGCATCGTCAAGCGCTTCATGCTGCGCGCGTCGCGCCCGTTCGCCGGCGATCCCGCCACGGCGCGCCTCGCGATCAGGTCCGCGGCACTTCCCGCCGCGCCGCTCGAAACCGTTGGACGCGCGATCAAGCCCGGCGACACCGAGGTTGCGCGCAACCCGCGCTCACGCAGCGCGGTGCTGCGCGTGGCCGAGCGCACGGCGCATGCGATGCCGGCCGATTGGCCGCGCGGATACGTGGAGGCCGGGACGTGACGAAGGTCAATCTCGTCCTCCTCGCGGTGCTCGTGCTGTGCGCCCTCTCGCTCGTCACCTCGCGCCATCAGTCGCGGCGCCTCTTCGTCGAGCTCGAGCGTGCGCAGGCCGAAGCCCGGGCGTTCGAGACGGAGTTCGGCCAGCTGCAGCTCGAGCAGTCCACGTGGGGCATGCCGGCGCGTGTCGAGAAGGTCGCGCGCGAGCAGCTTCGCATGCAGCTTCCGACGGCGACGCGCACGGAGATCATTCCTGTGAAGGAGGCCGCGAAGTGAAGGCCGCTGCCTTGCGCCACGCCGCGCCGCCCACGCCCGCGCTGCCCAAGTTTCGCGCGCCGATCGTGTTCGGCGTGCTCGCACTGCTCTTCCTCGGGCTCGTCGGCCGCTCGATGTACCTCCAGTGGATCGACAACGAGTTCCTGCAGACGCAAGGCAGCGCGCGCCATTCGCGCGCACTCGAGGTGCCTGCGCATCGCGGCCGCATCGTCGATCGCTTCGGCGAGCCGCTCGCCTTGTCGACACCCGTCAAATCGCTGTGGGTGTTCCCGAACAAGTTCGAGGCGACGCCCGAGCAGGTCGCGCAGCTCGCGCGCATCCTCGACACGACGCCGCAGCGGCTGCAGTCGACGGTCGACGCCCGCGACGACTTTGCGTTCGTCGCGCGGCAGGTTCCCCCGGAGATCTCCGAGCGCGCGATGGCGCTTCGCATCAAGGGGCTGTACGACCAGAACGAATATCGGCGGTACTACCCGGGCGGCGAGGTGACCGCGCACGTGATCGGATTCACGGGCGACGGCGACGCGGGACAGGAAGGCATGGAGCTCGCGCAGCAGGCGTGGCTCGCCGGTGCACCGGGCAGCCGGCGCGTGATCATCAACCGGCGCAGCGAGGCCGTCGAGGACGTCGCCGCGATCCGCGCGCCGCAGGCCGGGCGCGACCTCGCACTGGCCATCGACTCGCGCCTGCAGTACCTCGCCTTTCGCGAGCTGAAGGCGGCGGTCGAGCTCAACAAGGCGAAGGCCGGCGGCATGGTCATCGTCGACGTCGCCACCGGCGAGATCCTGGCACTCGCCAACTGGCCCACGTACAACCCGAACCGCCGCGACAAGGTCGCGCGCGAGCGCATGCGCAATCGCGCGCTCACGGATGTGTTCGAGCCGGGCTCCACGCTGAAGCCGTTCACGATCGCGGCGGCGCTGGACGCCGGCAAGATCCGCCCCGATACGGTGATCCAGACCGGCGGCGGCACGTGGCAGGTCGGCCCCAACACGATTCACGACGCGCACGCGGAAGGCGCGCTCACCGTCGAGCAGGTGATCCAGAAATCGTCGAACGTCGGCGCGGCGAAGATCGCGCTCGGGCTCGCGCCTGAGCTCATGTGGGACATGTTCTCCGACGTCGGATTCGGCACGACGCCGAAGACGGGGTTCCCGGGCGAGGTCGGAGGACGACTGCGGCCGGCCAAGACGTGGAAGCCCATCGAGCAGGCGACCATGGCGTACGGCCACGGCATCTCGGTCAACCTCGTGCAGCTCGCGCGCGCTTATACGATCTTCGCCACCGACGGCAACGTCATGCCAGTCACGCTGCTGAAGACCGATGGCCACGTCGCGGGCAGGCCGGTGCTCAAGCCGGAGACCGCCCGCGCCGTGCGCAAAATGCTCGAGATGGCAACCAGGCCCGGCGGCACCGCGCCCAAGGCGCAAGTGATCGGCTACCGCGTCGCCGGCAAGACGGGCACCGCGCACAAGCTCGAGGGACGCGGCTACGCGAGCAACAAGTACGTGTCGTCGTTCGTGGGCTTTGCGCCGGCGTCTGCGCCGCGCCTCATCGTCGCCGTGATGATCGACGAGCCTGCGGGCGGGCAGTACTACGGCGGCGCGGTCGCCGCGCCGGTGTTCAGCAACGTCGTCGGCGCGGCGTTGCGCCAGCTCGGCGTGCCGACGGACGCGCCCGTGAACAACGTGATCCTGCCGCCCGACGGCGCCGAGGTCCAGGAGGAAAGCAGTGGCTGAGGCAGCGCTCGCCGATCTCGACGTGCCCGCGCTGCTCACCAAGCTCGGCGCGCGTCCCCGCCGCATCACCTCCGACAGCCGGCGCGTCGAGCCGGGTGTCGCGTTCGCCGCCTATCCCGGGCACTCGTCGGACGGCCGCAAGTTCGTGCCGGACGCGATCGCGCGCGGCGCGTCGGCGGTGCTGTGGGACACGCGCTCGTTCCAGTGGGACGCGTCGTGGCAGGCGCCGCACCTCGGCATCGAGCACCTGCAGGCGCGCCTCGGCTACATCGCTGATTTCATCTACGGCAGCCCGTCGCGCCGCCTGTGGATGACCGGCGTGACCGGCACCAACGGAAAGACGTCGTGCGCGCAATGGATCGCCCAGGCGCTCGACATGTGCGGACGCCGCGCCGCGATCCTCGGCACGCTCGGCAACGGCCTGGTCGGCGCACTGGCGCCCGCGTCGCACACGACGCCGGACGTGACCGTCTTTCACGAGCTCCTCGCGCAGTTTCACGCGGCAGGCGCGCAAGCCGTGGCGATGGAGGTGTCGTCGCACGGACTCGACCAGGGCCGTGTGAACGGCGCGACGTTCGACGTCGCGCTGTTCACGAATCTCACGCGCGATCATCTCGACTATCACAAGACGATGGCCGCCTATGGAAGCGCGAAGGCGAAGCTCTTCGCCTGGCCTGGCCTGCGCGTCGCCGTCGTCAATGCCGACGATGCGTTCGGCCATAGCCTCATCGACGCTGCGCGCAAGCGCGGGCAGCGCACGCTGACGTACGGCTTCGGCGCCGCCGACATCGCCGCCACTCCCGTCTCGCTCGATGCGACCGGCATCGTGCTCGACGTCGTCACGCCATGGGGGCGTGCGACGCTGCGCTCGCCGGTGGTGGGCGCATTCAACGCGCAGAACGTGCTCGGCGTGCTTGGCGTGCTGCTCGCGTCGGACGTCGCGCTCGACGATGCGGTCGCATCGCTCGGCCGCATCACGCCGCCCGCCGGACGCATGCAGCGCGTCGGCGGCAACGGCAAGCCGCTCGTCGTCGTCGACTACGCGCACACGCCGGACGCGCTCGAGAAAGTGCTGCTTGCGCTTCGACCGGCGCTGCTGGCTGGCGGCGAGCTCGTGTGCGTATTCGGATGCGGGGGCGATCGCGATCCCGGCAAGCGGCCGCAGATGGGCGCGATTGCCGCGGCGCACGCCGACCGCATCGTGGTGACGAGCGACAACCCCCGCAGCGAAGACCCGGCGCAGATCGCCAACGCCGTCGTGCGCGGCGTGCGCGATGCGGGCCATCGCCGGTGGACCATCGAGGTCGACCGGCGCGCGGCGATCGCGCGCGCCATCGCGTCCGCGAGCGCGAGCGACATCGTGCTGGTTGCAGGCAAGGGCCACGAGGCCTACCAGGAGCTGCACGGCAAGCGCACGCCGTTCTCCGATGCACGCGAGGCGGACGCCGCGCTCGCGGGCTGGACGGCCGCATGATGGACACCGCCACCGCAGCCCGCGTCGTCGCCGGTCGTGCCGTCGGCACGAACGTGCGGTTCACGCGCGTCACGACCGACAGCCGCAACTTGCAGCCGGGCGATCTGTTCGTCGCGCTCGCCGGCGAGCGCTTCGACGGCCACGACTTCGTGCGCGCGGCGCTGGCACAGGGCGCTGCCGCCGCGCTGGTCGCCAGCGACCGCGTCGACGCCGTCGTCGACGGACCGCTCATCGCAGTGCCCGATCCGCTCGCAGCGCTCGGACAGCTTGCGGCACACTGGCGCGCGCAGTTCGAGCTCCCGCTCGCGGTCGTCGTCGGCAGCAACGGCAAGACAACCGTCAAGGAAATGACGGCCGCGATCCTGCGGGCGCACTTCGGGGCTGCGGCAGTGCTCGCCACCGAAGGCAACCTCAACAACGCCATCGGCCTGCCGCTCACGCTGCTGCGGCTGTCGGCCGCCGCGCGCGCGGCTGTCGTCGAGCTCGGGATGAACCATCGCGGCGAGACGCGCGAGCTCGCCGCAATCGCGCGGCCAACGATCGCCGTCGTGAACAATGCGCAGCGCGAGCACCAGGAGTTCATGACCAGCGTCGAGGAAGTCGCCGACGAGCATGCCGACGCCGTGCTCGCCTTGAACACCGGCGGCACTGCGGTTTTGAACGCCGACGACGCGCACGTGGCGACGTGGCGGCGCGCGGCGGCGCGTGTTGGTGCGCAGGTGTCGACGTTCGCGCTCGCAGCATCCGCCGAGGTGAAGGCGAAAGCCGACCTGCACTTCGACCGCAGCGTGCTTGCGATTACGACGCCTCGAGGTGACTGCGGCGTGACGCTCGGCGTTCCCGGCGCGCACATGGCGCGCAATGCGCTCGCTGCAACGGCGGCGGCACTCGCCGCCGGCGTCGGGATCGACGCCGTGAAGCAAGGCCTCGAAGCGTTTCGCGCCGTCGCCGGGCGGCTCGTCGCGCGCCACGCGATGCACGGCGCGCTCATCCTCGACGACACGTACAACGCGAACCCCGACTCGATGCGCGCGGCCATCGACGTGCTCGCGGCAGCGCCGGGCGCGCCGTGCCTCGTGATGGGCGACATGGGGGAAGTCGGCGCGCAGGGTCCGGCGTTCCATCGCGAGATCGGCGAGTACGCGCGCGAGCGCGGCGTGGTGCGGATTTACGCGCTCGGAACGCTGGCGCGAGAGGCGGTCGCCGCGTTCGGCGAAGGCGCGTGTCACTTCGACGACGTCGATCGGCTCATCGCGGCCGTGTCGCGCGATGCGTATGCGGGCACCACCATGCTCGTCAAGGGCTCGCGCTTCATGCGCATGGAGCGGGTGGTCCGCGCGTTGACCGGTGGCAGTGACGACGGGGCGGCTCACTGATGCTGCTGCTGCTCTCCGAGTGGGTCGAGCAGTACGTACGCGCGTTCAACGTGTTCGGCTACATCACGCTGCGCGCTGTGCTCGCGACGATGACGTCGCTCGTCATCTCGTTCATGGTCGGGCCGCGCATGATCACGTGGCTCACGCGCATGAAGATCGGGCAGTCCGTGCGCGACGACGGCCCGCAGTCGCATCTCGCCAAGGCGGGCACGCCGACGATGGGCGGCGCGCTGATCCTCGTGTCCATCGTGATCACGACGCTCCTGTGGGGCAACCTCACGAACCGCTTCGTGTGGGTCGTGCTGCTCGTGATGACGGGCTTCGGCATCGTCGGATGGGTCGACGACTGGCGCAAGGTCGTGTATCGCAATCCGAAGGGACTGTCGGCGAAGGCCAAGTTCTTCTGGCAGTCCGTCATCGGCCTCGTCGCCGCTTTCTACCTGGCGTTCTCGGTGTCCGCGCAGGACAACCCGCAATTCGCGCGCCTCTTCTACGAATGGGTGCAAAGCGGGTTCTCGGCGGGATTGTCCGGGCGCGCCGACCTCATCGTCCCGTTCTTCAAGACGGTGTCGTATCCGCTCGGCACGTGGGGCTTCATCGTGCTGACCTACTTCGTGATCGTCGGCACGAGCAACGCGGTCAACCTGACCGACGGACTCGACGGCCTTGCGATCATGCCGACGGTGATGGTGGCGAGCGCGCTCGGCGTGTTCGCGTACGTGATCGGCAATGCCATCTTTGCGCGGTACCTGGGCTTCCCCAACATTCCCGGCGCGGGCGAGCTCGCGGTGATCTGCGGAGCGATCGGAGGCGCGGGCCTCGGCTTCCTGTGGTTCAACGCGTATCCCGCGGAAGTGTTCATGGGCGACGTCGGCGCGCTCGCGCTCGGCGCAGCGCTCGGCACCATCGCGGTCATCGTGCGCCAGGAGATCGTGCTCCTCATCATGGGCGGGCTGTTCGTCGTCGAGACGCTTTCCGTCGTGATCCAGGTCCTGTCGTTCAAGCTGACCGGCAAGCGCGTGTTTCGCATGGCGCCGATCCACCATCACTTCGAGCTCAAGGGCTGGAAGGAGAACCAGGTCGTCGTGCGGTTCTGGATCATCACGATGCTGCTCGTGCTGGGCGGCTTGTCCACGCTCAAGCTTAGATGAAATACGAAGGCCGCCACGTCGTCGTGCTGGGCGCGGGCCTCACCGGCGCCTCGCTCGTGCGCTATCTCGTTCGCGAAGGCGCACGGGTGCGCGTGGCCGACACGCGTGCCGATCCACCGTTCGCGAAGGACCTGCCCGTGCCGGTCGTCACCGGCGCGTTCGACGACGCGACGTTCGCGGGCGCGGACATGATCGCGATCAGTCCGGGCGTCGCCAAGGACCAGCCGCCGATCGCGGCCGCCGTCGCGCGCGGCGTGGAGCTCGTCGGCGACATCGAGCTCTTCGCGCGTGCGTTGCCGCCCGGCCAGAAGGTGCTCGCGATCACGGGATCGAACGGCAAGACCACGGTGACCGCGCTGACGGGCGCACTGTGCCGCGCCGGCGGGCTCGACACCGTCGTGGCGGGCAACATCGGCGACGCGGTGCTCGACGCTCTCGCCGCCTACGACCCCGGCGCGTGCGCATGGCCCGACGTGTTCGTGCTCGAGCTGTCGAGCTTCCAGCTCGAGACGACGTCGTCGCTGAAACCGGTTGCCGCGGCGGTGCTGAACGTCACGGACAATCACCTCGACCGATACCAGGGACTCGACGACTACGCCGCGGCGAAGGCGCGCATCTTCGCCGGCGGCGGCGTGCAGGTGCTCAACCGCGACGATCCGCGCTCGCTGGCGATGCGCATCCCCGGCCGCCCCGTCGAATCGTTCGGCGCAAGCGTGCCGGCTGCGGAAGGCGAGTGGGGCCTCGTGCAGTTCGATCGCGTGACGTGGCTCGCGCATGGAGGCGGTCTCCTCGTGCCGACCGACTCGCTCGCATTGGTGGGGCGGCACAATGCGCTCAACGGGCTCGCGGCGCTTGCGCTCGCGTCCACGGTCGTCCGCGTCAATCGTCCGGTGCTCGACGCGCTCAAGTCTTTCACCGGCCTGCCGCACCGCATGGAGCGCGTGCTCGAAGCGGGCCGCGTCGCGTACATCGACGACTCGAAGGCGACGACGGTCGTCGCGACGCAGGCGGCGCTCGACGGCATCGAGCGGCCCGCCGTCCTGATCGCCGGCGGCGACGGCAAGGGCCAGGACTTTCGTCCGCTCAAGTCGTCGGTGGACGCCGATTGTCGCGCTGTCCTGCTGATCGGACGCGACGCGCCATTGATTGCAAGCGCGCTCGAAGGGACGGCCGCCAAGGTCGAGCTCGTCGGCACGCTCGACGCTGCAGTGGACCGCGCGATCGAGCTCGCGCAGCCGGGCGACGCGGTGCTGCTGTCGCCCGCGTGCGCGAGCCTCGACCAGTTCACGAGCTACGTAGAGCGGGGCGAGTCGTTCAAGGCGCGCGTGCGCGCGCGGCTTGCGGAGCTTGCCCATGCGTAAGTCGCTGACGGCGAGCAACCCGTTGTCGCTGCTCGCGAGGCTCGCGCCCGAGCCGTCGGCCGCGCAGTCGCGCACGCTCGCGGTGTACGACGCGTCGTTGACCTGGGCGACGCTCATCCTCCTCGCCGTCGGCATCGTGATGGTCTACTCGTCGTCGATCGCCATGGCGGAGGCATCCGCGCACACGGGCAACCGTGCGTGGTATTTCCTCGCCCGCCACTCGATGTTCGTCGCAGCGGGCATGGTGGCGGCGCTGGTCGCGTTCCAGATCCCCCTGCGCGCGTGGCAGAAGCTCGCGCCGTATCTCTTCATCGCGGGCGCCGTGTTGCTGGTGCTCGTGCTCGTGCCACACATCGGCAAGTCGGTGAATGGGTCGCGCCGCTGGATCTCGCTCGGCGTCATCAACGCGCAGCCGTCGGAGTTCATGAAGCTTGCCGTCGTCCTCTATGCGGCAAGTTATGCGGTGCGCCGGGCGGCGTTCCTCCACGCGGAGCAGCCGCTCAAGCACACGATACTGCGCGGCTTCCTTCCGCTGTTCGGCGTGATGGTCGTCACCGGCGGGCTGCTCCTGCTGGAGCCCGACTTCGGCGCGTTCGTCGTGATCGTCGCCATCGCCTTCGGCATCCTGTTCCTCGGCGGGCTCGACTGGCGGCTGTTCCTCGGTCTCGCGCTGCTGCTGCCGTTCGCGCTGGCGGCCATCCTCGTCGCGGCACCTTATCGCCTGCAGCGGCTGACCGCGTTTCTCGACCCGTGGTCGGACCCGCTCGGCAAGGGCTACCAGCTTTCGCACTCGCTCATCGCGTTCGGGCGCGGCGAATGGTTCGGCGTCGGTCTCGGTTCATCGGTGGAGAAGCTGCTGTTCCTCCCGGAGGCGCACACCGACTTCCTCCTCGCGGTCATCGCCGAGGAACTGGGCTTCGCAGGCGTCACCGTCGTCATCGCCTTGTTCATGTGGATTCTCTTCCGGGCGTACGGCATCGGACGCCAGGCCGCGAGATTGCAGCGGCCCTTCGCGGCGCTGGTCGCACAAGGAATCGGCGTGTGGCTCGGCGTGCAGACGTTCATCAACGTCGGCGTCAACATGGGCGTCCTGCCGACGAAGGGACTCACGCTGCCGCTCCTGTCGTTCGGCGGCAGCGGCGTGGTCGCGAACTGCGTGGCGATCGC
>Ga0207691_10004785_pt1 | contig 13099 bp, 14 predicted proteins | sample KBSM13metaG_FD_184327 | JGI IMG/M metagenome (GOLD analysis project Ga0207691, IMG submission 184327) | Miscanthus rhizosphere microbial communities from Kellogg Biological Station, Michigan, USA - KBS M1-3 metaG (SPAdes) (version 2) | ecosystem: Host-associated > Plants > Roots > Rhizosphere >... | reverse complement strand
AAGTCGCGTTTCAAGGCAACAGCCCGTTGCGGAAACATACTTCCAGCGACTACTCCTTCATGTAGCGCGGTGTTCCACGCAGACTCGAAATCAGTGCCCAGCCTGGGTCGCCAATAGTCACGCACGACGTCGTAACTGCTCTTGAGCGTTCCTGCGACGAGCAAGGCGAGCAGCTCGTGGGCCGATTTACCTCCGTAGAGCGGAGCGATTAGCGGTTGCGTTATGGTTGCGGTCCCGTCGTACGCGCGTGCGTCGGACCAGGCCTCCAGAAAGTGTGTTGCCGGAAGGTGCCAGTGGCAGGCTGCGGATGTTTCGTCTTCGTACAGGCCCATGCGTGCAACGAAAGGCACTTTGCTAAGCCGCGCCTTGAAGTCGAGATCTGACGGTGCGCAATAAACCGGATTGCCGCCGATGATGACGAGCGTGTCCAACCCGCGCGTATCGATGTCGCGGCAAAGCTCGCGCAACGATGTGGTTTGGTTTTCAGCATGCGCCACTACCGGGTCGCTGTACGTGACTGTCGTGCCCGCGTTTGCGAGCGCGTGATTCATCATATGGGCCAGCGCGTGCACATACGGCGGCTGTGATTCGCCGGCGATGACTACGCTTGCACCGCGGTTTGCCTGCAGATCGCGCGCACAGGCGGCAAACCAGGTCTTGCTCGCGTCTGATATCTCAGCCGGTGTTCCAGCCGGCACCCCCAGCGCTGCGGCGAGATTTCGTGCGGCGGTCTCGATGTCAGCCGCGCGCACGGCTAGCGGATGATCGGCCATCGCACTCGTCAAAGTGGGGCTGCTCGCGGCTGCATAAAGACGGTTTGGCCGCGTCTCGCCATCCGTAGCGCCTCGTCCACGCGAAAAGTCGCGCGCGCTGCGAACGCGCGCGTTACCTGCGCCGAGGAAGTCGGCATCGAGGCTTACAATTATTTGGGCTTTGTCCAACGCGTAGCGGACGTCGAGCGTCTCTCCAAACGCAGTGCGTGTGCCATCGTAGATGTTGTCGCGATTGATAGCATCGTACTGATGCCATCGCGCACGCGGATATCGCTTCAGCAACTGATCGATCTGCGCCGCGAGTGTCGGCGACGTCACCGTCTCGGTCAGGATACGTAATCCGTCGCCTTGCTTATCTGCGAGCGCCGCCAGCCTTCGTTGCAGCGTTGCCCCAAAGTTTTCCCACGTGTCTATCTGACCATTGCGCGTTACCACCTGTGAGCGGTCGGGGTCCCATAAATCGAGCACTGACGCTTGTGCAGAAATGTCCGTGCTGCCGAGACTTGAAGGATGCGTCGGGTTGCCTTCGATTTTGGTCGGACGTCCCATATTGCTTTCGACCAGCACTCCGGTGGCGAATCCGCCCATCGTCGTTGCGGTCGCGAAGAAACGCGGCTCGCCTGCAACCCGCCCGCTCGAAGCATTAACGTAGGGAACGATCTCTTCCTGTGGCTCGCGGCTGCACGCACCCATGCCCGCGAGGGCCAGCGAAGCAGACATGAGTTTCAGAAATTCGCGGCGGTCAACGTTCAAGTGCGCTGCAAACCGCGGAAACCGCTCGGTGATGTAATCGCGAAACACTTCTGCGTCCCGGATTTCGTCAAGGCTGCGCCAAAACCCGCCGCGGTCATTAGAAGGGGGCGTCGCATCGATTGGTTTCCCCTCCAAACGTGCAGTTAGTTTGTGGAACATCGCGCTCGTCTCATCGATGGCAAATAGAGCAATCTGTCAGACTTGATGTGTGTATCCGGTACTCTTCGACGAGTTTTTTGCCCAGGATGAGCTGGCTGCCCGGCGGCCGCCAGTGCAGGTTGAACACCTGATCGCGAGGCCGTATGTATTTCTCCGGCGCGCGGTGACAGTCGAGACACCATTGCATCTCCAGCGTCGCCGTGCGCCACGTGAGCGGCATACGATCGATTGGTCCATGACACGTTTCACAGCCGACTCCTTTTGCAACGTGAATGCTGTGGTTGAAATAAACAAAATCGGGTAAGTCGTGCACGCGGTTCCAACGCAACGGCTGGCCACTCGCGAAACTTTTCCGAACGGGGGCAAGCATCCGCGCGTCCGCGAATAACTGCGAATGGCACGTCATGCAGGTATCTGTGGGCGGCATGCCGGCGAAGGCAGACTTTTCAACGGTCGTATGGCAGTAACGGCAGTCCAGACCAACATCAGAGACATGATGCTTGTGGCTAAACGGCACGATCTGTTCGACTGGCGAGCCGATCGACGGATGCGGGGCAATGCTGCTGCGCCAAATCAGAATCACGACGACGAAGAATGCGACGACCGCGAGCGCGCTCAACTTGAGCCATAGAACGAGCCGCGGCTCAAAGACCTGCGCCATGCGGGCTACGCATCGGGCTTATGCGCTCGCGAGCGCGTTGGAAACAGACAGAACATGCTTCTGTGCTGTCTTCAGTGACCGCCCGGCCTCGATGCTCGAGGATTTGCGTTTGGAGCTTGTGGCCGGCTATCGCCCCGCAGCGACGGCACACTCTTGCGTGCTAACTGTAGATTTGATGCGACCGCATGCATGATGCCTCGTTCCGGCCGATCAAGTAATCCTGCAGGCGGCCTGTCGTCAGATTGACGCGAGCCGCGGCGCAAAGTTCATCACTTGGCATGTGTCGCGCAGTAGAGCTGCTCGAGTTGCCGGTGCGTTCACGTACACGTTCCTTGATATGCAGGTAAATGTGATCATTCAACCCCTTGAGTAACAGCCTTTCGTATCTTGCTGACCGCATCAGCGCTGGTAGGCGACCCATGATTGCCCCAGGCGTTTCGGATGTAGTTGACGACGTCAGCCACTTCATCGTCATTCAGTTTCCGGTCGAACGCCGGCATGGCAAAGCTCGTGGGCTTGCCCGACGTTGCAGGCGTCCTCGCGCCAGCGAGCACGATGTGAATGACGGTATCGGGCATTTCTGCCTGAACGCCCGAGCTGGCCTTGAGCGAAGGGAATATTTTTGCGATGCCGGCACCGTTTTCCATATGACATCCGGTGCAGTTATCAACATATATCGCTTCGCCATGCGCCATGCGCTGGCTGTCCACGGTCTTAGACGCGCTGTCGGCGCCGGGTTTGTCTGCAGGCAGGTCTTTGAGATATACAGCTATTGCGTTCAGATCAGCATCGCTTAAATACTGGGTCGAATTTTTCACGACTTCAGCCATTGGACCGCCGGAGGCGGACTTCGCGTTAGAGCCCGTTTTCAAGTACTCGACGATATCAGCGGTCGACCACGCGCCCAATCCTCTCTTCAGGTCGCCCCCGAGATTAGGTGCATACCAATGTTCGCCGAAATCTCCGCCTTTCAGCATTGCATCCGTCTTAGGCGCACCGAGAGCATTCGTCGGGGTATGGCATGCACCGCAATGCCCGAGACCTTGTACGAGATAGGCGCCACGATTCCACACGTCGGATTTTTTCGTGTCAGCTTTGAAAGTGCCTTCATGAAAATAGAGCGTATTCCATCCGCTCATCACTTCGCGAGCGCTGAGAGGCCAGGGAAGATCCGCCGGCTTGTTCGCCTGTCGCACGGGTGTCAGGGTGTCCAGAAAAGCCTTGATCGCACGCACGTCGTCGGCAGTCGCGCTGGTGAACCATGGATACGGAAAAGCAGGATAGAGGTGCTTTCCATCGCGGCGTATGCCCGCATGCATGGCCTTGTAAAAATCTTCGTCTGACCACTTGCCGATGCCTGTCGCAGAATCCGGCGTAATGTTTGTGGAGTAGATAGTCCCGAATGGTGTGGGTATCGGCCGGCCGCCCGCGTATGGCGCGCCTCCTTCATTGGTGTGACACGACTGGCAGTCTCCCGCGCTCGCCAGGTAGCGCCCGCGCTCGATTGAACTGAAAGTGGCTCCTTGCGGATGTGCAGGCGGCGCTGCCGTCAGAAACACAGCGAGCAATCCTAACTTTCGATATAAGAATTTGGCTGAACGCAGCATGACTCTTCAGGTGTGAATGAGCTGGCCCGGATTTTTCATATACCGGTTCCGGATCGCATCTGCGGCCCAGAAAGTAAGGGCGCCCACTGTGCCGGTTGGGTTGTATCCGGCGTTCTGCGGAAAAACGGATGCTCCCATAACGAACACGTTGGGCATGTCCCAGCACTGTAGATAGCGGTTCACAACGCTCGTCTTCGGATCCGTCCCCATCGCCGCACCGCCGGTGTTGTGCGTCGTTTCGTACGGAAGGATCGAGTAATGGCCTTCGCGATAGTTCACCTTGATTGACCGCGGCTTCATGGCTTTCCCAATCAGCGCAGCTTTATCTGTCAGAAACTTCGACATCTTGTGTTCGTTGTCGTGAAAATCGAAGGTGAGACGCAGCAGCGGATTTCCGTAGACATCGCGATATGTCGGATCAAGATCCAGATAAGAATCGCGGTAACTCATGACGCTACCGTGCGTTGCGATCGACGCGCTCCTAAGATAATTTTCGTGCCTTGCCTTCTTCCAATCGCTGCCCCATTTAGGTGTGCCATCGGGTAGGCCATGCTGCTGAAGAATGGGGCGCCCTCCGGTAGTCCACAGCGCGATATAGCCGCCGCCGATAAACTTATGCGGCGCATGGTCGAAGTTGTCGCCATTGAATTCATCGATTGCCTGGCCGAGGGCGCCGGCCCCCATGAACGGGTTGACGTTTTCGTTCAGAAACACATCTACCGATGATGTAATCTGGTACGCGTAATTGCGCCCGACCACGCCCCCGTTCGTTTTGGGGTCGTACGGCGCGCCGATACCGGACAGCAGCAGCAGGTGCACGTTGTGCTGCGCGAAGGCACACAAGATCACAAGCTCGGCGGGTTGCTCGAACTCGCGGCCTTGCACATCGACATAGGTGACACCGGTTGCACGCTTGCCCGAGCTATCCTTGTTCACGCGCGTAACGTCACAAAGTGTGCGATAAGCGAAGTTGTCTTTCTTCAGCAAGACCGGAAGAATCGTCGTCTGCGGGGAAGATTTAGAGTAGTTGCCGCATGCGAACCACTCACAGTACCCACAATAGGTACACTGGCCCATTTGCACGCCATAGGGATTCTTATAGGGCTGCGATGTGTTCGCCGCCGCGCACGGGAATGGCTTGAAGCCCGCTTCCCTGGCGGCCTTGTCGAATATCGCCGTCGCGTAACTGCGCTTTAGCGGCGGCAGCGGATAACCGCGGGCGCGGGCACCTTCGAATGGATTCCCGCCGGACTGAAGCTTGCCTCGAATGTTGCCGGCCTCGCCCGAAATGCCGCACATATATTCCCACTTGTCATAGTACGGCTCCAGTTCGTTGTACGTTACGCCCCAGTCCTGGATCGTCATGTCCTCCGGGATGAACTTCTTGCCATAGCGCTCTTCAATGTGACTGCGCTGCACAAAGTCGCTCGGCAGGAATCGCCAGTTCTGGCCATTCCAGTGCACCCCGGCACCGCCTACGCCGGAAGCGGGATTGAATGAACCCAAATGCCGCATTGGCAGTGCAGTCTCAGCCGATGAATTACGAAACGTGAGCGTCTCGCGCGCCGGTTCTTCAAACAGTGCGTTACGTACGGCGTACTTCAACTCGTCTTGTATATGTGTTGTTGCAAAATCCGGCACGGTGTCGCGGAATTTTCCGCGTTCAATCGCGAGCACTTGCAAGCCGGCGTCAGTGAGCTCTTGCGCGAGTATCGAACCGGTCCATCCAAAGCCCACAAGCACCACATCGACCGGCTTCAGTCTGGTCGCCATGGGTCAGACGTTCCTTTTCGCCGGGGACCCATTACGCCCCGCGAGTCCGACTGGTGGCAGGGTGTATGGTTTACCGAACTGATCGATCTCGTTGATGTAGTTGTAGCGCGGTCCGGGAAATCCAAGCAGCGTCCAACCCGCGAAATGTTGATTTCCGCCATAGATCGGGTCGGCGAAAAAACCTTCGCCGGTGTTTTTCAGAAGCATCTCGAAAAAGTCTTTGGCCGGCGTATCGCGCAGCGCGATGTCGCCTTTCTCGAGGCCGTGCAGGACACGGTCTCGGATCCCGGCGTCGAGCTCGCTGAAATCTTTCTTGAATGTGCGTTGACAGTACTCGTTGACGTCGCGAATACCGGCGCGGTACAGTTGAGCTGGAGTGAGCTTTAACTGGTAGCCCTGTTGGGGCGTGCCTTGCTTCCATGGCCCCTGCATGTACCAAGTCTCCGCGCGGCCAAACGAGCCCGCCATCTGCTGATCAATGAAGAAAGTGACGTTCGCCTCTTTTGCTCCCGGCCCCAGATCGTCTGCTGGTATCAGGCGGTCGACAGCCGCATCCAAAAACGCGATCTCGTCCTGCGTAAAGTACGCAAAAGCTTCGGAGCCGCGGCTGCCGGTGCTTGAATTCGGTGTCGCGCACCACGCGACTCGCGGAATTACGCCGCAACCGGCCGCCACCGCGATCGCGCTTGCTCGAAGCAGGTTTCTACGCGAAATGCGCAATGTGCGGACGTTTGTTGGATTTCCCATGTGTCCTTGAGGAATAGAGTGAATGAATTGCGTACCACATCACGTTCGAACGTTTGAGCCGTGGAGCGTTCTCAAGCAAACGCGTGCGTTTTGGAACAACAGTGTTTATGAAACGGTAATAAAGCTTCCACGGTTGAACCGCTGTCCGTTGGTCTGCGCCCATACGATGCCAGTGCAAGGAAGTTCTTACACGATGCATGGTTATGCCCTTACATCGACGGCATGCTGTTAAGGAACGAGCCTAGTAGCCGTCACTCCATGTTCGCAAGCCTCAGCGCCGTTTCACTTATGGGTATAGGTACTAACGGCGCTCCCATCAATCGGTTTCCATGGATTTAGTTGGCATAGAAATTTTTGCGCGCGTCGTCGAGGCTAGAAGCTTCTCGGGCGCAGCGGCTCGACTAGGGATATCAAAGTCTGCGGTAAGTAAGCATGTCTCGCGCATGGAGAAATCAATGGGCGTGCGATTGCTTAATCGCACTACGCGCAATCTAAGCGTCACTGAAATCGGCAAAGAATGGTACGAGAGATGTGCTCAGATTCTCGTTCAGGCAGAAGAGGCCGAGGCACTGGTAGCACATTTGCAGGCGGAGCCACGCGGGCTGCTTAAAGTAAATGTGCCGGTAGCCTTTGGCGTCTTGCACATCGCCAGCCGTATAGCTGAGCTATTAATTGACTGGCCGCAGCTGCGAATTGAGATGACATTGAATGACCGCACGGTCAATCTCGCAGACGAAGGCTACGATGCATGTGTCGTGATAGACAAGAATCCAAATCCGGCCTTCGTCGCACGGAAGTTAGCCCCGATACGCCGTAAGCTGTGCGCAACCGCCGCTTACTTCGAGCGTCACGGATTACCGGCCAAGGCGCGTGACCTTGCTGGGCACAATTGCCTCGTTTACTCGCGACTCGGAACTGAAAAGGATTGGTGTTTCGACGGCCCGGACGGGGAAGAGTGGATTCCAGTTGGCGGCAACCTCCGACTCAACAATGAAAATGCGATTCGTCAGGCAGCGCTCTCCGGGCTCGGCATCGCATTGCTACCGACTTACATGGTAGGCGCCGATCTACAGGCGGGGCGTCTGCGGTCTGCTCTTGCCGACTACACCGCTTCTGAAAGCGGACTTTATGTGATGTATCTTCCAAACCGGCAATTGTCACCAAAAGTGCGGGCGTTCATAGACTTCCTTTTATCCCGGTTCGGTCCAACGCCCTACTGGGATGCATCCTGACGACGCGACGCAGGTCGGCGCAAGCAGGTAACGAAGCTCGAACTAAAAATTAAGAGCGCCGCCCGAAACTCATGGCGACCACGACGATCCAACTTGAAGCGAACTGCGTAAACGTGTGAACTGACTACCGCTCGGTGGTGGAGCCGGTTCACTATATAGCTGGAGGTGAACCATGCGAGACGAAAGAATATTACGTAATTTGGCCGCCGGCCTTGTTGCTTTGCTCGCTGTCATTGGATACGTCGATACTCTTGTCACGGCGCTTTCGGAGGGCGAAGCTGAAATCAACGCATCCGCGCACGCTGCCGAAAGCCATCATGTGAATGCGCACGCTGCACATGGATAGGCTCTCAGTTCCGATTAGCCGGTGCATCGGAACGATGGAGTGGGTTTTGGAGAATTGAGCGAGTCATGAAAGATTTCGGATTCTGGGTCCTTATTCTCGCGAGTTTGCTGTATCTGTCCGCAGTGCAATCCGCGTCGTCGCCGCCGTCTGCGGCGTCCGACTTAAACGCGCAGAACCAACGCCCCACGCCGGTCGAGAAGCAACCGAATCAGGTTGCGAACAAACCGAGGCTGACCTTCGGCGGTTATCCTTGCAACGCCGACTGCTCGGAAGACCAGGCCGGCTACCGCTGGGCTGAGGAGCACGGCATAACCGATCCGGACAGTTGCACTGGCGATAGCGGCAACTTCATCGAAGGTTGCCGGGTTTACGCACAGCGGCGCGGCGACGGGACTGCCGCCGGCGGTGCTCGATAGCTGCGTTGATCTTTTTGCGTTCGGCAAGCAGCCTACCCGGAATCACAAATCCCGCATACAAGCAGGCCGCACCTGTTGCGCAGAATTGCATGGTCCTTATGAACTACTGATGAGCTTAGCGCCATGCCGTCTTATAAATCGCCTTCCGGAATTCGAGTATGCCGAAACTAACCGACCGTCTCAGTTCAATCGTCGCTACTTGCTTGTGCGGGTTGGCGCTCTCTCTTGGTTCAACTTCATCAACGTTCGGCGCGGCGGGCGATACGTACGAGTATCGGATCGTGAACGCGTATAACAGTGAAACGGTGGGCCGGGTCAGTTATCGCATCGACCAAAGCCAGGCGGACCGCGTGCAGGCGTCTGTCACTACCGATCCGCCAGCTGCCGCCGCGTCGCGTACCGAAGTGACTACCAGAGACGGCAACTGGCTCGTGCACACGCTGCCAAGCCATGAACAGCTTCAGGACTATCAGTTTTCAGCACCGTTCCCGGTGGTTACGCCACCGGGTGACGACAAGCGCTCATGGTCCGTGCGCATGAATGCACTGGTGCCGCAGACCGGCAAAGAAAACAGTGTGCGTGTCGACGCGAAAGTAATCGGCAACGAGCGCATCACCGTGCCCGCTGGAACGTTCGACACTGTACGGATCTACCGGCGCATCTACGGCGGTGATTGGGAGGCATTCAAACGGGAGACGAATATCGAGCAGACCGACTGGTTCGCGCCGGCACTGGGAATTCCCGTGCGGAGCGAATCAAGGTCTTCGTGGCAGGATCTCAGTCGCTGTGCCCGCGGCGGATGTCCGTGGTTCCGCGGCGATTGGAATGTGTTCGAGCTGACGACGGTTAGCAAAGCTTCGCCAGGCAACGCCAGCGCGCAATAGCAGTTGTCCGCCGCCATCGACCGCTACGGCGAGCAACTTACCGTTACTAAACGAAGAAGGACGCGCAAGTAAAGTGCGCAGCGCCGTGCCGGCGAGTTCGCCAACGGTCCGCCTTATAGCGTGACGCGCTCAAGAATGCGGGCACAACGATCTCCATGGCATCCACGCGGCTTGGCCGGCTGAGCGCCGTAGCGCGCCGTGCCGCCGCTCTGTTAGCGGTCGACGCGCGATTGCGGACCCGTGACCGCCGCACACTCGAGACGATTCTTCGCTACTACGCGCGTGAGCCGTCTGACGCACCGGTACTCTTTGTGGGTTGCGCATGGTACACGCGGCGATATGCTCGTCTTTTTTCTGATGATGCATATATAACGCTCGACGTCGATCCCGCTAAAGCCCGCTTCGGCGCCTCGCGTCACATCGTTGCCTCGCTCGAGAGCGTCGGCACGTATTTCGAAAATGGAGAACTGCGCGCGATCATTTGCAACGGCGTCTTCGGCTGGGGATTAAACGCGAGAGAGAACGTGATTCGCGCATTCGAAGCGTGCGGTCGCTGTCTTACTGCAGGCGGGCATCTGGTGCTGGGCTGGAACGATGTGGAAGAGCGCCGTCCCTTTCACCCCCACGAAGCGGTGGCGGCGCTCGATTTCGAGCGTTTCAATTTCCCGCCATTCGGCGTCGCTGAATATCAGGTTGCCGGCGCTTTGCGCCACACATTCTCGTTTTACCGGACTAAGCCAGGTGGGTGAGCGCTATCTAGCGTCGTTCGCCCGCGTTTTGCTGCCGGTATTACGCAGCGTCGTCTTCTTCCTGAGTTCGGCGACGACGTCTTTTCTCATGGGACCGACCTTCACGATTGCATCGATGACCTCCTTCGCGGAGACACCTTCCTTCATCGCGAGGTCGCTGACTTCATATGGCTCGTTACGATTGCTGCGCGAACGATCCGGCTTGCCGGCCTTCGACTTATGGTCGGGCATTCTCATCTCCTTGCTGTTCAAGCGATGCCGAAGTTAGTCGAGTACGCTCGACTGCTCAATCAGGGAGAGACTGATAATGCGTAGGTACGTTTCAATAATTGCTGATTTAGCGAAGCGCCGGCGCGTGTTTAGATGCGGCCAAACACGTTACGTCAATGAAGCTGGCGTCGCAACGTGCTGATGAGTAACTGAATAATGAAATCTCGTTGGCTGACGCCCGCTTTGATGGCCGCCCTGCGCAAGCGGATTCTGAGCCGAAGCGGCAGCTTCATACAACGCATCAAAGCTGCGAAGTAACAGGGGTCTGACTTTAGCTGCTGAACCAGCGCAATCACGACGGGTATGTCGAACTCGCTCACCGCAGTTTTTTTTCGTGGCGGCGCTGCTATCCACGCGTCTCAGAGATGCGCAAACGAGCGGCGTACGGGGCGTCTCTGTCCGCTGACAAGCGGTTGGGTGGAGGAGGGTTCTTGATTATGGCAAGCCGTGTTGCGGCTGCTTTTGGGCTGGGCTCGCGCGGTATTGCGGCTTGCGTAGAACTGTTCCGGTCGTTGGGGCCGAGCGACTGCATAAATTGTGCATACGACGTCAATGCCTGCTTCGCTGTATCGCTTACGTGAAGATGGAAGCGGCGCTTGTCCGCCAATGACTTGCGTCTAACGATAACGCCGCACTTGATAAGTCGATAGAGCTGCCTCTGCATCGTTGACAACGGCGCGAGCCGCGTCAGCCACAATTGCTTGCATGTCATGCCGGCACTGTCGTTCGCCTCATGGCCCAGGATCGCAAGCACGAGATCGCGCTCGGAGAATGAGCGCATCCAGGGCAATTGTTCGTGTTCATACGCAGCCATCAACTGGATGGCGAGGCAAGCGTCCCATGCACGCATCAAATGGCTTCGCTCGATGTGTTGGTCAAAGGTATCGGGCCGATGAGCATGAACTGTCCGAAGTGCCTCGATCAATAGCCCGAATGGCTATCGCTTGCACACCGACAGTCAAACAACTCGAGCACGCTTCGGTTGCAGCGCTTGCTTAGCCTAACGTGATGCCTCGAGCAGCATGACAAGGCGGTCAACGCTCTGGGGGGAGCCGCGACCGCCGTTACTAGGTTTTCATGCCGAACAGTTTGGCAGCGTTGCCGCCGAGTATCGCGATTTTTTGCGCGTCGGATAGCGACTTCGTGCTCATGATGTGATCGACCGGATGCTCTTCCCACGGTATGGGATGATCGGTGCCGATGACGACCTGACTGGCGCCGACTTGCTCGACGAGGTGTCGCAATGCCTCCGGAGTAAATACGAGCGCGTCAAAGTACAGTTGATTGAGGTACTCCGTCGGTTTCTTCTTCAAAACGATGTCGGGATTGCAATTCTGCGGTGACACAAAGCAGCTGTGGTCTGAGCGCGGCGCATATGACGGCAGATAGCCTCCGCCGTGTGCCGCACATACTTTAAGCCGCGGGTACTTGTCGAGCGTGCCCTCGAAGATCAAGTGCTGAAGCGCAATCGTGGTGTCAAGCGGATTGCCGATCGTATTCGACAACCAGCCGTTGCCTTTGAATCTTTTTGCGAGCTCGGGCGTACTTTGCGGATGAATGAAAAGTACCGCACCCAGTTCCTCGGCCTTAGCCCACACCGGGTGAAATTTCGGGTCGGAAAAATCTTCTCCGCCGACGCTGCCGCCGATTGCCGCCCCCTTGAGGCCATACTTTTTAACGGCCTCTTCGAGCTGTTGAACGGCAAGATCCGGGAACTGCAATGCAAGCGACGCGAACGCTGCGAGCCGATCCGGTTTCGTAGCACAGAGTTCCGCGAGTTTTTCGTTTTGAATCTTGATGAGCTGCGTTACCAGATCGCGCTCGCGGCGATACCAGAATGGATTGATGCTGAGCACTTCCATGTCGACGCCTTGCGCGTCCATGCCGGCAAGTCGCTCTTCGAGCACAATCAGGAACTGCTGAGCGCCCTTGGTCTGCGGAAATATGCTCTTCGCTTCGTCGCCGAGGAGCGCCAACGCTTCGGGAATAAGGCAATGCGCATGCACGTCGATCGTCTTGACGCGCTTGCCGTTGACCATGACCGGCGTGCGCTTCGCGGCTTTTGCTTGCGCGCGCGCGGGCGCTGCTGCAAGCAGACCGCAACTCGTGAATACCACCGACGATATTGCACCGGCGGTATCTTTGATGAATTTTCTGCGACTCGTCATTGTGCCTTCCCTTGCTGGACGCCACATAATAGCCTGTAATGGCCAACGTTTTTGCTAATGCATCGGACGCAGAGATTATGGCAAAGCAGAAATGCATGCAATGATTCGTCGTGCCATTCATTTTTTATCACAAGGGAAACCATGCTGCCCAAGACAATGAACGCGATTACGATTGCTCGCGCCGGCGGGCCTGAAGTTCTGCAACAAGTCACGCGCCCTGTACCGGAGCCGCGCGCCGGTGAAGTGCTTATCAAAGTCGCGTTCGCCGGCATCAACCGCCATGACTGCGGGCAACGCAATCGCGGCTTCGGCCCCCCCGGTGCGACGGATATCCCCGGACTTGAAGTAGCGGGCGAAGTTGCTGCGACGGGTCCGGGCGTTACGCGCTGGAAATCAGGCGACAAGGTATGCGCGCTGGTCAACGGCGGCGGATATGCGCAGTACTGCATAGCGGCGGAGACGATTACCCTGCCGATTCCGGAACGCTTCGGGAGCGCAGGCGGATGACTGTCGCCGAACCCTGACGCCCACATGGATCCGAAATGCGGCGTCACCTCATCC
>Ga0207691_10004782_pt1 | contig 13101 bp, 9 predicted proteins | sample KBSM13metaG_FD_184327 | JGI IMG/M metagenome (GOLD analysis project Ga0207691, IMG submission 184327) | Miscanthus rhizosphere microbial communities from Kellogg Biological Station, Michigan, USA - KBS M1-3 metaG (SPAdes) (version 2) | ecosystem: Host-associated > Plants > Roots > Rhizosphere >... | reverse complement strand
GGTGCCCGAGGCCGTCGCCAAGGCCCTGCCGCTGCTCGACCGCGGGCACGGCTCGCTGCACGCACAACTCGCGGCGGCGCTGCTGCGAACCGCCGGTGTCGAAGTGCCGCGCGACGCGTTTCGTGAAGACCAGCTGCCACCGCACCTGCGCATGAACTTCCTGCTGCTCGACGATGCGGACAAGGTGATCGCGCGTTCGCGCAGCCTGGCGGAGCTGCGCGGCCGGCACGCCGGCGCCTCGCAGCAGGAATACGCCCGGCAATCACAGCTCACCAGCGGCGCGCGCAGCTGGGAGTTCGGCGAGCTGCCCGAGCAACAGCACGTGGAGCAGGGCGGCCGACGGCAGGTGGGCTACCCGGCGCTGGTCGACGAGGGCGGCAGCGTGGGCGTGCGCGCTTTCGCCACGCCGCCCGAAGCGCGCATGAGCCACGTGCGCGGCGTGACCCGCCTCATCCGCCTGGTGATGGCGCGCGATCTGAAGCCGCTGCGTCGTGACCTGGTGGCAAACGTGCAGGGCGAGATGGTCTACAAAGGGCTCGCCGCACATCCGCTGCTCAATACGGATCTCGTCGCTGGCCGTGACCTGCGCGACGATCTGCTCGATCGCGTGGTCATGACCGTGTTCCTGGAAGGCCGCGAGCCGCTGCGCAATGGCACGGACTTCGAGGCGCGCATCGCCACGCAACGAGGCGGCATCGGACTGCCGGCCCAGGAAATATCGAAGACCGTACAGGCTGCACTCGAGCGGCTCGCGCGAATCCTGGTGGCCTTGCCCAAGGCTGCTGCGCCCACCGCCGCGGACATCCGCGCACAGCTTGCGTGGCTGACGCCCGCCGGTTTCCTGCTCGTGACGCCCTGGGAGCGACTCAAGGACTATCCGCGATACTTTCAGGCGCTCGAGCAGCGGCTCGAGAAGTCAGGCCTGGATGCGCGGCGTGATGCGAAGCTGGCGGCCGAGATCGCGCCACTGGAGTCGCGCTATCGTGAGCGCGTCAAGGCGGAGCGGGGTGCGCGACCGCCGGGCGAAGACGAATTCCGCTGGTTGCTGGAGGAGTTCCGCGTGTCGTTGTTCGCACAGCAGCTCAAGACGCGCGTGCCGGTCTCGGCGCGGCGACTCGAAGACGCGTGGGCAGAGAGGACTCGGGCGACAGTGGTTTGAGCGTGCCTGTGATGGCCGGCGTATGCTCTGTGCTGGATTGAACAGGGAGTATGAACTTGCGTGTATCAATTGCCGCTATTGCCGCAATGGCGGCTGCGCTGCTGTTTTCCGGCATCGCGATCTCAGCGGATCCCGCCAACAACGCGGTCGTCACATCGATCAAGGGCGATACGATCGAGCTGGGCGTTCCTGCGAGTGCGCTCAGCCTGACATTTCCCAAGGGCGGTCTTGCGGAAATCAATCCGACCGGGAACCAGTCAAATCCGCGCTATTTCAATTTCGCGGACCTGGGCCGCGGGTGGGTGATCTCGGGATGGATCGAGCCAGCCTCGTCATTCCAGGGAACCGAAAAATTCTGGGTGAGCGAATTCACCGCCATGAAGAACAGCGGTCTCATGCCGAAGGAGCCACCGGTTCCGGTGGACGCCGGCGACTGGATGGCGCTCGCCTACGAGCTTTCGCTTCCGGAAAATGCCGGCAAGGTCGTCAACTCGCACATCCGCGCGGAGCTCGTCGAGCACGGGACCTGGGTCGATCTGCATATTTCGGTGACCGGCGACATGCCGCTGGCGCAGGCGCGCAGTGAGGCGCTCGCGCTGTTGAAGGGCATTGTCGTGACGAAGAAGAAGGGCTCGTAGCCCTCCACGGCAAACAGATGCTCACCCCAAAACAGCAGGGTGTACTTCGGGGAATGATGGCGGGAGTGGTCATCACTCTCATCGCGTTGGTGTTCTCTATCATTTCGCCGTCGGCCGCGTTTCTGCCAGAGCCTGGTGTGTCCGCGGCATTGACGCAGGCGTTGAAGTGGGACGCGCTGCTGGTGGTGACGCTGGCGGCGAATATTGCACTATTGGCGCGGCACCGATTCTTCACGCCCGAAGATATCGACGGCGGCGGCCTGACTGAAGGCACGCCGCGCGCGCAGGCGCTTCAGTCAACCCTGCAGAACACGCTCGAGCAGATGGTGCTGGCGTTCGCGGTTCACCTGGTCTGGGCGGCGGCCATGCCGCGTGAGTGGCAGAGTGCGATTCCAGTCGCGGCCACGCTGTTTTTCATCGGCCGCATCCTGTTCTGGCGCGGCTATGCGCGCGGGGCGCCAGCCCGGGCGTTGGGCTTTGCGCTGACTTTCTATCCGACGATCGCGATGCTGCTCATCATGGGCGGGCGGCTCGCCTGGGAGCAGATGAGTTAGAGACTAGCTCAGCCTGATGAGTCCGCGCTTGTGCGCGACGGCCACGGCCTCGGTGCGTGAAATGGCGTCGAGCTTCGCGAGGATGGCCTTCACGTGGGTCTTGGCAGTGCCCTCGGTGATTTCGAGCCGACGAGCGATGTCCTTGTTGGAGCGGCCTTCGGCCACGAGCTGCAACACGTCGAGTTCGCGCGTCGTGAGGCTGGGACGCGACATGCGCTGCAGCGCTTTGGCGGCGATGGTCGACGAGGTGTAAGGCCGGTCTTCGGCCACCGCGCGAATGGCGGACAGGATCTCGGTGCGTGGCGCGTCCTTGAGCAGGTAGCCCTTGGCGCCCTGGCTCAGCGAGCGAAAGATGTCCTCGTCACCGTCGTACGTGGTCATGATGAGCAGGCAGGCCTTGGGATGTTTCTCCAGCACCTTCTGCACCACGGCAGCTCCGTCGAGCTTCGGCATGCGCAGGTCGAGCACCATGACGTCGGGCTGGTGCTGTTCGTACAGATCCAGCGCTTCGGCGCCGTCGCCGGCTTCGGCCACCACCTGCATGTCGGCCTGCTGGTTGACGATGGCGGCGAGCCCGTCGCGCACCACGGGATGATCGTCCGCGAGGATCACGCGGATCTTGCGTACCGGTAGATTGGCGACGGCTTTCATGACGCGGACTTTGAGTAATACTGGACAGGCCGCGGCAGGATCACGATGACACTGGTGCCTTCGCCGGGCCGGCTGTCGATCTGGAATTGGCCGCCAATGGCGCCGGCGCGCTCGCGCATATTGTTGAGCCCATAACCTTGCGAGGCGTAGAGCTCCGGCATCAGCGTCATGCCGCGCCCGTCATCGACGACCATGAGTCGCCACAGGGCGGATTCTTCCTGGAGCAGTATGCGCACGTTGGCCGGGTGCGCATGGCGCACGGCGTTGCTCACGGCCTCCTGCGCGATGCGCAGCAGTTCGTGCTGACGCTCAGGCGCGAGGCCATCTCCGCTCAGCGCGCCTTCGAAGCTGCAGACGATGCGGCCGTCGACGGTGGAACGTTCGGCGAGTTGCTTCAATGCGAGCTCCAGGCCCACGCGCCGAGTCTGATCGGGACGCAAGGCCATGACCGAGCGGCGCGCTTCGGCGAGTCCGTCCTTCGCGAGGTCACGGATGCGCGTCAGGATGGCGGGCAGTGGCGAATTGCGTGCGCACTCGTGCATGGCTTCCTCTGCCGCGCCGAGCTGCATGAGGATGCCGGTGAAGCCCTGTGCCAGGCCGTCATGGATTTCCTGGCCGATGCGATTGCGTTCGGCGAGCACGGCGGCGTTCTTGGCGGCCATGCCGAGTTTCTTGAGGCCGATGCACAGCGTGACCTGGTGGGCGATGGCCAGGGCCAGCTCGGTGCGGTCCGCGCTCAGGGCTTCGGTCTGGCGGAACACCAGGCCAATGCAGCCCTTGCTGGTGCCGTCACCATAGGTCAGCGGCAAGAGATAGGCGCTCTTGTGGCCCTCGCGCGCGTGCCAGTCGGCGACGCCCGGCCACAGCAGCCGGTCGAGGGGCTCGAGCGGGTAGAACACCGGCTCCTTGAACTCCTTGAGGATGTCCGCGATGCGGGTCTCTTCCTGGGTGGCAGTGGGCTGGAAGGGCGGCGGACCGGACTTGCCGTTCTCCACGTGAACGAAACAGCGCCAGTGGTTGGCGGCGGGGTCGAAGCCAATGGCGAAAGCTGCCGCGGCGTCCAACTGCCGCAGGGCATCGATCAGGATGTTCGACACGAAATCCTGTGGCTCCGGGTCTCGCGCCAGCCGCACGAGATTTTCTCGCAGCAGGGTATTGGCGCGGGCCAGCTGCGAGAGCCGCTCTTCGGCGGCGCGCTCGCGCGCCACGCGCACGGTTTCCAACAGGCGTTCGCGGTGCAGGGCGGCGCCGACCAACCCGGCAGCAATTTCCAGCGCCGAGACGATGGAAGAATCGAATTCGCGCACCCGCTGCCAGTCATCGAAACCGATGGCGCCGACGTATTCGCCCTCGACGATGATCGGAACGATGGCCGAGGTGCGGGCCTTGTCGCTGGTGATGCTGACGCTGTCGAAGCCCTGCATGGAGTCCGGGCAGAAGACGATGCTCTTGCCGGACATGAGCATCGAGCAGAACTGCTCGGACAGCGGTTCCTGGCAGTCGTTGATTTCGCAGCAGGTGTCGGCGAGTTCCTCGCTGATCCACTCGGCCTTTATCTTCAGCCATTTCTCGCCGTTCGGGCCGACCTCGGAGAAGGCCAGGGCGGTGCGGTCCACCTGCGCGGCTTCACCCAGCAGGCGCAGGACCTCGGGCATCACTTTCATGGCGTCGGGCGAGCTCAGCAGCTGGCGGCTTGCCTGGGCCGAGGCCGCGAGCAGCCGTTCACGCTGCTGCATGGACTGGTGGTTGAGAATGCCCTCGGCCGCGGCGGCGAGGTCCAGCGGATTGATGCTCATGGTGCGTACTCTATAACCAAGACGGCTCGGGGCCATCTTCCATTGGGGCTAGCGGCTCCCCCGCCAGCCCCCTCCGAGGGATTTATAGACCGAAATCAGGCTGGTAGCCGCCTCCGTACGGCTGCGCGCCAGGCGGTCCTCGGACTCGAGCAGGGTGCGCTCGGCGTCCAGCACCTGCAGGAAGTCGCTGGCACCGTTTTCATACCGTACCCGGGCCAGGTCGGCCGCCGTGTTGCTGGCGCGAACCGCGGCCTCGTCATGCACGAGGCGGTCGCGGGCTCGAGCGTGGGTGACCAGCGAGTTTTCGGTTTCCTCGAGCGCGTTCAGGACCGTCTTTTCATAGCGCAGGAGGGAGGTGTCCTTGCGGGCATGGGAGGCCGCAATGCGCGCCTGCACGTGGCCGTAATCGAAAATCGCCCACGAAATCCCCGGTGCGAACACAGTGGTATTCGTACCCGAATCGCCGAGTTCGCCGCTCGAGGCGGCCACATAGCCCGCGCTGCCGGTAAAAGTGACGCGCGGGAAGAGGTCGGCTACGGCCACGCCGATTTCGGCCGTGGATCTCGCCAGGTCGCGCTCGGCGATGCGGATGTCGGGGCGGCGGCGCAGCAGTCCCGCCGGGTCGCCCACCGGCACGATGCCGGGCAGCGGCGGCAAGTCTCGGATCGTGGCCAGTTCGGCCTGCAGCGCGCCGGGTTCGCGGCCCACCAGCACCGACAGGCGATGGATGGATCGCGCCACGGCGGCCTCCAGCGGGCCGATCGTGCCGAGAGTCGCCGACAGCTGCGCCTGCGCGCGCGCCGTGTCGAATTCCGTACCGCGGCCGGCTTCGAGGCGGGCGGTGGCGAGGTCCAGGGTCGATTTCTGATTGGTCACGTTGCGCCGGGCGACGTCGAGCTGCTGCTGAAAGCCGCGCAGCTCGAAGTAGGTGCGCGTGACCTCGGCCGTGACGATCACCTGCGTATCACGCTCGGCGGCCTCCAGTGCCTCGGCTTGCGCCGTGCTGGCCTCGAGACCGCGCCGCACACGGCCGAAGAAATCCAGCTCCCAGAACGCATCGAAGCCGGCGTCGTAAAGCTCGCTGTCGCGCGGCGCCCCCGCGAGGGTCTGCGCTTCGGAGAACTTGGTCTTGGTGTAGCCGCCGCCGGCGTTGATGGACGGCGCCAGGTCGAAGGCGGTGTCACGCCGCAGGGCGCGCGCCTCGGCGACCCGGGACAGTGCGATGCGCACGTCGTAGTTCGCCATCAGCGCCATGTCGACCAGATGGTCGAGTGTCTTGTCTTCGAAGGTCTGCCAGAACTCGGCCGCGCCCTCCTCGGTGGAGTAGGTCGCTTCGACACCGTCAAACTTCTCTGCGGATTTGGTCTCCGGCGGCTTGTAGTTGGGGCCGGCGGCGCAGGCCGCCAGCACGGCTGCCGCAACGGGGGCCAGCAGGAATCGGAAATTACGCATGGGTAGGAGCCTCTTCGACTGGCGCGGGCAGCGCGGCATTCGTTGCCCGGCTGCGGCGCACCAGCACATAGAACACGGGAGTGAGCATCAGGCCGAACACGGTGACGCCGATCATTCCGGAGAACACCGCGGCGCCCATGGCGCGGCGCACCTCGGCGCCGGCGCCATCGGCCAGCACCAGCGGCAGCACACCCATGACGAAGGCAATGGACGTCATCACGATGGGGCGCAGTCGCAGGCGCGCGGCTTCGAGCACCGCGCTCGCCCGGTCGCGTCCCTGTTCCTCGAGATGCTTGGCGAACTCCACGATCAGGATGGCGTTCTTGGACGCGAGGCCCACGAGCACCAGGAACCCGATCTGCGTGAAGATGTTGTTGTCACCGCCCTGCAGACGCACGCCCACGAGACCGGCCAGCAATGCCATCGGCACGATCAGGATGATGGCCAGCGGCAGCGACACGCTCTCGTACTGCGCGGCCAGCACCAGGAACACGAAGATCACGCACAGCGGGAACACGAACAGCGCCGCATCGCCTGCGTCGATCTGCTGAAAGGCGAGATCGGTCCACTCGTAGCTCATGCCGGCGGGCAGATTCTCGTCGAGGATCTTCGAGATCGCGGCCTGCGCCTGACCGGAGCTGTGACCCGGCGAAGGTCCGCCATTGATGTCCGCGCTCGAGTAGGCGTTGAAACGTTCAACGATATCCGGTCCAAAAGATTCCTTGACGGTGATCAGTGAGCCGAGTGGCACCATTTCGCCCGCGGCGTTGCGAGTCTTGAGCGGAAGGATGTCATCCACCTGTGAACGGAACGGCGCATCCGCCTGTGCGACCACACGGTAAGTACGACCAAATCGGTTGAAGTCATTGACATAGAGCGATCCCAGGTTCACTTGCAAAGTCTGAAAGACGTCATTGAGCTTCACGCCCTGGCGCTTGACCTTGAGGCGATCGACGTCGACGTCCAGTTGTGGAACGTTGATCTGGTAGCTGGAGAACACGCCGGCCAGCGACGGATCCGCCCAGGCCTTCTGCAAGGCGCCCTGCACGGCGGCGTACAGCGCTTCGGCGCCGCGATTCTGGCGATCCTCCACGTTCAGCTTGAAGCCACCCAGCATGCCGAGCCCGATCACGGGCGGCGGCGGGAACACGGCGATGTAGGCGTCCTGGATGGAGGCGAACTTCTGGTTGAGCGCGCCGGCAATCGCGCCGGCCGTCAAGCCCTTGCGTTCGTCGAAGTCCTTGAGCGGGAAGAACACCAGCGCCGCGCTCGATTGCGCCGCGAAGCCATTGGCCGACACGCCGCCGAACTGCACCGAGTCGAGCACGCCCGGTTGCGCCTTGGCAATTTCGCCCATGCGGCGCACGACCTCGGCGGTGCGCTCCAGCGAGGAGGCCGGGGGCAGTTGCACTACGCCGACGAGATACAGCTTGTCCTGCTGCGGGATGAACCCCGCCGGTGTCTGCTGGAAGCCGATGACGGTCAGCGCCAACAGGCCGGCGTAGATCGCGACGGCAATGGGCGCACGTTTCACGGCGCGCGTGACACCCCGCGAGTACGCATCGCCTGACTTCACGAACAGCCGGTTGAAGCGCGCGAAGAAGCGGCCGAAGAGTTTGTCCATACCGCGCGTGAGCGCATCCGGCTTCGCACCATGCGGCTTGAGCAGCACCGCGGCGAGCGCGGGCGACAGGGTCAGGGAATTGAATGCGGAAATGATCGTCGAAACGGCAATCGTTAACGCGAACTGTTTATAGAACTGTCCGGTGAGGCCTGGGACGAAGGCCACCGGGATGAACACCGCCGACAGCACCAGCGTGATGGCGATGATGGGCCGGCTCACTTCGCTCATGGCTTTCTTCGTGGCCTCGAGCGGCCTGAGTCCACTGGCGATGTGTCTTTCGACGTTCTCCACTACCACGATGGAGTCGTCCACCACGATGCCGATGGCCAGCACCAGGCCAAACAGCGACAACGTGTTGATGGAGAACCCGAGCGCGTACAGCACGGCGAAGGTCCCGATAATAGAGACGGGCACGGCGACCAGCGGAATCACCGAGGCGCGCCAGGTCTGCAGGAACAGGATCACCACCAGCACCACCAGCAGCACGGCTTCCAGCAGCGTGTGCACGACGGCTTCGATGGACTGCCGAACGAACTGCGTCGGGTCGTAGACGATCTCGTAGTCCATGCCCGCGGGGAAGCTCTTCTTGAGCGTCTCCATGTCGGCACGGACCTTGTTGGAGAGCTCGAGCGCGTTCGAACCCGGCGACTGGTACACGGGAATGGCCACCGCGTTCTCGTTGCCGAGCAGGGACTGCATGGCGTAGGTGGACGCGCCCAATTCCAGGCGCGCGATGTCGCGCAGGCGCACGACCTCGCCGTTGTTGCCGGTCTTGACCACCACGTCGCCGAATTCTTCCTCGGTCTGCAGACGGCCCTTCGCATTGAGCGCCAGCTGGAACTCGGAGCCCGCGGCCGGCGGCGCACCGACCTGACCGGCGGCTACCTGCACGTTCTGCTCGCGGATGGAACTCACCACGTCACCGGTGGTGAGATCGCGCGCGGCCATCTTCTGCGGATCGAGCCACACGCGCATGGCGTAGTCGCCCGCGCCGAAGACGCGCACGTCACCCACGCCAGGGATGCGCGCCAGCAGGTCGCGCACGTTGAGCGTGGCGTAGTTGCGCAGGTAGAGCGAGTCGTAGCGGCTGTCCGGTGAGGTCAGGTGCACCACCATGAGGAACGCGGGCGTGCTCTTCAGCGTGGACACACCGATGGCGCGCACATCCTCGGGCAGGCGCGGCAGTGCCTGGGCGACGCGGTTCTGCACCTGTACCTGCGCGCGATCGATGTCGGTGCCGATGCGGAAGGTGACCGTGAGGGCCAGCGAGCCGTCCATCGTGGCCTGCGAGGACATGTAGAGCATGTTCTCGACGCCGACGATTTCCTGCTCGAGTGGCGCGGCCACCGTTTCGGCAATGACCTTGGGGTTGGCGCCCGGATAGGCGGCGCTCACCACCACCGAGGGCGGCACCACTTCCGGATATTCGCTGACCGGCAGTTTGAAGAGAGCGATGGCGCCCGTGATCAGGATGAAAGCCGACAGGACCGATGCGAACACCGGCCTGTCGATGAAGAAGCTGCTGAATTTCATGGGCGTCCCTGGTTAGTGGTTTTCAAAAGGGGCGGACTCCATTTCCACGGAAATGGGGTCCGACCCCTACATGGGCTCTAGTTCTGCGCCACCAGCGTGTTGCCGCCGCGGCGGGGTTCACCCATGGCGACCAGTTGCGGCGTGACCGGCATGCCCGGACGAACCTGCTGCAGACCTTTGACCAGGATGACGTCGCTGGCCTTGAGGCCCTCGCGCACGACGCGCAGTCCGTCGATCAGCGGGCCGAGTTTCACCGGCGCGTATTCCACCTTGTTGTCAGCGCCCACCTTGAGCACGAACTTGATGCTCTGATCCGTTCCGACAGCGCTGTCGTTGATCAGCAGTGCGTTGTACTCGCCACTTCCGATGAGCTTGACGCGCGCAAACATGCCTGGCGTGAAGCGGCGGTCCTTGTTCTCGAACAGACCGCGCGCGTGGATGGTGCCGGTGTTCGGGTCGAGCTCGTTGTCGAGGAACACCATGTGGCCTTCGTGCGGATGACCCTGTTCATCGGCGAGGCCCACCCAGACCGGATTCGCCGCCGTGCGCGAGCTCTCACGTTCGCCGCGCAGGGCCATGCCGACGTACTTGAGGTACACCTGCTCGTCGCCGTCGAAGGACACGTAGATGGGATCGATGGAGACCACGGTGGTCAGCAACGTCTGGCCGGCGGCGACCAGGTTGCCCGCGGTGATCTCCGCGCGGCCCACCAGGCCCGAGATCGGCGCGCGCACCTGCGTGAACGACAGATCCAGGGCCGCCGCGTCGGCCGCGGCTTCCGCAGCGGCGACATTGGCGGCGGCCTGCTGATTGCCAGAGGTACGCTCGTCGAAGTCTTCCTGCGAGATCGCGTGCCTTTCGATCAGGCGACTGGCGCGTTCCTGTTCGGATTTCGCCAGTGCGAGCTGCGTGCGTGCGCGCGTCAGTTCGGCCTGGGCCTGCTTGAGCTTCGCCTGGTAGGGGCGCGCATCGATGACATACAGGATGTCGCCCTGTTTCACCTCGTGTCCCTGCTCGAAGTCCGTGGCCGTCACGTAGCCGGAAACCCGGGGTCGCACTTCCACGCGCTCAACGGCCTCGAAGCGGCCGGTGAATTCATCGAACTCGGTGATGGGCTTCGAGATCACCTTCGCGACTTGTACGGCCGGTGGGGCCGACGGCGCCTCCGCGGCCTCGTTGCGCGCGCATCCGGCGGCGAACAGGGCAACGAGGAGCACAACCGATAAACGAACTACTTCTTTCACGAGCATTTCCTCTCTGGGTGTAGGGCCTCATCATCCATGCCGAGGCGTCGATTGGACATTCACCAGGTGAGCCACGAACTTGGTCTCATTAGCACCACCGGTGACTATCCCTTTGGGGATAGCAACGAAAATAGGGACATTCCTGTTTTCGCTGCGACCATTCGCAATGCTCAGTGAGTGTTACGGTTGACTCAGTCGTTACATCAAAAACAGGGATGTCGCCATTTTCCACGTGAGGGGCTGGTTCGAGCTGAAAAGTCCGAAACACGTGTTAAGGATTTCTCAATCAGGATCGCAACATGCGGAATGACTTGAACCAGGCCGCGCTGAAACATGCAGTCATGCAGGTCGCGCTGCTGAATTTCGCCTGGTTCTTTGTGGAGTTCGCGGTCGCACGCCACATCGGATCGGTGTCACTGTTTGCCGACTCGATCGACTTCCTCGAAGACACCTGCGTCAACTTCCTGGTGCTGGTGGCGCTGGGATGGAGCGCGAGCCGGCGCGCATCGGTCGGAACGCTCCTGGCCATACTATTGCTGGTGCCCGCCGCGGCCGCGGCCTGGATGGCGTGGCGGAAGTTTCAGTCGCCATTGCCGCCAGAAGTATTCGCGCTGTCGGCAACCGGGGCGGGCGCGTTGGTGGTGAACCTGTACTGCGCCTGGCTGCTGGTGCGTCTCCGCAATGTCGCCGGCAGCCTGTCACGGGCCGCGTTTCTCTCGGCGCGCAATGATGCCTTTGCGAACCTGGCCATCATTGCGGCCGGTGGCGCGACGCTCTTTTGGCCGTCGGCGTGGCCCGATCTGGCGGTCGGCATCGGCATCCTGCTGATGAATCTCGATGCCGCACGCGAGGTGCTCATCGCCGCGCGCGGCGAGGCCGACGAGGCGGCATGACCCGGGGCTGATCTATACTGCCGCGCGATGTCCACCCACATGGAAACCGTGCTTCGGGCCGCCGCCTTTGCGGCGGAAAAGCATCGCAATCAGCGGCGCAAGGACCAGGAAGCGTCGCCCTACATCAACCATCCGATCCAGCTCGCGTATATCCTGGTGCAGGAACGCATCGACGACCCCGAAGTGCTGGCGGCAGCGCTGCTGCACGACACCATCGAGGACACCAACACCTCGCTCGAGGAGCTCCAGATCGTGTTCGGTTACGAGATCGCCGGCATCGTGGGCGAGTGCACCGACGACAAGAAGCTCTCCAAGCTCGAGCGCAAGCAGGCGCAGATCGATCACGCCGCCCACATCAGCCACAAGGCCAGGCTCGTGAAGATCGCCGACAAGATCGCGAACGTGAACGACATCGACGATGCGCCTCCGGCCGGCTGGTCGCTGGAGCGCAAGCGCGAATACTTCGACTGGGCGAAGCAGGTCGTGGACCAAATGCGGGGCACCCACGCGGGCCTCGAAGCGCGCTTCGATGCCGAATACGCCAAGAGACCGTAGACGGTTGCCGGCCCGGCAACATCAAAAAAAAAGGCCGCACGGTGAGGTGCGGCCTTTGTCGTAGTTCCGCACGGCTTTCGCACGGCGGTTGCTACCCGTAACTGCGTTGCTTCCGGTGAGGGTTGCTTCGCAGGTTACGGCTGAAGTGTGCACCAGCCCGCGGGGCGGGCGAAGCGGCGTACTTCCCGAGAGGGGGTCGTTGAATTCTTACACCTGCATGACACATGCCAAAAAAAGACGCCGCACAAGGCGGCGTCAAAATCGCAGGGAATTCAACTCGGGGGTCAGTTGAACTTCGGCCGCATGAAATTGGCGTACACGTAATTCGCCACCTTCGGGCAGGCTTCCTGGCTGGCCGTGGTGTCGAAGTGGAAATGGATACCGCCGTATTCGCGGCTGGCGGCCTGGTGTTCGGCGAGCTGCCAGAAGCCGGGGAAGCCACGGGCCACGTAGTTGATGCCGTCGGTGCTCGACCATTGCACGCTCACGAGCGCGTCATTGGTGCCGAAGAACAACGCCAGTGCGCGCGCGGTGCTCGCTCCAATGCAGGCCATGTTGCCGGCGTACGACGGATACGGCGGAGTAGTTAGCAACGGCATCCAGGTCGGGTCGGGCTCGGTGCCCACGTTCATGTCCTGGTCGGCGAGCTGAATGGCATGTACCGGGCGCCACAGCTGGTAGACGAACTTGCTGGCCTGGGCCGTCTGCACGCCGTCCTGCATGGCGACATTGACCAGTGCGAACAGGCGCGCGGATTCGATCAGTGAAAGATTACGGCTGAGGGCCATGAAGCGCGTCACCTGGTTCCAGACGCCAGCCCAGTTTTCCTTGTAGCCGACGCTGGCCCAGAGGCGCGCCTGCAGGGTCTGCTCAGCCGTGCGCACGGTGCTGGTGGCGCCGCCGATGGCCTTGATCTCGTTGACGGCGTCCGCGTACTCCTGGCTGTTGAGGGCCGGGGGCCGGCGCGGCAGGTAGTAATAGGGCGTGGGCAGCGCGAAAGGC
>Ga0207691_10004781_pt1 | contig 13102 bp, 10 predicted proteins | sample KBSM13metaG_FD_184327 | JGI IMG/M metagenome (GOLD analysis project Ga0207691, IMG submission 184327) | Miscanthus rhizosphere microbial communities from Kellogg Biological Station, Michigan, USA - KBS M1-3 metaG (SPAdes) (version 2) | ecosystem: Host-associated > Plants > Roots > Rhizosphere >... | reverse complement strand
TCCGCCCGAGTGGCTGGAGACCGTGTTTGCCGACTTCGATGCGTTTCTGCTCGACCACGCGTCGTGTGAACGCAAAGCCGCCGCGACTGGCATGTCCTTCGTCGTTCGCTATCCGGACAAGAGCGCGCTGATCGAACCCTTGATCGAGTTCGCGCGCGAAGAGCTCGAGCACTTTCAGATCATGTACCGCATCATCCATGCGCGCGGCTTGATCTTGTCGGACGACTACAAGGATCCGTACGTGAACGCATTGCGTTCTCAGGTGCGCAACGCCGGGCCGGCCACATTGCTCGATAAATTGCTGGTGGCAGGCATCGTCGAAGCGCGCGGTTGCGAACGCCTGTTCATGGTCGCCGAGGCGCTGAAGGACAAGGCTTCGCCGCTCGCGGACGCCTATCTCGAGCTGGCACGCGCCGAAGCACGCCACCACGGCTTGTTTTTTCGCCTGGCCCGCGCCTGCTTCGACGATCCACAGATCGACGAGCGCGCGGCGACGCTGCTCGACTACGAAGCCGAGCTGGTGCGGCGATTGCCCCACCGCGCAGCCGTGCATTGAAGCCGAAGCCCGGCTCGGCGGGCGCAGGGGCCCAGTACTTCGCGCGCTACGCCGAGCCGGAGATCGCCCTCGCCCGCGAGCTCACCGAACGCTACCTGGCAGTCTTGGTGGTGCCCGTGTGCGGCGAGGCACCCTCGCTCTTGGCCGGTTTCGAGCGCGCACTCTCGGCGGCGCAGGAGCGCGTGCTTTTGCTGCTGGTGGTGAACGCGACCGACGCGGCTAGCGCCCAGGTGCATGCCGAGAACGAGCGACTGCTGGCGCACCTTGCCGGCCAGTTTCCGACTCGACGCACGCTCGCCGCCGAAGAGGTCGGCACCCGCGGCTGGCTGGGTCGTGCCCAAAATTACGACTTGCTTTGGCTCGATCGCGCGAGCGTCGGGGCGCGCTTGCCCGCACGTGAAGGCGTGGGCATGGCCCGCAAGTTGGGCGGCGATCTGGCGGCTTTGCTCTGGGCACGCGGTCAGCTGAGCTGCCCGTTGATCGCCTGCAGCGACGCGGACGTCACGCTGCCTGCCGACTATTTCCAGCACCTGACCGAACCCGTTTCGGAGAGCCAGCCGAGCACGGCTTGGCTCTGGCCCTACCAGCACCAGTCCGGCGGCGACCCGGGGATCGATGCGGCAACCGTGCTGTACGAGATCTCGCTCCGTTACTACGTACTCGGCTTGGCAGCGGCGGGCTCTTGCTACGCCTATCAGAGCGTGGGCTCCACGTTGTGCGTAGAGGCGTCTGCCTACTTGAGCGTGCGGGGCGTCCCCAAGCGCGAGGCGGCCGAAGACTTCTATCTACTGGACAAGCTCGCCAAAGTCGGGCCGCTGCGTCGTCCTCTGGTGACGCCACTCGGGATCCGAGCGCGTGCGTCCGAGCGTGTGCCCTTCGGCACCGGGCGACGCTCGCGCGAAATCGCCGGAGAGCTCGCAAACGGCCAAGAATTCGCGCTCTACTCGCCGCGCATCTTCCAGGCCTTGGCTGCTGTGCTGCAAGGTTTGGATGACTTCGCCCAGAGCGGGGAGGTCGCCGCACTTTCGCGGGCGGTCGAACGCGGCGTTCCGGAGTTGGCCACGCACATCCAGCAAATATTGGGCGATCTCGGCGCCTTTACGGCCTTGGCCAGCGCCGCGCAGCAGGCGCCGACCGGTGCGGTGCTGCGGCGACGAATTCATACCTGGTTCGATTCCTTGCGCACGTTACGCTTCGTCCACGGCCTGCGCGATCGCTGCTTGCCGTCGTTGCCGTGGCGCACGGCGCTCGCTTCCGCTGCCTTCGTGCCAGCGCCGTTCGGCATGGGTACGGAGCCGGACGCCGTGTGCCGCGTACTTTCTCTGGCAGAATCGGCGCTACCGGTGCAAGTCGGACCCTCGCTGTTCTAGCGGGGAGCCGGCGGACCAAAGCGGTGCCGTCCGAGTCAACCACGGCTACCTCGGTAGTCGGACCCGGAACCGAATAGACTGCATCGAATGGACGCGCCTCTCCCGTATCCGCCCCCGAGCACACACCACACGGCGCGCCGAGAGCCAAGAAAAGCCAGCGCCAGCAAAAGTCCCTCGAGTCCCGCCCCGTCATCGGAGCCACTCTACAGCATCGCCGTTCGCTCGACGAGCTGGCCACTGTCGCACTTGGGATACAGGTCCGCACAGCGGTTCACGCGTGCCGAAGAGCCCGCGGATTGCCGAGGTTTTCACGACCGCGTGTTGGGCACGTCCGTTGCTCTAGTCGCCAGTCGTGCTGCGAAGAATCACTGGCCTCGCCCTGTTCGGAAGCTTGTTTTTGGCTCCGCTGCGGGCCAGCGCCCAAACGGCGGTGCTGCTTTCGGTCGCTGACGCGACGCAGCTCTCGGAGCTCGAGCTGGCCAAGGTCATGGCCGATGATTCCTCGCTTTGGCTGAGCGTGCGCCTGCAAGGCGGCACCCGCCTGGCTTTGGTGGCCCCACGAAGCGCTATCGAGCCGGCACCCGCTGCAGACAGCTGGCTGCGCGCGCTGGATTTTGCGACGCGAGTGCGCGTGGCCGCCCCGCCCGGGCCTTTCGCGGGCTGTGCTTCGAGCACTCCGTTCGAGCTGGCCGACAGCGGTTCCCCGGAGCCGCGTCGCATCGCTCCGCGCGAGGTTTCGAGCGCGAGTACCGAGCTCGAGCTGCGTCGCCTATTGCAGGCCGCCGAACTGCCGGTGGACGTCAGCCGTGTCGTGCAGTTCACGAATGACGCCCCGCCGCCATTCCAGGTCGTGATCTATGACGTGCCGGCAGTCGGTGGCAGCACCGAGGCGCTGCGCTTGGTCGACCGCGGCCATCCGGCAGAGCTGCCGCGAATCCAACTTTCCGGCGCCCGAACCCTGCCCATCACTCTGATCGCGCTGGCCACGAATGGCGTGCTGCCGTTCGCGCAAGAGAGCGCCGACCCGAGTGAATTTCCGGTGGCCTATCGCGCGCTCGATGAAAGTAGCGACTACCTCTCGGCGCGCAGCAGCTGGCTCGCTCAGAACCCGACCCGTTGGTTGAACGAAGTCCAGGCCAGCAGCGCGCTGTTTGCGGGCACGGTGTTGCCCGTGGGCGAAGCGATTTCACCAGTAGTTTCGCGCTACTTCGGACAGTTGTCGGGCGCGGCCACAGACGGCTGCGTGGCCCAAGTTCAAGCGGCCCGCGCACGCGCCTCGCTGAACGTCGCCGATTTCGCCTGCGGCGGCGGCGATGATCTGGCGCAGAGCTTGAGTGAGGTCGCTTTCGCCGACCTGCGCCTGAGCCGATTTTTTGGCATGGTCAGCGCTGACGGCATGAAATTTCGCGAGGCGCCGGGCGTTCCTCGCAGTCCGTTCCTGCTCGCGACCGACGTCGATCAGAGCGGCTGCGCGACAGAGGTTCCGCTGCCAGCGAACGCTGGCGGCGATCCGCCGGACTTCAGGTCGCCGCCAAACGTCAGCACTCCCCCCGTCGTTGGCGCTCCGGACGCTCCCTACTACTACCCGACGCCGGTCCCGGTGTCCGAGAGCAGCTCGACGGTCATCGTCACCAACTCCAATTCGAATGACTCTTGCAGCGGTAGCTCGAGCTCGAGCGACACGAGTCGCGACTCGTGCAGCGGTGATTCCAGCTCCAGCGATTCGAGTGGCGATTCGTGCAGTGGCGATTCGAGCTCGGACGACTCGAGTGGCGACTCGTGCAGTGGCGATTCGAGCTCGGACGACTCGGGTGGCGACTCGTGCAGCGGTGATTCGAGCTCGGACGACTCGAGTGGCGACTCGTGCAGTGGTGATTCGAGCTCCGACGATTCTGGCCCGGATTCCTGCTCGGGCGACAGCAGCGATTCGAGCTCTGATGGCTGTAGCAGCGATTCCAGCAGCGACTCGTCGTCCAGCGGTGACACGTGCTCGAGCAATTCCGCGCGTGGCAACGCTGCGCAAAAGAGCGCGGCACTTCGCTCCGGTAGAGCGGTGGCACATCGACCGCGACGGGTGCGCTTGAGTCTGCTCACGCTGCTGGCAGCGGCATTGGCCCTGCCTTTGCGCCGGCTGCGCGCATCGCGTTAGACTGCCTCCGGATCATGACCGAAGGCCTGGGTAACTTTCGCAAGCAGTGGCTGATACCGATCGTCGTCCTCACGGCGGTCTCGCTTTTGGTATTTTGGGCGTTCTACTCGTTCGACCACTTCTTCACCGGCGGTGACGTGGCGCCGTCATTCCAGAGCCCGCTCGGCCGCTACGTGCATTTCGACCCCAGCAGCATCACGGACGCGGTGAGCTCACTGGCCGGGATGATCGCCGCGGTGTTCGGTATCGTGATCACGGTCGTGTCCATCATCGTTCAGCTGTCCGCGGATCGCTATACGGGCGTCGCGCGAATGTTCCTTCGTGATCGGGTCAACCTGGTGGTCATGGGTTACTACCTGATCGCTTGCGTGTGCGGGGTGTGGCTCAGTGTGTCGCTCCACCGAGACTACGTGCCGCGCCTGGCGCTGCTCGCGATGATCAGCGCCACCACCGTGGGACTCGTGCTGATGGGGCCCTACTTCCGGTACGTATTCTGGTTCCTGGAGCCGATGAACATCATCTCACGCATTCGCAGTGAAGCGGTGGGCGTCGCGGCTCGCGGCGCTCATGAACGCGACCACGAGCGTTCGGCAAACGCGCAAATCGCCACGCTGGCGGCGATGGAAGAGCTCACGGACATCACGAGCAACTCGATTTCGGGCAAGGACAAGATCATCGCCAGCGGCGCCGTCGATGCGCTCAAGGATTTCTCGCTCGCCTACCTGCAGACGAAATCCAAGGCCTCCGACGTCTGGTTCGATATCGGTGCCGGGATCCGCCAAAACCCGGACTTCGTGGCCATGGATCCGGAGTCACTCGTGGATCTCGAGCAGCGGCGCACGTGGGTGGAATGGAAAGTGATGCGCCAATACCTCGGGATTTACAACGAGGCACTGGGCAGCATGCGCGACATCAATTATCTGATTGCGATCGACACGCGCTATATCGGTGAGGCAGCCGGCGCCGCTCGAGACGCGGAGTTGATGGTGCTGGTGTTTCGCTTCATGAACTCGTACTTGCGCGCAACCTTGAACGCGCGTGACGTGCGAACGGCATACAACGTGCTGAATCAGTACCGTTTGCTGGTCGAAGCCATGATCCGTCAGAAGAACGGTCGCACCGCGCTGGAGGGCGTCCGGCACATGAAATACTACGGCCACGTCAGTTTCGACATGAAGCTGACCTTCGTCACCGAGACCGTGGCCTACGATCTTTCCGCGCTCTGCCAATACGCAAACGAGCAGGGAGCGCCCGAAGAAGAGGAGATGCTGCTGCATTTCTTGGAGCTCGACCGGCCGCTGCGCGTCAGCAGCCAGGAGAACGCGCTGCTCGGTGTGCGCAAAGCGCAGGTGAAGCTCGCTGCTTACTACTTGATGCGCGACGAGCAAAAGAAAGCCCGTCGCATTTCACTCGACATGCAGAACGAGCCCGAGGACCGCTTGCTCTCGATCCGGCGCGCGCTAGAAGGGGTCGAGAGCAAGGACTTTTGGGAGATCATCGATCGCGGTCGCAACTTCGAGTACATGCCGCCCGCGCAGCGTGCTTGCTTGGCGGAGTTTTTCTCGTGGTACGATCGGAGCACGATCGATCAGGGCGAAGCGGTCAGCAGTTGAGCTGCGCGCGGAGCTCGGCGAAGCTTCGCACGATCAGCTGAGCGTCCGAGAAACGCTCGCCTGGCAGCGCCGCATCCGGAATTGCGATGACGCTCATGCCGGCGGCGCGCGCGGCCAGCACGCCGGCCGGGGAATCCTCGATCACCAGGCAATGTGCCGGATCAGCTGCGATGGCGCGAGCCGCGACCAGGAAGATGTCCGGCGCGGGCTTGAGCGCACGCACGTCCGGGTGGTCGCCCGAGACAACGGCCGAAAAGTGGCTGAACCAGGGCAGATGACTGGTCTTCAGGTCATACAAGCGGCGAGTACTGCTGGTGCCCACCGCGAGCGAGTGCCCGCGTTGGACGAGCTCGGCGACGAAGGCCTCGGCGCCGGGCAGCTCGCCCGCGGTCGGGAACAAGCCCTCGGCGATCGGTACCTGCCGGCGCAGGTATTCTTCGGCGCTGATCGGCAGCTCGAGCGTCTTGACCAGCAGCTCGGCGGCCTCGAGCTCGTGCCGGCCCATCATCAATGACTTGAGCGACCAATCGAACGTTTTGCCGTATTGCCCGACGACGCTCTGGGTGGCCTCGGTATAAAGCTTCTCGGTGTCGAGCAGCACGCCATCGAGGTCGAAAATCACGTGGCTATAGTCGGAAAGGATCACGCTCGCCCAGCCTAGCGCAACGCACGCCACTCAGCGAGCGCTGACGCGCTCGCTGTCGTGTCTTCAGCGAGCGCTGACGCGCTCGCGGTCGTGTTTTCAGCGAGCGCTGACGCGCTCGCTGGCCGGCCCGACAATTTCCACGAAATTTCGACCCGCGGGATCGCCGAATTCGTCGGCGATCTCCACACGTACCACCCACGGGCCCTGGCCATTCGGGGCACGAACGACGGTGTGCATCGTGTTGCCCGAACGTCGCCAAGTCACGTCCATCGGCTGCACGTCGAGCAACACCTGCGGCTTCACCGGGGTGGACTCGGCTACGGGGCGTCCGCGCGTGTCGAACAGCTGCACCGTGACTTCGAGCATGTCTTGCGGCCACTGGGGGTGCTTGGGCGAGATCTGCACCTCGGCGCGCAGGCCACGGGGTTCGAGTGCGACGCGGACTTCCTCCAACTTGCCCGGCTCACGTAGGCGAAGCAGCGTGCTCTCACCTTGCGACAAGCCAACGCTGTCCGGCGCAGTCACGAAGTGTTGCGAAGCGTTGTAGCTCGCTTCCAGCCCAGTGGCACCGATAAGCTTTGCCCGAGCACGCTGACCCAGCAAGAGCGCGCCACCCTCGAAGCGAGCCCCGACAGGCAGCTCGGCGCCCACCAAGCGCAGTGAGGACGCGGCGCTCTCCCGACCGAAGATCCCGCTGGAATCCACGGCTCGCGCGGTGACCTGGTATTGACCGGGCGGCAAGCCAGAAATCGACGCCGGGCCGCGTGTGTCGAGCTGGCGGACGAGCTCGTTCCCTTTTTCCGTCACGCGCCAAACGCTCAGCTGATAGTGGTCGGCTTCCTTCACACCCGTTGCTTCGGCGTGTGCCTCCGTTGCGTCAGCTCCGAGCGCCAAGAGCAGCGGCTGCGGAATACGCAGCGTGGGGATGCCGGGGATTTTCTGCTCTTGGTACGAGGGGTCGAGCCCGGTGAAGCCGCGTACGAGACCGCTCGGCAAGGTCTTCCAGGCGTTCCCGGACGCCGCGAGCATATCGCCATCGACAGCAGCGATGGTGACACGATTTGCATCGGCTATTGCAATGCTGTGACCGCCCTTCGCGACTGCACTCACCTTGTTGGGCGCCTGCAGTAGTACGGCCGTCTTGGGAACCGCGCTGACTGGAATGTCGACGTCGACGCGACCCGAGATCAGCTTCACGACTTGAGTGACCGTTTGGGGTGAGCCCGGGGGCGCTAGTTGCAGCTTCATCGTACGAACGACTTCGATGCGCGTGCCGGGTGCGAGGTGTAGGCGCGCGCCACCTGCGAGCTGCTTGGTCGTACCTTCCACGCTGTTGCTCGAATCGCTCCGTACGCCTGCTTTGGCTTCGGCAGCCTGCACATTTTCCGAGAACAACAGGGGAAGCGCAGCGAACATCGCGAGCGCGGTCAGCCTTCTAATCATGGTTGGCGTGAACGGACGAAAGCGCCAGGCGTTCAGGCTCCATCGTCGAAAATTTGGCGAACCCCGTTTCGCACGTTCAGCCCTGGTGTCTCACCGCGGAGCAGTGCAGGTGGCGTTCTTTTCAGCGTGAACGGTGAGTGCTCCGCGGCGGCAACGCGAGCTCGGCCAGGATGCCATCGAGCAAGGATTCGTCCCTGCGTAGCATCGCGATGTGCAGCAAGCGCGCGCGGGCATCCTGAGGCTCGAGCTTCGCCAGCAGTGCCGCGGCTATCGCCACCTTGCTCGCCAAACGTTGGTCGAGCGACATGTTCGGGTCCGACTTGCGGCTGGGGTGCTGCACCGCCGCCGTCCGTTCGCGGACGGACGAGCCCTCGTCATGCAGCGGGGTGCCGAACGAGCGTCCGAGATCAGTCCTATCGGGGCGATTGGTCATGGCCTCTACTTTCAGAACGTAGACGTTGCACGTTTCATTCCGATCTGTGTTCGGACGACGCAATATCGATCAATGCCTCGAATTGCTACGGGTGTCGCCGAATCGGTACACGCGAACGAGGTAACCGGATCGCAGCAGCAGAAAGATTTGCGATGTGGGCAACGCGCGTACGTCGTGCCGCGTCTCATGCTCGAAATGCCGATAAATCGGCCGGATCGCGCTGTGGGTCGTGTTTCGTGTTGCCGTGCTCTGCGCGCTGCGTGACGCTCTACGAGTGAGCGTGCTTCATCACTTGGCACTCGGGACACGCGACGTGGCACGGCTCGCACGCTTCTACATCGACGTACTCGAGCTCCGTGAAGTGACGCGTCACCTACATGCCGACGGCGCGTTGCGGTCGGTGTGGTTGGATCTGGGCGGATCGCTATTGATGATCGAGTCGACGGACCAGCCACCTCGAACCGTCGAGGGCGTAGGCGCCGGGCCGTTCTTGATCGCGGTCGCGGTCCTGCCAGAGGAGCGGCAAGCGTTCGAGGCACGACTCGAGCAAGCGGGCTCCGTCGTCGAAGCGCGCTCGGAGCTCACCAGCTACGCGCGCGATCCCGACGGCAACCGCATCGCGGTCAGTGCATATCCTCTGACTGTGCTTGCGCGGGCTTAGCGCTTCTTGCTCGTGGGCAGCTGCTTCGACGATTCGTTGCCAGGGTCGTAAACAGGCATGGCTTGTTGGCTGGGAGCCGCGTTCTGCGGCGCGGCTTTGCTGGCCGGGAGCTGTTTCGGCGCGAGCTGCTTCGGCGCGGGTTTGTTACTGGGCGCGAGCTGCTTCGGCGTGGGTTTGTTGCTGGGCGCGAGCTGCTTCGGCGCGAGCTGCTTCGGCGCGAGCTTGCTGGGCGGTGCGTGCTGCTTGGGTGTCGCCTTGGTGTCCGTGGCGGAAGCTTTTGGCGCGGCAGCAGGCAGGTCGGGGATCGCTTTGGGCGGCTGCGGGTTCTGACGCGAGCTGCCTGCTCGCTCGAGCGGCGTCAACGGCTCCCGTGCGACGCTCGGTGGAACGACGGCCGGCGCCAGCGCTCGGTAGAACAGCGCGCCAACGCCCAGCAACAGCAGCAAACCGGCCGCGCCCAGCGCCAGCCAGCGCGCATGAAAATGTCGACGCAGCCGTGACACGCGTTGTCGCACACGCGGTGCCGGCAAATCCGCGTCGCGCGCGATCTCGTCGAGGCTCTCCCCGTCGCCCTCGCGTAAGAGCCAATGGAGTGTTCTCTGGGCGCCATTGGTCTTCGGCAGCTCGCTCTCGATCCATTGCCTGAGCTCCCCGGTCGAGGTGCCCGGCTCAGCAGGGCTCTGGTCCACGTCGGGGCTCAGCAGCGGGAGTCGCCCACGGCGTCGGTAGCTGTCGGCGATCTTGTGCCGGGCGATACCGTGCAGCCAACGCTGAAAGTCCGCTGGGTCGCTGGGCGCGTTCTCGGCGACCAGCGCTTCGGTCAGGGTATTTTGGACCACATCTTCCACTTCCGCGGGGGGAAGTCGGCGGCGGGCGTACCTCAGTAACCCCTCGCGCAGCGCCGGATCGGCCAAGCGGGTGCCATTCTGGTGTTGGATCGAGAATGCAGGGGCTGCCATGGGGTATGACTTCACCAAGCCCTACGTCGTGCCTCGGGCCGGAGCTGTGACACCGAGCCACGACGAATCTTGTTTTTCTACGCTCGAGCCCCCGCGATCCTCCCCGTGCGCCGACCCCAGCCCCCAAAACCAAAAAGCTTGCTCGAGCCCGAGCAGCGTGAATGGAAGGTCGAAAAGCTGGTGCCGGGCGGCGCTGGTTTCTTGCGGCTGGACAACGGTCAGGGCGCGTTCGTGCCGGGCGCGCTCCCAGGAGAGCGGATCCGGGTGGAGCTCGCGGAGGATCGTCAGGCCTACTTGCAGGCCGCTCGCTGGCAGCTGCTCGAACCCAGTCCCGACCGGGTGGAGCCCGTCTGCCCGGTGCAGGGACGTTGCGGGGGTTGTGATCTGATGACGCTGAATTACCCCGGGCAGCTGAGCGCGAAGGCCGTGATCTTGCGCGACGCCCTGACTCGCACGGGGCACTTCGAAGCGCTGCCGGAGCTGGCATTCGTCGCCGCCGATCAGCCACTCGCTTACCGTTCGCGCATTCGCTTGCATGTCGCGAGCGACGGTCGACTCGGCTTCTTCGCCGCCGAGTCTCGAGAGTTGGTCGAAATCCCCGGTTGCCGAGTGGCCCATCCCGAGCTCGATCGAGCACTACTCACGTTGCGCGCGATCACGAGCGAGCATAGGAGCGAGCTTTGCTCGTTCAGTGAGCTCGAGCTGCGTGTGGCGCCTGCGGGACCGAGGCTCGCGTTGCGTTTGCTGCCTGCCGCGCGTCGCTTCGAGGACGCAACGAAGCTCGTTAGCGCGCTGTCCCGCGCATTCCAAGTCTCGATCGGCGAGCGAAGTTCGGCGCCCGAGCACGATCAACGCTTCCCGTTGCCAGGTGGAGTCGAGCTGAGAGTCTCGGGCGCCGCCTTCACACAGGTCAATTGGGAGGTGAATCAGCGCCTGGTGCAGGCGCTGCTCGACGGCGCCGAGCAGCGTTCCGTGAGCACGTTTTGTGATCTCTACTGCGGTGCCGGAAACTTCAGCCTGCCGCTGCTCGCGCGCGGCATGAGCGGCGTCGGCATCGAGAGCTCGAAGCCGGCGATCGCAGCCGCCAAGCGAGCCGCGACCGAGCAAGGTCTTTCACGCGCGCGCTTCATTGCCGGGGACGTGAAGGAAGCGCTCGCCAAGTTGCCGCGCGCCGATTCATTCGATCTCGTGGTGCTCGATCCTCCACGCAGCGGCGCGCGCGAGGTCCTGCCCGAGCTGATCCGGCGTGCGCCGCGGCACATAGCCTACTGCGCGTGTGATCCCGTGACACTGGCGCGGGATTTGCGCACGCTGTGCGACTCGGGCTACGCACTGTCAGCGGTCAGCGGCTTCGATATGTTTCCGCAAACGCATCATTTCGAAACTTTGGCCTGGCTCGCGCGCGGCGAGTGAGCGATCAGCGGGTAACGGTCTTGCGCTCGATTGTTGGCCCGCGCTAAGCTGCCTTGGAACAATTCGTACTGCCGACCTTCCTCGGTAGGAGCGGTTTTCGCCATGCAATTGTCTAGCGGTTTTTCCCCGGTTCGGGAGCGCGAAGCGCGTTCTTCGCCCTCATCCGCCCCGGAGTGGTTGGTCTGCAACGGCGGCGTAACGGTCGGACCCGTTCGCACCGATCTGCTGTTGCGGGGGGTCATTCACGGGCGCGTTCCGAGCACGGCTTTGGTGCGTCAGACCGGCTGGCAGAATTGGCGCGAGCTGGCCAAGATTCGTGAAGTGTCCGCGCTGTCACGCGTGCTCGATCGTCGAGTCGACGAAGCGCTGCCCGAGCCTTCGAGCTTGCGCGAAAGCGCCGAAGCCGTGGCGCAAGCCGCCGACGCTGGTGAAGTGCTCTTGCTCGCGCTGCATGCGGCAGCTCGAGCCACGTCGGCGACGGTTGGCCTGGCGCATCGCGTCCGCGAGCCTCTGCTTCTACCCACCACGTCGTGTGTGTACGGAGCCTCGAGTGAACGCCTGGGCGAGGTGCTGCCCTGGTTCGATCCGGCGGTCGCGCTCGCGCGCAGTGGTCGGGCGCAGCTTCTGCTCGGAGCTGGAGAGTCGGGCGGTGTGCAGCACACCGTGTGCGCGCGCCTGAGCCCGAGCGCCCCGCTCGCGGGGCTGGCCGTGCTGCCGATCATGGTCGGCGGTGAGCTGTGCGCAATGCTCGAGCTCGGACGCAGCGACCACCCGTTTCGAAGCAGTGATTCCGCTGAGCTCTCCGAGTTCGTGACGCAGGTAGCCTCGGCTCTGGCACGTCACGGCGTCGCGCCGCTGCTGAATTCGGACCCCAAATAGGGCAACAGCCCGGCGCGAGGGGAGCGCACCGGGCCGTTGAATAGATTAGGGAGGCGGCGACCCGGGCGGAGGGGGGGGTCACCAAGGGCGCCGCCTGCAGTGCCAGATACTGCAGGGAGCGTGCCACCAAAACGTCACAGACATTCAACGGGTTAGGGGGCGCGATCCGCGACCTGGGTTGCAAATGTGAATGATGTCATTCGAACGCGAAACCCGGCGTGCACAATCCGGTCCGGGCGCGGCACCCAGACGCCCGTTCGAGTGAGTCGCCGTCCGGTGCAAGCTCGCAATGCGTTTCGCCGGGCACTATCGTGCCGCACATGAGGTGGTCCTTTCGCATCGCGCGCGTCTCCGGGATCGACGTGCGCGTGCACGTCACCGTCGCGCTGGCGGTGATTCTCTTCGCGCTGAATTTTGCGGCGCCCCAGGGCGCCCGCGGTGCGGCTTTCGGTGTGCTCTTGGTGTGCGCACTCTTTGCGTGCCTGACGCTGCATGAGCTCGGTCACAGCCTGGTCGCGCAGCGCCTGGGCGTGTCAGTCACGGAGATCTTGCTCTTGCCCATCGGCGGCGTCGCGCGTTTGGCAAATGAGCCGAGAAAGCCGCAACACGAGCTACTGATCGCGCTCTCGGGCCCGTTCGTGAACGTGATCATCGCGCTCTTGCTGCTGCTGGTGCTGGATCATTACCGAATCCCACTCGACGCGAACGAGTTCGTGTCCTTGGCTGACCCGAGCCCGCTCGGCTTGGTGCGTGCGCTGTTTTGGGGCAACGTGGTCCTCGCAGCGTTCAACCTATTGCCGGCACTGCCCATGGATGGCGGGCGAGTGTTCCGAGCGCTGCTCAGCCTTTCACTCGGCCGCTCACGGGCCACGGGCATCGCAGCAGCGGTTGGCCAAGTGATCGCGATTGCGCTGATCGCCATCGCCTTCAAGAAAGACTGGGGCCCGCTGGCATTGGTCGGGATGTTCGTGTTCGTGGGC
>Ga0207691_10004779_pt1 | contig 13102 bp, 9 predicted proteins | sample KBSM13metaG_FD_184327 | JGI IMG/M metagenome (GOLD analysis project Ga0207691, IMG submission 184327) | Miscanthus rhizosphere microbial communities from Kellogg Biological Station, Michigan, USA - KBS M1-3 metaG (SPAdes) (version 2) | ecosystem: Host-associated > Plants > Roots > Rhizosphere >... | reverse complement strand
CCGAACGACAGCTGCGACTTCATCTGCAGGATCACGCGCCGGTCGTCGTCCGAAATCCACAGCTCCGCGTGACCGGACTCCGAGAACACGCCTTTCGTCTTGATCACTGGTTGAATCACGATGGCGTCGAACGTACCCGCCGGCACCTTTACGCGCTCGCGCCGCTCCACCCGAATCGTCACGGGGTTGCGATCGGGCTTGAAGTAGCGCTGGAACTCGTACGTGCGTCCGACCTCGAGCGGCACGGTGCGGACGAAGTAGACGAAGGAGCCGTCATCGAGCGGATCGGCGACCGATGGCTGTTCTGGCTCCTGGTCGCTGAGGTCATCGTACGTGCGGCGCTCCGGGTAGATCTCGTAGCGATGCTGGCGCTCCTTCGTGCCTTCGTTCTGGTCCTGGTTGAAGCGCAGGGAGGCGAGATCATCGGTCGCGAACCAGCTCTCGAAGACGTCATCGACTTTGTAGAACGGGATTCCGCCGGTGAGGCTGAAGGCCGTGTGATACGCGGGGCGCCCGCGCACGGTGTCGATCCCGCGCACTTCCATCGATCCGGTCCCGACCTTGATGGCGCCGAAGTACACGTCGTAGGAGAGGCGCTCGCCGGGTACGAACGGTCGCGAAACGGGTGTCGTCGTCGCACCGGTTGCCGTCTGTGCCTGCGCGGCGGATGCCACGCTCATCGCCACGAGCCCGATCAGGCTCGTGTACCGCATATAACCCATAGCTCTTCTGTCCTATCGTGCCGCGTTGTGTGGGCCTTGTAATCTGCCAGTAAGATGCCGTCGGGCATGGTGAGGTCCGAAGACCTCGATTGCCTTCGTACCCCAGAATGCTCCGGTAGGCTCCGCCAACGCGACGAGCCAGAACCACGAACGCTGAGCACGCAGAGGGCGCTTCGCGCCGCCGCGGAATCCGCTGCGAGTCCTTTGGAATCGAGGTCTAATGCTTCGTAAGCACAGCGGCTTCAGCGCCGGCGCACAGCTCCGCCAGCGTGTTCAGCGTTCGTGGTTCCGTCAGACGGCCGAATCCAATGCCTTTGACAATCTTCATCGGCCGCCGCTCCCCGCTTCGAACACGACCTTTCCGTCAAAGATCGTCATGACGCACTTCGCGTCCTTGATCTCCGCCGTCGGCAGCGAATAAAAGTCGCGATCCCACACCGCGAGGTCCGCGTACTTCCCGACCTCGATCGACCCGATCTTCTTCTCGAGGAACATCTGCCGGGCCGCCCAGATCGTCACCGCGCGAAGCGCCGCGTGCACGTCAACCGACTCCGCGCGCCCGAACGGATCCTTGCCGTACACGCCTAACAACGGCTCGCGCGCGATCGCGGCCCAGATGCCATACTGCGCAGGAAACGGCGTGACGGGAAAGTCCGAGCCGTTCGCCCAGGTCATGCCCTTCGCGCGGAAACTCCGGAAGGGATTCAGTCGCAGCGACCGTGTTGGGCCGAAGTTCCCCGCGTACGTGTCGCCGAGCCACCAGGTGAACGTCGCGGAGGGCTCGGGGAAACCGGCGTCGAACTCGTGCTGCAGTCGAGCCATCACGTCGATCGCGTGATCGGTCGGGATGTTCGAGTGGATGATCCCGTGCCGCAGCCCCTTCTTCGGATTCTCGCGCATTGCCTGGTCGTAGGTGTCCACGACCCAGTCGATGGCGCGGTCGCCTATGGAGTGCACCGAGACGTGCATGCCCGCGTCGTGGTACAGGCGGATCAGCATGCGGATCGTGTCGGGATTCGACGCCGGGTACCCGCGGTTCGACGCATCAACTCCGCGATAGCCCTTGTTCCAGTCGTCGTACAGCCAAGCCGTCCGCGCGCCGCCGGAGCCGTCGGCGTACAACTTCACTCCGCCGGCAATCACGTGATCGTCGCCCGTGCTCTCGTACGGCTTCGTCATCGCCGCACGCTTTGCGATCAGCTGTTTTGCCTCGTCGACCGAACGCCCTCCGGACCACAGCGCGAAGACGCGCACCGTGAGGGCGCTGTCGCGTTCGACCTTCTTGTAGATGTCCCACGCCGCGGACGAGATGCCCGGATCCTTGAGACCGGTCATCCCTGCGGCGTTGAACGCCTTTGCGAAGTCGCGGATGCCGGCCTCGATTTCGGTGGCCGACCGTGGGGGAACCAGGCGCCACACGAGCTCCGCGGCTGATTCACGCAAGAGGCCTGTTGGCGAACCGTCCGGGTTGCGATCGATCGTCCCACTCGGCGGGTCACGCGTGTCCTTCGTGATGCCAGCGAGGCGAAGCGCAGCGCTGTTGGCGACGACGTAATGCCCCGTGGTTTGCGTGAGCACCACCGGATTGTTAGGCGACGCAGCGTCCAGATCCTTCGCCGTGATGACGCGGCGCTCGGCAAGCTTGCCCTCGTCCCATCCGCGGCCCTGGATCCAGGTGCCTTTTGGAGCGGCGGCTGCTTTCGCCCCGACTGCAGTGGCAACATCCGGGATGCTCTTGACGTTCGGATAGCTCAGGTCGAGGACGTAGAGGCGCTCGGCGCCACCGTCGGAGAAGTGGGCGTGGGCGTCGAGCAGCCCCGGCGTGACCGTACGTCCGGCGAGGTCGATGCGACGCGCGTTAGGCGCGGCGGCCCGCTCCACCTCCGCCGTCGTCCCGACGACGATGATGCGGTTGCCCGCGATGCCAACGGCCTGCGCGACGCGATCGGTGGAATCGACGGTCAACACACGACCATTGACGAGCAGCAGGTCCGCCCGGGTCTGCGCTGCGACGTTCGAGCTGACTGCGGCGAGGATGAGCGCCGCGCTGCCAGCGATGGCAGTCCGCATCACGTGGCGTCGGCCGAGTCGTCGCTCGGTCGCGTGGCGTCGACCGAGATCCGCAGCGCTTCATTCAGCTCGGCGTCACCCGAGATGATCGTCGCCCAGGCGACATCGCGGCCTTTGCGCTTGCCCTTCTCGACGACGCGGATGCCGCCGGGCGAGATGGTGACGGTGTAGAGGACGCCGCCGTGCTCCAGCTCCCGCTTGATCGGCTTATCGAGCTTGGTGGTCATGCGGCCAAGCTACCTTGAAAGCCAAGTCGTTGCGACTATGCCCTTTGACTTTCAAGGGCTCTGACCCCTTGATCGGACTTCTTCCGGCGACTCAACACGCCCGCCGAGACGAGCACCACGATCGCGGCCACCGGCAGCGGCTCCAGGAACGTGAACGCAGCATTCAGCACCGGATTCTTGTACAGCTCGACCAGCCGGTCCATCTTCGCCGTCTTCTCGGCGATCGCCGCAGCGCTCTCACCATCGGCGCGCGCCTTCGAGATCGCATGCTCGCGATACTTCTCGATGTAGTCGGGAGTGAAGTTGTAATAGATCACCTCCCAGGTGGCGACATAGCACAGGGATGCCAGCACCGCGATCAGCGACCCAACCGCCACACCGCGTCCGAAGCTCACCGTGCCACCGCCCACGTTGTCCCGATACGCCCGCACCCCGAAGTAGATGAACAGGAAGGCGACGACCATCGACGTATAGCCGACGATCTCGCCGCGATCGAACCCGATCGCATCCTTGAAGGCGAGCGCCAACACCATGAACAACGACACGATGGCGCCGGCGATGAGGCCGAAGGTGAGCACAGTTTTCTTCATGATCGGATCCTCCGAAGGCGGAAGCGCGAGTGAACGGCCGCCAGTCTCGCGCGTGCCACCGATTTCCGCGTCACCAGAACGGGTGATTCTTCCGAAAACGCCGAAGATTCACCCTTTCAGGGGATCAGTCCCGCCTCCTTCGCGAGCTGCACGGCCTGCGTACGACGCTTGGCGGCGAGCTTGTCGAACACGCGGCCCGCGTGCGTCTTGACGGTATTCTCGCTCACGAACAGCCGTTCGGCGATCTCGCGGTTGCTGAGCCCCGCCGCCATCGCCTCGAGGATGTCGAGCTCCCTCGGCGTCAGGCCGAGCTGCTCCACCCGTGCCTGGTTTCGAACGAACGGTCCGTTGGCCGGCACCGGAATCCGCACCTCGACCGGTACTTCCCTGGTGACGACGGTCTCGCGCGGCCGCGTGAGCCTGAGTCCGAGCCAGATACCGAGTGCGGAGAAGATCGCCGCGACTATCCCGCCATAGATCTCGAGCGAATGCTCGAGGACGAGGAAGCGATACTCCACGACCTTGAGCACGGCCACCAACAGGCCGCCGAGGATGCCGTAAAGGAGGACCGTCTTCTTCACGTGGGCGGTCGAACGCTAGCGGAGCTGAAGCGTGTCGCCTTCGAATTCGAGTCGTAAGGTGGGCACGACCACCGCCTTGCGCGAGCCATCCTTCCGAACGTGGCCGGCAAGCCACGCGTCGTAGCCCGTGGCGGCGGCAGCGGCGAGCGTCTGCTCCAGCGCCGACGGCGAAACGTACGCGGCGAAGCCCACGCCCATGTTGAACGTCGCGTAGGCCTCGCGCCGGTCGATCGGGCCGGCCTCGATCAGGAACTCGAACAGCGCGGGCGGGTTCCGCGGCGTGGTGATCTCGTAGACGAACGGCTCATCGAGCCGCATGAGCTTCCGCCAGCCGTGGCCGGTGACGTGCGCGAGGTAGCCGAGCGTGATGCCTTTGCGTTGGCACTCGCGAACGAACGCCGCGTAGATGATCGACGGCGCGAGCAGCGCCTCGCCATACGTGCGGGCGTCGCCGTGCCCGATCGGCGTCAGGTAGCCGTTAGGCAACCGGTCGGCGATCTGCCGGCACAGAGTCAGGCCGTTCGTCTGGATGCCTGACGAGGCGAGGAAGACGATCGCGTCACCGTCGCGAATGTCGCCGACGACTCGGAGGTTCTTCGGTTCGATTTTTCCGACCGCCGACCCCGCGAGCACGATCGTCGAAGGATTGACGATGCCTCGAAGCGTCGGAGTCTCGCCGCCACCCCACACGGCCCCGGACGCGCGGCATCCCTCCGCGAACCCGTCCACGAGTGCGGCGGCGCGCGCCTCGTCGGCGAACCACGCGGAATCGCCGACCGCCGCGTGCATCGCGACCGAGATGGGCAAGGCCCCACTCGTTATGACGTCGTTGACGATGGTCGCGACGGTGTCGATGCCGATCTCGCGGTACCAGGTCTTGCCGGTGGCGGCGGCAACGGCGTCTGCGACGAGGTTCTTGGTGCCGAGCCCTTCTTCGACGTGCGCGAGGTAGTGATCGGCGGCTTCTATCAGATAGGCGCTCTCCCCTCGAGTCTCGGCCGGCTCGCTATAGCCGTGTTGGCCGAGCGCGCTCGCGGTCGTGCGCGCCGCGCGCTGGCAGGCTCGCTTGAACGCGTCGAGCTGGTCGTATCGAACTCCAGAGGCTTCGTAGGAGAGCGTCATTAACGCGCGATCGAACGTGGGTTCACTTCCGCGACTGGCGGAAAGTTATCGCTCGTCGCGCCTGCCGTTCAGCCCAGAAGCGTTCGCGCCGCAACTAGGTCCGCCGTGTCAAATCCTTCCGTGAACCACTCGTAGACGGGCCTGAGCAGTTCTTCGGCGTCCTGCTGTCTGCCCTGTGACTGCCATAGGCGAGCCAGGCTGGTCGCCGCCCTCAGCTCGAAGGATTTCGCGTCGCGTGCCCTGGCATCAGCCAGGGCGGCGAGGAAGTACCGCTCGGCGTCGGCCGAAGGCCGACCCGACCGAATCGCGATCTCTCCGTTGAGGCGATTCAGTTCCCCATCCCAATAGTGGTCGCCCGTTTTCGCTGCCGTGTCCAATCCATCGGTTACGGCGTCAGCAGCTTCCTCATACCTGCCCGCACGCAAATAAATATCGCCCAGCATCCAGTCGAACTGCGGGCGGCCGATTTCAGAGCCAGCCGCTCGCTGTCTCGCGAGGCCGTCACGAAGCTCTGCGACCCCGTCGTCCACGCGACCAGTGGCGCCGAGTGCCCACCCATGAAGCGACATTCCCCAGGCCAGGCCTGTCGCGGCGTCACGCTCGCGGGACACTGCAAGCACCCTGTCCGAGTATTCGAGTGTCTTGTGAACGTCGTCGAAGAAGTGGTGCAGGAACACGCCGAATATGGCGGCGAACGCGATCGACTCGGGGTGACCACTCGCCTCCGCGAGCTCAGTGGCCTCGTGTAGGCGCTGGATGGCCTGGTCCGGATAGCCCAGCACCCACAGGACGCGTGACGATTCTGCGATGAATGCAACGCCCGGGTCTAGCGGTACTCCGATGAACTCGGTGCGAAGATCTCGCGAGTATACCCGCATTCCGCGATCGAAGTGCTCCGCAGCGGCCCGATGGTCACCGAGATGATGTAGGGTGATACCAAGGCAATTGTTCGCGGCGACGGCCATGGCGCGGTCGCCGCTGGCCTCTGCCATCTCGAGCAGCTCGTGGCCAATACGGAGGCTGACATCGAGCTGAGCCGAGACGGCGCGATACCACCATTGCGCGTATGCGATGGGAAACAGGCTTGGACGTGCACCGAGTCGCTTCCAAAGGTCGTAACCTCGTGCGTGCACCTTCCCGACTTCGGGCGCGGCCATCCCTTGCATGGCCCCGAGTGCAACGCCGAGTGTCGTCAGCATCGACATCTCTCGGTCGAAGCGTGCATCGGTCTCGGGTTGCCGCTGGAGTAGCTCGAGACCGCGGCGAGCGAGCAAGGCGGCCTCCTGATTCGCCAGGACGCGAATCGCTGCGTCGGCGGCAATGGCCAGGTATTCGATAGCCCGGCGCGTGTCGCGAGCTGTCTCGAACAACTGGGCGAGCTCGACCGCGATCTGCGAGCTGGCGGGGCCGTAGGCCTCGAGCAGCGATTCCGCGGCTAGTGCGCTGAGCGACACGCGCCGGGACGGGGTGAGGGACGCGAACAGCGCGTTCTGGTACAGAACATGGACGAACCGGTAGCGAACGCTGAGCATGCCGTTAGGCAGCTGGTACTCGTGCGACCGTCGAACGAACGCGTAGATGTGCTCGAGCGATTCCAGCCGCTCCTCGAGGTCGGCGGGATCCATGTCGACGAGCCTCGCGACGATCGCGGTGTCGAACTCGTAGCCCTGCACGCTCGCCGCGATCAGTAGCTTCCGATCCGCTTCACTGAGCTGCTCGATCTTGCGCTGGATCATTCCGCGGATCGACTCGGGCAGTGAGCCTGCGACCGACGATAAGGGCACGGCGAGCCGCCACAGCCCGTCGGCGTTGGAAACGGTGCCCTGGGTCCGCAGGTACCGGAGCATGTCGACCATGAACAGCGGACTTCCCTCGGTCTTGGCGTGTATCAGCGCAGCGAACTCGCCGGGGAGGTCGTGCCCAGGGAACTCCCGGTCGATGAACTCGGAGACTTCGCTCACCGCCAGGAAGTCGAGTGAGACCTCGCGGCAGATACCACGCGCCTGCAGATCGAGCTTCAGCTGCGCGAACGGATGTCTGGTTGTCAGAAGCTCGGCCGGACGCACCGTGGCAAGGAGCATTACTCGCATCGAGCCGAGTCGTGTCGTTAGGTACGCCAGCACATCGACTGTGGAGACGTCCGACCAGTGCAAGTCATCGAGGAAGAGCACAACGGGTGCAACTCGACCCATCTCCTCCATGAGCGTCGTGAGCTCGCGCTTGAGCCGCTCCTGAGACGTCGCCTGGACACTCACGACGGCACGCTGGTCGGGCGAGTCTCCCAACGCCTGTGGCGCGACCTGCAGATACCACGTCGGCGCGACGCGCTTCATCGCGCTGGCGATGACCTCGCTGCCCGGTCCGCGGAGCAGCCCATCCAGCGCCTCGAGAATCGGAAGGTACGCGTCCGTCCCGGCGACTCGCTCCGAGCATCTGCCACGAGCAACCCGCGGCCGTCGCGGATCGAGCGACAGCTCGGCGAGCATCTCTTCGACCAGCGTGGTTTTGCCGATGCCGGGCTCACCCGACACACTGACCAGTATCCCGCGCCCGCGCGCGGCGGCCTCCCAAGCGTCGCGGAGTATCGCTCGCTCCCGTTCACGACCGACGGTACGGCGTTCGACTGTGTGCGTGCTCGGCGCGGTCACCGCGCTTGCTGTATTACGCGTGATCACCGACAGCGCCGCTTCCACCTCCGCAGCCGGTGGTCGGTGCCGAGGCTCTTTCTCGAGCATGGCGGAGAGGAGAGCGTCGAAGGCTGGCGGCAGTCCGGGATTGGAGCCCGACGCACTCGGCGCTGAGGAGGTAAGCATCGCGCTGACCAGCGCCACGTCGGAGGAAGCAGAAAATGGGTGGGCACCGGTGGCGAGCTCGAAGAGCACTAGGCCTAACGAGAACACATCGCTTGCGCTATCGACGGCTTCGCCGCAGGCTTGTTCGGGGGACATGTAGCGAAGCGTCCCAACCGCCTCGCCGCCTCGCGTCGCTCCCCCAGGGGCGAGCGAGCGGCCGTCGGGCGCGGTGAACAGTCGCGCGAGCCCGAAATCCAGCACCTTCACGAGTTCGTCCCGTCGAACCATGACGTTCTCGGGCTTCACGTCGCGATGGACGATTCCCGCGGCGTGAGCGACGCTCAGTGCGCGCGCCGTCTGTGCGCCGATCTGCGCCAGCGCGTCGACGTCCGGGCGGCGATCGATCAGCCCGCGAAGCGTCTGCCCTTCGACGAGCTCCATGGCGATAAAGCGCCCGGGCTCGGCTTCGCCGATCTCGTAGATGGTGACGACATTTGGGTGATTGAGGGCGGACGCGGTGCGTGCCTCGCGCGTGAACCGTTCGAGCGCCACCTCGTCGCCGATCGCGTGCGACGGGAGCACCTTGAGGGCAAGATCACGGCCGAGGCGCGGGTCGCGGGCGAGATAGACTTCGCCCATCCCGCCTTTCCCTAGTAGTCCACGGATCTCGTACGGGCCAAGCTGCTGTCCTGGCGAGAGCATTGGCGCATCCCCGACTACGCGGCTGCCAAACGTATCGTCAGGCGGCGATGTGCGCCACCGGCCTAACACATTGCGCCCACGCACGGCGCGCGTAGCTTCGCTCGCAACTTTTCCTGGAGCCGGCCGTGCCGCGCCCCTTCAACGCCCTCGTGGCCCTCGCGCTCGTCGCTCACACCGCGGCCGCGCAGCGCTTCTCCGTGACGTTCCCCGCCGAACGCTCGGCCACCCCGCTCGATGGTCGCCTGCTCGTAATGATCTCCGCCGACACCGCCGGCGAGCCGCGCCTCCAGGTGAGCGACGCCGTCACCACGGCGCAGGTATTCGGCGTTGACGTCGACGCCTGGCGCGCGGGCAGTGCACAGGTGGTGGACGCGAAAGCGTTCGGCTATCCGATCCGCTCGCTCGCCGACCTCAAGCCCGGACGCTACCGCGTCCAGGCGATGATCAACCGCTACCAGACCTTCCACCGGAGCGACGGCCACACCGTCAAGCTGCCGCCTGACAAGTGGGAAGGGCAGTCGTACGCGCGAAAGCCCGGCAACCTGTACTCGCGTCCCATGAGCGTCACGATCTCCAAGTCGAGCGCGACGGCGCTCGTGCTCGACCAGGAGATCCCGCCCGTCGAGGACTTCGCGAAGCAGGAGAGCAAGTACGTGAAGTATGTGCGGATGAAGTCCGACCTGCTCTCCAAGTTCTGGGGCACCGACATGTACATCGGCGCCTGGGTGCTGTTGCCCGAGGGGTTCGACTCCCACCCTGACGCGCGATATCCCCTGGTGATCAATCACGGCCACTTCCCGGCCGCGGTCGATTATTGGCGCGAGACCCCGCCGAATCCCGACCTCAAGCCCGACTACTCGGAGCGCTTCTCGCTCGCCGGATACAACCGGATCCAGGAGGAGTACGGCTACCAGTTCTATAAGGACTGGACGGGTGCGGGCTTCCCGCGCGTGCTGCTGCTCCAGATCCAGCACGCGACGCCGTACTACGACGACTCCTACGCCGTGAACTCGGAGAACAACGGTCCGTACGGCGACGCGATCATGAAGGAGCTCGTGCCGGAGATCGAGCGCCGCTTCCGCGGCATCGGTGCGGGATGGGCGCGATTCACGTACGGCGGCTCCACGGGAGGGTGGGAGGCGCTCGCGGTGCAGATGTTCTACCCTAACGACTTCAACGGCGCGTGGGTGGCGTGCCCGGACCCGATCGACTTCCGGGCGTACACGGTGGTGAACATCTACGAGGACAAGAACGCCTACTTCATGGAAGGCCCGTTCAAGCGCACGCCGCGCCCCGGGCTCCGCAACTACCTCGGCCACGTGGCCACGACGCTCGAGCAGATCAACCACCGCGAGTTGGCGTTAGGCACGAACGACCGTTCGGGTGACCAGTGGGCCGTGTGGGAGTCGGTGTTCTCGCCGGTGGGCGCGAACGGCTACCCGAAGCCCGTCTGGGACAAGCTCACGGGCGAGATCGACCGCGACGTCGCCATGTATTGGCGCGATCACTATGACCTCTCGTACATCCTGCAGCGCGACTGGAAGCGCCTCGCGCCGCTGCTGGACGGCAAGCTGCGGATCTACGTGGGGGACATGGACAACTATTACCTCAACAACGCGGTCTACAGGATCGAAGAGTTCCTGAAGAAGGCCGATCCGCCGGCGCACGCGGTGGTGGACTACGGTGACCGCGCCGAGCATTGCTGGAACGGCGACCACACGCGGGCGAACGCGTACTCGCGGCTACGCTATCCACAGATGATGCTGCCGTGGGCGGTGGAACGCATGCTGCAGACGGCGCCGGCTGGGGCGGACCTCAAGAGTTGGCGTTACTAGGGACTCGGGACATCGGGACTCGGCCGGGAGGCTATTACCGCAGAGAGAGGATCCTCGGCGCTAATGGCTTCCCGGCCGAGTCCCCAGTCCCGATGTCCCGATGTCCCGAGTCCCGATGTCCCTGCCGTTACGAGTACATCACCGACGTCTTCCCCGACTGCCCCGGGTAGTAGAGCCGAAGCCGCACGATGTAGCTTCGCCCCTTGAACAGCTTGTATGTGACGCTGGCGTTCCGGTCCTCGCCGCTGTCGTCATCGCCGGCAAGGAAGCGTGGTTTGCCCCTGATGTCTTCGAACAGCGTGAGCAGCGTGTCCGACGCGCCCTTCGTCTCGATGGTGTATTTGCGCGACTCCGACGGCTTGATCGCGAAGTCGATCTGCTGGCCGGGCGCGAGTTCCGTCGCCACCGCGTCAAAGGGCTGGAGCTTCGGCGTCGTCGCCTTGAGCGGTGGGTACCACTGGCGCGCCCACCGCTTGTCAGGCGTCGACAGCGTTCCCGGCGGCGTCAGGCCGTTGATGTCGTACTTCTCCGGGATGTCGATCAGGCCGGGCTCGAACTCGTACTCCATGATCGAGTCGGGATCCCACTTCGAGCCCTGCACCTGCTGCGTCGACAGCTTCTGCAGAATGTTGTGATACGTCGTCGCGCGGTCCCAGCTGTTAGGCGGCTTCGCCAGCGAGTCGTACACCGCCTGCTCGTGCCACATGATGCCCGCATACGGATTCTGATGCTCGTGCTCCATGCCCAGCACGTGTCCGAGCTCGTGGAGCGCCGTGCCGCTGCCGTAGGGCGTCGTTAGGTCCCAGCCATACACGGTCGTTGGCTCGTTGAGCGGGACGCTCAACACTTCGCGGCCGACCGCGGAGGCCGACTCTCCATCGGCCGTCGAGTACCCGATCCGTACCTCCGCCTCGCTGAGCTGGTCGACCTCCTGAAACTCGAGCCCGATGCCGACTGCCTTCCATTTCCTGAACGCGCCGCGGATCGCGTCGGCCTGCTTCTTGGGCACCGCGTAGTGGGAGCTGCCGGTAAAGAAGCAGTAGTGGATGACCGTCCCGTTCACCCACTTGAGACGTGTGCGGATGATCGCCTCCGCGCGGAGCGAGTTGGCCATCACGTGCGGCGCAAGGTTCGGTACGGGCCGAGCCGGGATGGAGCAGAACGGCTTTGTCGTCGGGCCGGATCTCCTGGCCTTCTTCGAGCGACTTGGGCGAGCGCGTGCCATGTGAGTTCCTCCAACATCGAATCGAGGTACTGACGAAGCTACACAACTCTGTTGCTAAACGCGTTAGACGTTCGGCACCGGCCGTTTTCCGAGCTGACGCTTTCCCACTAGCGGGGGCCAGACCCTGATTTAGGATCAAAGGAGCCAGAGTCGTCCGAGCCCACTCCGAGCCGCATACATGACCCGTCTTGCCTTTCCTTTATTGCTCGCGTTAGGCGCCGCCACGCCAGCAGCGTCCCAGTCACCCGGGGACACGACGCGGATGCTCTACACCAAGCACGAGTACCGCATCCCCATGCGGGATGGCGTCAAGCTCTACACGGCCGTCTACGTTCCGAAAGACACCACCGCGCGCTACCCGTTTCTGATCAACCGCTCGCGATATGGAGTCGGGTCATATGGCGCCGACAGGTACGCGAGGATTGGAACGGCCGAGTCGCTGCGGAGAGACCCGTACATCTTCGTGTTCCAGGATGTGCGCGGCAGCTTCATGTCCGAGGGGAAGTTCGTCGACATGACGCCGCACATCGAGCACAAGACCGGCCCGAGCGACGTCGACCAGAGCAGCGACACCTACGACACGGTCGACTGGCTGCTCAAGAACGTTCCCCACAACAATGGCAAGGCGGGGCTCTGGGGCATCTCGTACAACGGGTTCTATGCGGCGGCCGGCGCGGTCGACGCACACCCGGCGCTCGTCGCGGTCTCGCCGCAGGCGCCGCAGGCCGACTGGTTCGGCGGCGACGACATCCATCTCCACGGCGCGTTCGTGCTGGACGGCATCGAGTACTTCGCGAGTTGGGGTCGTAGTCACCCCGCGCCAACGCCGAATCCACCCGGCGAGATGAAAATGGGCACGAACGACGGCTACGCCTTCTACCTCAACGGCGGCTCGGCCGGCAGCATCAACACGAGCAATCTCCGCGACTCCGTGCCGTTCCTGAACGACGTGCTGCAGCACGGGACTTATGACGACTTCTGGAAGGCGCGCAACATCCTGCCGCATCTCAAGAACATCAAGCCGGCCATGATGACGGTGAGCGGCTGGTACGACGCCAACAACCTGTACGGCGCGCTCCATGTGTATCAGACGATCGAGAAGAGCACGCCGGGGACGTCGAACGTGCTCGTGATCGGCCCGTGGTCGCACGGCGGGTGGGCGCGCGGGACCGGAACCTCGTTAGGCGACGTCTCGTTTGGATCGGCCACGAGCGAGTTCTATCGGGACAGCATCCA
>Ga0207691_10004778_pt1 | contig 13103 bp, 12 predicted proteins | sample KBSM13metaG_FD_184327 | JGI IMG/M metagenome (GOLD analysis project Ga0207691, IMG submission 184327) | Miscanthus rhizosphere microbial communities from Kellogg Biological Station, Michigan, USA - KBS M1-3 metaG (SPAdes) (version 2) | ecosystem: Host-associated > Plants > Roots > Rhizosphere >... | reverse complement strand
GGACGTCTTCGATGGAGAATCGGCCGTAGTGGTACAAGGTCGAGATGAGAGGGATCGACAGGAGCCAGAGCGCGACCGCCGCCGGCAGCGCGAGCATGAACGCGAGGCGCAGTCCCCAGTCCAGGAGCAACGTGTACTCGGCGGGCTTCGCCTCGTGGTGGAGCTTCGCGAGCGACGGCAGGAGCACCGTGCCGAGCGCGACGCCGAGCAGCGCGCTCGGAAACTCCATCAACCGGTCGGCATAGGTAATCCACGAAATCCGCCCGTTGCCGAGCGACGCGGCGAGCTGCGTGTTGATGAGCGCCGAGATTTGCGCCGCCGACACCCCGATCACGGCGGGCCCCATCGCCACGAGCACGCGGCGCACGCCGTCGTCTCGCCAGTCGAAGCGCGGCCGTCCGAGCATTCCGATCTTCAGGAGCGGGCGGACCTGCAGCGCGAGCTGCGCGGCGCCGCCGATGAAAACACCCCACGCGAGCGCTTTGATGGGAGGGTCGCAGTACGGCGTGAGAAACACCGCGGCGCCGATGATCGAGATGTTGAGCAGGACCGGCGTGACGGCCGGAATGGCGAATTGCCGGTAGACGTTGAGCACGCCGCCCGCCAGCGACACCAGCGACACGAAGAAAAGGTACGGAAACACGATCCGGATCATCTCTGCGGTCAGCTCGACTTTGCCGGGCGTGCTCGAGAATCCGGAGGCGAGTGCGTAGACGAGCCACGGCGCCGCGAGAACGCCGACGACGGTCAGCAGCAGCAGCACCACAGCGAGCAGCGTCCCGACGCGCCCCACCAGCGCGTGGGTCTCGGCATCGCCGCGGTGGCGGCGGTATTCGGCGAATATCGGCACGAAGGCCTGCGAGAACGCGCCTTCGGCAAACAGCCGTCGCAGGATGTTCGGCAGGCGAAAAGCCGCCTCGAATGCGTCCATTTGCATTCCCGCGCCGAACGCTGCCGCCTTGATGGTCTCGCGGACGAGCCCGGTGATCCGCGACAGCAGGGTCATCCCGCTGACGGTCGACAGTGCCCGGAGGAGGTTCAAGGCTTGCCCCCGGCCCGGGGACCCACGGCGTGGGCACCGGGCGCGGCCGGGCACGGAAAGGCGAAATCGAGGATGGGGACGGACATTGGCGCGGGAAACGAGGCGGTGCCGGCAGCGACAGACCCGACGGGCGGCGCCATTGCGCGGTGAGCGGTAAGCTGCTATTATGCTTGGTCTTTTTCGGCTACTCCAGACACGAAGGAATTTCGACTCATGGCGAACAGCGCCCAGGCAAGGAAGCGCGCCCGGCAGGCGGGGCAGACCAACAAGCACAACGCGAGCCTCCGCTCGTCGTTGCGGACGGCGGTAAAGCTCGTCAGGAAGGCGATCGCGGGCGGCGACAAGGCCGTCGCGATGGAAAAGCTCAAGGCCTCGCAGGCCGTCATCGACCGCATCGCGGACAAGAAGATCGTCCACAAGAACCTGGCGTCGCGGACGAAATCGCGTCTCGCCCACGCCATCAAGGCAATGGCCTGACGTCTTCGCGGTCCCTGGCAGGGGCGCCTCCCGGGCGCCCTTTTCATTGCCGAGGGCGCCTCCGGGCGCCCTTTTTCATTGCTGCCGCACCCCGCGTGTCCCTGGGGGACTCGAGATAGTCCGTAAGGTTCGGCCGGGCCGAACATGCGGCTCCGATGAGTTGTGACCTACATCGGCATGCGTATTGCTTTAATGCCCCTGTTGCCTGGTCGTGATGGGTTGGCGCATGCCTCCGCGAACTCCCTCGTTCTAGGCGTCTCCGATGGCAAGGCGCATCAGCAGGTGACATTCCGCAGGTGAAATTGCCGACCATGACCTCCGCCGCCAGCGCCCACCCTCGCGTTGCGAAGCTTCCGTCGCAACGCGCCAAACGGCCAAATGTGACCGCCGTGGGGATGCTTTGCTTGCTCATGGCCGGTCCGGCGCGTGCGTTTGCCGCGCGCTTCTTCAGGATTGCAGTGCTCGGTTGCTTCGTCCTTGGCGCCGGTTTCGGCGTCGAGGCGAGCGCCGCAGCCACGGATTCGGCCCATGCGCAGGCGCTCGAGATCGAAGCCTGGCTCCAAGGTTTTCCCAAGCGCGCGCAGGACGAGCTCGCGGCGCTCCTCGCCCGCGTGGACGCGGCGCCCGCGAACGAGCGCCGCTACGTCTACGCTCTCTACGGCCAGGCTGCCGCTGCCGCGGGCAGGAACGACGAAACGCTGGCGCTCGCCCACCGTCTCGAGCGCGAAGCTTCCACCCCGGCCGAAAACCCGCTGCTCGCCACCGCGAAGCTCCTGCGCGGCACGACGGAATGGCTGGCGGGCGACGCCGCCAAGGCCAACACATTCGCGAAAGAGGCTCGCACGCTGCTCGAGGGCGCGTCCGACCCGTACCTCAGGTATTGGGCAGCGATGTCGATCGGCATCACGGCGAGGAGCCGCGGGCAGCTGGAGGAATCCCTCGGTTCACTGCAGGACGCGCTGTCGATGGCCGAGCAGCAGAACAATCCGTACCGCCGCTCAGCCGCTCTCTATCAGCTTTCCAATCTGTACCTGACGTTGAAGCAGCCCCAAAGCGCGCTCGAAGCGGGCCTCGCGGCGTATCGGTACGGCGAGGCCGCCGGCAGCACGGCGGCGATGGTGAATGCGCGAATGGCGGAGTCCGCCGCCCTCGAGGTCCTGGGCGAACCGGTACGCGAGCTCTCGGCGATGACCGACGCCCTCGCCCTCGCCCGGAAGTCGCGCTCCAAGGTAGGCGAGAGCCTGGCACTCATCAATCTCGCCGACATCAAGCTGCGCCGCAAGGAGTTCGGCGACGCGCTCGCCCTGTCGCGCGAGTCCCTCGCCATTTCCAACCAGTACAACGACGTCTCGTCGATCGCCACCAGCAAGGCGAACATCGGGTTCGCGCTGTTCGGACTCGGCCGCCCGAACGAAGGCAAGCGCTACGCCGACGAGGCGCTGGCCGAGTACGAACGCACCGGCGCCACCGTCGAAATCGCGCTGCTGCTCGGCGAATACGGCCAATATCTCGAGAAGGCCGGCGACTACAAGGCCGCGCTCGCGTTCTATCACCGCGAGCGCAAGCTCTACGAGGACATGGCGGCGGCCGCGCACCAGCGCTCGGTGCTCGAGCTGCAGGAGAAGTACGAGTCGGACAAGATCCGGCGCGAGATCGAGCTCCTCAACCGGCAGAATGCGCTCAATTCGGCGGAGCTCGAGAACCAGGCGCTGCGCGAGCGCGTCTGGTGGCCGTTCGCGGCGATCGTAGTGATCTCTCTCTTCGTGCTCGGCGTCTACTACCGGCGCCTCAGCGTCAACAACGGCCTCCTCGCGCAGAAGAACCGGGAGCTCTCCGTGCGCAGCAGCCGCGATCCGCTGACGGCGCTGTACAACCGCCGCTATTTCCAGGATTTCATGCGCGACGCGCCCGCGCGCGCCGAGCGCCGCCGCCGCGGGGAGCCGGACCGGCCGATCCACGCGCTGCTCCTGATCGACATCGACCTCTTCAAGCAGACCAACGACCGCTTCGGCCATGCGGCGGGCGACGCCGTGCTGGTCGCCATCGCCCGCCGGCTGCGCGAGACGCTGCGGGAAACGGACATGATCGTCCGCTGGGGCGGCGAGGAATTCCTGGTGTTCGTCCCGTCGACCTCCCCCGACAAGCTGGACGAGATCGCGGCGCGGATCATGAAGGCCGTCGCGATGGAGCCGATCGCGTACCGGGGAAACATCATTCGCGTCACGGCGTCGGTCGGGTATGCGCCCATGCCGCTGCCGCCGGAAGACATCAACCTGCCGTGGGAGCGCGCGGTAAGCCTGGTCGACATGGCGCTGTACATGGCAAAGCTCCACGGCCGCAACTGCGCCTACGGCATCCGCAAGCTGCGCCGGAGCGACGACGAGGCGATGACGCGGATCGAGCGCAATTTGGAGTCCGCTTGGGCGAACGGCATGGTCGAGATGCATCTCGAGCCGGGACCGGAGCTCGGCACCGTCGACGCCGCCGTGACGTCGCCATCCGCGATGGCGCACGAGGAAGCGGAACTGGACGACGTCGCGCGGCGCGTGGCGTAGCGATAGTACGTACCGCGCCGGGGCGCGGCACCTCCCGCGTGGGGATGGCATCCGCGGGCGCATGGTAGAGTCTCGGCTCGACAAAAGATGGTGCGTCGTCGCCGCACCGCTGACTCGCCATGCCCGCCGCGCCGCCCAAGCATTTCCTGCAAATCAGCGATTTCACCCTCGAGGAATTCGAGCACCTGATCGCGCGCACGCGCTGGATCAAGGACAAATTCAAGCGCTACGACCTCTACCAGCCGCTGCGCGACCGGACGCTCGCAATGGTGTTCGAGAAGGCGTCGACGCGCACCCGGGTGTCGTTCGAGGCCGGGATGAATCAATTGGGCGGCATCGCGATCAACCTGAGCCGCACGGACACGCACCTCTCGCGCGGCGAGCCGATCGAGGACGTCGCGCGCGTGATCTCGCGGATGGTCGACGTGGTGATGATCCGCACCTTCGAGCAGACGATGATCGAGCGCTTCGCGAGCCAATCGCGCGTGCCGGTGATCAATGGCCTCACCAACGAATACCATCCCTGCCAGATACTGGCGGACATTTACACCTACATCGAGCACCGCGGCTCGATCCGGGGCAAGACCGTCGCCTGGATCGGCGACTCGAACAACGTCTGCAGCACGTGGCTGCAGGCGGCCGCCATCTTCGATTTTGCGGTGCACGTTTCCACGCCCCCCGGATACGAATACGATGCCGCGCGCGCCGGCACCACAGCGCGCGGCCACTTCCAATCGTTCGCCGATCCGCGCGCGGCGTGCCGCGGCGCCGATCTCGTGACCACCGACGTCTGGACGAGCATGGGCTTCGAATCCGAGAACGTTGCGCGACAGCACGATTTCGCGCAATGGCGAGTGGATGCCGAGATGATGCGCGAGGCGAAGCCGGACGCGCTCTTCATGCATTGCCTGCCGGCGCATCGCGGCGAGGAAGTCACGGCGGAGGTCCTCGAAGGACCGCAGTCCGTCGTATGGGACGAAGCGGAAAACCGCCTGCACGCGCAGAAGGCGCTGCTCGAGTATTTGGTCTGCGGGCGCGTGAATTCATAGGAGCCTTTAAGATGATCGACCATGCCGGCGTCAGCGTTGCGAACGTCGCGAAGAGCAAGGCCTTCTATCGGGCCGCGTTGAAGCCGCTCGGCTACGAAGCGCTGATGGAAGGGGAAGGCTTCGCCGGCTTCGGCGTCGCGCCGAAGCCCGATTTCTGGATCGGCGAAGGCGCGCCAAATGTTCCGCCGATTCACGTCGCGTTCGGCGCGGGGTCACGCGCGCAGGTGGACGCGTTCTACAAGGCGGCGATGGCCGCGGGTGGCCGCGACAACGGCGCGCCCGGCCTGCGGCCCCAGTACCATCCCAACTACTACGGCGCGTTCGTGCTCGATCCGGACGGCAACAACATCGAGGCAGTGTGCCATGCGCCCGCTTGAATCCGCGTCCATGCGTCATTCGAATCCCCTGATGGCTCGTGTCCTTGGATGGCTCCTCGCGGCCACGGCCGCCGTCGGTATCGTCGCGGCGACCCAACCGGCGGCTGCGCAGGCGTGGCCCGACAAGCCCATCAAGTTCGTGGTCTCGGCGCCGGCGGGCAGCTCGCTCGATGCGCTCGCCCGCGTCATCGCCGACCGGATGAAGGATCGCATCGGGCAGCCGATCATCGTCGAGAACAAGCCGGCAGCGGGCGGCACCGTCGCCACCGCCGAGGTCGCGAAGTCCGCGCCGGACGGCTACACGATGCTGCTCGGATTCAACGGGCCGCTGGCATTCGGCCCTCTGCTCTCGAAGCTGCCCTATGACGTCGCGAAGGACTTGGCGCCGGTGATCATCACGTCGAGCCAGCCCAACGTGCTCGCCGTTTACGCAGGGCTGCCGGTAAAGAGCGTGCAGGAGTTGGTCGCGTGGGCGAAGGCCAACCCGGGCAAGCTGTCGTACGCGTCGGTCGGCAATGGCAGCTCGTCGCATCTCAACATGGAGCTTCTGAAGTCGGTCGCGGGCTTCGAAGCCGTCCATGTTCCATTCAACGGCTCGCCGCCCGCGGTGACGGCGACGATCCAGGGCGAGACGCAGGCGATGTTCGCGGTGATGCAGCCGCTGCAGGCGCAGGTGCAGGCGGGCAAGCTGCGCGCGATTGCCGTGACGACGGCGAAGCGCTTCCCGTTGCTCCCCGACCTGCCGACGATCGCCGAGTCGGGCTATCCCGGCTTCGAGGCGCTGGCCTGGAACGGCGTCATGGTTCCCGCAGCGACACCGAAGCCCGTCATCGCCCGGCTGAACGCCGAGATGAACGCAATACTCAAGCAGCCGGACGTCGTCGAGAAGATGCAGGCGTCGGGCTTCGATCTCATCGGCGGCACGCCCGAGGACTTCGGCAACCTGATCAAGCGCGAGACCGACACCTGGACGCCGGTGATCCGGAAGCTCGGCCTGAAAGTGGACTAACGAAGCACCATCGTTTACAGGGCCGCAGGCGGGACAAGCCTTCGGGCTTCATACCCCAGGCGCCCGCCGGCTTGCCCCGCCCGTGGCCCTGCAATGGATCGGTGGCATGGGCACGATCCAGTGCAGCCCTTGGGTGGTGCTCGCGGGCGCCTGAGGTATGAAGCCCGCGGGCACTGCCCAAGGGCTGCACCATGGCTACTTCGATTCAGGATCGCCGTCCGTAAGACGCGGCATCGGCGATTCTCCCGAGGGCCGCAAGAGGCCCGTCTTCATGTAGGTGAGAAGCTTTTCGCGCGTGTCGGCGATGTCCAGGTTGCGCATCGTGAGTTGGCCGATCCGGTCCTGCGGCGTGAACGACGACGCGCCCTTCTCCATCGTGAGCCTCTCCGGCTTATAGGTGAGATTGGGGCTCGTCGTGTCGAGAATCGAATAGTCGTTGCCGCGCCGAAGCTCCAGCGTGACTTCGCCGGTGACGGCGCGCGCCACCCAGCGCTGCGCGGTCTCGCGCAGCATCATCGCCTGCGAGTCGAACCAGCGACCCTGGTAAAGGAGCCGGCCGAGCCTTCGCCCGCTGTCGCGGTACTGCTCGATCGTGTCCTCGTTGTGGATGCCGGTGACAAGGCGCTCGTAGGCGATGTGCAGGAGCGCCATTCCGGGCGCCTCGTAAATGCCGCGGCTCTTGGCTTCGATGATCCGGTTCTCGATCTGGTCGCTCATGCCGAGGCCATGACGGCCGCCGATCGCGTTGGCTTCGAGCAGGAGCGCCACTTCGTCGGCGAACGCGACGCCGTTGAGCGCAACCGGGCGCCCCTGGTCGAAGCGGATGGCGACCGTCTCCGCCTTGACGGCGACATCGTCGCGCCAGAACGCGACCCCCATGATCGGCTCGACGATCCGGATGCCCTTGTCGAGAAACTCGAGGTCTTTCGCCTCGTGCGTCGCGCCGAGGACATTGGAGTCGGTCGAGTACGCCTTCTCGGCGCTCATCTTGTAGCCGAATCCCGCGCGCGTCAGGTATTCCGACATTTCCTTGCGACCACCGAGCTCGTCGATGAACTTGGCATCGAGCCAGGGCTTGTAGATGCGCAAATCGGGATTCGCGAGCAGCCCGTAGCGGTAGAAACGCTCGATGTCGTTGCCCTTGAACGTGCTGCCGTCGCCCCAGATGTGAACGTCGTCCTCGCGCATCGCGACGACGAGCATCGTGCCGGTAACGGCGCGCCCCAGCGGCGTCGTGTTGAAGTACGTGGCGCCGCCCGTCGAGATGTGAAACGCGCCGGCCTGGAGTGCAGCGATGCCTTCGGCGACGAGCGCGGCGCGGCAATCGACAAGGCGCGCTTCCTGCGCGCCGTACGCTCGTGCCCGCCGCGGGATGTCGTCGTAGTCCGGCTCGTCGGGCTGGCCCAGGTTCGCGGTATATGCGTAGGGAATGGCGCCCTTCGCGCGCATCCAGTGGAGCGCCGCGCTCGTGTCGAGACCGCCGGAAAACGCGATGCCGACCTTCTGGCCGACGGGAAGATCCTGCAGGATGTGCGACATGAACGAGCGCCTTCGAGGCGGCGGGGAATCGGTTATTCTAGCCGAGTCGTCTCCGCGGGAAACGACATGTTTGCGAAGGCGAAAAGCCATGAGCCAGCAGACGACGCTGCATCGCTACGAAGGGCGCGGCGGAACCGTCACCTACGACGTGAAGCGCTGCGTCCACGCCGGCGCGTGCTCGCGAGGTCTGCCGGCGGTGTTCGATTCGAAGGCCAAGCCCTGGATCAATCCGGACGGCGCCGACACCCCTGCCGTGGCAACCGTCGTCGAGCGTTGTCCCAGCGGCGCGCTCCACATCGAGCGCGCGGATGGCATCGCCGAAGAGATCCCGGGCAGGAATACCGCGACGCTCACGGCCGGCGGCCCGGCGTATCTGCGCGGCGAGCTTGAGGTGATGGCGCAGGACTCAGGCGTCGCGCTCGCCGACACGCGAATGGCGCTTTGTCGCTGCGGCGCATCCGCGAACAAGCCGTTCTGCGACCGCAGCCATGCGAAAGTCGGCTTCGCGGACCAAGGCACGCTGCGCGCACCCGAAAAGCCTGCCGCTGTCGCCGCGGCAGGGCGTCTGCAGATTCGCGTGCGCCCCAACGGTCCGCTGATGCTGACCGGGCCGCTCACCGTCATTGGGACCAACGGGCGCTCGGCCTTCAGCGAGACGACGTTCCTTTGCCGGTGCGGCGCGTCGCATAACAAGCCGTACTGCGACGGCGCGCACATGAGGATCGGATTCGTCGGCTAGACGCCGCGTGCCGTCCGACTCCTCCCGCAAACTCATGGGAATGACGCGACAGGAGTGCGCGGCACTTGACGAGGCCGACGGCCTCGCGGATATCCGGCACCGGTTCGCGCTTCCCGAGGGCGTGATCTACCTCGACGGAAACTCATTGGGTCCGATGCCGCGTCATGTTCCGGCGCGCATCCGGCACGTCGTCGAAACGGAATGGTCCGACGGTCTTGTCCGCTCCTGGAACGATGCCGGCTGGATCGAGGCCCCGCGACGCGTGAGCGCGCGGATTGCCCGGCTGATCGGGGCGACCGAGGACGAAGTTGCCGTCGCCGATTCGACGTCGGTCAATCTGTTCAAGTTGCTCGTGGCCGCCGCCCGGCTTCGTCCGGATCGCAGCGTGCTGCTGTACGCGAGGGATGACTTTCCAACCGACCGTTACATCGTCGAAAGCGCAGCGGAGGTGCTCGGCCTCGACGCCGTTTGCGCCGGGCCCGATCCCGACGCGCTGATCGGCGCCCTCGACGAGCGCGTGGCAGTACTCGCCCTTACGCACGTCGACTATCGATCCGGCGCGCTCAAGGCGATGCCGCGATTCACGGCAGCCGCGCATGCGGCCGGCGCCTTGATCCTTTGGGACCTTTGCCACAGCGCCGGCGTCCTGGACGTGGGCCTCGATGCCGCGCACGCCGACTTCGCCGTCGGCTGCGGATACAAATATCTGAACGGCGGGCCGGGGGCGCCCGCGTTTGCCTACGTGGCAGGCCGGCATCTCGGCGTCGTTCGCCAGCCGCTCACTGGCTGGCTGGGGCACGCGGAGCCGTTCGCGTTCGCTCGCGAATTCATTGCGGCTCCGGGCATCGACCGGCTGCAGTGCGGCACGCCGCCGATGCTCTCGCTGCTGGCCCTGGAGTCGGCGCTCGAGGCCTTCGACGGCGTCGACCTTGCCGCGATTCGCTTCAAAAGCCGGGCGCTGGGCGATGTCTTCATTCGCCTTTTCGGCGAGCGGCTCGGAGCCCACGGTTTCACGCTCGCGTCGCCGCGCGACGGAGAGTTGCGCGGCAGCCAGGTGTCGCTCGCGCACCCGCGAGGGTACGCCGTGATCCAGTCGCTGATTGCACGCGGCATCATCGGCGACTTCCGTCCTCCGGACATCCTGCGCTTCGGCCTCGCGCCGCTTTACGTCCGCTACACCGACGTGTTCGATGTCGTCGCGGCGATGGACGAGATCATGGCCAGAGGGGAATGGAACCAGCCGCGGTTCCTGTCCCCCAAGACCGTCACCTGAGGCGCCCGGCGCGCCTCGCGCCCGGAACCCTCCGCCGATTTCGGAGTGCGATGCCGGAACTTCCCGACTTGACCGTCTACCGCGAGGCGCTCGCTTCGCGCATCGTGGGACAGCCGCTCGTCCATGTGCGCCTCTGCAATCCGTTCGTCTTGCGCACCGCCGTGCCGCCGATCGGCGACGCCGAAGGACGGTGCGTCGACGACGTGCGCCGGCTCGGCAAGCGCATCGTCATCGCGCTCGCGGGCGAACGCTATCTCGTCCTGCATCTCATGGTCGCGGGCCGCTTGCGCTGGCTCGAGCGCGGCGCCAAGCCGCCGGCCCGGATCACGCTTGCGACGCTCGAGTTCGGAGAAGGCGTGCTCGCGTTCACCGAAGCCGGGACAAAACGGCGCGCGTCGCTGCACTACGTCGTCGGTGAAGCGGCGCTCGAGGACTTCGACGCCGGCGGCCTCGAGGTCGAGGAGATCGATCTGCCGACATTCGCCGCGCGCCTTGCGAGCGAAAACCATACGCTCAAGCGGGCGCTGACCGATCCTCGGCTCTTCGCCGGAATCGGCAACGCGTATTCCGACGAGATACTGCATCGCGCCCGATTGTCGCCGATCGCGCACACCGGGAAGCTCTCCGGCGAAGAGGTCGAACGGCTCTTCGCAGCTACGCGTGCCGTGCTCGCCGAATGGGCCGGCCGGCTGCGCAGCGAGGCGGGCGGCGCATTTCCGGGGCGCGTCACGGCGTTTCGCCCGGAGATGGCGGTGCACGGCCGCTTCGGAGCGCCCTGTCCGGAATGCGGTGCGCCGGTGCAGCGAATCGTGTACGCGGAGAACGAGTGCAACTATTGCGCGCGCTGCCAGACGGGAGGCGTCATCCTCGCCGATCGCGCGCTGTCGCGGCTCCTGCACAAGAGCTGGCCGCGATCGATCGACGAGGTTGCGTGAGGTTGCGCAACCCGGCGGATCCGTTACGCGACGGCGCCATTGGCGGTAGACTTGGGATCCTCCCCGCACGCAGGTCCCACGATGCCCTCGTTCGATATAGTCTCGGAAGTCAATGAGGTCGAAGTCCGCAATGCCGTCGACCAGACCAACAAGGAAGTCTCGACGCGGTTCGACTTCAAGGGCTCCGATGCCCGCGTCGATCATGCCGACAAGACGCTGACGCTCTACGCCGACGACGACTTCAAGCTGAAGCAGGTCACCGACATCCTGACCGGCAAGCTCACGAAGCGCGGCGTCGACATTCGCGCGCTCAAGTACGGGACGATCGAGAAGATTTCCGGCAACAAGGTGAAGCAGGCGGTGACGATCCGCGTCGGCATCGAGCAGGACCTTTCGAAGAAGATCGTCAAGCTCGTCAAGGACAGCAAGATGAAAGTGCAGGCGTCGATCCAGGGTGACGCCGTGCGCGTGTCCGGCACCAAGCGCGACGATCTGCAGAACGCGATCGCTCTCGTGAAGAAGTCGATCACCGATTTCCCGGTCCAGTTCGGCAACTTCCGCGACTAGAAGGTGTCGCTGCCCGAGCGCATCGCTTCCCTTCCCGTCGTGCTGCGCACGCTCGAGCTCGCGGACGCGGAGCACGTTGCCGCGCTCTGCGGCGATTGGGAAGTGGCGCGGATGACGGCGCTGATACCGCATCCGTATCCGCCCGAATCCGCTGCGTCCTTCATCGCCGCGTGCCGCGAGCAGGATCCGAACGGACCGGCGTGCACGTATGCGGTTACGCGAGCCGACGACGGACTCCTCGTCGGCGCGATCGGCATCACGAGCTCCGCGGACGCCGGCGAGTCCCTGGGCTACTGGATAGGGCGACCCTATTGGGGCAACGGCTACGCGACGGCCGCGGCGCGCGCCATCATCGCGCTCGCGTTCTCGCATTCCGACATCGACGTGCTGACCGCGATCCACCTCGTCGAGAACCCGGCTTCCGGCCGGGTGATGGAGAAGTGCGGAATGTCCGAAGTCCGCCGTGAGATGCGCCCGCATCGCGACGGCGCGCCGATGGAGTTCCGGGTGTGGACGATCGACCGCGACGCCTGGGATCGCGCGACGGGAGTGCCGGGCTGACGACCGGCCCTGCGCTGTCTTGGGCCGACGGACGTAACGACTACGCGAGATCGGCGAGGAGCGCCTCGCGCGTTGCCGCAGCGACCGCCGGAATGACGGCTTCGTACCGTGGGTGATCGATCCCCATCCCGAGACTTGCGCCTCGCCGCAACGCGGAGACCATCGCCGGATCGAGCTCGAACCGCAGGAAATGCACTGCCGCCGTCTTGGTCTCGGTCTCGCGCGGCAGATCCTCGTCGGCGATCGCATGCACCCGCGGGCAGCCCTCGACCCCGACCCACACTCGGCGCTCGATGCCGACGAGGCGTTCGAGCGCGGCCATCCGGTCGGACGGATCCTCGTACTCGATCAGCATCGTCGCCTTGAGGTTGGTCCCGTCGGGCACGAGCGGGTTGTAGGCGTCGAGCTCGTCGCGAATGCCGGCCTCCTCGAAGACCTTCTCGACCCGCAGCATTTCCTGGATCTGGTAGCGCACCGTGAGCTCGTCCTCGAAGATGAGGGTCACGTGGTCGCCGAGATGCACGGTACGCGGCTTCTTGTGCGCCAGCACGCGCTCGCGAAATTCGCCGCGCGCCTTCGCATAGGCCTCGAGCGTCATCAGGCTCTCGCGGGTGATCGCCATGGTCGGACTTAGTGCCCGTCGTCGATCGGACCCGTCTTGAACAGCCGCTCGCGGAGCTCCTTGTCGAACACCGGGTTGTGCTTCCAGTGCGTCGTCTTCTTCCATTGCTCGGCGCGTTTCATCGGGTCGCCGATTTCCTGGGCGTTGAGGTTCGTGCGTTTCGCCTTGATCGCGGCGAGATCGAGCTTCATCCGCTGCAGGATCTTCTGCGTGACGACCGTCGGGACGAAGCGATTGAGTGTTTGCTCCGTGCAGCCGTACGGATAGCTGCTCAGGTACGGCAGCGCGTCGACGCACGCGCCGGCGAGGGTCGGCGAGTAGCGGATCTCGTCGCGCGATTGGTCCGGCGGGCGTTCCG
>Ga0207691_10004776_pt1 | contig 13104 bp, 11 predicted proteins | sample KBSM13metaG_FD_184327 | JGI IMG/M metagenome (GOLD analysis project Ga0207691, IMG submission 184327) | Miscanthus rhizosphere microbial communities from Kellogg Biological Station, Michigan, USA - KBS M1-3 metaG (SPAdes) (version 2) | ecosystem: Host-associated > Plants > Roots > Rhizosphere >... | reverse complement strand
GCCCATGCCGGAAGACGTCGCGCCGCGTCCCGACGACCTTGCCCAAGCGCTTCGCGCGCTGGCGGCGAGCCGTGCCGGCGGCAGCGCGCCGATCGATTGCCGCATGCCCTCCGCGATCGACGCGCCGGTCCCGCGCGCCGCCGCGGCGGCCATCTTCCGCATCTGCGACGAGGCCCTCACGAACGCGGTGCTTCATTCGCACGCGCGCCGTGTTTCGGTCGAGCTCATCACGCGCGAGGACCGTATCACGGTACGGATTCTCGACGACGGCGATGGCTTCGAGATGGAAGCGTTGCAGGGCGCCGGAATGGTGCGCATGAACGAGCTGGCACTCGCGGCCAATGGCCGGCTGCAGGTGCGCAGCGCACCGCGCGCTGGCACTTGCGTGTCGGCAGTGTTTCCGTTGGCGAAATAGTAGGGCTGCCGGAGCGGCTCGCGGTTTTTTTCGCTAGAGTGGCGGTTCCCATGCGCGCCCAGACCCTCTACAACGCTTTCGCGGTGATCCTGCCCGTGGCACTCGGGCTGGGATTGGTGCACCTCTCGAGCACGGGCCGCCTCGACGCTGTCATGGCAGTGGCCGTCGCGCTGGGCATCGCTTTCGTCATGGGCGCGGCCGTGATGGCGCGCGAGTCGTTCGAACGCCGCCGGCTCGGCGGGGACGAGGGCTAGTCCCTACGAGTACATGTGCAGGCCGCCGTTCACCGCGAGGTTCGTGCCGGTGATGTAGGCCGCGTTCTCCGAAGCAAGGAAGGCCACCGCATCCGCGACTTCCTCGGGCATGGCGAGCCGCCCCGCGGGAATCTCCGAGACGATCTTCTGGCGCACGTCCTCGCGGATCGCCATCACCATCTCGGTCTGCACGTAGCCCGGCGAGATCGCGTTCACGGTGACGCCCTTCTTCACGACTTCCTGCGCGAGCGACTTGGTGAAGCCGAGGATGCCGGCCTTGGCCGCCGCGTAGTTGGTCTGGCCGAACTGGCCGCGCACGGCGTTCACCGAGGAGATGTTGACCACGCGACCCCAGCCGCGCTCCACCATCCCGTCGATCACGTGGCGCGTCACGTTGAAGACGCTGTCCAGGTTGGTGGAGAGCACGGCGCGCCATTGCTCCGGCGTCATCTTGCGGAAGGTGGAATCGCGCGTGATGCCGGCGCAATTCACGAGGATCTCCACGGGGCCGTGGTCGCGTTCGATCGCGGCGACCATCTTGCCCATGGCCTCGAAGTCGGCCACGTCGCCGAAGGCGAGGGCGGAGGAGCCGCCGTTCAGGCCCGCGGCGGCCATGGCCTGCGTCCATTTCTGCTCGGTGCCGGGGATCGCATAGTTGGCGACGACGAAATGCCCGTCGTTGGCGAGGCGCTTGCAGATCGCCGTGCCGATGCCGCCCACGCCGCCGGTCACCAGGACCACTCTCTTCTTCTTGTCCATGATCAATTCCGATCTTCCAAAAAAAACCCCAGCGCGAAGCTGGGGTTCGAACCTTTATCCAAATTGGTGAATTTGCGATAAAGGAGGAGGAGACTTTGGGCCGGTTACTTCTTCTTCGACCGGGCGCCCTGGGTGCGGACGCTGGCGTCGGCGTAGCTCGCCACGTCGCGCGCCGCCTTGTTGAACGTGTCGAAGGCCGCGGTGGTGGCCGCCATCGACGACTTGAACGCCGCGGCGACGACATCGCCGCCCGCCGGGGCGGAACGAGCCGCCTGGTCGACGTTTTCGGCGACCGTCTGCTGGAAGGCGCTCATGTTCTCTTCGGCGAGCTTGCCCAGCTCGCTTTGCGCATCCGAGGCCACTTCGTAGAGGCTGCGCGAGTAGCCCATGCCGTTCTCGAGGGCGTTCTCGGCGATGCGGGCACGCAGGCCGACCAGCTGGTTCACGTCCTTCACCTGGGCATAGGCCTGCGCGGTGAGGGTGGCCTGCTTCACGGCGCCCTTGGCGTATTCGATCTGGATCGCGATGGTGCGCTCGGCGCTGTCCATCGAGATGCGGGTGAGGCGCGCGGCGGTCTCGAAGGACGCGGCGGCCATCTGGGAAAGCGGATTGGTGTTCGTGGGCATGCGCGCGGCTCCTGGAATGCGTGGGCGGCGTATGGTGCGCCGCAACAATTCCATTCTAGGAAGCGGGGGGCGCCCTGTCAAGGAGATTTTGGTGCATTGCACCACAAGGTTGCGGATGCAGTGCATCAACCGGCTAAAATGTAATAAAATGAAGCACTTGACCCAATTCCCGAAGCGTTTCCAACGGCTGCGCACATGCCCCGCATGATGTAGCGCAGCAAGGACACCGCCATGGCGCCGCGCATCATCAAGAAGTATCCGAACCGCCGTCTCTACGACACCGAGACGTCCACGTACATCACGCTGGCGGAAGTGAAGGAGCTGGTGCTCGGGTACAAGGATTTCCAGGTGCAGGACGCGAAGACCGGGGACGACCTCACGCGCTCGATCCTGCTGCAGATCATCCTGGAGGAGGAATCCGGCGGCGTGCCGATGTTCTCCACGGACATGCTCTCCAACATCATTCGTTATTACGGCCACTCCATGCAGGGGCTGATGGGCTCGTACCTGGAGCGCTCGATCCACGCGTTCCACGAGGCGCAGAAGCGCTTCCAGGAGAACGCGAGCTCGATCTACGGCGAGATGCCGCGCATCCAGGCCGATGTCCCCAACGTCGTGGGCGGCTACCTGGAGAAGGGCGCGAAGGCGGTGATCGACATGCAGGACGAGCTTCGCAACCAGGCGCTCAAGCTCTTCTCGGGCTTCCCGTATTCGGCCGCGGGCAACGAGCGCGCCGCCGCGGAAGAGAAGGCGAAGCCCAAGGCGGCCAGCCGCCGCAAGGGACACAGCAAGAAGTGAAGGCGCAGGTTCCACGCGTAGGCTTCGTCTCGCTCGGCTGCCCCAAGGCGCTGGTCGACTCGGAGCAGATCCTCACGCGGCTGCGCGCCGAGGGCTACGACATCGCGCCCAGCTACGAGGGCTCCGACCTCGTGGTGGTGAACACCTGCGGCTTCATCGACGCCGCGGTCAAGGAATCGCTCGACGCCATCGGCGAGGCGCTCGCCGAGAACGGCAAGGTCATCGTGACCGGCTGCCTGGGCGCCAAGGGCGACGTGGTGCGCGAGACGCACCCGCGCGTGCTCGCCGTGACCGGCCCGCACGCCACGGCGGAAGTGATGGATGCGGTGCACGCGCACCTGCCCAAGCCCCACGATCCCTTCACCGACCTCGTGCCCCCGCAGGGGATCAAGCTCACGCCGAAGCACTACGCGTATCTCAAGATCTCCGAAGGCTGCAACCACCGGTGCACCTTCTGCATCATTCCCTCGATGCGCGGCGACCTGGTGAGCCGCCCCGTGGGCGACGTGATGAAGGAAGCCGAAGCGCTGGTGAAGGCGGGCGTGAAGGAGCTCCTCGTCGTCTCGCAGGACACCAGCGCCTACGGCGTGGACATGAAATACCGCACCGGCTTCTGGGGCGGAAAGCCGCTGCGCACGCGCATGACCGAGCTTTGCGGCGCGCTGGGCGAGCTGGGCGCATGGGTGCGCCTGCACTATGTCTACCCGTATCCGCACGTGGACGAGGTCATCCCGCTCATGGCCGAGGGGAAGATCCTTCCGTACCTGGACATTCCCTTCCAGCACGCGAGCCCGCGCATCCTCAAGCTCATGAAGCGCCCCGCCGCGGCGGAGAAGACGCTGGAGCGCATCCGCGCGTGGCGCGCCGAGTGTCCCGACATCACCATCCGCTCCACCTTCATCGCCGGCTTCCCCGGCGAGACCGAGGCCGAATTCCAGGAGTTGCTCTCGTTCCTCGAGGAGGCGCAGCTCGACCGCGTGGGCTGCTTCGCCTATTCGCCCGTGGAGGGTGCCAAGGCGAACGCGCTGCCGGACCCGGTGCCCGAGGAAGTGCGCGAGGAGCGGCGCGCGCGCTTCATGGAAGTGCAGGCCGCCATCAGCCGCGAGAAGCTGCGCGCGAAAGTCGGCCGCACCCTGGACGTGCTGGTCGACGAGGTGGCGGGGCGCAAGGCCGTGGCGAGGAGTGCCGCCGACGCGCCGGAGATCGACGGCGTCGTGCACGTGAAGGGGGCTCCCCAAGGAACCCGCGCGGGCGATAAAATCCGCGTCCGTATCACGGGCTCCAACGACCACGACCTCACCGCAACATGCGTCACCGACTCCGTGCGGGGCTGATCCACCTCTGCCTGAGCGCCGCGATCGCGGCGCTGGTGTTCCTCCCGATCTACTTCATCTGGTATCCCGACGTCCTCTACGAGTCGGCGGGCGGGCGCGACCTCTTCCTGCTCATCGTCTCGGTGGACGTGACGCTGGGACCCCTCATCACGACGATCGTCTACGTCCCGGGCAAGTGGGGCCTCAAGTTCGACCTCATCGTGATCGGCACGCTGCAGATGATGGCGCTGGCCTTCGGCGTGCACGTGCTCTTCGAATCGCGGCCGGTGAACATCGTGTTCGTGAAGGACCGCTTCGAGCTGGTGCGGGCGAACGAGTACCCCGAGGGCGAGCTGGAAAAGCTGAGCTCGGGCGCGCACGGCAGCCTCACGTGGACCGGGCCGCGCATCGTGGGTGCGAAGCTGCCCACGGACCTCAAGGAGCAAACCGATCTCATGTTCTCCACCATCGGCGGCGGGCCGGACGTGCATCTCCTGCCGCGCTACTACGTCCCGTATGACGAGGTGCGCCCCCTCGCGAAGCAGAAGGCCGAGCCGGTGAAGAAGCTGCGCGAGCGCAACCCCGGCGCGGCGAACGCGGCCGAGATCGCGGCGGTGGTTGCATCCACGGGCCGCAAGGAGGACGACCTGCTCTTCCTGCCCATGCGCGCCGGAAAGTCGGACCTCACGATCTTCATCGACGCGAAGACCGGCACCATCGTGAAGATCTCGTCGATCAAGCCCTGGGGCGACGTGTGATGCGGGCGGCGGCCGCCGCGTTCGTCGGCGCACTCCTCGTGCTTGCTCCCGGCGCCACGTTCGCGCAGGCGCCCAAGTGCCAGCTCGTGCGCCTCGCCGAATGGCCGGTGCGCTTCGAGCGCAACCTGCCCACGGTCGAAGGGACGATCGACGGCAAGAAGATCGGCGTGCTGATCGATACCGGGGCGTTTGCGAGCATCCTCCTCAAGCCGTCCGCGCAAAGGCTCGGTCTCGGCACCCAGAGTACCGAGCAATCGATGATCGGGGTGGGCGGCACCTCCCAGATCCATTGGACGCGCCTTTCCGAGCTACGCATCCGCGAGCTGTTCAAGGAGGGCATCCGGGTGCGCGTCGGAGGTGAGCAGGCGATCCGCGGCGTCGACCTGATCCTGGGCGACGATTTCCTCAGGAACTTCGACCTCGAATTCGACTACGCGCGCGGCGTGGTGCGCCTTTTCCAGCCAAAGGATTGCGGCGATACGCACCTCGCCTACTGGGATCCCGCGGCCACGACCGTGCCGCTGGAGGGAGACGACAAGATCGTCGTGCCCATCAAGATGAATGGCCGCGAGGGCTCGGCCCTGGTCGATAGTGGGGCGAGCCGGTCGGTCGTTGAGCTGGAGTTCGCGGAAAAGATCGGCGTCACGCCCCAAAGCCCGGGCGTCGCTCCGTCCTCGTGCACGGCTGGCGTCGGCGCCAAGCTCGTGCGCCAGTGGGTGGCGCGCTTCGACACCCTGGCCATCGGGGAGGAACTGATCCGCGGTGCGCGCCTGGACATGGCGGACCTCATGCCCGAGGCCTCCCGGCGGCGCAAGCCCAGCCTGGTCCTCGGCACCGATTTCCTGCGATCGCATCGAGTGCTCGTGTCGCGCAGCCAGCGCAAGGCCTACTTCTCCTATGGCGGAGGGCAGGTGTTTCCGACCACGCCGGGCCTCGAGTGCGACGACCGGGCGAAGGATCCGCAGCAGGCGCGGGCCGATCTTGATGGCGCGATCACCATGGATCCCGCCAACGTCCAGGCGCTCTTGCGCCGCGCTTTGCAAAGGCTGAGCGACAAGGACGACGCCGGCGCGCTCGCCGACCTCGACGAGGTGATCCGGCTCGACCCAGCCAACGGCATTGCGTACAGGACGCGCATGAACGTGCGCGCCCGCGCGAAGAATTACGCAGGCGCGCTCGAGGATTCGGACGCGGCGATCGCCAACGGCATGGGCGTGGCCGAAACCCACCGATTCCGGGCGCAGCTGTTGCTGGCGATGGGCGAGCCCGATCGCGCGTTGAAGGAGCTCGACGAAACCGTTCGCCTGGATCCGCGCAGCGAGCCGACCCTGCGGGCGCGCGGCCGGTTCCATTTCCACGCGGGCCGCTTCGAAGCCGCGGAGAGGGACTTCGCCGCCGTGCTCGAGCTGCGCCCCCGTCCCTACGATCCGCTGTGGTACGCGATGGCGCGGGAACGCCGGGGCCTGGACGGCAACTCGGCGCTCGAGGCGGGACTGGCGAAGCTGCCGGGCGGAGAGTGGCCCGCGCCCGTCGTGTCGTATTTCCTCGGCCGGATCGACGCATCGGCGTTGATGGCGGCAGCCGCCGCGGGCGACGAGAAAAAGCGCCGCGGGCAGGAGTGCGAGGCGCGTTTCTACCAGGCCGAGCGGTTGATCGCCAGGGGCGATGCGGGCGAAGCGCGCAAGCTTCTGGAGCAGGCCCGCGCGGAGTGCCCGCGCGAATACATCGAGTACGCCTCCGCCCTGCAGGAGCTCGCGGCGCTCAAATAGCCTTGCCGCGCATCCAGCGCACCAGCCCGATGAGGCGCAGCACCGCCACGAGCTGCCGATAGCCGAGGTTCTCGATGATCGCGGTGCCCACCAGCGCGGCCAGCTGCGACAGGCGCGGGTACATGCGGAACGAGAGCTCCTCGAGGAGGAGTGCGGTCATCGACAGCAGGAATCCCAGCGTGAAGGCGAGCGCCAGGAATGCGGCCAACGCGGCGCCCGGGATGAGGCCCGCGGCCCACATGGCCGTCATGAGCACGTAGCCTGCCACCTCGAAGAGCGGGCCGTAGCATTCGAAGATGAGGAAGAAGGGCAGCGCCAGCCAGCGCTGCGCGCCGCCGCTCGCCATCACGAAGAGCTCGCGGTTGCGGTGCAGGCTTTCCGCGAGCCCCTGCTGCCACTGGATGCGTTGCGTGCTGAGGCCGGCGAGCGTCTCGGGCGCCTCCATCCAGCAGATCGGGTCGGGGACGAAGTGGATCGAATAGCGCTGGCCGCGCGCGCGCAGCAGGCGGTGCAGGCGCACCAGGAGCTCCATGTCCTCGCTGGCGCTCGCCGCGCGGTAGCCGCCGGCTTCCACCACGACATCCTTGCGGAACACGCCGAACGCCCCCGAGATGATGAGCACGGCGTTCACGTTCGCCCAGCCCAGCCGGCCGAAGAGGAACGCGCGCAGGTACTCCACGATCTGCAGGAGCGCCAGCGCGTTGCGCGGCAGCGCCACGCGCTCGAGCCGGCCGTTGGCCACGGTGCACCCGTTGGTGATGCGCACGGTGGCGCCGCTCGCGATGGCCGCGGGGTCGTCGAGGAACGGCTCGATCACGCGCCTCAAGCTGTCGCGCTGCAGGATGGAGGCCGCTTCCACGGCGCAGAAGAGCGGATAGCGCGAGGCGTTGATGCCGACGTTCAGCGCGTCGGCCTTGCCGCCGCGCAGCTTGTCCACGACCCGCAGGTTCGGGTGCGTGCTCGACTGGAACACCGCCCGCACTTCCTTGCTCGGCAACCGGCGCCACATGGCCTCGGGGAAAGCCTCCAGCTCGAAGGCCCGCTGGAGCGTGGCGAGCGTGCCGTCATCCGAACCGTCGTCGATCACCACCACTTCGTATTGCGGGTAGTCGAGCTGCAGCAGCGAGCGCACCGAGGCCTCGATGCCCGCCTGGGCATTGCGCACCGGGACCAGGAGCGACACCGGCGGCTCGAGGCCGGAGTACACCGCCGGCAGGTCTTCCACGGGACGAAGCGCGATCTTTCGGCGCAGCGTGGGTAGCGCCATCAGGTTGAGCGAGATGTATCCCGCGTTGAAGAGCACGAAGTACGCGAGGAAGAACCATTCGATCGCGGATACCACGTAGCTCATATGAACTTGATCTTGCGGATCGGCATCTCCGCCAGCGCGTGCGCCAGCATGTCGGCGGCGAAGCTGTCGCGCGCCTTCTCGCGGATGAGGCGCAGCTCGTCCGGCGTCATGCCGTGCAATCGCGTGAGAGCCTGCGCCGCGTGGTAGCGCACCCACCAGACCGGGTCGCGCAGCAGGTCGAGCAGCGTGTTGAGCTCCGAAGCGGCGCCGATGCGGCCCAACGCCTTCGCGGCCGCCATGCGCACCCGCCACTCGGCATGCGTCGCCGCGCCCTTTGCCCACGGCAGCTCGCGCTCGTCGTCGACGTACTCGAGCGCGGCCATGATGATGTCGGGGTTGTCGCTGGAGGAGAGCCAGCCGCGCATGATGGGCGCGACACGGCTCCTCTCGCCGAAGCGCGCCAGCTTCACCACGCGATCGAGGCCGGCGCGCGGCCGCGACACCAGCATCGTCGTGAGGCTGGGCGTGACGAGCGCGGGACCAAGCTCGGTGAACATGCAGCCCAGGCGCGCCACCGACCAGTCGTTGCGCTGCACGATGGAAAGCGTGAGCGCGTCCAGCGCGCGGCGCGGCTCGATCCTGAGCAGCGCGCGCGCCGCGGCGAACGAGAGCATCGCGCTGCTGCTGCCGGCGATCGCCTCCAGCTCCGGCCATGCTTCCTCGGCGCCGACGAAGCCCAGCGTGCTCATGGCGATGAGGCGCGAGCGCACCGAGCCGCTGCGAAGCAGCGCCATGGCGCGCTTGTCGAGGCCGTTGTCGCGCAGAAGCTGCGACATGTTCTCGGCGGCCGGCCCGCGCTGCGTTTCCTGCAGGCGGTTCCACAGCATGAGGAATTCCGGCAGGTCGCCGTCCGCGATCGGGGGCAGGCGCTCCTCGACGGGACGCTCCATCGCCTCGTGCATGGCGCGCCGCCAGGTCTCTTCCTGGCGCGCGATGCGCTCCGCGCGACGCCTGCCGCGCAGGCGCACCACGAGGATCCACGCGAGCAGCAACAGCGCCGCGGCGAGCGCCACCAGCGCCACGCCGGTGGCGAACGCGATCTGCGGCTCGGACGGGTAGGTGATTACTGCTTGACCAGCTTCTTGTCGACGATCTTGATCTTGTCGCCGACCTTGTAGGCGGTGGGGTTCGAGTAGGTGAAGGTGCGGTTGGCGCCGCTTTCCATCTTCACCTCGACCACGTAGTTGGTGGTCTCGTTCTTCTTCTTCTCGATCTGGTGGCCGGCATACGCGCCGCCCGCCGCGCCGGCGACGGTAGCGGCCGTATTGCCGCGTCCGCTGCCGATCTGGTGTCCCAGCACGCCGCCCACGACGCCGCCCAGGACCGCGCCTCCGCCGCTGGCTTCGCCCTGCTTGGTGACCGTCTTCACGTTGGTGACCGTGCCGCAGTTGTCGCAGGCCGCGAACGCCGGCGCCGCGGCGAGCATGCCCGCGGCGGCGAGGGTTGCGGCGATCAGTTCGTGTTTCATCGATGCCCTCCGGTAGGCGATGTGCGGAAAAATGCTAACACGTCAGCCTTCGGCGGCCTTCAGCTGCGGGAAGAGGATCACGTCGCGGATCGAGGGGCTGTCGGTGAAGAGCATGACCAGGCGGTCGATGCCGATTCCTTCGCCGGCGGTCGGGGGCAGCCCGTATTCCAGCGCGCGGACATAGTCGGCGTCGTAGTACATGGCTTCCTCGTCGCCGGCTTCCTTGGCCTTCACCTGCGCCGCGAAGCGCGCGGCCTGGTCCTCGGGGTCGTTCAGCTCCGAGAAGCCGTTGGCGACCTCGCGCCCGGTCATGAAGAGCTCGAACCGGTCCGTGATGGCGGGATTCTTGTCGTTGGCGCGCGCGAGCGGCGAGACGTCCGCGGGATACGCGACGATGAAGACGGGCGAGACGAGCTTGTCCTCGGTGGTCGCCTCGAAGAGCTTCAGCTGGAGCAGGCCCAGGCCATCGGTGGGGAACACCTCCACCTTGAACGGCGCGAGCGCGGCCTTGAGGTATTCGGGCTTCGAGAGCTCCGCCAGGGGGAATTGCGGGTTGTGCTTGGCGATGGCCTCGGCCATGGTCAGGCGGTCGAACGCCTTGCCCAGGTCCACGGTCGCGCCCTGGTAGGTGAGCGTCGTGGTCCCCAGCACCTTCTGCGCGCATTCCCGCAGCAGCTCCTCCGTGAGGTCCATCAGGTAGTTGTAGTCCTGGTAGGCCTCGTAGAACTCGAGCATCGTGAACTCGGGGTTGTGGCGCGTCGAGATGCCCTCGTTCCTGAAGTTGCGGTTGATCTCGAACACCTTCTCCAGCCCGCCCACCACGAGGCGCTTGAGGAAGAGCTCGGGGGCGATGCGCAGGTACATCTCCTGGTCGAGCGCGTTGTGGTGCGTCTTGAAGGGCCGGGCCGCCGCGCCGCCAGGAATGAGCTGCATCATCGGCGTCTCGACTTCGAGATAGCCGCGCGCCACGAAGAACTCGCGGATCGCCTGCACGAGCTTCGAGCGGATCTCGAAGACGCGGCGCGACTCCGGGTTCACGATGAGGTCCACGTAGCGCTGGCGGTAGCGCGCTTCCATGTCGGTGAGGCCGTGGAATTTCTCCGGCAGCGGGCGCAGCGACTTGGAGAGCAGCCGCACCTTCGTCGCCTGCAGCGTGAGCTCGCCCATCTTGGTCTTGAAGAGCGTGCCCTCGACGCCGAGGATGTCGCCCAGGTCCCAGTGCTTGAACGCCTCGTGCGCTTCCGCCCCCGTCACGTCGTTGTTCACGTAGATCTGGATGCGACCGCTCATGTCCTGCAGCGTCGCGAACGAGGCCTTGCCCATGACGCGCTTCAGCAGCATGCGCCCGGCGATCACGAAAGGTCCGGGCTTTTCGGCCTCGAGCCCTTCCTTGGTCTTGGCGCCGTGGCCCGCGTGCAGGTCGGAGGCGAGGTGCGTGCGCCGGAAGTCGTTGGGGAAGGCCGGGCCCGCCTCGCGCAGCCTCGCCAGCTTCGCGCGGCGCTCGGCGATGATCTGGTTCTCGTCCTGCGGCGGCTCCGCGGGGGGATTCTTGCCGGAATTGCTGGAATCAATCATGTGAGCCGCGGATTTTATACGTTTCGGGGGGCATAACTGTGAACTGCGGCATATTCCGGGGGCGCCGCGGGCCTTAAGATCGCGCGCAGGGGAGGATCGAGAAATGCTGGGAGATCTGCTGCCGTTCGTCACGGGGCCGCTGCCGGGCCCCGTCCTGCCTGCCTTCTACGACCCGTGGCTGGTCGCCCTTTCCTATATCGTCGCCTCCCTCGCGGCGTATACGGCCATCGACCTGGCCGGGCGGGTGAGCGAATACCGTACGGAGCCCCGGCGCGCCGCGGGCTGGCTCCTCGGCGGCGCCTTCGCCATGGGCGCCGGCATCTGGTCGATGCACTTCGTGGCGATGCTCGCCTACAAGCTGCCCATCCACGTGCGCTACGAGCCGTGGACCACCTTCGCCTCGATGGTCGCGGCGATCGCCACCTCCGGATTCGCGCTCTACATCGTCACGCGCGGCGTGCTTTCGTGGCGCCGCCTGCTCACGAGCGGCGCCATCATGGGCGCCGGCATCGGCACCATGCACTACACCGGCATGGCGGCGCTGCGGCTGGACGCGCTGGTCCTCTACTACCTGGGCGGGTGGCTGCTGTCGATCGTGAACGCGATCGTCTGCTCGACCATCGCCATATGGCTCGTGTTCCGGCTGGGCCGCGGCAACAACCTGGTGCTCAAGGCGCTGGCGGCGCTGGTCATGGGTGTGGCGATCTGCGGCATGCACTACACGGGCATGTGGGCCACGATCTGCGTGACCACCGGCACGGCGGCGACCGCCTATGGCCTGGACCCCGTGCCGCTCGCGGCCGCGATCGCGTCGGTGACGCTCCTCATCATCGGCATCGCGCTCACGGTGTCGCTGCAGAGCCAGCTCCTGTCGCGCACGCTGCGCGAGCAGAACCAGCTGCTGCGCGAGGAGGTCGAGCAGCGCCGGCGCGCGGAAGCCGAGCTCCAGCACCACCGCGACAACCTGCAGACCCTCGTGGACCAGAGCACCGCGGAGCTGCGCCAGGCGCGCGATGCGGCCGAGGCGGGCAGCCGCGCGAAGAGCCAGTTCGTGGCCACCATGAGCCACGAGATCCGCACGCCGATGAACGGCGTGCTGGGCATGACGGAGCTCCTGCTCACCACCAAGCTGGATCCGCGCCAGCGCCGCTTCGCCGAAGTCGCGCACCGCTCCGGCGTGGCGCTGCTCTCGGTCATCAACGACATCCTCGACTTCTCCAAGATCGAGGCCGGCCGGCTCGAGCTGCGCAGCGAGCTCTTCCAGCCGCGCGAGCTCATCGACGAGGTGATGGACACGCTCGCGGAGGTGGCGCGGCGCAAGAAGCTCGAGTTCGGCAGCCTCGTGCCGATCACCGTGCCGCAGGCGCTGGTGGGCAGCATGAGCCACCTGCGCCAGGTGCTCATCAACCTCGTGGGCAACGCGATCAAGTACACGCAGGAAGGCTCCGTGATGCTGCGCGTCTCGGTCAGCCGCGAAACGGCCGACAAGGCGTACGTGCGATTCGAGGTGAGCGACACGGGCGTGGGCATCCCGCTCGAGAAGCACGGCTACATCTTCGAGCCCTTCACGCAGCTCACCGACGGCGTTTCCGGCAAGCAGGGCGGGACGGGACTCGGGCTTTCCATCTGCAAGCAGCTGGTGGAGAAGATGGGCGGCGAGATCGGCGTGGCAGGCGTGCCGGGCCGCGGCTCCACCTTCTGGTTCGAGCTGCCGCTGGACAAGCCCGCCGCGAATGCGACCGGGCCCGAGCGGCGCCATCTGTCGGGCATCCACGCGCTGGTGGTGGACGACAACGAGGTCAATCGCGAGATCCTGCGCCACCAGCTGGCGGCGCTCGGCATGTCGCGCGACGAGGCGGCCAGCGGCGAGCAGGCGCTCGAGAAGCTGCGCGCCGCCGTGGCCGCAGGCCATCCGTTCGACATCGTGGTGCTCGACGATCGCATGCCGAAGATGAGCGGGCTCGAGCTCGCGCGCGCTATCCGCGCGGACGCGGCGCTGCGCTCCGTGCCGCTGGTGA
>Ga0207691_10004775_pt1 | contig 13107 bp, 12 predicted proteins | sample KBSM13metaG_FD_184327 | JGI IMG/M metagenome (GOLD analysis project Ga0207691, IMG submission 184327) | Miscanthus rhizosphere microbial communities from Kellogg Biological Station, Michigan, USA - KBS M1-3 metaG (SPAdes) (version 2) | ecosystem: Host-associated > Plants > Roots > Rhizosphere >... | reverse complement strand
GGTCAAGAAGGGCCTGGTGTTCTCCGCCGAGCGTGGCACGGTCGCGTTCACCGTGCCGCACTTCGGGAAGTTCCTGCGCAGCCAGCGGTGAGTCCTGGGCAGCAATGGGGTCAGGCGGCAGATTCTGGGGCGTCCTGCTGACATCAGGAAAGGAAGCTCAAAGATCTCAGCTTGAGCCTTGATTCGAACACGTGTTCCGGGTATCTGCTTAACTGAAGTATCCTGTTGTGGTGAACGAGAACGGGCATCCGGAGGCGGGCGTCGACTATCCGCAGACCTATCAGGATCTGCTGGCCTGGTTCCCCCACGACCAGGCGTGCCTGGACTACCTGGCCGAGCTGCGGTGGCGGCACGGGTTCATCTGCCCGTCCTGCTATGGCACCGAGTTCTGGCGCACCGGCGATGACCTGTGGATGTGCCGGGGCTGTGCACGTCGGACGTCGGTGACGGCCGGCACCATCTTTCACCGCACCCGTACTCCGTTGTCGACCTGGTTCGCGGCGATCTGGCTAATCACCTCCCAGAAGAACGGTGTCTCCGCGCAGGGTCTTCAGCGGGTGCTGGGGTTCAAGTCCTATGAGACCGCGTGGGCCTGGATGCACAAGCTGCGCCGGGCGATGGTGCGACCCGAGCGTGACCGGCTGAGCGGGGTTGTCGAGGTCGACGAGACCTTCGTCGGCGGGGTCAGCGTCGGGCGGGTGGGCGCCAGCAGCGACAAGGTGCCGGTCATGGTCGCGGTCGAGAAGGCCGGGGAGAAGGCCGGAGCCGGCCGGAAACTGGGACGGATCCGGCTGGAGGTCACCCACCGGCCCGGCAGCCTCGAGCTGGTCGAGTTCGCCGAACGCATGGTCGTGCCCGGGTCCACGATCCGCACCGACGGCGCCAGGATGATGCGCCGTCTGGGCGGCCGGGGGTACCTCCACGAGTACACCGCCGGCTACAGCGCACCGGACCCGACCGAGGTGCTGCCCGGCGTCCACCTCACAGCCTCACTCCTCAAGCGCTGGCTGACCGGGACCATGCACTTCGCCGTCGCCGAACACCAGCTGCCCTACTACCTCGACGAGTTCACCTTCCGGTTCAACCGCCGCAACGCCAACAGCCGAGGCCTGCTCTTCTACCGACTCCTCCAACAAGCCGTCGAGACCGAGCCGCAACCACTGCACACACTGCTGCAGCCCGAGACCAACCCCTACTTCACTTAAGCAGATACCCAGAACACGTGTTCGAATAACAAGGCCAGGGCCCCGCCGTCTTGGCCGTCTTGCTCATGGGCGGACCAGGCTGCGACGAGGACTGGGCAGGGGAAGTACATCCGCACGTGCAGCCGTGTTCAAGCGGAGCTGGCCGCCAAGCGCGAATAGCTGCTCGACAATTTCTCGAAACTCGCCACGCCTCCCGCGTGTTGCGCCGGTTGACCGCGCGCTGCTGCCTACTTTGGTCACACGACCTCAGGTTGACATAACTATAACCTTCTACTTCAGGGTTAGAGTTCATCGGCCAGGTCGGACTTCCCCGGTCAGCACCACCCTTTTCCGACCACATGAGAGGCAGCCGCCGTGGCAGCACCACAGAACTACCTGGCCGTGATCAAGGTCGTGGGTATTGGTGGAGGTGGAGTCAACGCCGTCAACCGGATGATCGAGGTCGGTCTGAAGGGCGTGGAGTTCATCGCGATCAACACCGACGCGCAGGCCTTGTTGATGAGTGACGCCGATGTCAAGCTCGACATCGGCCGCGAGCTGACCCGGGGCCTCGGCGCCGGCGCCAACCCCGACGTCGGCGCGAAGGCCGCCGAGGACCACGGGGAGGACATCGAGGAAGTCATCAAGGGCGCCGACATGGTGTTCGTGACCGCGGGCGAGGGCGGCGGCACCGGCACCGGCGGCGCGCCCGTGGTGGCCAAGATCGCCCGGTCCCTCGGGGCCCTGACGATCGGCGTGGTGACCCGGCCGTTCGCTTTCGAGGGCCGTCGTCGCGCCAACTCCGCGGAGGAGGGCATCGCCAGCCTCCGTGAGGAGGTCGACACCCTGATCGTGATCCCCAACGACAAGCTGCTCTCGATCTCCGACCGCAGCGTCAGCATGCTCGACGCGTTCAAGCAGGCCGACCAGGTGCTGCTCCAGGGCGTCTCGGGCATCACCGACCTGATCACCACCCCGGGCCTGATCAACCTCGACTTCGCCGACGTGAAGTCCGTGATGTCCAACGCCGGCTCGGCGCTGATGGGCATCGGCTCGGCTCGCGGTGAGGACCGTGCCGTTGCGGCGGCCGAGATGGCGGTCTCCAGCCCGCTGCTGGAGGAGTCGATCGACGGCGCCCACGGTGTGCTGCTCTCGATCGCTGGCGGGTCCGACCTGGGCCTGTTCGAGATCAACGAGGCGGCGGCGATGGTGTCCGACGCGGTCCACCCGGAGGCGAACATCATCTTCGGTGCGACCATCGACGACGCGCTCGGCGACGAGGTGCGGGTGACCGTGATCGCGGCCGGGTTCGACGGTGGGCGGCCCAAGCGGCAGAGCGAGGCGCCGCAGGCGCGGCGCCCGGTCGTGCCGCAGCAGTCCCAGGCCGAGACCCGGGCGGCTGCCCAGGCCTTGGCCAGCCGGCCCGCGGAGGAGAGGGTGCCGGTCGGTGCCACGCAGGCGCGCAACGGCGAGTCGCCGAACCGCCCGCCGGTGCCGTCCCAGCAGGGTGCCCCGCAGGGGTCGCCGGTGGCGCAGAAGCCCAAGCCGACGCCGTACGGTGGCGACGACGACCTCGACATCCCGGACTTCCTGAAGTAGGCAACCGCCGGCTTGTACGCACACCGCAGCGCACTCGGCCCCGTCGACCTGGCCTTCACGGACAGGTACGGCGGGGTCAGTGCTGCGCCCTTCGACAGCCTCAACCTGGCGCTCACCGGAGCCGACGATCCGGAGGCGATCGCGGAGAACCAGCGACGCGTAATCGCCGACTTCGCCCCCGGCGCCGACCTGGTCGGCATGCACCAGGTGCACGGCGCCGACGTGACCGTGGTCGGAGCCGGCGCCTCGGGCGACCTGCCGCCCTGCGACGGCCTGGTCACCACCCGTCCCGGCACCGTGCTGATGGCCCGGGCCGCCGACTGTGTGCCGGTGCTGCTCGCCGACCCTGACGCACGCGTGATCGGCGCGGTCCACTCCGGGCGCCCCGGCCTGGCGACAGGCGTGATCCCGGCGGCTGTCGCCACCATGCGCGCGCAGGGCGCACGCACCATCACCGCCTGGGTCGGGCCGCACGTGTGCGGCTCCTGCTACGAGGTGCCCGAGGAGATGCAGGCGGAGTTCGGGGCGCTGGAGCCGGCGGCGGTCGCGACCACGAGCTGGGGGACGCCGGCGCTCGACATCGGCGCGGGGGTCCGGGCGCAGCTCGAGCGCGACGGCGTCCACGTGGTCGACGTCTCCCGGTGCACCCGCGAGTCGCCCGACCTCTACTCCCACCGCCGTGACGGCGCCGGCTCCGGCCGGCTGGCCGGCCTGGTCCGGCTCCGGGACGACCGGTGAGCCGCGCCCAGGAGATCCGTGACGGGCTGGCGACGGTGCGCGAGCGCATCGCCCGGTCCTGCGAGGGCGCCGGCCGCGACCCGGACGAGGTGACCCTGGTCGTGGTCACCAAGTTCTTCCCCACCTCCGACGTGCGCATCCTGGCCGACCTCGGGGTCACCGACGTGGGCGAGAACCGGCACCAGGAGGCAGAGCAGAAGGCCGCGGAGCTCGCGGACCTCCGCCTCACCTGGCACTTCATCGGCACCCTGCAGAGCAACAAGGCGGCCGCCGTGGCGCAGTACGCCGACGTCGTGCAGTCCGTCGACCGGCCCAAGCTGCTGGCCGGGCTCGCCCGCGGCGCCCACCAGCGTGGCACCGCCGGGAGCGTCCTCGACTGCCTGGTGCAGGTCGACCTCGACCGCGACCCGAAGCCTGGCCGCGGGGGCTGCGCGCCGGCCGACGTTTCCGACCTGGCCACCGCGATCGAAGCGGCCGAGGGCCTTCGCCTGCGCGGCGTGATGGCCGTCGCTCCGCTCGGCGCCGACCCGGCGGAGGCGTTCGACGCTCTCGCCCGGATCGCGGACGACGTACGGCACGCGCACCCGGACGCGACCTGGCTCTCGGCCGGCATGAGCGCCGATCTCGAAGCTGCCGTCGAGCGCGGCGCGACACACCTGCGCGTCGGGAGCGCGGTCCTCGGCCAGAGACCTTCGGTCCAGTAATGTCCCGGTCAGTGGTTCAGCCACACACGAGTGCAGAGGAAGAGAGTTCATGAGCGGCACGATGCGCAAGATGGGTGTCTATCTCGGGCTGCTCGAGGACGCCCCAGGCAACTATGGGGCCGAGTACGTCGACGACGAGGCCGCCTACGAGGAGCCCGCTCGTCGCGAGCCGGTCCCCGCGGCTGCCCGAGAGACCGCGCCCGCACCGCGTGAGGTCTCCAACCTCGCCGACCGCCGGCGCACCGGAGCGACCGGACCGGCCCCTTCGGCCGTGGTCGCCCCGATGTCCAGGATCACCACGCTGCACCCGCGCACCTACAACGAGGCCCGCGTGATCGGCGAGAACTTCCGGGACGGCGTGCCCGTGATCATGAACCTCTCGGAGATGTCCGACGGCGACGCCAAGCGTCTCGTGGACTTCGCGGCCGGCCTGGTGTTTTCGGTGCGTGGCAGCATCGAGCGTGTGACCAACAAGGTGTTCCTGCTCTCGCCGCCCAACGTCTCCGTCGCCGCTGAGGACAAGCAGCGCATCGCGGAGGGCGGCTTCTTCAACCAGAGCTGATCGGGATGTCTGCCGTCGGCCAGGTTCTGCACTTCCTCCTGCTGATCTTCATCCTGCTGCTGATCGCCCGCTTCATCATGGACTGGGTGCAGGTGTTCGCCCGTCAGTGGACCCCCCACGGACCCGCCCTTGTGGTGCTCGAGGCGGTCTACTCGACCACCGACCCGCCGATCAAGGCGGTGCGCCGGATCCTGCCTCCGATCCGGCTCGGTGGCATGGCGCTCGACCTGAGCCCGATGGTCGTGCTGATCATCTGCTACCTCCTGCTGTCCCTCGTGAGCGCGATTTTCATCCGCTGATCGTGCGACGAGCGTTGGTGCTGCCTCTCGAGAACCAGCGGTGACCCATCGGGCTATGGTTCGGGGTGACGTATTTCCGAGCAGTAACCAAACGACCAGATGTGGGTGGGTGAAGTCATGCCGTTGACGCCTGAGGACGTCAGCAACAAGCGGTTCACGCCGGTGCGGCTGCGCGAGGGCTACGACATGGGCGAGGTCGACCAGTTCCTCGACGAGGTCGAGTCCGAGCTGGCACGACTGATCAAGGAGAACGCCGATCTCCGCGAGAGGCTGGGCGCCGACGGGGAGTCGCCTGTGGACGTTCCTTTCGCTGCTTATGGTGCCCAGGCGGAGCCGGAGCTCGAGCAGGAGGGGGAGCCTGAAGCTGCTCCGGTGGCGCAGGTGCAGGAGATCAAGGTCGCCACCGTGTCCCAGGCGTCCTCCGCCGCGGCCCGACTGCTCGAGATCGCGACCCAGAACGCCGACCAGCTCGTCGGCGAGGCCAGGGCCGAGGCCGACCAGATCCTGGCCGACGCCCGCACCAACGCGGAGCGACTGGAGCACGAGAGCAAGACCAAGTCCGACCAGCTCGAGGCGGACGCCCGCACCCGGTCGCAGATGCTCGACTCCGAGACCGCCGAGCGCCGCACCCAGCTCTTCGGCGACCTCGAGAGGGAGCAGGGCCGGCTCAACACCGAGGTCGAGAACCTGCGTGCCTTCGAGCGGGAGTACCGCAGCCGGCTGAAGAGCTACTTCAGCCAGCAGCTCGCCGCGCTCGAGACCAACGAGTCGTCCAGCACGGAGTCCAACGCGGCGGCGTCGCTCGAGGGTTCCGGCGATCCGGCCCCGAAGCGGCTGCGCGCGCTGCTCGGCGAGGAAGAGGCCTGACCCAATCCCGGCGGTCGAGCCTGTCGAGACCCCATGCCAACCCGGCGGTCGAGCCTGTCGAGACCCCATGCACGTCACAGTGGGACCCTGCCGGTGGCCCCTCGTCGTGTCCTGACGGTTTGCCAGGTCAGGCGCGGCTGACGGTGAACGCCAGCCCGAGGTCGTCGTCGCGGAAGACCCGGCCGCCGTCGAGCTCTGCGACGTCATCGACCCGGTTGGTGCTGGTCGCCAGCACCTCGCCCGCGACCAGGGCGGACTGCTCGGCGAGGGCCACCCCAAGGTCACCGTCGGCCCACCACGTGAGCGCGATCCGGTCACTGACCTCGAAGCCGCTGCTCTTGCGGGCTTCCTGCACCAGCCGGATCGCCTCGCGGGCCAGGCCGGCGCGCACCAGCTCTGGGGTCAGGTGCAGGTCGAGCGCCACGGTCTCGCCCTGCTCGTTGACCACCGACCAGCCCTCGCGCGGGCGCTCGGAGACGATCACCTCGTCGGCCAGCACCTCGACCGGGTCGCCGTCGACCATCACGGTGGCGCGCCCCCCGGCCGCAAGGGCCGCGGCCAGCGCGGAGGCGTCGTACTCGGCGATCGCCTGCGCGACCCGTGGCGTCAGCTTGCCGAACCGCTTGCCGAGCGCCCGGAAGTTGCCCTTCGCGCTGTGGTCGACCAGGTCGGCCCCGGCAGCCGACAGCGCCTCGAGCGTGCCGATGTTGAGCTCCTCGGCGACCTCCCGGCGAAGGGCCTCATCCAGTGCCTGGTAAGCGGTGGTGCCGACCAGGGCCCGCGACAGTGGCTGGCGGGTGCGCACCTTCGCCTCGGCCCGGGCCGCGCGACCGAGCTCGACGAGGCGCCGCGCGACGCGGACCCCTGCCGACAGCTCCTCGTCGACCAGCTCGCCGCCGATCCGCGGCCAGCTCGCGAGGTGGACCGACTCGTCCACCTCCGACGACGTCGCCGCGAAGAGGTCCTGCCAGACCCGCTCAGTGATGAACGGTGCCATCGGGGCCATCAGCAGCGTGACCAGGTAGAGACACTCGTGCAACGTGGCGAAGGCGTTGACGTCACCGCTCCAGAAGCGACGCCGCGAACGGCGCACGTACCAGTTGGACAGGTCGTCGACGTACGCCGCGATCGTGGTGCCGACGCGCTGCGTGTCGAACTGCTCGTACGCCGAGGTGACCTCCCGGGCGACGCGATGCGCCTCGGAGAGCGCCCACCGGTCGAGGACGGGCCGATCGGCCACGTCCGCGGCAGGCGTCTCATGCGGCGAGAAGTCGGCGAGGTTGGCGTAGAGCACCTGGAAGGAGACCGTGTTCCAGTACGTCAGCAGGACCTTGCGGACCGTTTCCTGGATGCTGGCGTGACCCACTCGTCGCGCCGCCCAGGGCGACCCACCGGCCGCCATGAACCAGCGCACCGCGTCGGCGCCGTGCTCGTCCATCAGCGGGATCGGCTCCAGGATGTTGCCGAGGTGCTTGGACATCTTGCGACCGTCCTCGGCCAGGATGTGGCCCAGGCACAGCACGTTGCGGTACGACGACTCGTCGAACACGAGCGTGCCGATCGCCATCAGCGTGTAGAACCAGCCCCGGGTCTGGTCGATCGCCTCGCAGATGAAGTCGGCCGGGTAGGCCCGCTCGAACCGCTCGCGCGAGCCCTCGACGTGCGGGTAGCCCCACTGCGCGAACGGCATCGACCCGGAGTCGAACCAGCCGTCGATCACCTCCGGCACCCGGCGCGCCTCCGCTCCGCAGGTCGGGCAGGGGAACACCACGTCGTCCACGTAGGGCCGGTGCGGGTCGAGGCCGGACTGGTCGGCACCGGTGAGGGTCGAGAGCTCGGCCAGCGAGCCGACGCAGACCTGGTGGTCGTCGGCGCAGCGCCAGATCGGCAGCGGCGTGCCCCAGTAGCGCGCGCGCGAGAGCGCCCAGTCGATGTTGTTCTCCAGCCAGTCGCCGTAGCGGCCGTGCTTGATCGTCGACGGGTGCCAGGTGGTCGCCTCGTTCTCGCGCAGGAGCGCCTCCTTGATCTGCGTGGTGCGGATGTACCAGGAGGGCTGCGCGTAGTACAGGAGCGCGGTGTGGCAGCGCCAGCAGTGCGGGTAGCTGTGCTCGAAGGGCACGTGCCGGAACAGCAGTCCGCGGGCGGACAGGTCGTCCACCAGGTCGCTGTTGGCGTGCCGGAAGAACTGGCCGCCGACCAGCGGCACCTCAGGCACGAAGACGCCCCGGCTGTCGATCGGGTTGACCATCGCCACGTCATTGCGGCGACAAGACCGGAAGTCGTCGTCACCGAAGGCGGGAGACTGGTGCACGAGGCCGGTGCCGTCCTCGGCGGTCACGTAGTCCTCGGTGACCACGTAGTGCGCGCCGCCGCCCTGGGGCCCGGCCGGCCACTCGACCAGCTCGAACGGGCGCTGGTAGGTCCAGCCGACCATGTCCGCACCGGACAACGTGTCCTGAACGGTCCAGCCGTCGCCGAGCGCCTTCTCGACCAGCGACGCGGCGACCACAAGCGTCTCCTCGCCGTCGGTCGCGGTCACGTAGCCGAGGTCCGCGTGCACCGCGACGAGGGCGTTGGAGACCAGCGTCCACGGTGTGGTGGTCCAGATCAGGAGCGACGCCCGGCCGGCGTACGGACCGGAGGTGAGCGGGAGGCGGACATACACCGACGGGTCGGTGACGGTCTCGTAGCCCTGCGCCAGCTCGTGGTCGGACAGCCCCGTGCCGCAGCGGGGGCAGTACGGCGCCACCCGGTAGTCCTCGACCAGCAGGCCCTTGCCGTGGATCTGCTGCAGTGCCCACCACACCGACTCGACGTACGACGCATCCATCGTCCGGTAGGGGTCGCGCATGTCGATCCAGCAGCCCATGCGGTCGGTCATCTGCTCCCACAGGTCGACGTGCCGCTGCACGGACTCGCGGCACCGCGCGTTGAACTCCGAGACGCCGTACGCCTCGATGTCGGCCTTGCCCTGGAAGCCCAGCTCCTTCTCGACCGCGAGCTCCACCGGGAGACCGTGGCAGTCCCACCCGCCCTTGCGGCCGACTTGGTAGCCCTGCATGGTCCGGAACCGCGGAAGGATGTCCTTGAACGCCCGGGACTCGACGTGGTGGGTGCCGGGGCGCCCGTTGGCGGTCGGCGGGCCCTCGTAGAAGGTCCACGTCTCGCCGGGCTTCTCCAGGCTCTTCTCGAAGATCCGGTGCTCGCGCCAGAACTCGAGGACGCCGTGCTCGAGGGCCGGCAGGTCGACCTGCGGGGGGACTGGGCGGTACTGGCTCATCGGGCTTCCTTCGTATCCGGTGGTCGAGCTTGTCGAGACCACTGACGAAGGGACGAAGGCCTGGCCGTCTCGGCCCGGTCTCCGCGGTACCACCCTCCTTGGCCGGCCCGATCGGGGCCGACCCACTTCCTTGCTGCGGCCGGGTCTACTGAGGCGACCCCGGTTGCGGGGCACCATTTCTTCCGGCGACTCCGGGCTGATCTTCGCCCCTGACCGTGCCCCCGGGCTCGCACCGTCCCCGGGTCGCTCCTGGCCGTGTCAGGGACTACTCGTCCCATCGGCGTCTGCTCGCAGGACCAAGTCTGCCAGACGCAAAACTCCGGCACCTCCTGGTATTACCTCCCTTCGGGTCGGTCAGGCGAGTTGTCTGTCTCACATCGGGCCGCATATCCTCACGCCTGTTTGGCAGCCACGACGACGGGCACACACAGGTGTTCGGATCGCGGTGATCCGAGAGGACAGCAGATGGCGAACACCGGAAGCAGGTCGCTGGCCGACCGCGCGACGTCCGTAGCGCGCCGCGTGGTCGCGCGGCGTGGGTCGAGTGCGGCCTCCGGTGACGCCCCGGCGAAGACGGCTGCGAAGAAGACCACGGCGAAGAAGACCACGGCGAAGAAGACCACGGCGAAGAAGTCGGCGGAGAAGTCGGCGGCCAACAAGTCGGCGGCGAAGCAGGCCACGCCGACGAAGAAGAACACCGCGAAGAAGGCGACACCCACCAAGGCGGCCGCGTCGGCGAAGAAGGCCACGCCGACGAAGAAGAACGTCGCGCCGGCGAAGAAGAGCGCCGCGAAGAAGGCTCCTGCCGCGAAGCCGACCGCGAAGAAGACATCATCGGTGAAGAAGGTCGCCGCGAAGCAGAGCGCGCCTGCCACGAAGGCGGCACCGGTGCGCAAGGCGGCGCCGAAGAAGGCCGTGGCGAAGAAGGCCGGCGCCGAGGTCACGCCCGCACCCGCGAAGGTGACGACGGCCCGCAAGGGCAGCCCGGGCGCGCTCGTCGTCCTCGCCGGCGAGAAGCCGTGGACCAAGGACGAGCTCGCCGAGGTGCGTGGCCACCTGCGCAACGACGTGAAGCGACTGACCGCCGAGCTCAAGGTCGCTGACGGGGACCTCCACGACCTGATGCGCGACGCCGGCGACGGGGCAGGCAACGACCAGGCCGACGTCGGCTCCAGCACGTTCGAGCGCGACCAGGAGATGACGATCGTCAACAACGCGCGCGACATGCTGCTGCAGAGCCAGCACGCGATCGAGCGCATCGCCGACGGGTCGTACGGCGTGTGCGAGAACTGCGGGGAGCCGATCGGCAAGATGCGGTTGATGGCTTTCCCGCGTGCGACACTCTGCATGTCATGCAAGCAGCGCGAGGAGCGTCGCTGAGTTCCAGCGACGAACAGGGGGTCCCGGCGACCGCTCGGGCCCTGCCGCGACGCCGGATAGCCCTCTTCTTCGTGGTCGCCCTCGTGGCCTTCCTCGTCGACCAGGTGACCAAGTACATCGCCGTCGAGCGGCTGACCGACCGGCCCAACGTCCGCGTCGTCGGTGACCTGCTCCAGCTGACGCTGGCCCGCAACCCGGGCGCAGCCTTCAGCACCGGCACCGGGTTCACCGCGGTCTTCTCCGTGATCGCGATCGTGGCGACCGCGGTCGTGGTCTGGTTCGGGCTCCGGGCCCGGTCCGCGCTCTGGGCGTTCGGCCTGGGCATGCTGCTCGCCGGCGTCATGGGCAACCTCGCTGACCGGGTCTTTCGCGCACCGGGGCTACTGAGCGGGCACGTCGTGGACTTCATGGCCCTCCCGCACTGGCCGGTGTTCAACGTCGCCGACGTCTGCATCAACATCGCCGCCATCGTGATCGTGATCCAGGCGATGCGTGGCGCCCGGATCGACGGCACCCGGAGCGGAGCGGAGGCGGGCGGCGCCGACGAGGAGCACTCGTGAGCGACGCCGAGCGCCGCACCGTGCTGGTCCCCGACGGTCTGGCTGGGGAGCGGGTCGACACCGGGATCGCCCGCATGTTCGGCCTGTCACGCACGCGCGCGGCCGAGCTCGCCGGCGAGGGCCTGGTGGCGCTCGACGGTGTCGTGGTCGCCAAGTCCGAGCGGATGCACTCGGGGTCGATGCTCGAGGTGAGCATTCCGTCGCAGGCCGACCCGCTCGAGGTCCGCGCCGAGACCGTCGATGGGATCACGATCATCCACGACGACGAGGCCATCGTCGTGATCGACAAGCCGGTAGGAGTCGCCGTACACCCCTCCCCGGGCTGGGTCGGACCAACCGTGGTGGGGCACCTCCGGGGCTCCGGCTACCGGGTCGCCACCAGCGGCGCCTCCGAGCGCCAGGGCATCGTGCAACGGCTCGACGTCGGGACCTCGGGCGTGATGGTGATCTGCAAGTCCGAGCACGCGTACTCGGTGCTCAAGAACGCTTTCCGCCGCCGCGACGTCGACAAGAGGTACCACGCACTCGTGCAGGGGCATCCCGACCCGCTGCGCGGGACCATCGACGCCCCGATCGGGCGTCACCCGCGATCGGACTGGAGGTTCACGGTCCGCGACGACGGCAAGCACAGCGTGACCCACTACGAGACGCTGGAGGCGCACCGGTTCGCCAGCCTGCTGGAGGTGCAGCTTGAGACCGGACGCACCCACCAGATCCGGGTGCACATGGCTGCGCTCAAGCACCCGTGCCTGGGGGACCTGACGTACGGAGCCGACCCGACGCTCGCGGCACGGGTGGGGCTCGACCGCCAGTGGCTGCACGCCGTACGTCTGGGGTTCGAGCACCCGGAGACGGGGGAGTACGTCAGCTACGAGTCGTCATACCCGGCCGATCTGGCCGAGTCGCTGGAAAGGATCCGGCATGCCCAGTGAGGCCCTCACCGTCCGGCCCGCCGGTCCCGACGACCTGAGCGCCGTCGCCGACCTGTTCCTCGCCAGCCGGGCCGCCGCGGTCCCGCAGATGCCGCCGGTGGTCGACGAGGCGGACGCCCGCCGGTGGGTGCTGGGATGGGATCTCGGCCCGCGGGAGGTCTGGCTCGCCGTCGCCGGGACCGGCGTCGTCGGCTTCGCGGCGCTCGAGGACAGCTGGCTCTGGGGCCTGTACGTCGCGCCCGACCGGATGCGCGACGGCGTCGGCAGCACCCTGCTCGAAGTGGTCAAGGCCCAGCGGCCGCGCGGGTTCGCGCTCTGGGTCTTCGAGAGCAACGAGCGGGCCCGCGTGTTCTACCGCCGGCACGGCCTGGTCGAGCTCGAGCACACCGACGGGGCCGACAACATGGAGCGGAGTCCGGACCTGCGGATGGCCTGGCCCGGCGCCGACCCGGTCGCGTACTTCCGCAGCGAGATCGACGATGTCGACCAGATCCTGGCCGTGCTTCTCGGTCGCCGCGCGGCGCTGACGGGAGCGGTACAGGACCACAAGGGTGTCTCGGGACACGCCGGCCGCGACCCCGACCGCGAGCGCGAGATCGCGCAGCGCATGAGCACGCATGCTCCTGGGTTGGGTGTCGACGCGGTCGCCCGGATCATGCACACGGTGATCGAGGAGTCGCTGGATGCCTGGGAGGGGCGTCGCGGCTAGCGAGCGCGAGTGAGCATGTCGAGCCCATGACCTCGCGGCCTTCGGATCGCCCATGTTCCCTAGCCGTTTGTCGACTGATTCCACCCTTGATTCGAACACCTGTGCGACTAGAATGGGAACATGATCCCGGGAGCCACCACCAGCCTCGACACCGCAGCGGACACCGCTGCCGGTGTGCTGGCGTTCGCCCGGGACCGTCGCGCCGCCGCTGATGCCGCCGAGGCCGACCTGCTCCGGGCGGCTTGCGCGTGGGCGGACCTGCACCCGGCGGAGTCGATCGGTGACGCGGTCCG
>Ga0207691_10004774_pt1 | contig 13109 bp, 14 predicted proteins | sample KBSM13metaG_FD_184327 | JGI IMG/M metagenome (GOLD analysis project Ga0207691, IMG submission 184327) | Miscanthus rhizosphere microbial communities from Kellogg Biological Station, Michigan, USA - KBS M1-3 metaG (SPAdes) (version 2) | ecosystem: Host-associated > Plants > Roots > Rhizosphere >... | reverse complement strand
AGAGGGGGTCCAGCGCCGCGATGGCGCTCGCCATTCCGACATCGTGTGGCGCAACACGACCACGGGCGCGAACACCGTCTGGCTGTCCGCGAATATCGCATCTCCGTTGCGGTTGACGGCCGTCATCCACCAGACGTGGAAGATGGTGCCCTGACCCCCGGCCGGCGGATCCAGTCGGGCTCTGCCGGCGCACCCAGCGCCCATCCATGAGACTCGAGGGCCCGCAACCGCGGGCCTTTCGCGTGTTCGGGGCCTGGCACGGGCATCGCGTGGGCGGCGGCAAGAGCCCATGCCGGTACCGGTTCATTCGTTCCGTCGGAAACTTGGCCATGCAGGCGACGGTCTGAATACGTGCCTCGCCGTCGTCCCGGCTTGATTGTCCGCGCGCTACATCCACTTCACGTCGTTGCCACCAATCCAATCGGATAACCCCCGACACATGCGCCCCTCGCCGAGCTCCGCAAAGACCCTCCTCGCGCTGACCGCGGCCGCCGCGTTCGGCGGATTCGCCGCGACCGCACTCCACGATTCGCTCGACACCCCGGCGCAGGCAGCGCCGGCCTCGGCGACGGCAGTGCCGGCGATGGCCGCGCTGCCGGCCAGCGTCGAAGGCCAGGCAATGCCATCGCTGGCGCCCATGCTGCAACGCGTGCTGCCCGCGGTCGTCAGCGTGCACAGCCAGCAGCGCGTGCGGATCAACAATCCGTTCGCGAACGATCCGATGTTCCGGCGGTTGTTCCCCAACGTGCCGCAGGAACAGATCAACCAGTCGCTGGGCTCGGGCGTGATCGTCGACGCCACGCGCGGGCTGGTGCTGACCAACCACCACGTCATCGAGGGCGCCGATGAAGTCTCGGTGACGCTGTCCGACGGCCGCACGATGAAGGCGCAGTTCGTCGGTTCCGACCCCGACACCGACGTGGCGCTGATGCGGATCAAGGCCGACCACCTCACCGCGATCGCGCTGGCCGACAGCAGCGGATTGAAGGTGGGCGACTTCGTGGTCGCGGTCGGCAATCCGTTCGGCATCGGGCAGACGGTGACATCGGGGATTGTCTCGGCCGTCGGCCGCAGCGGCCTGCGCGGCCTGGGCTTCCAGAACTTCATCCAGACCGACGCGTCGATCAATCCCGGCAATTCCGGTGGCGCGCTGGTCAACCTGCGCGGCGAACTGGTCGGCATCAACACCGCCAGCTTCAATCCGCAGGGCAGCATGGCCGGCAACATCGGGCTGGGCTTCGCGATCCCGTCCAACCTCGCCGGCGACGTGATGCGCCAGCTCGCCAGCACCGGCGAGGTGCACCGCGGGAGCCTGGGGGTCGACACGCAGGACATCGATGCGCGCATCGCCACGGCGCTGCACCTGGACCCGGCGGCCGGCGCGCTGGTGACCCGCGTGTATCCCGATTCGGCCGGTGCGGCGGCGGGACTGGAGGCGGGCGACGTGATCGTCGGCGTCAACGGCGAGCGCGTGGCCGACCGCGAGGCACTGCACAACTTCGAAGGCCTGCAGGGCGTGGGCACGCGGGTGTCGCTGGACGTCCTGCGCAACGGCAAGCCGCTGCAGGTGACGGCCGCTTTGCGCGAGCAGCCCAAGTCGGTGGAGGGCGCGGCACTGGATCCGCGCCTGGCGGGCGCGACCTTCACCGAGCTTCCCGAGCGACTGCGTCAAGCTGGCGTGGATGGCGTCCTGGTGGAGAAGGTCGCACGCGGCAGTCGCGCAGCGGCCAACGGACTGCAGGGAGGCGACGTGGTGATCGCCGCCAACAGCGGCCGTTTCGACGACCTGCCGGGGTTCCGCCTGAGCTTTACCGACCAGCGCGCCGAAACGCGCACGGTCGGCGTTCCGCAACTGGTGCTGCGCGTGGTGCGCGGCAATGCGCAGGGCGACCTGCTGATCCAATGATTGCCGCGTTCCGGCGCGGCGCCCCCGTCATCGCTACGCAAGCGATGTACCGCAACCCCGAGGAGCCTGGACCATGAGCATGAATTCCCCCAGCAACAACGGCGGCACCACGTCGGGATCCGACAACGCCGGCCTGTCGACCTACGATGCCGGCACCTCCACCTCCAGCCTGAAGAGCAACCTCGGCCAGGCCGGCTCGCACCTGAAGCAGGCCGCGGGCCATGCCGGCGTCGCGGTGAAGGGCGCGGCCATCGCGGCCGGCGAGGAAATGCGCCTGGGCAAGGCGAACGTCAAATCCGAACTGGCCGAAAGCGCGCTCTCCGGCATCGCCGCCGCAGAGGTGGCGACCGCCGCCGGCCGCGAACAGGTCGACGCGCTGATGGACAAGGGTCGCGACCTGATCGAGAGCGCGTCGGAGCTGATCCGCGAACGTCCGCTCGCCTCGTTCGGCATCGCGTTCGCCACCGGCTGGGTCATCGCCAAGCTCGCGCGCAGCGGCGACAAGTAAGCCACGTCGATGACGGCGTCGGGGGATGGAGCGTCCAGCGGCGACGAGAGTCGCCGCGACGACCTGCACGGGATCGAGGACTCGCTGCGGGAACTCGGCGCGACCGGTCGTGCGACCTGGGATGCCGGACGCGATGCGGCCAAGGCATTCCGCATCCTGGTGTCGGCGGACATCTCGCTGGCGCGCAGCGCCTTCGGGCGCACGCTTGCATTCACCGGCGTGGCGATCGCCTTCGGCGCGTCGGCCTGGCTGCTGCTGATGGCGGCGCTGATCGCGTGGCTGAGCCTGGGCCTGGGTTGGCCGTGGGCGCTGTCGCTGCTGGGCACGGCGGCGCTGAGCCTCGTCATCACCGGCCTCGGCGGATGGCGCGCGATGCGTTATTTCGAGCACACGCGCCTGCAGGCGACGCGCCGGCAACTGGCGCGCCTGGGCGTCGGCGAACTCGCGGCGTTCATGCCCGACGCCGGCTCCGGTGCGTCGACCGAGGTGGCCGCCGACCGGGTCGGCGAAGCCACCGACGAGAAGCCGGTGAAGAAGGGCCTCGGCGTGGAGATCACACCGCCATGAGTTTCGAATCGCCATGAGTCTTGGACATGAGTATTGAATCGCCATGAGCTTTGAATCACTCATCGACAAGGTCCACCAGGCCGAGACGGCGCTGGAAGCCAAGGAACGCCAGACCGGTGCCGACTGGCGCCAGTGCGGCGCGACGTGGCGATCGCTCTGGACACCGGGCCGCATCGTCTCGGTGGGACTTGTGAGCGGATTCATCGTCGGCAAGGTCGAACCCACCAAGCGCGTGGTGCGCGGCAGCGGCGCCTTGCAGATGCTGAGCGCCGTCGCCGGATTGTTCGCCGGCGGCAGCGCGCAGGCAGCGGCGGGGCACGCAAAACAGGCCGCGGACACCGCCCAGCAGACCGCCGCCGTGGTGGCGCCGGACGCCGTCGCCGATGCGGAGACGGCGCCGGTGCAGCCGCAGGCACCGAACGTCGAATCCCTGCGCGCGGCGGGCCTGCTGTGAGACCTCGTACGTGAGCGAAGTGAGCGACGAGCGGGCCGAAACCGTCGACGCGCCATTGCCGTATCCGAACCCTGTCGTGCTGGGAGCGCCGGAGGAGCCGGTACGTCCCGCGCGACCGCGGCCACGTTCATCGGGCGCGTTGGTGGTCCTGGCCGTGCTTGCAGTCGGCTACACGCTGTGGGCGGCGCAGGACCTGATCCTGCCGGTGCTGCTTGCGATGTTCTTCGCGCTGGTCGGCAATCCGATCATCCGCCTGCTGCAGCGCCTGTGGGTTCCGCGGTTCCTCGGCGCGCTGCTCGTGCTGGGCTTCGGCCTGGTCATGACGGTGCAGCTGGGCCGGCAACTGGTCACGCCCGCCGCCGAGTGGGTGCGCCAGGTGCCGAGCCAGATGCGCGACCTCGCGCCGAAACTGCGCACGCTGGTCAAGCCGGTGCGCGAAGCCAACAGGGCCGCCGAAAACATCGCGCGCGCCGCCGGCGGTGAAACCGCGGGGGCGTCGGTGCAGGTGGTCAAGACCGAGGTCAACGATCCCTACAGGGCGCTGATGTCGACGCCACGATTCCTGACGTCGGTGCTGGCGGTGGTGCTGCTGACGTTCTTCTTCATGGTCTACGGGCAAAGCCTGCAACGCAACGCGATCGCCCTGTTGCCCGGACGCCAGCAGAAACGACTGACGGTGGAGATCCTGCAGTCGATCGAAACCGAGATCTCACGCTACGTGCTGACGATCAGTGTCATCAACGTGGTGTTCGGGCTGGTCTTCGCCGGCGTGCTCGCCTACCTGCAGGTCCCCGTGGACGAAGCGCTGCTGTGGGGCACGATGGCCGCGCTGCTGAACTTCGCGCCCTACGTCGGCCCGCTGATCGGCATCGCGATCATGCTGGTGATGGGCTTCGTCGCCTTCGACGATCCGCTGCATTCGGTGCTGCCCGCGGGCATCTACCTGTTGCTGCACACGCTCGAAGGACAGCTCATCACCCCGATCATCCTCGGCCGCCGCATGGCACTGTCGCCGCTGGTGCTGATCCTTGGCCTGATGGTGTTCGGCTGGATGTGGGGAATCATCGGCCTGCTGCTCGCGGTGCCGCTGCTGGTCTGCGTGAAGCTGGTGCTGGCGAAGATCGACGGGATGGAAGGGTGGGCGCGGCTGCTCGAATGATTCCACCGCCTGCATCCGTGTTTCCGAAGCGCGCGGCGGCGCGCTGGATTGCATCGCAGGCCTGATCCACCGCGGCGCGGGCGCGGCTGCTCGAGTAGAAGCGCTCGCCCTCACCACAGCCAGCGCACCGCCCAGTACATCCCGAACAGCGTCCAGAACGACTTCTTCAAGCCGCGCGCGCACAGCCAAACCACGCCCAGCGCGACCAGCACGGGCAGATACCGCGACCATGCATCACGCTGCGGCAGTGTTGCGTCCGCGATTCCTGCGTTCATTGCGTCCTCCACGTCGCATCCGGTCGATGCACGCGCAGGATGTCGGCCTGAAGGCGGCGGAGACAGTCGCAGCCGTCAGCCATCCCGCATGACGCCTGTCATCCCGCCTGACGGGCGGCGTTAAACTAGACCGATGCCGTTCACCGTCCGCGCCATCACCCTCGATCTCGACGACACGATCTGGCCGATCGCGCCGGCGATCGATCGTGCCGAAGCCGCGCTGGACGCATGGCTGCTCGCACATGCACCGCGTGCCGCGTCGCGGTGGCCGCTGCACGCGCGCCGCGCGCTGCGCGACGAGGTCGACGCGGAGCACCCGCAGTACTCGCACGACTTCACCCGCCAGCGGCTGATCACGCTCGAGCGCATGCTGCGCGACAGCGGCGAGGACACCGCGCTGGTCGGCGCCGCCTTCGAGGCCTACTTCGCCGCGCGCTGCGAGGTCGAACACTACGACGACAGCGTCGAGGCACTGCAGCGCCTGGCCGCGCGCGTACCGCTGGCGGCGTTGAGCAACGGCAATGCCTGCCTCAAGCGGATCGGCCTGATGCACCTGTTCGGGTTCCAGCTCGGCGCACGCGAGCACGGAGAGGCCAAGCCGGCATCGAGCATCTTCCACGCCGCGTGCCGGCAACTGGGCACGCAACCCGAGCACGTATTGCATGTCGGCGACGACGTCGAACTCGATGTCGTCGGCGCCGCGCGCGCCGGGCTGCGCACGTGCTGGATCAACCGCGACATGCGCGACTGGCCGCGCGACGACCTTCGCCCGGACCTTGAATTCCCGACGCTCGCCGCGCTTGCCGACTGGCTCGACGCACACCACTCCACCCTGTCGCAGAACGCCGCATGACGCTTCCGCAAGGTTTCGCCGCCGCACCCGGATCTCAGCCGCGTCTCCTGCACCTGGTCGATCGCACCGGCCTGGATGCCTGGCGACTGCGCCAGCCGCCGTCGGTGCAGCAGTGGCTGGCCGCGCACGCGTTCGATGCGAGCGCCGGATCGCTGCTGGTGTTGCCCGGCGGCGACGGCGTGGGGGGTGCGGTGCTTGGCATCGGCGACCGCCTGGATCCAGCGAGCTATGCATTCGCACCGATGGCCCTGCCGCCGGGCGACTGGCGGGTCGACGGCGACCTGGATGCGGACGTTCGCGTTGCGCTGCAACTGGGCTGGGGTCTGGGTGCGTACCGCTACACGCGCTTTCGCGCAGCGCCGCGCGCCCCGGCGCAGCTGGTGCTCGATACCCTGGATGATGAAACCGCCGACGTACTCGCCGCCTGCCTGCGCGTGCGCGACCTGGTCAACACGCCGACCGAACACCTGGGCCCCGACGAACTCGAACAGGTCGTCTGCGAAATCTCCGAACGCCACGGGGCGTCGATCGAGGTCATCAGCGGCGACGACCTGCTGGCGCAGAACTTCCCCGGCATCCATGCCGTCGGCCGCGCCTCGCATCGCGCGCCGCGGCTGATCGCATTGCGCTGGGGTCCACCAGGCGATAGCGATGCGTCGGCCCCGCACGTGGCGATCGTCGGCAAGGGCGTGTGCTTCGACACCGGCGGACTGAGCATCAAGTTCGCCGACGGCATGCGCAACATGAAGAAGGACATGGGCGGCGCCGCGCATGCGATCGCGCTTGCCGAGCTCATCATGGCGCGCAAGCTGCCCCTGCGCATCACGCTGCTGGTGCCGGCGGTGGAGAACGCCATCGGTCCCGACAGCTATCGCCCCGGCGAAGTGATCGCCACGCGCAAGGGCATGCACGTCGAGGTCGACAACACCGACGCCGAAGGTCGCATCATTCTGGGCGATGCGCTGACCTATGCCGGCGAACAGTCGCCGGAGCTGCTGCTCGACTTCGCCACGCTCACCGGCGCCGCGCGCACCGCGCTTGGTCCGGACCTGCCGGCGCTCTACGCCAACGACGATGCCATCGCCCGGCAATGGTTCGATGCCGGCGCGCAGGCGCGCGACCCGGTGTGGCGCATGCCGTTATGGCGCCCGTACCTGCGCTACCTCACCAGCAACATCGCCGACCTGGCCAACTCCGGCCCCTCGAAGATGGCCGGCAGCATCACCGCGGCGCTGTACCTGGAGTGCTTCGTCCCGACGCAGCAGCCATGGGCGCACCTGGATGTGTATGCCTGGAACGACAGCGACCGTCCCGGCAAGCCGGCAGGCGGCGAAGCGCAGGGACTGCGCGCGGCGTACGCGATGTTGAAGGCGCGCTACGCCAACTGAGTGTGGATCGCAGTCCACCGCTTCCCCGCTGCGGTTACAGCCATCCCTTCTGCCGCGCCAGCCGGTGCGCTTCGATGCGGTTGCCGACACCGAGCTTGCCGATCGCTTCGGACAGGTAGTTGCGCACGGTGCCCTGCGACAACGACAGCCGCGCGGCGATCTCGCCTGCCGAGAGGCCTTCGCCGGCGAGCCGCAACACCTGCCGCTCGCGGTCGTTGAGCGGATCCGAATCCGACCAGGCATCGACCGCCAGCTGCGGATCGATGACGCGCCCGCCGTCATGCGCGCGCCGCACGGCATCGGCGAGCTGTTCGGACGGTGCGTCCTTGAGCAGGTAGCCGGCGACACCGGCTTCGAGTGCGCGACGCAGGAATCCGGGGCGCGCGAAGGTGGTGACGATGATGACCTTCGTCGTCCATGCATGGCGCTGCAGCCGTTGCGCGAGCTCCAGGCCGGTGAGGCCTGGCATTTCGATGTCGGTGACGAGCACGTCGGGTCTGAGCCGCTGCAGCTCCCGCCAGGCCGCTTCGCCATCGGCCGCGGCGCCGACGACTTCGATGTCGCGCTCCAGCCCGAGCAGCGCAGAGAGCGCGCCGCGCACCATCGCCTGGTCTTCGGCCAACAGGACACGGATCATCGATATTCGCCTTGCCAGCGCACCGCGTGCGAATCGGCGGGCACGTTAGCAGAAGCGCTCAACCGGCCGCGTCGGAGAGTACCGCGATCCGCCTTGGCGCCGCGCATGGCAGGCGCGCCTCGACGCAGGTGCCGCGGCCCGGCGTGGAATCCACGCGCAGCCGTCCCCCCAGCGCCTCGATGCGTTCGCGCATTCCGCACAGCCCGTTGCCCGGAGCGATGGCGCCGCCGCGGCCGTCGTCACGGATGCGCAGCACGGCGTCGTTGCCTTCGACCGCCAGTTCGACGCGAGCGCTGTGGGCCTGCGCGTGGCGCTGGATGTTGGTGACGGCTTCACGCAACGCCAGCGCCAGCGCCATTTCGACCTCCCGCGGCAATGCGTCGGCCGCGATGTCGTAGTCGAAGGCGACGCCGCCGCTTTCCAGCAGCAGCTTTGCCGACGCGAGTTCCGCGGCCAGTCCCGCGGCGCGGATCCCGGTGACTGCGCTGCGCACCTGGACGAGCGCATCGCGCGCGACGCGGCTGACCTCGTCGAGTTCGCGTCGCGCGGCGGCTGCATCGGAATCCAGCAGCCGTCCGGCCAGCTCCGACTTGAGCGCCACCAGCGACAGGGTGTGGCCAAGCAGGTCGTGCAGGTCGCGACCGATGCGCTCGCGTTCGGCAAGTGCGGCGAGCCGTCTCACCTCATCGTGGCTGAGCTTGAGCGCGGCGTCCTTCTCGTGGCCGACGCGTTCGACGTTGATGACGATGCCCAGGATGATCGTCATGATCGGGATCCAGAACAGCACGTCCTTCGGATAGCCGATTTCGATCGCGACGACGAGGAACACGGTGTTGAGCGCGACCAGCCGCGGTAGCAGCGACAGCAGGAAGCGGCCGCTGCCGGTGCGCAGCATCACGCAGCCGAACACGAAATAGCTGATGCCCGACGGATAGACCGGCAGCAGGCCGATGCCCAACGCCGCCATGCCGTAGGCGTACAGCGGCGAGCGGCGTCGCGATGCGAGCAGCGTCCGTGCGTACAACAGCAGGAACACCGGGTAGCTGGCGAGCGTGATCAATGCCCAGCGCCGGTCGTAGTGACCACCGCCGAAGGCCGGCAGCACGAACACCCAGATCGACCACATCAGGTGGATGGCGTCGGTCCACGGCGACTTGCCGCGGCGCACGACGTTCGCGACCGCCGAATCGGGAGCGGGCGACAGCCAGGCGGGACGCTTGCGCAGGGTCATGCTCGGGTGCTCAGGCGCGCGCCAAGCGTCGGCGCGCAAGCAGGAAGAATAAGGCCGAGACCGCGAGCAGCACGATGGCGTGCACCGCCACGCTGCCGCCGTCGTCCAAACCGACCACCGACAACGCGATCTGCGCCAGGTGGTAGGCCGGCCATGCCGGCGCGAGTGTCGCGAACAACGCCGGGAGCATCGACAGCGGCATCCACAGGCCGGCAAGGAATGCCATCGGCAGGTACAGCAGGTTGATCACCGCCGGCGCGCCCTGGCCGCTGACCGTCGTGCCGATGTACAAGCCGATCGCGCAGAACGGCAGCACGCCGAACACGTCGACCATGAACAGCTGCGCCCACTGCAGGGGCGACAGCGCGACGTGGCCCAGCGTCAATCCGAGCGTGGACAGGATGATCGAAATCATGGCCGCGAACAGCATCGCCATCGCCATCTTCGCCAGCAACAGCGCGCCCGGCGGTGTGGGCAGTGCGCGCTTGAGCGCGAGGAAGCCGCGTTCGCGGTCCATCGCCATCGCCACGCCGAACCCGAACAGCCCCGGCGCCATCACCCCGAATACGCCGTAGGTCGCCAGCAGGTAGGACGACGCCTTGCCGTGGCCGCCGTTGAGCAGCACGCCGAACAGCAGGTAGAACATCGGCGGGAACACCAGCGTCGGCACCGCGAACGCGGGCGCGCGCAGCACGCGCAGGAATTCGCAGCGCGCCTCGAGCCAGTAGCAGCGCAGCGATGGCCGTTGGTGGATGGCGATGGTGTTCATGCGGCCTCCCGACGGGTGGATGCGGACGCGTCGGCGTCGCGCGTGAGTTCGACGAACGCGTCTGCCAGCCCGGCGCGCTGCACTTCCAACTCCTGCAGGTCGCCGTCTTCGGCCAGCAGCCGTCGCACGACCACCTCGGCGGCGTCTGCGACGATCTCGATGCGCCCCTCGTCGCGCATGGCGCTGCGCACCTGCGGCCAGCGCGCGATATCGCCCACGTGCAGGCGCGACACGCAACGGATGCGACGCTGCGAGACATGCGCGCGGATCGCCTGGACGCTCCCCTGCGCGATGACGCGGCCGTCGTTGAGGACCACGACGCGATCGGCGAGCGCCTCGGCTTCTTCCAGGTAATGCGTGGTCAGCAACACGCCGCAGCCCTGCGCGACGAGTTCGCGGATCGCGCGCCACAGGCCCTGCCGTGCTTCGATGTCCAGGCCGGTGGTCGGTTCGTCGAGGAACAGCAGCCGCGGCCGGCCGCAGATCGCCAGCGCGAACTGGACGCGTCGCTGCTGTCCGCCCGAGAGCTTGCCGTAGCGTCGACGCAGCAGGCCGTCGAGTCCGGCCAGGGCGACGCAATCGGCAAGGCTGCGCGGGTGCGCGTAGTAACTGCGCGTGAGGTCGAGCAGTTCGCCGACCTGCAGCGTGTCGGGAATGCCCGCCGATTGCAGCATCACACCGATGTCGCGGCGCGCGGCCAGCGACGACGGCGGGCGTCCGAACAGCGAGACCGCGCCCGCATCGGCCTGCACCAGACCGAGCAGCAGTCCGATCGCGGTGGTCTTGCCGGCGCCGTTGGGGCCGAGCAGCGCAAGCACCTCACCCGCGCAGACGTCCAGGTCGATGCCGTCCAGCGCCTGCACCTTCGCGTACGCCTTGCGCGCGCCCTGCAGCCGGGCCAGCTGCGTCTGTCGCATCGTCATTGCCACTCCCGCGTCATGGACTGGGCGCACCTTGCCCGCTGCCGTCGCGCGGAGGCAGTCGCCGTTGTCAGCGATCGCGCATGACAACCGTCAGGTGACAGTGCGGGCGCAGCTGCCTACCCTTGCCCGGCCTGTTCGTCCGCCTGCCCTTTCCGGCGCGCTCGGCGCTCGTCACACTGGACGCTTCCCCCGTGATTGGATCGCAATGACCAGCTCCGCCGACCTGCTCAGCGAACTCCGCATCGACCGCTCCACGCCGCCGCCACCGGCATCGCGGCGCGGGCTCTGGATCGTGCTCGCGGTCGTCGCGACGCTGCTGGTGCTCTCGGCCGCGGCCTGGACGTGGTTCGGCCGCGACAGCGGCGTCGAGGTGCACACCGCGACGGTCACCGCGATCGGCAACGGCGGCGGCAACGCGGCCGTGCTCGACGCCACCGGCTATGTGGTCGCGCGGCGCATGGCGACGGTGTCCTCGAAGATCACCGGGAAGGTGCGCGAGGTGCTGATCGAGGAAGGCCAGCACGTCGAGGCCGGCCAGGTGCTGGCGACGCTGGATCCCATCGACGCCGATGCCGAGCGCGACCTTGCCGCCGCACAACTGTCCGCCGCGCGAAGCCAGACTGGCAGCGTGCAGGCGCAACTGCGTGAGGCCGAGGCCAACGCGTCACGCCTGGGGTCACTGGTGAAGCAGCAGCTGGTGTCGAAATCGCAATACGACCAGGCCATCGCCCAGCGCGATTCGTTGCGCGCGCAACTGGCGACCGCACAGCGCAACACCCAGGTCGCCAGCGACCAGCTGCGCATCGCCGGCCACGGCGTCGACAACACCATCGTGCGCGCGCCATTCGCCGGCGTGATCATCGCCAAGGCCGCGCAGCCCGGCGAAATCGTGTCGCCACTGTCGGCCGGCGGCGGTTTCACCCGCACCGGCATCGGCACGATCGTCGACATGGATTCGCTGGAAATCGAGGTCGACGTCGGAGAGGCCTTCATCGGCCGCGTGCAGCCGGACATGCCGGTGAAGTCCACGCTCAATGCGTACCCGGACTGGAAGATCCCGGGGCACGTGATCGCGATCATTCCCACCGCCGATCGCGGCAAGGCGACGGTGAAGGTGCGCGTCGGACTGGATGTACGCGATCCGCGCATCGTCCCCGACATGGGCGTGCGCGTGAGCTTCCTCGAGAAGGCGGCGCCGCAGCAGGCGCAGCGCCAGGCGGGTGCGCTCGCACCGGCGGCGGCGATCGTCCAGCGCAACGGCAAGGACACCGTGTTCGTGGTCGCCGACGACAGCAAGGCGCAGGCGCGGCCGGTGACCCTGGGCCGCACGCTGGGCGACGACCGCGAAGTGCTGTCCGGCTTGTCGGGCGGCGATACGGTAGTGCTCGATCCGCCGGAGAAGCTGACCGACGGCGAGCGCGTGCGCGTGGCCGCGGAGAAGCCCGGCGAGGCGTTGAACAACGAATAAAGCGGTTCGTCGTGCCGCGACTGCAAACGACGGCACAACGCGACAGCGCGGCAACCTACGCAACCACGGAGCACGGCATGTCCACCCTCGTCAGCATCCGCAACCTGCACAAGACCTACCAGCGCGGCCCGGAGAAGGTCGACGTGCTGCATGGCATCGACCTGGATATCGACGGTGGCGACTTCATCGCGCTGATGGGACCGTCGGGTTCTGGCAAGACCACGCTGCTCAACCTGATCGGCGGGCTCGACTTGCCGACCTCGGGACAGATCGAGGTCGCCGGCCAGCGCATCGACACGCTCGGCTCCGGCCAGCTCGCCCACTGGCGCAGCAACCACGTCGGCTTCGTGTTCCAGTTCTACAACCTGATGCCGACGCTGTCGGCGCAGAAGAACGTCGAGCTGCCGCTGCTACTGACCAAGTTGTCGGGCGCGCAGCGCAAGCGCAATGCGGAGATCGCGCTGGAGCTGGTCGGCCTCAAGGATCGCGGCAGGCACCGGCCGGCCGAACTCTCCGGCGGGCAGCAGCAGCGCGTCGCGATCGCGCGCGCGATCGTCTCCGACCCGACGCTGCTGATCTGCGACGAACCCACGGGCGACCTGGACCGGCAATCGGCAGAAGAGATCCTGACGCTGCTGCAGACGCTCAACCGCGACCACGGCAAGACGATCGTGATGGTCACGCACGATCCCAAGGCCGCCGAGTACGCGACGCACACGCTGCACCTCGACAAGGGCACGCTCGTCGAGCAGATGCAGGCGGCCTGATGCACGCGACCGGGGAGCCATTCGCATGAAATACCTGCACCTGATCTGGGCCGCGCTGTTCCGCAGCAAGACCCGCACGTTCCTGACGCTGCTGTCGGTGGTGACCGCGTTCCTGCTGTTTGGAATGCTGGACTCGGTGCGCGTCGCCTTCAATTCCGGCGGCAGCATCACCGGCGCCAACCGCATGGTCGTGGCTTCGCGCCT
>Ga0207691_10004773_pt1 | contig 13110 bp, 14 predicted proteins | sample KBSM13metaG_FD_184327 | JGI IMG/M metagenome (GOLD analysis project Ga0207691, IMG submission 184327) | Miscanthus rhizosphere microbial communities from Kellogg Biological Station, Michigan, USA - KBS M1-3 metaG (SPAdes) (version 2) | ecosystem: Host-associated > Plants > Roots > Rhizosphere >... | reverse complement strand
CAGGTTGCCGGTCGTCGTCCACATCATCGCGACCTTGCGCTCGAAGAAGTCCTTCGGCGTCGTGCCCCACTCGACGATTCCCGGCGGATGCACCTTCTGCTTGTTGACGAGGTCCATCCAGTACTGCAAGGCGCCGATCACCTCGGGCTTGTCGTAATAGACCTCCGTTCCCGCGGAGTTCATCAGGTTGACGCCGTTCTCAATCACGAGGCCCTGGAACAGCCAGTACGGAAAGCCCGACGACGGGATCTGCACGCCCCACTGCGTGACGTTGCCCGACCCGTCGCGCTTCGTGAGCTTCGACGCATAGTCCGCCATCTCCTGCCAGGTGCCGGGCGGTCGGTTCGGATCGAGTCCCGCCTCCTTGAACGCCTCCTTGTTGTAGTACATGACGATCGTCGAACGCTGGAATGGAATGCCCCATGTCTTGCCGCCCGTCTGGCTGTTTTCCATGAATGCCGGATAGAAACTCGAAAGCCATGCGCGGTCTTCCGCCGTCTTGATCACATCGTCGAACGGCACGATCGCGTCCTCGTCGATCAGCGTGAACATGTCCGTCGACAACAGGATCGACGTCACCGGCGGCTCGCCGCTCTTCACGGCCGTAAGCGCCTTTGCGATCGTGTCCTGGTAGCTGCCGGCATAGATCGGTCGCAGCTTGATGCCGGGATTTTCCTTCTCGAAATCGGCGGCGTAGCCGTCGATGATCTTGGTGATCGGTCCGCCGACGGCAACGGGGAAGAAAAACGGTACCTCGACCGGCGCCTGCGCAAGCGCCACGGTCGCGCAGAGCGCGAGCACGCATGCTCCCAGAACGCCATGGACTTTCGCCAGCAGCTTCATCGTTCCTCCTTGAAAGGTCACTTCATGCGAAAAGGGTGGGAGACGGCTCGCGCACTTCGGGCGATGCGCGTACGCCGTCGACATCGAAATAGTGTTGAGCGCCGCGCGCCCACGACACGAACGTTCGATCGCCGGGTGCAAGAGCGACGCTTCCGGAAACGCGAACGGCGACCGGTTGCGAGCCGATACGGCAGCTGACGAGCGAGTCGCCGCCAAGATACTCGACGCTGTCGACGTTCGCGGGCAAGCCGGAGTCGAGCGCCAGTTCCATGTGTTCGGGACGCACGCCCAGCATGCCGGGCACGAGCCGTGCATCGAGCACGACGGGACCGTCGGTACCGGCAATGACCGCGCCGGCCGCGGTGGAAGCGAGCCGGAGCAGGTTCATCGGCGGCGTGCCGATGAACCGTGCAACGAACGTGTTCGCCGGATCCTCGTAGAGGTCGACGGGCGTGCCATCCTGCTCGATGCGCCCGGAACGCATCAGCACGACGCGGTCGGCCATCGACATCGCCTCCACCTGGTCGTGCGTGACGTAGACCATGGTGATGCCGAGCTTGCGCTGCAACGCGCGAATCTCGACGCGCATCTCGGCGCGCAACTGCGCGTCGAGGTTCGACAGCGGCTCGTCCATCAGGCACACCGGCGCTTCCGCGATGATCGCGCGACCCAGCGCCACGCGCTGCTGTTGTCCGCCGGACAGCTGTGACGGCTTGCGCGCGAGCAGCGGCGTGAGCCCGAGCAGGTCGGCGACGCGACGCAGCCGTTCCTCCCGCTCCACCTTCTCGACGCGTCGCACACGAAGACCGAACAGGATGTTTTCCGCGACCGACAGATGTGGAAAGAGCGCGTAGCTCTGGAAGACCATCGCGATCGAGCGTGCCGCAGGCGGCAGCCGCGTGACGTCGCGATCGGCGATGAGGATGCGCCCCGTGTCCGCGGCCTCGAGGCCGGCGATCAGCCGCAGCGTCGTCGACTTGCCGCATCCCGAGGGACCGAGCAGGACGTTCAGCGTGCCGGCATCGAATGCGAACGAGACGTCGTCGACGGCACGCAACGATCCTTCGCCGGTATTCCAGACCTTGCTCACGTGAAGCGCTGCGATCGCGGACATCTGACAGGCCGCGCGTCTAGGTCAAGACGCGGTTCGTGAAGCGGTCGAAGTGCTCGCGCCGAAAAGCGCTGTCAGCGCCGTGCCGGGATCGGGCGCCCGCATGAATGCCTCGCCGACCAGAAACACGTTGACGCCGTGCCGCCGCATCTGCGCGACGTCCCGCTGCGCGACGATGCCGCTTTCGGTGACGACGATGCGGTCGCGCGGGACACGTTCGACGAGCTGGATCGTCGTCTGGAGCGACACATTGAACGTGCGCAGGTTGCGGTTGTTGATGCCGATCAGCGGTGCCGGGAGCTCGAGCGCGCGGTCGAGCTCGGCGGCGTCGTGCACTTCGACCAGGACATCCATGCCGTACCGATGCGCGGAGGTCGCGAGCGACGCAAGGCGCGCATCGTCGAGGGCGGCGACGATCAGCAGCACCGCATCGGCCCCGAGCGCGCGCGATTCGACGATCTGGTACTCGTCGATGATGAATCCCTTGCGCAACACGGGCAGCCTGCACGCCTCGCGGGCGGCGACGAGGAATTCCGGCGCGCCCTGGAAGAACGGGCGATCGGTGAGCACCGAAAGACACGTGGCGCCGGCGCGATCGTAAGACGCGGCGATAGCCGCCGGATCGAAGCTCTCGCGAAGCAGCCCCTTGCTCGGGCTCGCGCGCTTGATCTCGGCGATGACGGCGGGGCGACCGGCAGCAATCTGCGTCCGTATGGCGGCCGCAAAACCGCGTGGCGCGGAGGCTGCGCGCGCCTCGCGCTCCAGCACCTCGAAGGGCCGCTCGACCTGCGCCGAGATCACCTCCTCGGCCTTCGTCGTCATGATCCTCGCTAGGATGTCGCCGTCGCGCACGTGGCGAGCCGTTGCGTCGTTCAACTCTTGGCGCTCGCGAGAGTCTTGGTTGCGCTGACGAATTCCTCGAGCTTGCGTGACGCGGCGCCGCTTGCGATGGCCGCACGCGCGCGCTCGATGCCGTTGCGAATCGAGTCGGCGATGCCTGCCGCGTAGAGCGCCGTGCCGGCGTTCAGGACGACGATCTCGCGCGGCGTGCCTTCGATGCCGCGCAAGGCTTCGAGCACCATCTCCCTGGATTCGGCGGCATCCGACACTTTCAGTCCGCGATTCGACTTCATGTGGAGACCGAAGTCCTCGGGATGAATCTCGTATTCGGTCACCTCGCCGTCGCGGAGCTCCCCGACCATCGTTGCCGCCCCGAGTGACACCTCGTCCATGCCGTCCTTGCCGTACACCACGAGCGCGCGGCGGCTGCCGAGCCGTTGCAGCACTCGCACGTGAATGCCCACGAGGTCCGGATGGAACACGCCGATCAGCTGATTCTGCGCGCCGGCCGGGTTCGTGAGCGGCCCGAGGATGTTGAAAATCGTGCGCACGCCAAGCTCCTTGCGCACCGGCGCCGCGTGCTTCATTGCACCGTGATGGCTTGGGGCGAACATGAAGCCGACGCCCGTTTGCGCGATGCACTGCGCGACCTGCGCGGGCGACAGCATGATGTTCGCGCCGAGCGCCTCTAGGACGTCCGCGCTGCCGGACTTCGACGACACCGAGCGGTTGCCGTGCTTCGCAACCCGCGCGCCGGCGGCGGCGGCCACGAACATCGACGCAGTCGAGATGTTGAACGTGTGCGAGGCATCCCCGCCGGTGCCGACAATGTCGAGGAGGTTGGCGGTGTCACCGGCGTCGACCTTCGTTGCGAACTCCCGCATCACCTGCGCGGCAGCGGCAATTTCGCCGATCGTCTCCTTCTTGACGCGCAGACCGACCGTCAGCGCGGCGATCATCACGGGCGATACTTCGCCGCTCATGATCCGCCGCATCAGCGACAGCATCTCGTCGTGGAAGATCTCGCGGTGCTCGATCGCGCGTTGCAGCGCATCCTGGAGCGTGATGGCCATGGCTTCTCGTCCGTGGTGCAAGGGCCGTCTGGGACGACCGCCCGGAGCGGGAGTTTAAACGGTCGCGGCGAGAAAGTTGCCGAGAAGCTTCCTGCCGTGCTCGGTCAGGATGGCCTCGGGATGGAACTGCACGCCTTCGACGGGAAGCTCCCGATGGCGCACCGCCATGATTTCTCCGTCGTCGGCGGTGGCCGTGATGTCGAGCACGGGAGGAAGGCTCTCCCGTTCGATTGCGAGCGAGTGATAGCGCGTCGCATTGAACGGCGTGGGAACGCCCGTGAAGACGCCGCGCTCGTCATGAACGATCGAAGACAGCTTCCCGTGCATGACGCGCTGGGCGCGAATGACACGGGCGCCGAAGGCCTGGCCGATCGCCTGGTGTCCGAGACACACGCCGAGGATCGGCATCCTGCCGGCGAAGCGGCGAATGAGGGGCACGGAGACGCCAGCCTCGTTCGGCGTGCACGGCCCAGGCGAAATGACGATGTGCGTCGGCGCCAGTGCTTCGATTTCGTCGAGCGTGATCGCGTCGTTGCGCACCACCTTGACTGCGGCGCCGAGCTCGCCGAGGTACTGGACGAGGTTCCAGGTGAAGCTGTCGTAGTTGTCCAGCATCAACAGCATGAAGCGACCGTTACGAAAGTCGGGCGATGACGATGCGATCTATTGTACCGGTGCGCTGTCTGATACCGCATGAGACGATTCCCCGATTCACCGGCACAGAAGCCGGCACGTCGAGCGGTGGCGAGCGCGCTCTCCATCGCAGGCGCGAGTGCGGGCGTTGCGCTCGCAGGCGCAGTCCTCGCCGTGCTCTTCGTTCCCGACCTCGGCGAGCTCGCACTCGACTCGCCGCTCGCGGTGGTTCGAAGCGGCGCCCAGGCGATGACGAAACAGCAACAACTGCGCGTGGAATCGCTCGACGAGCTGCGGAAGACCGTCTTCTTCGATGCCGTTACGCACAAGCCGAGGGTCTGGTACGCGATCAGCCCGACAGGCGAGCTCGAGCTTTTCATCTCCCCGGGTCGTCACCCCGATCGCCCGGAAACGTTGAAGCCCGTCACCGCGTCGCTCGTGCAACAGCTCGAGCGACGACTGAAAGCGCAGCAACAGGAGCGTGCGGCGGAAGCGGAACGGCGCGCGGCGACGGCGCGAGCCGATGCGGAGATTGCGGAGGCGCATCGCGCACAAGTTTCCGCCTCCGCTGCACCCGTACAACCGCAGCTGAGGAGGCCGACTGCACCGGTGTCCGCCTCCGCTGCACCGGTACAACCCGAACCGCAGTGGAGCAGGCCGCCGGCACCGGTGTCCGCCTCCGCTGAACCGGTACAACGCGAAGAGCAGTCAGGGAAGGCGACGGCACCGGCAGGTACGGTAGCTGCACGCGAGGTCCCTGTGCTCGAGGCGCCGCCGCCGTCCACTTCACCTCGGCGAAGCGAAGCACCCATGATGAGTTCGGCTTCACCTCCGTTGCCGACAACCTCGAGGCGCGACGGAGCCACGTTCGGCGATGCGCCCGGTCGTCCATCGGTCACGCCGCGTACCGACCTCTACGATGACGCGCCCGTGAACGAGGAGGCTGCGCGAGCGAAGCAATACAACGAGCTCGTCAGCGACGCGCGTGCCTTGATCGACGCGGGACGATACGGGGAAGCACGCGCGCGAGCGCAACGCGCGATCTTCGTCGATCCACGCCGAATGGCGGCGCGTACCTTGTGGGCCGAGGCCCAGACGAAGCTCGACCAGTCGTCGCCGTCGGCTTTCGCCCGGCGACCGCCGAGGCCGCACTGGTCCTACTGAAAGAAAAAAGAAGAAAAAAAAGCCCCCGAACTCGCCGTTCGGGGGCACTTCGAGGTAAACGGTCCTGCTGGGTTACAACATCGTTTTAGTTGGTCCTGCTGCTTGGTCCTGGCAATTCCGCGTGACGTTATGGCGACCGGCGGAACATTCCGACCAGCAGCGAAATCACGAACAGCGCAAGGAAGATGAAGAACAGGACCTTGGCGATCTCGGCGGCACCGACTGCAATGCCGGTGAAGCCGAAGACTGCCGCGATCAGCGCAATGACGAAGAACACCGCAGCGTACTGCAACATGGCAAAGCTCCTTCAGCAGTTGATGAACAAATCCGCGATCGCAGAAACGCGATGATGCGGGTCTTACTCGTCGAATGAAGCGGCCAACCGGAACCGCCCGAAACGATCGTCGAGGTCCGTGTCTCCGGACACGTCGTACTGGAGCGCCTCGAGGATGGCCCAGTCGTCCGCGGACGGGAGGTTGCTCGCGTCGAGCAACGGAATGGCGTTAAGCGCCGAGTGCGTGGTGTTGACCATTTGCGTAGCCATTTCGATTAATCCTTCCCGGGCTTAGGTGCATTCGGTTGATCGGGCGGCAGGCGTCCGCGCTTGGACAGCGCCGGATCCTCGCCTTTGGCGTGGCGCTTCCCTTCGTCCTCCGCGGCCTGCATCTGCAGTGCATCGGCATCGGACTGCGGCGCGGCATCGCGTGCCGCTTGCTCCACGCGTCCGGATTCAACGAACTCCCGCGTCGCGTCGTTGTACTGCCTCGACGCCGCGTAGTTGCCCTCGCCGTACACGTTCTGGCTGTTCTGCTGCGGCGAACCGCTGTTCTGCCGCTCGTGCCCGCCGTCTTGTGGCCCAGCCCCGCGATCACTCTGCTTGTTGCGCTGCAGATCGCGATCCTGCTGCGGGCGGTTGTCGTTCTGCTGCCCTTGTTGACGGCTGCCTTGCTGGCCCTTGTCGTCCTGCCTCTGCATGAAGCCTCCTCATTCGTTGGGGCCGCACGACGGTCGCGACGCATCGTCCTGACCGCGGGTCTCGCCGTGGGGCGTCGACGTGGGGGCCATTGTGTCGCGCCGATTTTCAGTGTGCAGTCGGCGCCACGCTGTTCATGCAGTCGGCGACGCTAGAGTCCGCTGTCCCAGTCAGTCCTACGTGGCGGAATGCGGGCTGCCAAGACGGCAGCTACCGTCGTGCGGGCGGCGGGGACGGCGCCGCTTCGGTTACTGACTGGCGGTCGATACCGCGAGCGTGGTCGCCTGCGGACGCGTGATGCCTGCCGCGGGGTCCTCGGCGGCCGCGAACGCAACGCGCGGCATGTTGCCGCGGACGCTGCCGAACATCGTTGCGAACGCAACGTCGGCCGCGTCGCGACCGGTGCCGATGCGGATCAGTCCGGTGAGCGGCGTGATGCCGGTCGGGTCGAACAGCCACCAGCGGTCCCCGATCCACGCCTCGACGTACGAGTGGAAATCGGGCGGGCCGAGCGACTCTTCCGCCCCGTAATCGACACCGGTGACGAAGCGCGCCGGATAGTTGAGGCTGCGCAGGATCGCAATCGTCGAATGCGCGAAGTCCCGGCAGACACCCATCCGCTGCTCGAGTGTCTCCAGCGCCGACGTGCGTACCGTCGACGTTCCGACGCGAAATTCCACCTGGCTGCGCACCCAGCGGCATACGGCATCCGCCTGCGCGAAGCCCGGGGTCATATTGCCGAACTCGCGCCAGGCGAGCTCCTGCACCTGGTCCGCCTGGCAATAGCGACTCGACCACAGGAACGGCAGCGTGTGCGGCGGCAACTCGTCGATGGGCGTTGAGACGACGTGCGCGGGTTCGGCCATGTAGTGCTCGACCTCGACGTTTCCCATATAGCGCAAATGGAGCGCCGGCGACGACGCTCGCAGTCGCAGCAGACGATTGCCGAAATGGGGTTCGGTCTCGACCCGCCAGGGGACGGCCGGGTCGACGACGACCGCCTCGGTCAGCACGCGCTGCTGCTCGGTGCGCGCGGCGTGGACGATGAAGATGAAGTCGGCAGCGCCGGAAACTTCGTAATCGAGATCGAGCGTGTACCCGATGCGAACGCGGTTACCCGCGACGGCTGCGGTTTCGTGACGCATTGGGGGCACGCGAAGCCATCAACCTGCCGGCAGATCGAAATAGGGATTGAAGCCGTGGGGCATCGGCGAGACGTCCTGCGCGCTCACGGCGGGATCGAAATCGAGCAGCGCGACCGGACGCATCACTTCGGCATCGACGAGCACCTTGCAGCCGGGCGTGAGGTCGAGACCGGCCGCGGCATATTGCGCGGAGACGGCGAGGTCGGGCTCGAGGATGTACCAGGTGCGCCGTCGCTTGCGGGCGTCGACGGTGACGACGATCGAATGCAGCGTCCCCATTGGCGCACATGCCTGGCGTGCGCGCGCTTTATCGAGGGGGGGCGGCACGCGGCCGCGCGACGTGCGGGGGAGCGTGTCGTTCGGTGCCTCGTACGACGCCGAGCGCATGAATGCACGCGCGGCGGCACGTAGCTGAATCTTGTCCATGGGGGCCTTCCTGCCGAGATCGTGTTATGACGGAGCAGCGCGCGTGCCAGTTCCAGGTCATGCGAATTCCGCGCGAAATCAATATCGAAGGCGCGCACAAAGCGCGCGGCCGTGTCGCAGGAATTACCACTGGATGTAAATCCTGCGAGCGGGGCAGCGATTATGCGCGCGATTACGCTTCCGCGTCGAGTCCGAGTTGCACGATTTCCGCAGCGCGCAATACAGCGCGTGCCTTGTTGAGCGTTTCCTGCCACTCGGTCTCCGGCACCGAGTCGTGCACGATGCCCGCGCCCACCTGCGTATACAGCACGCCGTCACGCACGACCGCGGTGCGGATCGCGATCGCGAGATCCATATCGTCCTGGAAGCTGATGTAGCCAACGGCCCCGGCGTAGATGCCGCGTGGCGTCGGCTCGAGCTCATCGATGATTTCCATCGCGCGTACCTTCGGCGCGCCGCTCACCGTGCCGGCGGGAAAACTCGCGGCGAGCACGTCGAAGCTCGTCGTCTGCGGCGGCAGATTGCCTTCGACATTCGAGACGATATGCATGACGTGCGAGTACCGTTCGATCGCCATCTGCTCCGTCACGCGCACGCTCCCGATCGACGCGACGTGTCCAACGTCGTTGCGTCCGAGATCGAGCAGCATCACGTGCTCGGCGATTTCCTTCGGGTCGTTGGCGAGCTCGCTGGCAAGCCGCTCGTCGGCATCGCGCGTTGCACCCCGTGGCCTCGTGCCCGCGATCGGCCGCAGCGTGACGGTGGACCCCTCCTTCCGCACGAGGATCTCCGGCGATGCGCCGACGACATGGAAATCGCCGAAGTCGTAATAGAACATGTACGGCGATGGATTGAGCGAGCGCAGCGCACGATAAAGCGATAGCGGCGACGCGGCGAACGGCAGCTGCATCCGCTGCGACAGCACGACCTGCATGATGTCGCCGGCGGCGATGTACTCCTTCGCGCGTCGCACCGCGGCCTCGTACGCTTCCGCGCCCATCTCGCTTTCCGCGCGGGTCACTTCGGTTGCCGTCTGAAAAGGTATTTCGGCCGGCGTCCGAAGTTTGCGGCGCAGTTGCTGCAACCGTTCCTGGCCGCTCCGCCACGCATCGGCCTCGCCCGGATCCGCGTAGACGATCAGGTAGATCCTGCCCGCGATGTTGTCGATGACGGCGAGCTCATCCGTCAGGAGCAACAGCATGTCGGGCAAGTCGCCGAGCGCGCCGCGGCCGACCGGTCCGTGGCCCGCAAGTCGCGGTTCGATGTGGCGAACGGTGTCGTAGCCGAAATAACCGGCGATTCCACCGCAGAAGCGCGGCAGCCCCGCCTGCGGCGCCGCGCGGAAGCGGCCGAGGAATTCGCGCAGAAACGTAAGCGGGTTGCCCTCGTGCCGCTCGATGACGCCGCCGTGATCCTCGACTTCCGCATGGGTGCCGGTGACGCGGATGCGGATCTTGGCCGGCAAGCCGATGAACGAATAGCGACCGAACCGCTCGCCGCCGACCACGGATTCGAGCAGGAACGTGTAACGCTGCTGCGCGAGCTTCAGATAGAGCGAGAGCGGCGTGTCGAGGTCGGCGAACGTCTCGAGAACGAGCGGTATCCGGTTGTAGCCCTGCGCAGCGAGGGCGTGAAACTCGGCTTCGGTGATCACGATGAGCGCTCGGCACTCGCCAGTGCGGCGCGCATCGAGGCGATGGTCGCGCGGTAGTCGCGCGAGCCGAATATGGCGCTGCCCGCGACGAACGTGTCGGCGCCCGCGCGCGCGATCTTGCCTATGTTGTCGACCTTCACGCCGCCGTCCACTTCGAGCAGGATCTCGCGGCCCGTTCGTTCGATCGCCGCGTCGACCAGCTTGCGCGCCGCCCGCAGCTTGTCGAGCGCATGCGGAATGAACGACTGCCCGCCGAACCCGGGGTTCACCGACATGATGAGCACGAGGTCGAGCTGGTCGAGCGTGTGCATCAGCCAGTCGAGCGGTGTCGCCGGATTGAAGACGAGGCCCGCCTTGCAGCCGTGCTCGTGAATGAGGCCGATCGTGCGGTCGACGTGCTCCGAGGCCTCGGGATGAAAGCTGATGAGCGTCGCGCCCGCCTTGGCAAATTCGGGCACGATGCGATCGACCGGTTTCACCATCAAATGAACATCGATGGGAACGGAGGCATGAGCGCGAATGGCCGCGCACACCAGGGGTCCCACCGTGAGGTTCGGAACGTAGTGGTTGTCCATCGCGTCGACGTGAATGAGGTCGGCGCCCGCATCGATGACGTCGCGCACTTCCTCGCCGAGCCGCGCGAAATCGGCCGACAGCAGCGAGGGTGCAATCCGGAAAGCGCGCATCATCAGGGACTATAATCGCAGAAAAGGTCGAGCAGTGCTGCTATGACGGAGAGCAAACGCTACGAATTCACCGTATCGCCGAAAGTCACGTTCCTAGCGGATCAATCGGATCCGGACAAGAACCATTACGTGTTCGCCTACACGATCACCGTCACCAACACGGGAAGCGTGGCGGCACAGCTCATCAGCCGGCACTGGATCATCACGGATGCCGAGCATCGAGTGCAGGAAGTCAAGGGACAGGGCGTCGTCGGCAAGCAGCCGGTATTGAAACCGGGCGAGAGCTTCGAATACACGAGCGGAACGAGCATTCCGACGTCCGTGGGCACGATGCGGGGATCGTATCGAATGGTCGCCGAGGACGGCCTCGCATTCGACGTTCCGATCGCGCCCTTCACGCTGTCGATTCCGCGCACGCTGCATTGAGCGCTGCGCGCCCTCGGGCCTCCGCCTCGACGTCACTCGCCTGACGGCGGAACGTCGCGCTGATCGTGAACTTCCGGCGGCGGAGGACGACGCCTGACGAGCGGGCCCATCGTCCAAGCGACGATCGCGACCAGGACCACGAAAGCCAGCAGTGATTCCAGCAGCAGCCACGTCACGCCCGACACTCCTTGCGGACTGCGCGCGCCGCGCAGCCCGTACCGTTGCACTTGCTGCGCTCGCGCTCCTCGCGGCTTGTCAGGTCGCCCCGCCGCAACCGGCTGCGCCACCGAGCGGAGCCCCGCAGCCCGTGTTCACACCGGTGGCGTGGGGCGATTTGCCGGGATGGAACGAGGATCGCGTAGAGGAGGCGTGGCCCGCGTTTCGCGTCGGCTGCAGCGCGCTCATCGCGCGTTCGAGCACACCCGCTTTCTGGCGCGGCACCTGCGACGTCGGCGAGGAAGTGGACGAGCGCGACATCGTTGCCGTACGCGATTTCTTCGAGCGCAATTTTACGCCGTACCGCATCTCGGTCCGCGACGACGGGGACGAGGGACTCGTCACCGGATACTACGAGCCGCTGCTGCAGGGCTCGCGCATCGGGGGACCCGCCTTCCCCGCGCCGCTCTATGCACCGCCGGATGATCTGCTGACCGTCGAGCTCGCGGATCTCTATCCCGAGCTCAAGGGCAAGCGCGTGCGCGGGCGTGTCGAGGGGCGACGCGTGGTTCCCTACTGGACGCGCGCGGAGATCGACGCGGGCAAGGCAGCGGTAGCGGCAAGGATCCTCGCGTACGTCACCGATCCCGTCGACGCGTTCTTCCTGCAGATCCAGGGCTCGGGCCGCGTGCAGCTCGCGGAAGGCGGCGTGATGCGCGTCGGCTACGCGGATCAGAACGGGCAGCCATTCCGTTCGGTTGCGCGCGTGCTCGTCGATCGCGGCGAGCTGACGATCGGCGAAGCTTCGATGCAGGGCATCCGCGCATGGGGCCGGCGTCACCCGGACCAGCTCGCACAACTGCTCGACGAGAACCCGAGCTACGTGTTCTTTCGGGAAGTGGCCCCGCCCGCGCCGGGAACGCTGGAAGCGCGCATCGACGGTCCCATCGGGAGCCTCGGTGTGCCGCTCCTCGCGGGCCGTGCGATCGCCGTCGATCCGCGCGCCCTTCCGCTCGGGTCGCCTGTCTACCTCTCGACCACCGAACCGCTGTCGAGCACGCCGCTGCAACGGCTGGTGATGGCGCAGGACACCGGCGGCGCGATCCGCGGACCCCTCCGCGTCGATTTCTTCTGGGGCTTTGGCGACGAGTCCGGCGATCGTGCCGGACGTATGCGCCAGCAGGGTCGGCTCTGGCTGCTGTGGCCAAGAGGCGCACCGGCGCCCGGATCCTCGTAACTCCGGACCGGGACCGCGAAGCACTCGCCAGCCTCGCGGTCTTCCGGCGTCAGTCGAGCGCGAGCACCTGTTCGGCTTGTCGATCCGCGTGGTACGACGATCGGACGAGCGCTCCGACCGCCGCATGCCGAAAGCCCATCGCGTATGCCTCGCGCTCGAAGCGCTCGAAGGTCGCGGGCTCGGGATACCGCTGCACGGGCAGATGCGCCTTCGACGGTTGCAGGTATTGGCCGATCGTCAGCATGGCGATGCCGTGCGCGCGCATGTCGTGCATCGTCGAGAGGATCTCGTCGTCCGTTTCGCCGAGTCCGACCATCAGACCGGACTTGGTCGGGACGTCGGGAAAGCGCTCGCCGAAGACCTGCAGCAGGCGAAGCGAGTGTGCGTAATCGGAGCCCGGCCGCGCCTGCCGATAGAGTCGCGGCACCGTCTCCAGGTTGTGATTCATCACGTCGGGCGGCGCCTGCGACAAGACGTCGAGCGCACGCTCGAGGCGCCCGCGAAAGTCGGGCACGAGCACTTCGATCTGCGTGTGCGGCGAGCGCTCGCGCACCGCGCGGATGCAGTCGACGAAATGCTGCGCGCCGCCATCGCGAAGGTCGTCGCGATCGACGCTCGTGATCACGACATAACGCAGCGCGAGCGCCGCGATCGTTTCGGCCAGGTTGCGCGGCTCCTCGGCATCGAGCGGCAACGGTCGACCGTGACCGACGTCGCAGAACGGGCAGCGCCGGGTGCAGATG